>JAABUT010001581.1_pt1 | contig 25472 bp, 38 predicted proteins | sample 5559281 | NCBI WGS metagenome assembly JAABUT01 (sample SAMN10711880, study PRJNA513359) | rock metagenome | isolation source: Antarctica rocks | place: Antarctica: Victoria Land, Ricker Hills nord | collected 2016-01-04
CCCGCCTTGCCCGCATGCATGCATGCATTCGGGACCCTGGGGGGAGAAAAGGGATTTGCTATGCATCTTTGACGGGATGAGGGTACAGAATGCTATGCTATGCTATGCTATGCTATGCTATGCTATGCTATGCTATGCTACATATGATGCGTGTGGCAGGCGCACATGGCAGTAGATGATAAGGTGGGTATATCGTTATTTATAGGAACCTCTCTTCTGCTCTATTCCGTGTTGTAGAACTTATCTTGCTAAGAATGGTACACAGAGAGGACCCATCCTGGGTACTTTACAGGCGGTAAGGGATCCGAAGAAGTTTGCTTCTTATCTCCGCTCTAACCGCATTTGAAAGCTTATCGCAACTTTCCAACAGGGCTGACTGCGGGAATTCACACACACACACGGCTGGTCCACCGCCCCCGTTGACTTCCCACCAATCCTCTAAGGTATTCTTTGGAAATCCCATATCAAACGCATCTATCCCACCAATGACGACGACTCAAAAGCCTGATGGCCGAGATTACCTCTTAGCCGGCTAAAGGTAAGGTGGGTAAGGTAGGTTAAGGTGGGCTTTTGCTGGCCCAACACAACAACCAAACACCTGCATTAAACGAGTAACATGGATGATGGATGGGGATGGCCCACATGGTCGGAAGATCCAAGTGGGGAGATCTTGGGGGATGCGCCGGCATGGCTAAAGTACTTTAGGGTGGTCGGCATATCTGATTGCTGATTGGTGACAGAGTCGTGATGATGTGGTTCTGATAAGGTGTGTCTAGCGACAACACCGCCAAGGGGCAAGGCGTCGTCTACAAGGTTCTAGGCGAGTCGAACAAAGGCAGCAAACAATCAGTGCGCCGTCTAATGGTCTAACTCCCGTACTCCGTCCCTCCTCCGTACTCGTAGTCATCCTGTCATTCATCATCCTCCGCAAGCCTCCTTTTAGACCCAGCGATAAGGAATCATCGCCGCCGGTTTGTCCAGTCGAGAGCATCGAGACCCCCCGACTTGTATGGTGCTACGTACGGAAGTACTCAACACTTGACTAAATCTCGCCGGATATCTCCTCGGCGGGTGCTAAGGAGGAACGATGGCTTCACGTATCTATCTGGCCCCGAACATGTTAGTTTATCCCAGGTCTCGTCATTTCATTCTTGACCTCAACACATATTCACCCCCCTCACTTTCTACAAACTCTCGTTTAACGCTGGTACACCGCTTGATCAAAACATCACAGGACTTCTGGAAGACAGAGTAGAGCACAAAGATGCCCGACACTCAAGGCTCACCCCTTACCCAGGCTGACCTCACCAACTTGAACTATGTTCCGCTGTACCAATTCAACAACACCGACGACGCCGCCGGGGGAGACTCCTTGAACTATGACCTGAACGTCTTTTACACCACAGGCGATCTCGCCTGGGTCATCACCGCCTCCGCGCTCGTTCTGCTGATGATCCCCGGCGTTGGCTTCTTTTATTCGGGCCTCGCCCGCAGAAAGTCTGCTCTATCGCTCATCTGGCTTTCTCTCATGTCCACTGCCGTCGTATCGTTCCAGTGGTTCTTCTGGGGATACTCCTTGGCGTTCTCGCACGGGGCGGGAAAGTTCCTGGGCAACCTCGACAATATCGGCTTCAGAAACGTCCTGGCGTATCCATCGGTGGGAAGCCCGAAGATTCCAGACTTGCTGTTTGCCATTTACCAATGCATGTTTGCTGCCATCACGTAAGTCCGAGCGCCAACGTCAATCTCTGGCGGCGCGACTAACATGCACCCCACCAGACCCGCTCTGGCAATCGGTGCGGCGGCTGACCGCGGACGCATGCTCCCGTGCGTCGTCTTCATGTTTGTCTGGGCCACTCTCATCTATGACCCCATCGCCTGCTGGACCTGGAATCCCGCCGGCTGGGTCTACAAAATGGGCGGCCTCGACTTTGCTGGAGGAACCCCGGTGCACATCTCGTCGGGCGCTGCAGCTCTGGCCTACTCGGTGATGCTTGGCAAACGCAGGGGCTACAGCGATCTCGACGGCCTCCCCTACCGGCCTCACAACGTCACCCATGTCGTGATCGGCACCGTCTTCCTCTGGGTCGGCTGGTTTGGCTTCAACGGCGGCTCGGCGCTAGGCGCCAACATGCGTGCCATCATGGCCTGCGTGGTGACTCACCTGGCCGCTTCTGTCGGCGGCTTCACATGGGTCCTGCTCGACTACCGCCTCGATCGTAAATGGTCCACCGTCGGCTTCTGCTCCGGCGCCATCGCCGGCCTCGTCGCCATCACCCCGGCCTCGGGTTACGTCCCCGCCTGGTCCGCGCCCATTTTCGGCATCATGGGGACCCTCTGCTGCAATTACGCCACCAAGCTAAAGTACTACATGAAAGCCGACGACGCGCTCGACATTTTCGCCGTGCACGCTATTGGCGGACTGACCGGAAACATCTTGACTGCGTTCTTCGCTGCAGATTACATTGCCCATCTCGACGGCTTCAGCTCCATCCCCGGCGGCTGGCTCAACCGCCACTGGGTGCAGCTAGGCTACCAGCTCGCGGATTCCGTGTCGGGATTCAGCTACTCCTTCTTCGGCACCTGCATCATTTTGTTCGTCATGAACCTGATCCCAGGCCTCAGCCTGCGCGCGTCCGAGAGCGCCGAGATTAACGGCATCGATGATGCCGAGATTGGCGAGTTTGCTGTAAGTTTCGTGTACCTTCCTATCATAATCTCTGCACCTTCCTATTTATAATCCCCCTGCACCCTTTTGCAATTTTTTTGGTGCCTGTTAATGCTAACGAAAACACCGCAGTACGATTTCGTCGAGCACAAACGCGAATACATCCACGGCGTCGACGGCGGCGCCGAATCTTCCTCGGCACCCAGCCTTAGCGAGAAAATCGGCAGTACCAAGGTGGCTTAAAAGGCCGCGCAGGGTTCCCGCATGCAATGTCTCGATCATACATTTTTCTTGTGATACCATAAGGTTTGGGGGGGGCAATTTTATGGCGAGCAACAGGGGGGTTCAAAGTACGGGATAGGGGGTTTCAAGTACAGGGGTTAGCGAGCTACATAAGTACTGCAAGTCATCTCAATAAGGGCCGCAAGGGTTGATTCGACGAGTCCTGTACAAAAAGCTCTACTACCTACCTACTGTAGCTAGGAAACACGAGGAAAATCCAAAAGAATTTTTCGAAATTTCGCCGAGGTGTGATGTAAGGTATTCATTCATTCTGCTTGGGTCCCATTTGCGCGCGTGCACACACAATACACAGTCCAGCATTCACTCACTCACTCACTCACGCACGCACGCACAGCATAGCATAGCATGCCACGCCACGCCACGCCACCGCACAGCCCCTGTTTCTTTTCTTTAGAACCACCTATAATATTCCCTCCACTTTCCCCCACCCTCATTCCCCCAATCTACCACCTCTCCTCCTCTTCTTCTCTCCTGCTCTCCTCTCCTCCTGCTCTCCTCCTCCTCTCCCCCTCCTCTCCCCCTCTCCTCTCCGCCTCTATATCCTCTCCTCCTCTCCTCCTCTCCTCTCCACCTCTCCTCCTCTCCACCTCTCCTCCTCTTCTCCTCCTCTCTCTTCTATCTCCTCTCCCACACTATCTCATCTCCCACACTATCTCATCTCCTTCCCACTTCCCCCCCCCCCCCCTCCCCCCGCAAATGCACCCACCCCCCCGCAAATCTACCTCTACTATATTCACCTCTACTACTACAGTACCTTCCACGCCGTAAAACACACACCGTAAAACACACACACAATCAGATACACAGTAAATATAACATACGGAAAAACTCCCCGAGACTCACTCACTCCACTCCACTCCACTCCACTCCTTTTTCCACTCCTTTTTCCATTTCTTGTTGTTGTTGTTGTTGTTGTTGTTGTCGTCGTCGTCGTCGTCGTTATTTTTGTTTTTTTATTTGGGGCGGTATTGTATATACATATATATAAATAAAACTAGCCCCGCTACGGGATATTTCCGAATAATGCAAACTTTTTCGCTTTTTGTTGGGGGGGGGGGGTTGGCGGTAGGGGGGGGGGGGGAGGGGGGATTAGAGAGGCGATGTTTGGTGGAGATGGGGGGTGGTGGATTCTTTTTTGTGGGGGGTGGTGGTGGTGGTGGTGTGGTTTTTGGGGGGGGGGGATAAAAGTTTAAATTTTCTTTTTTGGGATCATGGAGGCTGCCTGGGGGTTTTCCTGATTTAATTTTGGTTATGCTGGAATTAGTAGTTTGAGATGGATGGGTTTCTGAGGGTTCCGCATGTGTTGAGAGAATGAAGGTGAAGATGGCTTTAGAACGATCGTTGTTGTTGTTGTGAATGCTTATTGCTTTATCATAGATATCATGAGAAAGATTTTGGAAAAGGATTGTGTGATGAAAGGTTCCATGTGTCGGTTTGATTTAATGTCCCTGGTATAGGATAGGCGGGGGTGGAATTAATGCATGGGTTTATGGAAAGGCTTTTTCGTGTCGAGGAAATTCCTCATGAGGGTATATACTGTGTACCTTCTAATAGCGGTTTCAAGATAGGGTGGTCTAAGGGGGGGATGACTTTGCCGGCTCTTATCTAATTAAAAACCATAAACACAAGGGTTAGTCCACACCGCAAAGGCTTGAAGCGCGAAGCGATTGTCTTTCTACAGTACAGTAAGAGGATGCATATCCCAGTTGTGATTTTGGGCACACTCCCTTTTTCGGATATTTTTTTTTTAAATAACAACAAGTGGAAAATCTCTTATGTAAAATTGACACTTCGCTTCAAGCGATGCCTACATATATCTCTTGTGATCAGCTGCGCCAAGGTTTCGAACGTACTGTTAGCAGCCTCAGTTGACGTAATTGCTACGGCTAAAGGCTGACTTCGTATTCACTACATAGCCTTGTAGAGAGCACCGCGAAGGCGCGGTCTTGCGGTTGGAGAATCCCCATGTTTTGGAGGCGATTCGGACATCAAGGCACGTCTGAAAGAATTTGGCAGGTGGTAGACTGAGGCTTTTGATGGTTGTCCTTTGTTGCACTTCCCGAAACCAGAGTGATTGTATTTGGTGGTCTGTCTTAGGAGACGGAAATCTAGTGGGTAGTCTTTGTTGTACGATTCATCTGGCAAAGAAGATATCAAAGAATGATACCTTGTCAAGTTACGGTGGTGTCCTTTTTGATCTGTCTCATACTGCTTCAAGCAGAGGTGAGAAGAAATACTGAGGAGCAGTACTAGGAGAAAGCGACCAAACATTTTATGCCTATACTAAGAGCCACTACTGCAGTACTGAACGCATGAGCCTTCTTCTGGCATAGCATGCACAATGTTCTTAAATGGCTCTGTGGCATGATTGTCACTGCGGCTACTTCGATAACACTCACGTGGCTACGGACAAGTAAACAACCGAAGAGCTCAAACAATATCCGAATGTTAGCAAGACGGAGGGGATCAATGTTGAAAGCACATGATGCAGAGAAGGACATCACAATCCGTGCTCTAGAATTGGAATGCTCAGCAATCCTGGTCAAGATCTTGAGGCGAAAATAGAGACCAAATTGATAGACCCCTTCGATGATGTTGGTCGTTGCGCCGATATGCAGTTTCAGAGAGAGCCGCAAGCCCTCCAGGATGACCTCGAGAATCAAACCGTGGAGCAGCTTAACAGACTATTATTATCCAAGGTCAGCTACGGGCAAAGGGACTGGTCGCTCTTCTTCGGAATTCTAGACAGCGAAGAGATGCAGCGAATCAGTTTATTGCTTCTATCATCTGCGCCGTACTGGACGTTCGAGGTGGAAAATTTAAAATTAGTCTGGTGCACAAAGACTATGTGTCTTTTGTAAACAGTCTTGGACAGACGTCTAGTTCAGAGTGTATGCAAATTCTCAGATCTGTGACCTGTGCATGCTGATCAGAGCCTGTAGTTTTGGAGTCTCTTTGCACGAGTTCGTCTATTAAAGGGAATCTCGTTTCGACCCCACGAGAATTGGGATACCGAACATTCTAACAACGCCAACGTCATTCTTGACGCGCAATGTCTTTGTATGATCGACTACCTATGTCGAGTTTTAAGACCATACAAAAGCATGGAAAACGAAGATGAGGAACGTCTTCGTTACTCGTTGAAGGTGATCTGCAGCAAAGCTCATATATTTGGTGTCAAGTTCACCCACATAGGCCCACGTTACCAATTCAACTGCCAGTCATCGGTTGATTCATTAAGCCCTGTACCAGAAGTCTGGAAGGTCACGGACTATTGGGGGGAACAATACGAATCGAACGATCTGTTGATTGAAGGCGTGAAGGTCTATAAAACACGCTTTTTTGAATCATGTGCGACAGCTGAATGATCGGGCGCTGATGAATTGATTAAGAATAGCGGTAGGGGCGTTTCTCCGAATCAGTGCAGATGCTTTGTTGACGCTGCACATAGATCTTCGTTTGGAAATCTCCTACCAGAAAATCAAGGATATATTGTAGAGCATTAGATGATAATCACCACATTATTGATGTAGTTTCAAAGTTATCTCAGCATGCACAGAGCCGGGTTTTAGGTGACACCAGGTCTGAAACAAAGTTATCCGTTAAGAGACCTGACAAAAGGCGTGGCATTTTTGCCTTCTCCCACAATCTAGTCTTGCCCCTGGCTCTTGGTTGGTTCCAAAGTTGCAGCTTTGCAACTTGTGAATCTGTGTTCACCGGCGGTGGTACATGGTTCGCTAGATGTTTCGTCTGACTGCAAGATTTTTTATCAGCAGCGTAATATTATTTATATTCCATTGATCAGCTCTCAGCTAGCACCTGCTGTATTCTGTCATTCTACTTGAGAACCTTTACCTCGCCATGCTGTTTAGATTTAGTGATTGCGTAGCTTTTGCGAACTTCATTTTCTCGATATGCAAGCTGTGGATTAACATTTCTGACGGAGTCGCCGATTTCCTATCCTTAGTTAATCGTTTCAGATTTCAGGCTCGAGGGTTGAAAGGCCGTAGTGCGTTCGAATTGCAAGTCCTTCTGCGCCCCGAACAGGAACTCCTGGACGCTTGGATCACCGCTACGAACGAAATCTTGGAGAACTTTGAAAATGTCGAAAGACTTGAGCGAACAGATGCCCAAGTAGTTCGGTGGTTTTGGTGGCTGGTTGACTGGAAGCTGAAGCCTGTCCAAGGAAAGATGTCTGAACAGCTAGATGCACTGAAGAACTTCAAGCAGAACCTGTCGCTCCGGTTAGAATTGTAAGTTCAATCCGTTGTGTTTACGTTTTAAGACTGATGATGGGATAAGTGAACATCATTTCGAAAATCGAGCAATAATCTCATATTCTACAGGTGTTGAAGATATGAATCAGCGAAGACAGCCGAGGAACAGTAAATATTTGGTTTTGTAAGATGGCAGAACACAGTATCTAGATTCAGATGAACGGCGAACATGTGAACTTGACTCGAAGATAGCTTCACATGTCGCAATAGACATGCCGTCATGAGAAACCGGGCTTAGACTCGTTGCTTCTGTAGATACAAAGATTTCGCTTTCTCACGAATGAAATTCATTCTTATCTGATAAACCTTTGACCTTACCCCTGGGCAGTCCTCTGCCTCTCCGCCATGATAGTATTTCAATGAGGCAATTGAGTAGAGGGCACTTCAATATTTGCCGGGAAGAGCGGGTAATCTCGCGAACACGTGATGGCGCGTTGCCGCCTAGAATAGTCTCAAAACCGATCGACGCGCCGATTCTACAGTAATTTGATAGGTCGATTGGAGTCAGCTTTACAAGCATCAACGTAAGTATTCAGAATATCTCGGTGCTGGCTTATCAGTGGTCTGCATCGCCAGAGCATAAATATGGGATGCTTCTCCAGATTATCTGTTCGAGAATCGAGATCGTCCACTCCAGCGAATATTACTGACCCTTTCACTCACGCATCAAATCCTAGCCTACCATGGTATCATCAGCTCACATCCTCTCGGAGACTCTGTAGTCATTGACTACAGCGAAGATCTAAGAGCTACGCAAGCAGCGGGAGTCCTTTGAAGCTCAAACAGCCAAGTTATTCGAAGCGGTCGACAATACTTATGAAGTTCAATCAAAGATACGTCTGCTGCTCTCTGGTCTTTTGGGTTCTTCAACCTTGAAGATGACATCATCCAGTTACGAAATATCCCTCGCTTCATTGACCAATCTTGCTACGTCCCTGCCATTGCAGGCCCTCTTGAACAACTTCCAGACAAAGCTCCGCCAAAGATTCAAGCAGCAAAGTAGGAAATTCAAGTACGCCGATTTGTACTCTCGGCTTCTAACGGAATGGCTCGGCTCTGTGAGAAGCATAATACAGATAGCCCAGCAACAGCGAGTGCTTCCCTAGATGATTTCTACGAGTTCGTCGAGCAAGATAGGCTACGGCAATTGCGGAAGAGATTCGAATCCGTAGTCTTCGACCCATCAGAGACCGACCCTATTGCCATTGATGTTTACTTGAATAGGCTCTTCTCTGGAGAAGCAAGCTCAAAGCTCTGCGTGTCCTCGAGAAGAGAGCCGAATTTGGAAAGTCGTTGACTGATCGTACCGCACCATTTAGCAACCATGTCCTTACCTGGTGCATCAATGGCTTATTGACGAACATCTTGCTAAGCGAAAAAAAGAACATGGCGATCGGAGATTTCCTTCGGAACAAAGCTGTCTTGACGGAAATCGCAGATGTCTTGAACATGCGCTTTGCAAACCTTCAGGGTTGGTCCTGGGAAGCCGAGGACGGTAGGCCTGTTGAGCCTCGTCGACAGCTAAACGGAAAACATCGTATAATGATGGATGAAGATATCCTCCAGGCCATTTTGCTTCATTACGTTGGGGTTTCATGGTCAATTCAATTCAAGTCCGAGTTCAAGTACCTTATGAAATTAAACGGTGTGGGGGAAAGCCGATCCCATGTCTCGAGATGAACGTGAGCGTCGACAGTACTTCTTGGGACTGGAAAATGTACCTATCGCGCAAGGAAAGACGTGGAGCCAACAGAATACTTACGAAAACAAATTCTTCATGAATCAGTTACCTAGTAATACAGAAGAGGAAGGATTTATGATGACAATGACAATGGCAATGATAATGACAACAGAAACACCGATTTGCCAGTGGAAATTAAACAGCAACTTCTGAGGCAATTGGCTACGGAGATTATTGTTCGCCGATCTTTGTATGGGAAAGCTGCCATCATTCAATCGAACCTCAGTTGTTTTGCCACTCCACTACCTCACTCAATAATCTTCGCTGTCCTGGAGTTCTTCGGCATGCCTAGATTCTGGATAACGTTTTTTTCACTTCGAATGGTGGGGAAACATGCTGCGTCGAATCGCAGAGTGCGTATCCGGAAGCGTGGCGTCCCCATGACTCATGCACTCGAAAAGTTCTTTGGAGAGGTTGTTCTATTTCCCATGGACTTTGTGATTAATCAAAAACCGGTCTACTCCTATATCGGCTCCACGATGATCTATAGATTTGTGGCGATCCAAACGATTGCGCACATGCTTGAAAGGCCATGCAGGACTTTGCAGACGTTATGAGCTTGGACTCTGATTACGGAAAGACTGGATCTGTGCACTTGTACGATGAGTCCGCGAAAAACAAAGTTTCTCACCTTCTACTAAAGGGAGATGTCCTTGTCGGCTTTTTACAGCTCAACCCTGACTCCGGAAACTGGATCATCAATCAGCAGCAAGTTGATGCACATGTTAAACGACTCAGAAAGATGCTTGCCTCTTGTAGTAGCATCTTTTCGTGGATCAGACTTGGAATAGCTGTATCAGCCGCTTCTTCAGCCAAACCTTTGGACAACCTGAGAGTTGGTTTGGGCAGCCACATTTGGACAGCATCCTTCGGACATACCAAAGGATTCAGCAAGACTTGTTTGGTTCTGAGAATGGAGTCTCGACGAATGTAGCGGATTATCTGAAGAGCTTTATCGAAAGCCGGTTCAAAGTCAATGACGTTCCTGATACGTTTCTATTCTTCCCAGAAGAACTTGGAGGGCTCGGCCTTCGCAATCCATTTATTCCAATGTTCACCATTCGAAAATAGCTTTACAAACAGCCAGAAAGGCGAATGAAAGATTCTTTAAATAGGAAAAGTTAGCCTACGAGAAGGCCAAAAAAGTGTTCTGCACGCTCAGTGAAAATTCAGGAAAGGCCCGTGCAGGTCATATTTACCCTGGTGGCGCCACGGATACATTTATGACCATGGGTGACTTCACCAGACATCGCGAATCCTCGAGTAAAAAGACCACCAGCGAATGATATATCACCCTCCCACCGAGTGAAGTATACCCTGACACCAATTCTCTAAAAGTACAGCGAAGAGCCATGGAATGTAAAGTGGGACGACCTGGATTCGGAGCGGCGATGGATCGTCTAGCTGTACTCCGATGAGGTTTTTGAATGATTAGAGAAGCATGGACTTCATTGAGAGGCAGAGGCCGATGGCAGGACAGCGGAGAGTTCATACAGACAAGATAAATACCGAAGAAGCAGCAGCCGCGTATCAAGCGACCCGAAGTCTCAAGAGATAGCGGAATATTTGAACATACCATATCATAGCCTAGAAAGGAGAAGGTGCAAGTCCACCCAAAAATTAATTACTACAACTCAAAAACAGACACTCTACATAGCCACGAACATTGTTTTCAAACCTACTTGAAATCCTTAAATGCTCACCGCCCAAGCGGTGATGAACGTGTTCTCAGGATCACATCGGCCCTACTGAGTCTGAGGCCAGCTTCAGCATCCAGAACTTCTACTGATATGTGCTCTCTCTGCAACGCACGCTTCAGTAGCACCGACCGAAGAGAAATTACGCTTGATAAAAGCTTTTCAAAATCGCATGTTTGTGCAAGTTCATCAACCAATGGTATGTAAGTAGTCCAGCAGCGAAATCATTATCGAAATCAAGCTATTGATAGACGTCGCTGGCATGACAGAGGGCAAAAAAGGTCGAGGTCAAGCCTTCATCAGTTCCGACTAGTAAGAAAGAGCGACGAGCCAAGTCGCAGATTCAGCTCTTCTTCCTCCGGCAACACCACCCAAAACAGACTCAGCCGAGAACTCTTTTGGTTTATTTCCTCATCTTCTACCACCAAAAAAGACTCAGATAACCTCCACACAACAACTGAGTACAATACAGAGACCATATAGCATCCCAAACGCCTGGGCCTACAAGTCCCTCCCAAAAACCCCTTAGGATCATAAATTACGTGTTGTGTCTATCATTATAATGGGCTCCAGATCCCACTTCTCGCTTTAGCCAGATTCATGGAGCGTCCGACCTATCAAGACATTGCCGACTACCTGGAGTCCTGTCATGCATCAACACCCAGCGCTCTCAAGAGAAATAACAGCAGCTATATACCGGCACCCCCCACCCCTTCTGTAGAAACCCATCTCCACCAGACGAATCCACATCAACGGACCAGTTCACATCTCCTACCCAACCCTGGCCCATTAAATCTCCAGCACCTCACTTGAAAATCGCCAGAGAAAGCAAAGGTGAGAGAACTGCCACCATCTCCTGGGTAGACAGTACCAGAAACGATGGCAATAGTGGTAGGGAATATGTGCATCCCCAGACGCCACGTCGTCGCAGCACATCAATCCCTCCGCCCCTCCCTCACTCACATCCATCTCCAAAAACGCGAAAGCCGTATCGCATACCCCCAACACCTTCATAAACCTCTACTCTCGTGCTTCCATGCTCAAGCGCTGTGGCAGTCATTCCTTCGTTTGACATGGTGCCGAGGGGTTTTCCCGGGGGAGAGGAAAAAAGGAGGAAAGGAAGAAAGGAAGGAAGGAAGGGGAGTGTTACAGCTGTGAGTTGGTAGGCGAGGGAAGGAGGTAATATGAAAAGGTTAGTACTTAAGGCGCCACGAAGTATTCGCCCCTATCCAACCCATCATACGCACCACCACCCCCCAAGGAATCTCTACCACTCTCCATCTCCATCTCCATCTCCACCTCCCTTCTCCATAGCACCACCACCACCACCCATCCATAGAACCCCCAAAAACCTCCTCAACCACAGAATCCAACCCTCGCCGCTCACAGGCACCTTAACCGCACCCTCGACCTCCACCCTCGAAAGCTACCTACTCAAAGCAACAAACAGATACCGGCAAGAAGAAAAATAACCAATCCAACCCAAACGCTAGCCATCTCCAATCCTCGACCCAAACCGCTCCTATCCACGCACCAAACCAAAAAAAACCCCCATCGATGGACCCAGCAGCACCACCCATGGCAATGCCCGCGGATCTAGGCTTTCATCCCTCAACAAACACCACCAATCAGATATCAATCCCTTATCCATCTGTCGGAACCTCACAAACACACAACTAAATTGTGGCATTCGCCGTCTTTTCTTCGCGTATGTGATTCAGTACTTCGACAAAGAATGTATGGAAAAAGAAAAAAAAAGAATAGCTAGCTAGCCGTGATATATCAGACTGTTGCTTTGTGGTTTGTATGCCATGTTGATGTGTATGCGTGGGAATATCCGTCATGGAGGGATGTGGAAATTTGTAGCCGATACGTTTGTGGGGGTTGGAGTGTCGGTGCGTGAATGGGCGGGTTTTGTTGGGGGGGGTTATGGTTGCGAGATGAGGGGGTGCGGGGAGGAGGGATAGGAGGATAGGAGGAAAGTGATGGGCGGGAGATGGGCGGATGGGGAAAAGGGTTGGCGTGAGGGGGAGGCGAGGGGGTGTAGGTGGTCAAGGAGTTGGGTACATACTGAGATGAAACGGGTAGAGGAAGGGTCTTTTCGATGGGGCTCGGGTGTTTGTAGAGGAATACTCGCGTTACGAACGCACATCCGATATACGATTCGTCTAGTGGGTAGTAAGATTTTACGAGGGGATCGTCTCTGCTGTTCGAAAATCCTTGAACGGGCACCAGAATTGTAGGCTGTGACAGTGCAGGAGAGAGAGTCCGAAATTCATCAGTTTGTGGCTCCGAGATGGCGAAAACGGAAGGATTTTCGCAACGGACAGGAATGTGCGCTTTGGGGAAGATAATGGGCAGGACATGCATGGGTAGCCCAAGGATAACTGGCTCAACAACGCAGTCTGCCGCAGTGAAGACGGATCCGCAGCAAAAGACTGAATAGTTGCACAAGATCACAAATGTGATGTTGTTCAAAGAACCTGGCAAATCAATAGCAGAGATCGAGGTAGACTTGCGGAAACATTGTCTCTGAAGGACTAGGATGATGTCTCGAAGAATAGAGAACGTACTTGATGAAGTACGGACTCTGTTATCAAGATCTCAGCTCCGAGGTCATGTCGGTGGTTATGGAAGCCACTGCAAAGAGGGTAGGAATTATCTGATGCTATCCAGACCTTTTTCCTCGTCTTACTATCAAAGCTGTTTACGTAGGTTCAGCAAGTGTAAGATTTGGTGGTGAATGAACACTTTGAGGACAAACCGTTAACCGTGACATTTGGAGAGAGTTTGTATGAAAGGAGCGGCCATAGGGTCTGATGGTGATGCGTAAGAAAGCTCCGGAAGTGATCAGATGCAACCAAACTAACCCGAATGTGTCCATTACAACCGTGTCTACAGAGGTCTTTATGTGTCAACGAGCGGCGTGAGGTTACAGGCAAGACTAGGGGCTAGGGTGGATGGTGTAGAGGGCTAGAACATACAATGAAGCTTGAACAAATGCCTTTACCTGTGGAGGAGGTGTGAGGCTGAAACATAGGATGAGGAATCGAAGCCAGGCAGCTCCCAGCAGGTAGCCGTGCGTATAATGGTTGCAGCGGGATGGACAATGTCTGACTGAGGAAGAACGTGTAAAGCCAAAGGTTGACGTGATTGAGTATTTCTCCGCAACGTATGCCCAAGAGATTCGTGCGTTGGGATAATCTAAGCGCGTGGGATTGCCGGCTTGTCACATCTGGCCTTTGGGATCTACGAAGCGTAGACTTTGACATGTTGCTTCCATCGCCATGGTATCCAACCTCCCACCCTGTAATATCGTTGAGCCGTTTAACTTGACCTTCCCCCGGATCGGTGACTCGCCAAGTCACCCATCTCTCAATATTCAGCCTTGACAGGTCGATCTTTTAGTAGCCAATAGTCCAGGTGACCTGCTTGACGATCAGCAATTCCGTGCTCTTAGGCGCAAATGGGAGCCAGGGTTCATACAACCTGGGGCGGAATGTGCCTCAGCCGTTTTGGTCGTTCATCAATACCTTCTCTAAGGCGATTCGTGGAGCTAAGGCTTTCAAGCCTCAGCCAGTAGCTGGGAATAGACCCATAAACGTCTTCAACGCTATGTTTGTGGGGGTATGGGCAAGGTGGGACCAGGAGAGAACGCCTAAATTCGTATCTAACTTCATGAGGCAACAATAGACTGGTCGGCGAACGTGAGATATCGCTGGTTGAGTAAGTCCTGTCCTCAGTTTGATGCTATATGAGTAAGCTGTGGTAGCCGTCTTTGCGTCCCATTGCACCCAAGATGGTTGACCTCAGCAGTAGTGCTCATCGCCGGTTTCTCTCTTCACTGCTAAAGGAATTGGGCTTCGTATGACTGAGAAGTCGTGCTCTATCCTTATCTTCCCTTGTTGTACTTTGAACGTCTAGACTCGAAGAGCGTCTGTCAAGGCAGATGTGGGAGACTCGGCGTAGGGTTGTCCTAGGTGGTGGGTATCAGAGGTGTACAAATGGCAAAAGTACGGTCCTACGAGAAGCAGTCTTGCTCAGCCGCTTCAACATTGAAATCATTTCAATGCAAGGCGAAATGAGAATGTACTCGATGCTGACTGATTTCCTTGGAGCCGTCTGGGTTTCATGTGCTCGCGTGATTCGAAGGCCAAAGTAAAGGTGAAGCTCACCTATGCCGATAAAACTCTCTGGCTAGATTCTAGGAGTCAATTTGCAAAGGTGGAGACAATCAACGCTTGGACGCTTAAGAGTCCAAAAGGCTCCTTCACATCAAGTGCGCGGAAGCGAATAGTAACGGCCGGCTGGAGATCTCGCAAGCTCTCGCTGTCGCTGTCGCTGTATTCGACGGCTAGGTCATCTCCTCCGTTACAGAAGAATCATAGAAGTAATGTTACTCTAAAGCCCGTCCTGCCCAAGAATTTGCCACTCGATACACATGGAAGAATGGAGCCCGCTCGGCGACACGGTGTGAAAGTGCCGATTGGATCATAGGCTGAGAGGTGAGAAATCACGAAGGGACTCGATCGGAGTCCTCCCATCAACTGCTATCATTCTGTCTCTCCTTACGTCAACCAGCGATTACTTTGATTTTACACATAGCTTTCTGCTGGAAATGATTCCCGTCCCGTTCAAAAAGCTTACAATCAATTAGAAACACCTGTTTTCAACTTCCCAGGAACACCATTCCAAGCGTCCGGCACCTACCAGATTTACATCCTCTTGGTATGGCTGCTTTGGTGCGACTCCAGCAACGTCAGCATGCATCGATTTCCCAGGGATATATCAGTGTATCATGTGAGAGGTATCAAATCTCCGAGTACGAGTCGAGGCGGACGAATTTCGAAACCATAAGCGCTTAACGGCTTCTGCATACCTGGCCCATCGACAAGGGCTAATGGACTCTGCATGGCCACACAAGGCTTGTTAGTTGGACGAATGTGGAGGGCCTAATGGCTGATCACGGGGGGTTCCTTTCGAACGCCTGTCAAACTCTTATGCTTGCTTTTGTTCCTGTCAGGGGATCGCCACGTTTAGAGCTTGACAGTGTCTCAGATGATGCTCCTCTCGTATCTGGCCCATTGCGGCAAGACATCTCTCTAGAATGAGAGATCCCCACAGCAGATCCGTACATGCCGAACATAAGCTTTGCCAGCTGCGTTTGGCGTGGTCGGGTGATGATAGCAGATATCGACGGCGAGCCAATGGTATTGTGGTCAGCAAGGATGGTATCTAGGAACTCCCACGCTTCGATGCCTCTCTGCTATGGGGTGTAGGTCTCGTAGATGGATAGGACCACATAGAAGGCGTCATCATTAAGAAACCCTGCCGGAAATCAGAGAAAAGGAGGAGGATGAAGTTTTTTAGCCCAGATTCACACGTGCATCCAAGGTAGCTAGCTATCTTGAAGGGCGATCACTGCTTACGTACTTGGACGATTAGAACAGCCCTGGACTGGAACTGTCACTTTAGTGTTAAAGCATAGAGAGCGCTGTACCCACCTCATTCAGTTTGGAAGTGGACTATCAAAAGAGCCAACGCTGATCTAAGGTTCACGCCTGTGTGGCGTAGTCTGAGTAGAGAACCCAATTGAGCGAAGCTACAAATATTGGTCAACTAAAACTGGCAGGAGCAGCCGCTCAACGGCTGGTTAGAGTGGGATCATTATTGACTTTCGCTTGCTCCCTCAAGGCTTCTCGGAAGGAAGCAAGTCGACCGTTCCAACGTTCATGGTATGATACTCATTTTTAGGGCAGGATTATTTTATATTTTCTTTTTGAGAAAGGCACTTGCATATCAAATCACGCTGTAATCCGTCAATTTGTCAACGCCAGAGTTTGAGGAGGTTTGGGATGCAAACATCTATAAATGAAACACTGCAAAGTCAGCCGATTGCAGCAGCTTCCATGGCCTGGACGATTGACTATCGAATCACTGATTCTTCTGTCCCGTTTAGTGTTGCCATGTCACCAGCCGAGATCGATAAGCGGAATGCCGCGCAGAGATGCATGAAGTTGGCACGACAGAGAATGGCCACCCATATTTCCTGGATGTACCGAGTATGGGTGTACTGTGTATGGATGCATTCGAGGGACGACGTGAGTCTCGTATATATTTTTGATTTTGTGGTTATCGTAGATAGATTGGATTATATGTACGGAGTAGTACCTACTTACCTACCGACCTACCTACCTGGTATTCTTGTTCACCATCAGTCACCATCAGTTACCGTGGGCACGGGTAAAGTAAAGCAAGGTACCTTACGGAAGTACTGCTGTACTCTATCTCACGATCAAACGAATAAAATATTCATGTCCCTTCGGGGATTGCCGTGCTGGTACCTTAGGTCGCCATGCGTCGAGGAAGGCGGTCAGGCAGTTTCTCATCATGCCCTAAATATCGAGTGCCTACCGTCGTCGTACATCCGTACCGCGACGGTCTACCTTACCTACTTGACCCTATCTGAGGTACCTTAAAGTACTTACTGCTGTATACTGTATGTGCATTGCTCGCCGACTTTTGATCCATGAACGAAACGATCTAGGCCCGGGACAAAGAAAGCCCCCCGCACGCAAATCACTCGTTCAGTAACCAGGATGTGATGCGCCACTATCCTCTATTCTCTCCACGATCGACTCGGAAGGTCGATGGGGCTTGTTCTGTTCCCAGCGACGGCGCTTTTTCGGTGGGCAAGACTTGAACATCATCTCGATTGTCGCGTTGACATAAATAGTACAACGCTGGCAGGCCATGAGTTCATCGCTCACTACGGAAGGTATGACTGGGATCATCCTAAGAGCCGTTGTGCACAACGATTATCGAGACTGTGAACGTGACGACCGTGAAGTAAGTAAAGTACGGTCAGAGATGATCATGTCTAGTAAACCGGTTTGGCGGTCGAGACTTGCCACCACCACCCAGCAGCAGCAGCAGCAGGCTCCGGGCATGTCCAGCTGAAGCCTGAAGGGATGGTTTCCTCAAGGCAGTTGAGGGAAGAGAAGGACTGAAGGAGATCCTTTCAGCCAGCCTACTCACGCTACGCTACCTGACCCTAGGTCAGATCCAGAAGATCAAGAAACCTTCCCGCATCTAGGAACAGGCCTCTTCCTTGCGATGCAGCGCCAGGGGGTCCGAGGAAGCCAGCAGGGCCTACCATCCGCCAGGACAACAGCAGCAGCATTAGCAGCAGCAGCAGCAGCAGCAGCAGCAGCAGCAGCAGCACCAAGCAATTCCCGCGCTTTCATTAGCCACTATTTGTTGCAGGGAGGCGCTCACATGGGCGCAACGCACACATCATGCTGCCCTTTGCTCACGTACTGCGGTACTACGTATGTATGGACATGTGGGTTGAGGTAGAGCGAGACGATGGGCCAGGCTTGGCACCGCGGTAGGCACCTTGTTCGGCAACCGTGGCCAGCTGGATCCGGTTAGACCAGCACGATTTATCCGAACAATCGTCCTGGGGCATGCCTGAACGGGACAGCCATTCAGCCCAATGGGAGTCCTTCTCAACGCCGATAGCGGATAGCCCCGCCCCCCGTGAGATACATGATGTACCTCTGCCAATACTTATAGCACTGTACCTTCTCACAGGCTAGCGGTACTTCGGTAAGGTAGTCAGTACTTGGGCACGGCAGTAGTCTCGTACCTTACACTTGTTTTGATAGCCGCACACACCAACCAGTATGTACGCGAGTACTTTACACACACACTAGATGTAGAACACGCTCGACGACTTTCGTTCCTGTGGGGTTCGAGTTACGAATAGTGGGGTTCACCGAAAACCCCCCCAGGGGTTTGGCTAAGAACAAGTACAGTAAGGTAGTACCGTGTAGTGGAAACAGTACGGGCAGGGTACTAGGTCAGGTAGGTACGAGTATTTCGTATCGTCAATAATAATTTCAGAAATCAACATTGCATGTGTGAGAAGCAACGTCAATCCTCACCTCCACCTCCACCTCCACCTTCACCTCCAGCTCCCTCTACAATCCCTTCCCCCTCTCAGCTTTCTACCTCATCGCGTATCTTCGGCGGAAGTGCCTCCTTGGATTAAGACCTCTATCACTATGCGAACCTCTCTGTAGCGGTCTTGTTCCTGACCAAGGCTCTTGTTCCTCATCAATTACCACCTAACCCGTGCCTTCCCACTTCCCACTTCCCCACCCCAACGGAAAACAGCAACCAACACTCGTTTCCCACAACTGACAGCAATCTATACTTTTACACGGCCACACCAGCCGCCAAAGTTCTCCCACCCTGTCGTTCCCCAGGGTTAGGAAGAGAAACGATCTTCTTTTAGTTCCGAGTCCCTAATTCGAGGAGACTTCCGACCGTAAAACGGTAACCGCTGTACCGAAAAAGTTAATCCTTCGGCAATTGTGTCAAGCTTCAGTGCATTCCACTTCTCTTGTCGATCATTTATTAGGGCCTCCCTGCCTGGCTTACGGAATATTAATTCGTCTTGGCTTCAGAAGGGCTATATCTTTGGTTAACCACTGCTCTCTTCTTGGGCCCCACTTGCCTCGCTAGCAGAAGGTCCCTACTACGTCCGCTGTCTCTTCGCAGAGATTGCTATGAACGTTGGGAAAGCCCCGGCATGTGTGCCAACATGGCGAGGGCATATCGAGACCACTAAGGACGCACTGATCATCTTCGAGGCATGCTTCACCGGTGCCCTGGCCCACTGCTTCCGACGACCGCACGACCGTGAACGGAGCCAGCTGATCGTAAGTGGAAACGTATTTGTGTACGAGGAAGCCACTTCAGGGATCAAGCGATGGACAGATGGGATACCGTGGAGCCCGAGTAGAATCTTGACGAATTTCCTCATATACCGACAACTCAACAGCCCCTTCCCCCCCGGCGAGAAGAAGAGAGCGACCAAAAGGAGCCAAAGATACCTCAAGCCCGGCGAGCCATATCCCGCACCCCAGCCTTCCACCAAATCCAACGATGACTCCACTTATCCCTTTTCTCCCGAGTCACCTGGCGTCAAGCTGGAGGAGCACGCTGATAAGGATGGCGACCGAGGTTTGGTTGGCTCCCTGGTGGATTCCTACGAGTTTAAAGAGAACGGTTTGCTCAAAAAGACCATGACAGTCACCATCAACAATGTGCAGCATCATCTAGTCTCTTATTATTCTCTCGACGATGCCAAATACCACCTAGAGACTCCGCGAGACGACCCGCGACTGAAGGATCTTCCACTGCGAGACGAGCTATTGCATCAGCCAAAATTTAAGTTCCCCAACTTTGACGACGCCGGTGATGGGGTCTTTGAGCAGCTGGAGGGTACCCAAAATCCATATCCTTACATGTCCACGGGGTACGATCAGATGAGGCACTTCCCAATTCCGGTCCAAGGACATGGTCACCAGCCAGATGGAATAGCAACCTCGCAGTTCTATTACCCTAGCATGCCACCGTATGCCACTTCGTCTCAGACACCGTCAAACATTCTTAGCTACTCCATACCCCAAACACCATCGACCTATGCTCCGACGATACCATTGACGATTACATACCCTCAGCATCAGTCTCATCAGCCTGTGCCGCAGGCCCCACACCATCAACCGCCACAGCAGTCTCAACGGCAGGCCCAGCATCAGCCCCAGCAGCAAGCCCAGCATCAGCCCCAACCGCAGACCCAACCGCAGACTCAGCAGTACCCGTCACATCAGACTCAACAGCAGAACCAGCAGCAGATCCAACCTCAGTCGCAACCGTTAGTCAAACAGGAAAGGCCGCAGCTTCCGCAGTACCAAAGTCATTACCAACCCCAATACCATCCCATCACCCAGGTAACACCTCAAGATCAGCTGCCGCAGGCAACCTACCAACAACATCCTGTTCCAAATACGCTACCTCGGCCTAGCGGCATGCTCGACTCTGCCAGTCCCTCTCAAGATAATTATGGCTGGCATAGTGATTTCTACGCAACGTTTGGGTCTACGGTTGCACCAATTAACAGTAGCCTTTTGTCCTACCCTCAAATCCATCAAATCCAACCTTGGCATATGCCGCATTCGTATGCCACCCGCGCAGACGGGCCCTCATATGCCTATCGGGCCCAGTCTTAGGATTTAAAAGAAGATATGGAGTTACGACTTTCCTAGTGTCGATTTGGGTGGCTGGGAAATGCATCTCGAACGTCATGCTTACTCGTTTGGCGGTTGAGTTATATTTGCACAAAAGAAAGGGGTGTTGAGTCTTGGGATGGCGCTTTTAAGCGTGTCTTGGGCGGATGAGTTTTCTTGAGGAGTGCTTTGTATGAGAAAAATGATAGATTGCTTTCCGGGGTGGGGGGGTTCGAACCTAGGCGCAACGTTCTGTCCGAAGCTTTATGAGTATATAATGTTTTCATCTTTTCCCCTAGTATTTCTATCGTTTTATGGATGTGTCCGCCTGGTCTTTCAGATATGATATCCCCAGAGTCTTTTAGGACTTAGCATGTTTCCTTCCGTATCTGGGATTACAATTCCGCAACGCTTTATGCTCATATAGATATAATCTCTCATTACCCGTGCGAGGAACGTCGGCACCGTTCAGCCAGCTTTCACCGAACATATCTCACACCAGCCCTCCCGGCATGGCTCAGGGGCATACGAGCCACGCCGTAGCGGCTGTCAAGACCCTGCGTACGGTAAGGGGTCCTCAATGCCTTCCCCGCGTTGCGTACTTTCCAGCCAAACTCATCCGCTCGTGAGCGTAAGGCTCTATTGCTCTTCCAACACCTCAGAAACGACCTAGCAGCAACTATTCCGTACCCCACACGTAATCCCAATTGCCTGTTCTCGCGCAGAATTTACATACACTCGAAACACATTACCGACAGTAAATTACACGACTGGTGCGCTTGTCCGTAACATTGACTACTAGTGCGGTCCCCTAGGATTTACCGCGCATATCAGACGAGAAGACGGGGTTTTGCTCGAATGATCGACCGGCTGTTGAAAATCAACTCCCGAGTCCCGCATCCTGCAACCCGTACGTATGCGTGGTATGTGCCTAGAGTAAGGTAGTAACGACAAGAATGGAGGAAAAAGACGGTGAGGAGCGCAACGGAGAAGACTCCGGTTTCGCGCGATTGAGGATTTGATCTCAAAAGGAGCCTGAGTTACATCATGGGCGTTGTGGTAGCGTCACTGATGGGGAATGAATCTGCCAGATTGACAGGCGCAGATGTTGGGACTGATGAGATGCAGATGGGGCGAACCACGGAGGTATAGCCACGTATGACACCCGGATGGTTGCACAGAGGAGGTGATGAACACCTCCACCTCCTCTGCACTGTTGATGATAATAATAACAACAACAATAGCACAGTAAATGCACACTTGGATGTCCCCCACTGCTGCTCAGCGATGACGAACATCGCGATCAAGATCAGGACAGCCAGTCCCGCCATCGAAAGCCACACTAACACCTACTGCCGCGGTGTGTACCTGGTCTTGATACATGTACGTCGCTATGTACCTTGGCCGTCGCAGTCCAGGCCGTTGTGGAATTCCGTCAGCCCTGTGGCAATCGGGGTTCGCTTAATGCCGCTTCGAGCCCGAAATAGTAAGCTCGCCGGTAGCCTCACGCCTCCGGCAGAACCGCCACTGGGACGACAGTTTGCTCACACCATCGTCTTGAAATATCCCTGCTTGTGATACCGTGATACGAGTCTACAATCAACGGCCGAGACTGCTTGGGCGGAGTATACAGTCATACACACAATGCAATGGCGCTGCCAGCGACGGCGGCGTTGAGAGGTGTCCAATTGAGGATACCGCGTCAAAATTTGCGAGTTCGAGCATGTGGTTTACGGATCATGGCAGGTTTGGGGTTAAGATGGACGGGGCATGAGAGAATACGGACTGTGCTGGAAAGGTGAGTTTCAGCTTGTTGGAGAGTTTGGAGCAAGAGACTGAACATCTCGCGGTCAGGTCGACACAACATGGATACAACGGGCAGATACGATGCTTGAGCGCTGGTGGAGAGGGGAAGGTGAAGAGGGAGAAAGGGTATGTTACAGTGCGATATGGACAATATCGTAGAGTGAGTGTCTTGGCTCCCAGTATTGCGAAACCTGCATCGCTCTCTGCGCTCTACCACTGCTTCCACACCCTGCCCGATGCATAAGCCAGAACCTGCCTGCCCTTGCCAATCACATTTTCCAAGCGTCCCCCACAGTCCTCAAACGTCGAGCTATCGCTAACCCATACCGTCGCCCAGATTCACGCCTCTCTCCAAACGCCTCCCTTCCATCCTCCCCATTCACGAAAATATCTACACTCTTCCCAATATCCTTACCTTCTCGCGCCTTCTCTGCGCCCCCGTCATCGGCTATCTTATACTGCACGACATGCATTTTCCGGCTCTCTCGCTTTTCGTCTACGCTGGTGTGACGGACCTGGTCGATGGCTGGATCGCTAGAAAATATAATCTGCAGACAGTGGTTGGAACAGTTATTGATCCAATGGCGGACAAGACACTGATGACTGTAGTGGTGGGGTGTTTGGCTTGGGATGGGGCTTTGCCGGGTGGGTCCTGATCTTCCGCATTGCTCCCAGAACCGTGATGACTGTTCATCTCACTCAGAAATCCTCTGATAGCGCTACTCTAGTTCCACTCGCTCTTCTCATCCTTGGCCGAGATGTCCTCCTCGGGCTCTCCGCCATCTACTATCGTTATATCTCCCTCCCTCCACCAAAGACCCTGGCACGTTATTGGGATTTCAGCCTGCCGAGCGCGGAGGTGCGACCAACGGGCATAAGTAAGATCAACACGGCGTTGCAATTGGGATTAGTGGGTTGGACGATGAGTAGTATGGTCTGGGATATGGGTATGTGGGGTGAGGAGGGATTGACGGGCATGCAGTAAGTGTCTTCCACCATGGTTTTTCTCAGGGTTGAAGAATTTTAGTCCGAAGGTTGCGTAGAAATGAAGATACCACGACGATTACTAGTATAGCCGAAGACAGCCAACTGTACAAGGCATCTCGATATACGAACAAAAGCTAACAGCACTCTTTTCCTTAGGTACATTGTAGCGGCAACAACAATCTGGAGCGGCGCCAGCTATATCTACACCAAAGACGCGGTTAAGATCTTGAAAGCTGGGGAACGACTGAACAGAACTAGCAGAAAATAAGAGGCTATGATCGTGCAAGGTCACGCATCGAAGCTCACATGCGAGTCTTTTCGTGGAGAAAAAGGAATTCGAGAATATAGAGTGTGAACAGAATCTTCTCCATTCGGTGTTGATCTCTGAGGAAAGGTTTACGCTATTGCATGCCTTTTTCCCCTCCTATTCCCCCATCCCTCTCTTCCCTATCACCCTATCTCAATCCCCGTCCCTAGCCCTTAAACCGGATGGCTGCTTGAACGCTAGGATAAAGTAAAGGAGAGAAGAGGGGATAGAGGGAGGAAGGGATTTAAGGAGGGTGTGGGGACTTTTGAAATAATGTTGGAGGAGGGTGGAGGACGCGGGTTGAAGGGTTGAAGGGTGTGGTCTCTCGCGCTTCGATGTCTTCCAATCCATTATCTTTTTTTTTTTATCTCTTCAACTGTTTATTCCAGAGATTAGAGAAGAATGAGTTTCTTGACACTGTGCTGTGGGAAGTACTTCTTTGATCAAGTACGAGGAATGATGAACGGTTAGGAGGATAAAAGATGTGGGGGGGGAGGGGAACAGCATGGGGGGCGGAAGGAAGAGAGGGGGAAGTGGTGAATCGGGGGGGAGAGAAGGGAAGGGGGAGGTGACGGGTTTGATGGTTGAAGGAGGTGGGGTGGGAATGGCTGGATAGACATCGCCAGGAGAGAGGATGATGTATGAGGTTCTTGTTTGTGGGGGTTTTGTTGGAAAGTATGATTGTGATATTCGACGAGGGGATTAGCTATCTTCACTGTCTTGGGGTTCTTGAATTGTTTCTCTTTCCAGCCTTGTTACTCATCTCTTTCTTTTTCGTCTCTTTTCTTTTCTCAGGCTATCATTTCTTCTCCCTTCATCTTCTTTTTCATCTTTTTTTTTTCTTTATTCAACTCTTCCCATTTAATCGTTCTAATAGCAGAGGATGAGAAAATGAGAAAAAGAGCGAAGAGAAACGGAAATGAAAACGGAAACGGACAAGAGCGATGATCAAATTCTTGACATCAAAGTGAGAGAAACAGCATCGCAGAAGCTCTACCACGTCGCCTTCAACTATCAACTTCTTCTTCTCTTAAACCCAATTTTAGGCGCTAGATTACACATCTGCGACAGGCTTGTTGGGACTTGTGAAGGGAATCCAAAATTAAACTCAGAAGAGAGGAGACGGGGAACGAAAAGTGGACAATGAAATTGAGAAAAGAAGAAATGGGGGCTTTGCATATGCTATGTAAGGCATGACATGAACAAAAGTCTTACCAAACGTCTAAACACTACACCAACACTTCCAAAACAACCCCCCCCCCCCCCCAAAATCATCCCCAACAACCCCCCAACCCTATAACCCAAACCCCCCCACTCCTCTCCAACCCTTCCACTATAACCTCGCCTATACCCGAGAAAGAGATTTTTGACACACATCCTTGCCCGGGGGAAAAAAGCCCGATTGGCCGTCGTCCGGTTCGAAAGCAATGTCGCGAATGGGTATGTACATACAAGCAGGGGGGTGCGGTTGTGGGGGGGGGGGGGAGTTGCGGAAATCCGTCGGTGTGTGTTTGCCGATTTTACTGTAGCGGGGTTTATGCCGGGGGGGGTTTGGGTTTGTGGGGGAATGCATGCTGAGATTTTGGGGGGGGGGGGGGGGGGGATAG
>JAABUT010001582.1_pt1 | contig 25469 bp, 26 predicted proteins | sample 5559281 | NCBI WGS metagenome assembly JAABUT01 (sample SAMN10711880, study PRJNA513359) | rock metagenome | isolation source: Antarctica rocks | place: Antarctica: Victoria Land, Ricker Hills nord | collected 2016-01-04
CACTACCCCGCCGTCCCCGAGGAGGCGGGCGGGAGTGCTGTCGCCCTGGTCGACCTCTTGACCGAGATGCCGATGTTCCGCGACACGGCGTCATACCGCGGCCTGGACGTGTGGTTCCTGAAGCGCGCCCAGCTGACGGCCGTGGACCTGTCTCTTGCCTTCGACGGCGGCCCGCCCGCGCGCTTCGGCGACCTGGACCGGTTGACGATCTTCGCCGACAACCTGGTTCCGCACGTGCTGCGGACCGATGGCCTGCTCACCTACAGCACCGAGCTGGCCGAAGCTGTTGCCGCGGGACGATTGTTGCCCGCCGGCTCGGAACAGGAGGTCGAGATCCGCGCCTGTGCCGTGCACGCGGTGGAACTGCTGGTCCCGCAGCTCGCCGGACGGGCGAGCGCCGCGGACCTTGACTTTCTGCTCTGGAACAAGGGACAGCATCCGGCGTATCGCAACCTTCCCAGGCATCGGACCCGCACCACCAACTACTGAGCGGCAGCCGGCTCCCGGGCTAGCACCGAACACGCTGCCCCGTAACGGATCGACCCTGCAGAGCCGCCCGGTTAGGCGTATGAGCAGACCGAAGGTGGCTCGCCGGCGACAGGTCAGCGCGCGGACACCAAACTGGCGAAGGCGACGATGTTGGACTCGTAGTGCCCGGACCTCGGGTCGAACGTCCCGCCGCAGGTGATCAGCCGCAGACCGGCGTGATCGAGGTTGCCATACACCACCTCGGTGGGGAACTTGTTCTTCCCGTACTCGCGCACCCCGTCGATCTTGAAGACCGCAACGGATCCGTCCTGCCGATTGACCGCGACCTCGTCGCCCGGCTTCAGCTTGCCGAGGGAGTAGAACACCGACGGCCCGTTCTTCGCGGAGTCGACGTGTCCGAGGATCACCGACGGACCCTGCACGCCGGGCGCCGGGGAACCGGTGTACCAGCCGCTGGCCTTCGTGTCCTCCAGCGGTGGCACCTGGATAGAGCCGTCGGGCAACAGCCCAAGCTTCTGGGTGGGTGAGGCGTTCACATTGATCGCCGGGATCGAGATCGACACCGGCGGCGACGGTTTCAGGATCGGGCCCTTCACCGCGGCCCCGAAGGAGGGCACGACCACCGTGTTCTTCGGCGTGGGGATGCTCCGGGTGCCGCCGGAGGATGAGCTACTAGCAGATCCGGACGGCTTACCGGGCGCCACAGATGAACCTTCGACCGGCGCCGAAACTCGGGAGGTTTCCGAAAGACCCGGCTGCGACGCGGTTGCCCCGCGGGTCGTCGACCCGCCGGGTGACGCCGAGCCGGTGGGGGACGAGGAAGACGCCAATGATTCGCTCGGCTCGCTGCTGCCGCTCGGCGACGACTGCGACTCGACGGAGACAGGTTCGGAGGCGATGATTCCGGCTACAGCGGGTCCGGGCTCCGGTGGCGGACCGGGGTTGCTGCTGCACGATCCCAGCACCAACAGAGCGGCACCCAACAGGGCCAGCAGAGTGGCTACCCACCGCAGCACGACTGCCGGAGCGCGACGCCCGGCGCCCGCCGCGCGGTGGCCTGCGGCGTTCGCGTTCATCTGATCCTTGTCCTTGCCCTGATCGTCATGCTCGTCCTGCGGTCAACATGACCGGTGTCGGACCGGGGAAGAGATCCCGTCCGACACCGGTCATGATCTGCTGATCAGGCGGACTCGTCGCTCGCCTTACGACGAGCGCCGAGAGCTGCCGCTCCCGCTGCGCCGAGCAGGGCCGCGCCACCGATGATCAAACCGGTGTTGTTGCTCTTCGCCGAGGTGCTGCCGCCGCCGGTGCCAACGCCACCGGAAGGCATCCCGCCGCTCATCTGAGTGAGGAACGGCTTGACGGCCGCCAGCACATCGGACTTGGCCTTTCCCTTCTCGAAGGCGCCCATGTACACGCCGCCCTCGGCCGGAAGGCCGAGCAGATTACCGACAACTGCGGCATGCCGGGCCTCGACGCCGAAGATGCTGGCCGCTGCGGACAGTACCGCCTTGTCCTTGATGAAGCCGGCCGCCCCCAGATAGGCACCCACGCCGGTGTTCTCGAAGGTGTGGCTGGTGGTCAGGTAGCTCTTCCGGCTGTCGAACGAGGCGCCGAAATCGACACCCGGAGCCGCGACGGGGGTTCCGCCCAGCTTCTTGATGGTGTCGGTGATGGCCGAGACGTGGGTCTGCTCGTCCGACTGGATCTTGTCCAGGTAGGCCTTCTCGGAGCCATCGAGCAGGTTCGCCTTGTTGCCCTGGACGTAGAACGCAGCCTCCAGGTACTCCAGGGTGAGCGCGTAGTTCAGGACGTCGAGATCGCTGCCGAAGTCCCCGGGTGCTGCCAGTTTCCAACGGTTGTTCAGGGCATTCAGTGCCAGACCTGCCGGCACGTCACTGACCTGGCCGTGTACGAGATCGCGTGTTGACATGTAATTTTCTCCTTACTTGAGCAGGGGGGTGACGGCGGCAAGAACGGTGTCCATCGAAGCGGCCTTCTCGAACGGAGCCGGGAAGGACTTCCCTCCGGTGAGCTGCGCCAGAATCGCGGCGTGCCGCGACTCGACGCCTGCGATGGAAGCAGCTGCTCCCAGGATGTCGCCGCTCTTGATCAGCGGAACCTGACCGTGATAGGCCATGACGCCGAGTTCCTCGAACATGGCCGCAGTGGCCAGGAACTTGTCCCGGCTGTCGAACGTGCCGCTGGGGTAGGTGATCTTCGGCTTGGAGACCGGAGTTCCGCCCAACGACTTGACGGTGGCCATCACGGCCGCCACGTGCGCCTTCTCGTGATCGCCGATCGGCGTCACCAGCTCCAGCTCGCGGTCCTTCAGCAGGTCCTTGGACAGTCCCATCGCGTAGAAGTCCGACTCCAGGTACTCCAGAGTCAACGCGTAGTTCAGGATGTCCAGGTCGCTACCGGCCTTGGCCGTCGCTTCCTTGGCCGTTGCGGCCGACGCGCTGGGAGCGGCCAGAAGCCCGCCGCCCACGACGTACGTGGCGCCTACTCCAACCAGACCTGCCCACTTCAGAAAGCTCCGCCTGTCGGTATCCGTGCTGAATTGCAGCACCGGTTTCCCGTCGAAGATGCGGTTGTCGCCCATGGTGTTCCCTCCGTGCGTAGGGGCGCACACGAAGGTGGGCTCCGCAGAGTGCTTCTGTGCGGTGCCGTGCACATCGCGGTCGCGATGCCCTTCGCATGCATGCAGCTTTACGGTAGTGGATTCGTTGTGCCGTTGCTCACGGATGGGCCGCCCACGCACCTTCACCCGGACGGTGGCCGACCTCGGATCACTTTTAACGTTGAGTAACTGATACGGCCACAGATCGAGGGTTGCGCCGGGGAGTCCGCCCGTTCGGGTCAGCTCAGTAGCAGCATCCCGGCGATCGCGAACATCGTCCCGGCGATCAACACGTCCAGGGTGCGCCACACCGAGGGCCTGCTGATCCATCCGGAGGCGGCGCCTGCGCCGTAGCCCAGACCGGCGAACCAAGCGATGCCGGCGCCCGCCGCGAACCACCAGCGGCCCTGGCGGCCGTGCTGGTTGGCGAGGTTGCCGAGCATCAGCACGGTGTCCAGGTAGACGTGCGGGTTGAGCCAGGTGAGCGCGAGCGCCGTCATCACCGGCGATCCCCTGCCGAGGGCGAGGGCAGCCTGCAAACCGTGTGGCGATCTGGCTGCCAGCAGCGAGCGCACTCCGAACCAGGTCAGGTAGGCGGTCCCGGCGAAGCGGAGCGCGGTCAGCACGGCCGGTCGGCTCTGCACGAGCGCACCGACGCCGGAAACCCCGGCGATGATCAGCACCAGATCGCTGCCTGCGCAGATCGTGACCACCACCGTGATGTGGTGACGCGCCATTCCCTGCCGGAGGACATAGGCGTTCTGCGCCCCGATGGCGACGATCAGCGAGAGGCCGGTGAACAGTCCGGTGAACAGCGTGGCGAGGACGCTGCCTACGGTAAGTTCCTCGCAGTGATGAAAGCCCACGATAGAAATTCAGGGCTTCCTGGCCGCCGTGCACGCCGGCCTCGGGTGGGGAATGGTGCCGGTCGACCAACTGGGCGACGATCTTCAGGCCGGCCGGCTGGTCCGGTTGTCGGCCCGCCGGCACGTCGACGTGCCCCTGCACTGGCAGGTCTGGCGGCTGCCATCCGAGCGCATCGAGCGGGTCAGCTAGGCGGTGAGGAGCGCGGCCAGAGTCGGCTAGCGTCCCCGCTGGCGCGCCGCCGTCCGGTCCCGGCCGGATGGTCGGCGCAGGTGTGGACCACCGGCACATGTGACGTGGAAGGAATCTCGCGATGACTGGTACGGCACGAGAACGACCGCCGACAGCCGCCGAGCCTGACCTCATCAGGATCCTGCATCTGTCCGATACCCACCTGTCCGGCGAGGGCACCCTGCACCACGGCATGGTGGACACCACCGCCGCCCTGCGCAGGGTGCTGGACCGGGCCGCCTCTGTGGGTCGGCTGGACCTCGTGGTGGCCTCGGGCGACCTGTCCGACGACGGCAGCGAAGCCTCCTACCGCGTGCTGCGGGACCTGCTGGAGCCCTGGGCGAAAGCCCGCGGAGCCGCGGTGATATACACGATGGGCAACCACGATCTGCTCGCGGGCTTCCGTGCCGTGCTCGGCGACGTCCGCTCGGTCACCAGAGTGCGCGGCCTACGCGTCGTGTCCCTCGATTCGTCGGTGCCCGGTGCCGGTTACGGCCGGATCGGCACCCGCCAGCTGGAATGGTTGCGCGCGGTGCTCTCCCAGCCGGCCGAGCTGGGCAGCATCGTGGTGGTGCACCACCCTCCGGTGCCCGCGGAAACCCCGCTGCTAGCGGCTTTGGAACTGCAGGAACCGCAGGCACTGCTGGACATCTGCGCAGCCGGCGGCGTCCGGGTGCTGCTGTGCGGGCACTACCACCATCCGATGGCCACCAGGGTCAGCGGGATGGACGTGCTGGTGGCGCCGGCGGTGGCCAACACCAGCGACATCATCCCCCCGAAGGGCCACGAGGTCGCCAGGGTCGGCTCGGGATTCGCGCTGATCGAGATTCGGACCGGCGCCGCCGACGGCGCTGTTCGCTTCATCCCGGTCGCTGCGCCGTGCCCGCAGGACGGCACCGTCGTCTTCGACCTGCCACGAGATCGGCTGCGCGAACTCGCGCGGGTGGCCGGTCAACCGCCCTGATCGATCCTCGGTGGCAAGCCCGAGCAGGACCCGGCCCAGCAGGACCCGGCCCAGCAGGACCCAGCCCAGCAGGAACTCCGCCCAGCAGGAACCCCGCCCAGCAGGACCCCGCCGGCAGGACCCGGCCAGCAGGGCCCGGCCAGCAGGACGAAGTCCCGGTCCACCTCCCCGACAGAGGTGGAACCGGGACTTCTTCTTTAACGCCCGTCGAGGTCGATCAGTTGCGTCGGACTGCCCGCTGATTCCGTCGCGTCGACGGGTGGCCCGCGATCAGCGGAGGCGGGCGCGATCGCGCCGGGCACCCAGCGGGTAGCGGTTGCCGCCGGTGATCGAGCTGACCAGCCAGATCCCTCCGGCCACCAGGGCGACCCAGAACACTGCGCTCACCAGGAAATGGAACACCCAGCCGACGAGCCCGAGCGCCAGCCAGGCAACGACGACGATCCCGGCGATCTTCAAGAACTTGTCCATGACGTGTGTGCATCCTCTCGCCCGGCCCTGTGCCGGTATGACTCGACAATGCCCTCCGGCAAGGTTCCGCGCCTCAGGTGTGGTCCCTGATTCTGGACTCAGGGTTCGCCCCTGCCGCTGGCCGGGAGAGGAAGCCGCCCAGTGCCCGCAGCGCACCGCGGATCTCGGATTCGGTGCCGGCGAAGGACATCCGGACGAAGCGATGGCCGTCCACCGGGTCGAAGTCGATCCCGGGAGCGAGAGCAACCCCGGTTTCTGCCAGCAGCCGGGCGACCCAACTGGACGAGTCGTCGGTGAGGTGGCTGACTTCGGCATACAGGTAGAACGCCCCGTCCGGCGGCGCCACCCTGTCGATGCCGATGGCCGCCAGACCGTCCACCAGCAACTGCCGGTTCGCGGCGTACCTGATCACGTGACCGTCGCATTCGTCGGTGGCGTTCAGCGCGGCCATCGCCGCCACCTGGGACACCGCCGGTGGACAGATGGCCAGGTTGCCGGCCAGCGCATCCACCCTGTCGGCCAGATCACCGGGCACCAGCAGCCAACCGATTCGCCATCCCGTCATCGAGAAGTATTTCGAGAAGCTGTTCACCACGAAACCGGTCCGGTCGGTCGCCCAAGCGCAGGACTGCCCGACCGCCCCGAAAGTGATGCCGTGGTAGATCTCGTCGGAGATCAGCCGGATACCACGTTCGCCGCAGTAGGAGGCCAGCGCAGTCAGCTCTGCCGGCACCATCATCGAGCCCGTCGGGTTCGCCGGTGAGGCCACTATCAGCCCGGCCAGGGGCTCCCCCCCGGCCGTCAACCGCTCCAGCATCGCCACCGTCGGCTGGAACCGGGTGCCCGGCCCGCAGGGCAGATCGACGACCTCACAGCCCAGCGCCAGCAGCAGGTTCCGGTACGCCGGGTAGCCGGGGCGGGCCAGCGCCACCCGAGCCCCGGCGTCGAACGCAGACAGGAACGCGAGAATGAACCCGGACGAGGATCCGGTTGTCACGTAGACCTGTCCAGGGTGCACGTCGATGGCGTAGCGACGGTGGTAGAGCTCGGCGATGCCGGTCCGCAACTCGGGCAGGCCGGGCGCCTGGGTGTATCCGAGCACCAGCTCGTCCAGCGCACGGTGCACCGCATCCAGCGCGGGCTTCGGTGCGGGGGTGGACGGCTGCCCGGCGGTCAAGCCGAAGACCTCGCCGCCGGCGGATTTCCTGGCCGCAGCGGAGGCCAGCACCTGCATCACCCGGAACGGGTCGACATCGCTGCGGGTGCTCGGCCGGAACGGGAACGCGGCTGGCCCGGTAGTCACGGCTCGGGCAACGGTCAGCGGGGTCAGCGGCCGGTGGAGGCGGCCCGGGACGCGGCGACGTCCGCGTCAACCGGCCGGTGGTCAGCAGTCGGCCCGGCGGTGCTGAGTGGGACCGCGCCGTTGACGGACCTGTCGGCGACAGGGACGGTGGGGTTCGGGACCACGGCGGACCCGTTGGCGACGCCGACGGACGGTTGTCCGCCGCCACCGGACGGCGGCGCCGGAGGGCGCCGGTGCATCGTGCCCACCGGAAGGTTCAGTTGCAGCGCCTGCTCCTCGTTCAGCGGGACGTACTCGTCCCGGCCGAATCTCATCTTCTTCGTATGTTCCAGGGTGTCCTCGATCAACATCCGGTTGGTGCGGATCAGGTCGGCCGTGATGCCGATGACCACCATCAGGAACGCCAGGACCCAGCTGACCGCGCCGATGATCACCGACTGCACGTGCTGGCCCGGGTTGTTCTGGAGCTGCAGGATCAGGAAGCGGGAGAACAGGAACAGGCCCAGTGCGCCGAAGATCCCGCCGAACAGCGAGAAGATCGCATATGGCTTGTACATGATGTAAGCCCGGATGATCGCTCCGGCCGATTTCATCACGTGCTCGCGCGTCGAGGAGAACAGTCTGGATTCCCGGGTCTTCGGATTCGTCCGGACCGGGATGCTCTCGATCTTCAGCTTCTTGTTCCCCGCCTGAATGATCGTTTCCATGCAGTAGCTGAACCGGGTGATGGTGTTCAGCAGCATCAGGCTGTCCCGGGAGTAGGCCCGGAAGCCGGATGCGGCGTCCGGCAGCTTGGTGCCCGCCGCCCGGTTGACGACCCCGCTGCCGAACTTCTGCATGATCACCTTGAACCTGGAGAAGTGCTCGACCAGGTGCACCTGCCGGTCGGCGATGGTGATCTCGGCCCGGCCCTCGGCGATCGGCCGGACCAGTTCGCCGATCTTCTCCTGCGGATACTGGTTGTCGCCGTCGGTGTTCACCACGATGTCGGCGCCCAGCTCGAGGGCGCGCTGCACCCCGTCGTGGAAGGAACGGCCGAGGCCGCGGTTACGGGCGTGCCGGACGAAGTGGGTGACACCGTGTTGCTTGGCCACCTCGACGGTGCGGTCGGTCGACCCGTCGTCGATCACCAGCACGATGATCTCGTCGACGCCCTCGATCTGGGTCGGGATCGTCTCCAGCACAGCTGGGAGCGTCTCTTCCTCGTTGAGGCAGGGAATCTGCACGACCAGGCGCACCGGCGAGACCTTCCTCGGGTTGTCGGGTTGTCGGTTCTCGGGCTGCTCGGGCTGCAGGCACGTCGGACTGCTCACTGCCGCGCTTCGAGAATACGCCCAGCTCACCGTTCCAAGGGTCATCGTGCGCGGCGCGGGTGCCCCGATCACCGTCGCAGGCGGCATGAGAACTCGCCTGCTAATGGCGGTGTCGCCCCGGGTGAGCAATGGTCAGGGCATCGACGACGTGCCTGCCGCCGCGGCCTCGGCGATGTCGGAGCGGTGCTGCGAGCCGCGCAGCTCGATCCGGTCCACCAGCCCGTATGCCTTCTTCCTGGCTTCGGCCAGGTCCGAGCCGACCGCGGTCGCGGACAGCACCCGGCCGCCCGCGCTGACGACTGCGCCGTCGCCGCGGCGACTGGTTCCGGCGTGCAGCACCACCGCATCCGCTGCGTCCGCCGGCAGGTTGCCGATCACGTCGCCGGCTATCGGTGAACCCGGATAACCCTCGGCGGCGATCACCACGGTGACGGCAGCGCCCTGCCTCCACCGCAGGTCATAGCCCTCCAGGTTGCCGACGGCGGCTGCTGCCAGCAGTTCGCCGAGCGGTGAGTCGAGCAGTTCGAGCACCACCTGGGATTCCGGATCGCCGAACCGGCAGTTGAACTCGATCACCTTCGGACCGTCAGCGGTGAGCACCAGCCCGGCGTACAACAGGCCGGCGAACGGGGTCCCGCGACGAGCCAACTCGGCCAGCACCGGGTCCAGCACGGTGCGCTGCACCGTCGGTATCAGATCGGTGGGCGCCCAGGGCAGCGGTGCGTAGGCACCCATCCCGCCGGTGTTCGGACCGGTGTCGGCGTCGCCCAGCCGCTTGTAGTCCTGCGCGGGTAGCAGCGGCAACGCACGCCTGCCGTCGCAGACGCCGAACACCGAAACCTCCGGACCCTCCAGGAACTCCTCGACCAGCACCGGATGGCCGGCCGCCAGCACTCTCAGCCCGTGTTGCATCGCCACCTCCTGGTCGGAGGTCACCACCACCCCCTTCCCGGCGGCCAGACCGTCGTCCTTGACCACATACGGCGCTCCGGTCTCCCGCAGCGCCGGCGCCAACCGGCCGGCATCGATCACCGTGACCGCCCGAGCGGTGGGAACCCCGGCGGCGGCCATCACTTCCTTGGCGAACGCCTTGGACCCCTCGATCCTCGCGGCGGCCGCGGACGGCCCGAAGGCGGCGATCCCCGCCTCCCACAATCGGTCGACCGCGCCGGCGACCAGGGGCATCTCCGGACCGATGACCACCAGATCGACGGCCAGTTCGCGGGCCAGCCCGGCAATCGCTTCCGGGTCGCCGACGTCGAGGGGGTGCGCAACGGCCAAGGCACCGGTGCCGGCGTTGCCGGGTGCCACATGCAGTTCGCCGACGTCCGGGTCGCGGTCCAGGGCGCGCAGCAGAGCGTGTTCCCGGGCGCCGGATCCGATGACGAGGATGCGCACCGGGTCAGGCTAACCAGCCGGCGCCGGACGCCGCCGGGCGGTCGCGTTGACCGGATCATCCGCCCGGCGTGCCAGAGTGGACGCCATGGAGTCCGCACAGCCCACCGATGTGGCCATCCAGGTCGGGTTCGCCGACCATCTCGCCGGCATCGAGGCGGCGGTCGCCGTACTGACCGACCACCTGCGGACAGCCGATCCCGCAACCGCCGTGCCCACCTGCCCGGACTGGACCATCCGCGATCTGGCAGAACACATGGGTACGGTGCACCGGTGGGCCACCCACATCATCGTCAATCAGGTCACCGAGAACCCGGACGTGGAGATCGACCCGGCGCCCGATGGCGATCTGGCCGGCTGGGTGCTCGAGGGATGCCAGGCGCTGGTGGCCGCGCTCAGGGCGGCACCCGACGACCTGGCGGCCCTGACCTTCCTGAAGGCCGCGCCGTCACCGAAGATGTTCTGGGCCAGGCGTCAGGCGCATGAGACGACCATTCATTCGATCGACGCGCTGGCCGCTGAGCTGGGGCGGATCCCGACGACCCGGGAGGCAGCGGTGGACACCGACTTCGCTACCGACGGACTCGACGAGTTGCTCACCGGGTTCCTTCCGCGCCGGTCATCGGCTCTCCGCGCGCGGGCGCCGATGAGCTTCGTGGTGGCACCGACCGATGTGCCGGCGGCCTGGACCGTGCGGCTCTCGGAGGGCCCGCCGGTGACCGTCCGCGGCAGTGATGACGCGGCGGACGCGGTGATGACGGGCAGCGCCGCGTCGCTGTACCTGGGGCTGTGCAACCGGGGCGACGAGATCGCCGTCACCGGCGAACCAGAACTGCTCGGGGTGTGGCGGGACAAGGTCAGGATCAGGTGGAGCTGAACGACGACGCGCGGCGAGCAGCGCTCAGGACGCCCTGCTGAACCGGGTGTCGGGGGCATCAGCCGTCAGCTCGGCCAGCTTGTTCAGCCGCTGCTGCGTCACCTGGTCGGCCGGCGTCATCACCGACATCCGGAGCCCGGCGGCGTCATCGACCATCGACCAGACGAAGTTCAGCTGCAGCAGCCCGACCAGCGGCTGGTCGATGCGCTTGACGTCGTACCGCTGGACCATCACGTCATGCCGGCTCCAGAGCCGATCGAAGTCGGTGGACCGCTCCCGGAGGTCGGCCACCATCGTGACGAAGCGGGGATCGTCCAGGTGCGCCCCCATCGCCGCCCGTAGTTTCGCCGCCATCCGGGCGGCCACGATCTCGTCGTCCACATAGCAGGAACGCCAGCCGTCGTCGGTGAAGAACAACCGCAGGCAATTCCGGTCCGACTCGGCCATCGCGTCCAGATCGCCGAACAGGAAGCGATAACCGCGGTTGTAGGCGAGCACGTCGAACCGGGCGTTCTGGATGCATGCCGGGTAGGGATCAAGCTTGTCCAGGACAGGCTGGAATGCGTCGGTGACCGCCGGCACCGCCATCGGTGTCGTCGCCGGCGCCGGAAGGCCGGCCAGCGCCCACAGGTGCACCTGCTCGGCCTCGGTGAGCCGCAAGGTGCGGGCGATCGACTGCATGACCTGGGCGCTGGCGTTGATCGGCCTGCCCTGCTCCAGCCAGGTGTACCAAGTGACGCCGACACCGGCCAGCGCCGCCACTTCTTCGCGCCGCAGACCAGGTGTCCGGCGCCGGCCGACAGCTGGGATGCCGGCCCGCTCCGGGGTCAATCGCTCGCGTCGGCTCCGCAGGAATTCGCCGAGTTCGCGGCGTGTGCTGTCGGACATGGTGTGCAGCATGCCCCTTTTCCCGCTCACTAACCAGGTGCCAGCGGTACCAGGATAACCAGGCTCCTGGTACCCGGATAAGAGCTGCGGCAGAGTGTTGGTCGTGACCGCCACCACCGCTCAGTCAGCCACCCCGCCGTCAGCCACTCCACCGTCAGCGCAAGAGGGTTCAGCTACTGCACCGACCCTCACGAACGCCGGCTTGTACACCGCCTTGTCGGCGCTGCTGATGTCGGTGCTGAGCTTCTCTGCCACCAGCGTGGCACTGCACGACATCGGCCTGTCGCTGGGCGCCACCCCCTCCACCCAGGCCTTGGTGATGTCGGCCTACTCGGTCGGGTTCGCCGTGCTGATGGTGATCGGCGGGCGGCTGGGCGATCTGCACGGCCGGCGCCGGATGTTTCTGATCGGGATGGCCGGCTTCACCGTCACCTCGCTGGCAGCCACGCTGGCCCCGAACGCCGGATTCCTGATCGCCGCCAGGACCGCCATGGGCTTCTCGGCGGCGATGATGGTGCCGCAGGTGCTGGCCACCATCACGGCAGCGACGCGGGGCCGATCACGGGCCAGAGCCGTCGGGCTGTTCGGGGCGACCGCCGGGGGCGGAACCGCCATCGGGCAGGTCGTGGGCGGAGTGTTGCTGAACGTCGACCTGTTCGGGATGGGCTGGCGCGCGGTCTTCGCCATCGGCGTCCCGGTCGGCGTGCTGGCGCTGCTGGCGGCGGTGCGCTGGATGCCGGAGACCAGGGCACCCGGCCCCCGGCATCTCGACCTGGTCGGAACGGCGCTGCTCGGCGCCGCACTGGTCGCCCTGCTGCTACCGCTGGCCGAGGGCAGCTCACTCGGTTGGCCGTGGTGGTGCTGGCTGCTGATCATTGCCTCGCCGGCGCTCGCGGCAGTTTTCTGGCGAACCCAGAAGTCTTTGCACCACAAGGGAACAGCACCGTTGATCCCACCGACGTTGCTGCGGCTCAAGACATTCCGGCTTGGCTTGGTGATGGCGCTGATCCTGATGGCCGGTTACGGCGCCTTCACCTTCGAGTACACCCTGCTCACCCAGACCGGACTCGGCTGGACTCCGCTGCATGCGGCGTTGGTGACGGTGCCGTTCGCCGTGGTGTTCCTGGGAGTGTCGATCGCGTCCGGAAACCTGGTTCCCCGCTTCGGGTCCCGGCGGATCCTCATCGCCGGCGGCATCGTCCAGGGGTTGGCGCTGATCGGGATGGCGGCTGTCGCCTTCGGCGAGCGCGGTGGACTGGACTCCTGGTCGCTGGGCGGTTCGATGTTCCTGGTCGGCATCGGCCAGGCGCTGATGCTCGGACCGCTGGTCGGCGTGGTGCTGGCCGAGGTGCCGGCCGCATCGGCCGGGGCGGGCTCCGGCGTGTTCACCACCACCCAGCAGGCATCGCTGGCGCTGGGTGTTGCCGCGCTCGGCGCGGTGTTCAGCGCCGTCGCCGGTGGCGGACGCCCGACACCGGACAGGTTCGCCGTCGCCTACGCGGTCTGCCTGATGATCCAGGCCGGCGCCGCCATCATCTTCACCGCGGCCGCCGCCCGGTTGCCTCGGTATCAGGCGGGGGCGGCGCTGCGCACCCGGACATCCTGAGAGTCCGCACCGAACCTCTTGACGCTGCGGGCCTTGGCCTTCGCCGCTTCGGTGTCCCGATCCTTGGCGGGGGCGGTGCTCACCAGATCGTCCAGTAGATGCCCGGTGACGTGGGCGATCTCGGCCACGGCATGGTGGAAAGCCTCGGCATTGGCTGTGGACGGCTTGGTCATCCCGCTCACCTTGCGGACGAACTGCAAGGCGGCAGCCTGCACCTCGTCGTCGGTGGCGTGCGGCTCGAAGTTGTGCAGGGGACGAATGTTTCGACACATGCCTCCACCCTGGCACGGCTTGCCGTCGACGTCACCCCCAGCGTCGGTCGGTTCACAGCCGCCGGCGGTCGAGCGCGGGCCGCCGATCAGGCCATGCTCTGCGCGCCGTCCAGCGACTCCCGGATGATGTCGGCGTGCCCAGCATGCTGTGCGGTCTCGGCCACAATGTGCAGCAGCGACCGGCGGCCCGACCGCCGGGCGCCCGGCTCGAACCACGGGGCGTCCGGCAGCGGCTGCGTCGCGTCCAGGTCGATCGTCTCGACCAGCGCGTCGGTCTGGGCGGCCACGCGCTCGTACTCGGCGAGCACGCCGGCCAGCGTCTCGTCGGGCAGAAGCTGGAAGCTGGCCTCCCTCTCCGCCCACTCCTGCTCGCCCCACTGGGTCCAATCCTTGCCCCCTTTCAGCATGGAGCTCGGACCGTCCACGATGAAGCTCAGCCAGCCTGCCTCTGTCTCGGCGACGTGTTTGATCAGCCCACCGAGGGTGAGTTCGCTGACGGTGGTGCGCTGCCTCGCCTGTTCGTCGGTCAGGTCTCGGGTGGTGTTGCGCAGGAAGAAGCGGTGCGCCCGCAGGGTCTCCAGCAGATCGGCTCGTTCGCTCGTCATGGTGGTCTCCTTCGTCTCGGTGCCGGTGGTTGTGGTGTGGCTTGGTCGGGTCATGATGGCAACGGTATGAGGCATTGGTGCCACTTTCTGACCTGAATCGGGGGCAGAATCGACTTCATGGCCAACACCAGTTCCCGGATGCTCCGGTTGTTGTCGTTGTTGCAGACCCGTCGTCACTGGTCCGGCGAGGACCTGTCGGAACGACTCGAAGTGTCCATCCGGACGCTGCGCCGCGACATCGACCGGCTCCGCGAACTCGGCTACCCGGTGCGGGCCAGCCGCGGCGTCGACGGCGGCTACCAACTCGCGCCCGGCGCCACCCTGCCCCCGTTGGTGCTGGACGACCAGGAGGCGGTCGCGCTTGCCGTGGGTCTGCAGAACGCCGCACAGGGCGGGATTTCCGGCCTGGCCGAGCCGGCGGTGCGAGCGCTCACCAAGGTCGTCCAGGTGATGCCGCCAGGTCTGCGGCGCCGAGTGGAGGCACTGCGGGCGGCGACCGTGACGCCGGACTGGACCGCAGCGAAGTCGTCCGGGTCCGGCCCGAGCCTTGACCCCGGGGTACTGGTCACCGTCGCGCAGGCTTGTCGAGATACCGAGCGGCTCGAGTTCGGCTACACGGCGGCCGACGGCGCCGTCACCGAGCGGCTGGTCGAACCGTTGCGGCTGGTGCCGATCGGGCGCCGCTGGTACCTGGTCGGATACGACCTGCAGCGGCACGACTGGCGCAGCTTCGGGCTGGATCGGCTGACCGCACCGCGCGGCACCGGGATAGCTTTCCGGCCGCGCGAGCTGCCGGCGGCCGACGCCGCGACATTCGTCCAGGCCCGGCTCGATCGCGGGCCAACGAGCCGATCCGTCGAGGTTCTGGTCCACGCCGACACCGCAACGGTCCGCACGCACATCGGCCGTTGGGCGACCGTGCGGGAACAGGAGCCCCTTTCCAACGGTGACGCCCGCTGCCTGATCGAGATGCAGACCGACTCGTTGGACTGGCCGGCGATGGCGCTGGGATCGTTGAACGCCGAGTTCACGGTGATCTCGCCACCGGAGTTCGGTGCGTACCTGCGGGACTGGGCCGATCGGTTCGGCCGAGCGGCCGCCGGAGCGTCGCCGGCCGGCTGAGGTCCACTCCCCCCGGTGTGCCGCGATGCCTGCGTTGGGCTGGAGCCGGGCAGCGGCTCGCGTCAGTCCAGCAGATCGTGCAGCACGATCGTCTGCTCCCGTCCCGGACCGACGCCGATCGCCGAGATCCGCGCGCCGGACAGTTCCTCGACGCGTCGCACGTAGGTCCGCGCGTTGGCCGGTAGCGCGTCGAAGCTGCGGCAGCCGCTGATGTCCTCGAACCAGCCAGGCAGATACTCGTAGATCGGCTCAGCGTGGTGGAAATCGGTCTGGGTCAACGGCATTTCGTCGAACTCCCGCACCTGTTCCGCGCCGCCGTTCACCCGGTAGCCGACACAGATCGGCACCCGATCCAGCGAGGACAGCACGTCCAGCTTAGTGAGGAAGTAGTCGGTGATCCCGTTGACCCTGTTCGCGTAGCGGGCGATCACCGCATCGAACCACCCGCAGCGCCGGTCCCGGCCGGTGTTGACGCCGACCTCACCGCCGGTCTTGCGCAGGTACTCCCCCCACTGGTCGTTCAGCTCGGTGGGGAACGGGCCGGAACCCACCCTGGTGGTGTACGCCTTCAGAATCCCCATCACCGCGGTGATCCGGGTCGCGCCGATGCCGGCACCGACGGCGGCTCCACCCGACGTCGGGTTCGACGAGGTGACGAACGGGTAGGTCCCGTGATCGACGTCCAGCAGGGTGCCCTGGGACCCTTCCAGCAGCACATGTTCACCGCGAGAGATGGCCTGGTCCAACAACAATCGGGTGTCGGCGATGCGGTGGGAGAACTGGGTGGCCTGGCCGAGCACATCGTCGAGGGTCTTGTGCGGATCGATGGCCTTGCGGTTGTAGATCTTGACCAGGATCTGGTTCTTCAACTCCAGCGCCGATTCGATCTTCTGCTCGAGGATCGAGGGGTCGAGCAGGTCCTGGGCCCTGATCCCCAGCCGAGCCACCTTGTCCTGGTAGGCGGGTCCGATTCCGCGCCCGGTGGTGCCGATCTTCGCCTTGCCCAGGTAGCGCTCGGTGACCCTGTCCATGGCGATGTGGTAGGGCATCACCAGGTGGGCGTCGGCGCTGATCAGCAGCCGGCTGGTGTCGACGTCACGTTTCTCCAGCTCGCCCAGCTCCTGCAGCAGGGCCTGCGGATTGACGACCAGTCCGTTGCCGATGACGTTCGTGACGCCGGGTGTCAGGATGCCCGAAGGGATCAACCGGATGGCGAACTTCTGCCCGTCGGGCAACACCACCGTGTGCCCGGCGTTGTTCCCGCCCTGGTAGCGCACCACCCACCGGACCCGCCCGCCGTACAGGTCGGTGGCCTTCCCCTTGCCCTCGTCCCCCCATTGGGCCCCGATCAGCACCATTACAGCCATGGCAAACTTCCCTCCTGGGCTGAACAAGCATGGACACATGCGTCCGGCCGGCGGAGCATGCTGACGCGCCGCGGCGCTAGAAGGGTAGCCGTGAGCAGATGAACCGAAGGGACACGGCTGCACCGCTGACGGTGATCTGCGCCAGGGACGCAGCGGCGGACCCGGTCGGCCAGCAGCCCGGGCTGGCACCGGTGCTGGCGGCGCTGGGCGAGCAGCGGGTCCACTGGGTCGGGCGGCGCCCCGGCCGGGAGATCGACCGCTTGCTGTCCGGCCGGATCCTGGTGATCGGCGACGATGCCGACCTGGCGGCGGTGGCCTCCCGGTTGCAACGCCGGGAACTGCTGGCCGATGTCGTGGTGGCGTACGCACCGGTGCGGCTAACGGCGGTGGCCGAGCTGTGGTCGCTGCCGGTGGGCGGCAGGGCGGTTCCGCTCGCGCGGCACGGCGACCCTGACCTGGTCCCGCTGCTGCGTGACGACAACGGCGGTGTGCTGGTCGGGGAGGCCACCATCGGGCCGCTCCGCGGTCCGGTGTACATCGACGAGTTCCGGTTACTGAACGGCCCGGCGCGCGGCCTGATCATCCAGCCGGACCCGGCGAAGGGACTCACCGTCACGCTGATCCACCGACGGTTCGGGATGCTGGGCCGGCGATCCATCACCCACCAGGGAAGGGCGGTGCAGATCGGCACGACGCCGGCCAGGTTGATCGCCGACGGACGCGAGCGGGACCGAGAGGTCGAACGCTGGACCTACTACAAGCACACCGAGCCGATGCGCCTGGTGCGCGGTGTGGTGGACTGACCGCTACGGCAGCAGTGCGGCCGGAATGCCGGGGTCCGCGTCCAGCAGAAATGCCCGCACCCTGGCGACCTCGTCCGTCTCCTCGAACTGAGCGGCGGCCTGACCGAGCGCGGACAGGGCACGCAGGAACCCGCGGTTCGGCTCGTGCGAGTACGGCACCGGACCGGCGCCCTTCCACCCGTTGCGGCGCAACAGGTCCAGACCACGGTGATAGCCGACCCTGGCGTACGCGTAACCGGCGACGTCCTGTCCTGCGTCCAGCGCCCGTTCCGCCAGCACCGCCCACGCCAGGCACGACGTCGGGTTGCGTCGGGCCAGGGAGTCCGGTGACTGCCCGGCAGCGAGCTGGGCGGCCACCGGATCTTCCGGCAGCAGGACGGGACCGGGGCCGAGCAGGTTGTTCGTCATGCCCCCATCCTGCCCGGCCCGTCGGCGCCGCGTTGCCCGCCCGCTGTCAGGTGAACTGCGAGGCGAGGGCGGCATCCACCGCCCGATAGTGTTCACCTGCCTTCCCGACCAGATCGGTCAGCGCCTTCAGCGCGTGCTGGCGCTCGTCGGCGGCCGCCGACCATTTGGCCTTGAGCGCTCGGTAGGCGACCAGCGCCTCCGCCGACATGTCTGCGGTGCCGCCGACCACCCGTTCGAGTTCACCGAGGTGCCCTTCGATGCGTCCCCAGGTCGCCTGCAGGCCGTCCCGGCCGGAGGAGAACGCCGAGTACCGCACGTTGATCGTCGTCATCTCGCACCCGCCGGAATCGACTCTGCGAGCGATGCCTCCGCCTTCGCGTACTGATGGCCGGTTCCGGTGAGCGTCGACCCGTGGCTGACCAGCGCATCCTTGATGCTCGTTGCCCGCTCCAGATGAGTCAGCATGGTGGTCGCGAACCGAGGGGCGGCCTCGGACGACTGCCAGCCGGACCTGATCTGGTCGAGCATCTCGTGCATGGCGGCGATCTCCCTGGCCAGCGAGCCGGCCACCTCGGTCACCCCGCCACCGGCCGCGACGATGCGCTCCGCCGATACGTTGAATCCGTCCATGGTTCCCCCTCTCAGGGCGCCGAGGGCGTCCCGTTCGGCGGCCGATCGGCCACCCGCCGGCCCGGTGCCGGTCCTTTTCATCCTGGCAACCGGTGCCCGGGCGGCGGACAGATCAAGATCATTGTGTGGACGAATGGCCCTCTGTGGACAAACCGCTCAGCTCGGCAACCGGCGAGCTCACGCCGGGCAGAGGAACGCTGCCAGTGCGGCCGCATACATCGGCTGGTCCAGCGCGCCCGCCACTTCCCTGGCCGAGTGCATGGACAGCATCGGCGCACCGAAGTCGACGGTGCGGGCGCCGGTGACGGCCGCCGTGATCGGGCCGACGGTCGACCCGCAGGCGATGTCCGAACGCACCACGAACTGTTGCATCGGGACGCCGGCCTGTTCGCAGGCCAGCACGAACGCGGCGGCGCCGACCGAATCGGTGGCGTACCGGAGGTTGTTGTTGATCTTGAGCACCGGCCCGCCGTTGATCGCGATGGGGTGCTGCGGCTCATGTCGTTCCGGATAGTTCGGATGGGTGGCGTGCGCCATGTCGCCGGAGGCGATCACGCTGCCGGCAAGTGCTCGCAGGTAATCCTGCCGGTCGCCGCCGGCGGCCAACACGATCCGCTCGAGCACGGCAGGCAGCAGGGTGGACGCTGCGCCGGAGGCCGATGTGCTGCCCACCTCCTCGTGATCGAACAGCGCGATCAGCCGGGTGCCGGCGGCGGACTCCTGGTGCCCGGCGTCGGAGGCAATCAGCGCCCGAACCGCGGCGAACGAGGTGGCGAGGTTGTCCAGCCGCCCGGAGGCGATCAGGTCGCGGTGCCGGCCGATCCGCCGCGCCGGCGTCAGGTCGAGAGTCATCAGATCCCAGCTCAGCACGTCGTCGCGGTCGACGCCGACCCGCTCGCCGACGAAGCCGCGGAAATCGGCCGGCCCGGTGCCGATGCCCCAGTGCGGCGCCAGATGCTGCTGAGGACTGAGCCGCAGTCCGTCCTGAGTCAGCTGACGGTCCAAATGGATGGCCAGCTGGGAGACCCGCAGGATCGGATCGGTGATGTGCAGCAACTCGGTCCGCACTCCCGCTGCATCCCGCACCGCCACCCGTCCGGCCAGCCCGAGATCGCGGTCCAGCCACGAGTTCAGCAGCGGGCCGCCGTATACCTCGACACCGAGCAGCTGCCACCCCGCGCTGGATGAGTCCGGCCTGGGCTTGATCCGCAGGTTCGGGCTGTCGGTGTGCGCCCCGACGATCCGGAAGCTGCCGGTTCCGCCGGTGGAGTTCCAGGCGATCAGCGAACCGCCGCGGGTCAGGTAATAACGACCCGGCTCGCCCGGAAAGCGGGAGGTCTCCACGACCTCCGCATAACCCGCAGCGGACAGCAGCGTCGCGGCTTCCCGACAGGCGTGGAACGGCGTCGGTGACAAGTCGAGGAATCTGCACAGGGTGGCCACCGTTTCCTCGGTGAGGGTGTCGGTGCTGACCGTGATGTCGGTGACGGGCGAACCGGATCCGGTGCTCTGGGCCATGTCCCGGAACTGTTCCACACCTCCACCACTGACATCCAAGGCTGTCCGGGAACGCGGCTGATCCTCACCTGCGACGTCGACCCGGACCAATCCCGCACCCCCCTCGCGGCGTACCACTGAACGAACCACCGACGGCGCACGTAACTCTGTCTCAGTAGGCAATTCACTGACATCAGTGCCACATCGGCTGTGCCACTCGGTGGGCCGCATCTCGGTGGGCCACCTCTCGGTGGGCCACATCTCGCCTTGCGCACGTCGACGGAGATGACATGAAAACCAGCAGGCGCGGGTACGCAATGGCGATGCTGACCGGGTTCGCCATCATCGGTGCTTCCACCGCCGGCGTCAGCATCGCGCAGTCGCAGCAGCTCAGCAGCTCAGCCGACGCGCAGCTTCCGGCGCCGGCGGTTGCGCCGAGCACCGATCCCCCTGCCGGCGCCGCACCCCCCTCACCGGATACCTCATCAACCACCTCCTCGGCGTCAGCAGCCACCTCGACGTCAGCAGCCACCTCGACGCCAGCGACCACCCCCGCCGGGGGAGCCCAGAGCGACACCAGAGCCGCTGCGCCGGCGACACCGTCCAGGTCTGCGCAGGCCGAGTCGGCAACCTCGTCGACCAACCCGACAACTCGCGAGGAATCGTCCGCACCCACACCCACGAGCAATGCGAGCCTTCCGAAGACCAGTGCACCGATTTCGACCAGCGGCGCGCCGGCCGCCCCGGCGGCCCACAAGTTCAAGGATGGCCAGTACAGCGCCACCGCCAGCTACAACAGTCCAGGCGGGAGCCAGCAGATCGGTGTCACCGTCACCCTCGCGGCGGACAAGGTGACGGCCGCCGCGCTCGACCTCAAGGCCGAAGGGATTGCCAAGACCTACCAGACCCTGTTCCAGTCCGGGTATCTGCCGCAGGTCGTCGGCAAGGACATCTCCACGATCTCGCTCGGCGCCGTCGCCGGATCGTCCTTGACCGGCGGGGGCTTCAACACCGCTCTCGACCAGATCGAGGCGCAAGCCCGTGGCTAGCCATCGTTTCGACGCCATCGGGACCAGCTGGACGATCCGCACCGAGGAGTCGTTGCCGTCGTCCACCATCGCCCGGCTGCATGCACGGGCCGAGCAGTTCGACGCCACATACTCCCGGTTCCGTCCGGACTCACTGGTCAGCCAGGTCGCCGCGCGACCCGGCAGCTACCGGTTCCCGGCAGATGCGCCGCCGCTGTTCGACCTGTACCGCACCCTCTACCGGGCCACCGGCGGCACCGTCAGCCCACTCGTCGGGCGGGCACTGGAACACCTGGGCTACGACGCCGACTACTCGCTGCGCCGCAGGGCGGGAAACGCGACGGTGCCGGCCTGGGACGAGACGCTGGTGGTCGACGGCGCGCTGGTGACCGCAACCCAGCCGGTGATGCTGGATGTCGGCGCGGCCGGAAAGGGTTACCTGGTAGACCTTCTCGCCGAGATTCTGCAGCAGGACGGATTCTTCGGCTACCTTGTCGACGGTAGCGGTGATCTGCTCCAGCGGGGTTCCGAAGCGCTCCGGGTGGGCCTGGAGAATCCGCTCGACCCGGCACAGGTCATCGGCTTCGCGGACCTGGAGAATGCTGCACTGTGCGCGTCTGCGACCAATCGGCGGCAATGGGGACCGGGACTGCACCACATCCTCGATGCGGCGACCGGCGCTCCGGTGAGCGGTGTTCTGGCCACCTGGGTGGTTGCCGACTCGGCGATGCTGGCCGACGGACTGGCCACCTCGTTGTTCCTGTCCCAGCCGGAAATCCTTGCCAGGCATTTCGACTTCAGCTATGTCCGCATGTTCGAGTCCGGCGCCGCCGACTACTCGGTCAACTTTCCCGGAGAAGTGTTCCGGTGAAGTCCAGACTGGATTCGGTACTTGGACGGGTCACGACGTACCGGCTGATGGTGTACTGCCTGGGATTGATGGTGGTCCTGGCCCTGATCTTCGCGGTCACCGGCAGCCTGGCGTTCGCCCCCACCGCGATGCTGGCCAGCCTTGGCGTGCTGTTGATCGTCACCTATCTGACCAACCGGCTCTTCGCCGGGATGTTCCGGGTGGCACCGCATTCGGAGTCCTCAATCATCACCGCGCTGCTGCTGTTCTTCATCCTGCAGCCGACCACCGATCCGACGACGCTGCTGCAGATCGCGCTGGCGGCGCTCTTCGCCTCCGCGTCGAAGTACGTGTTGGCATTCCGCGGCCGTCACATCTTCAACCCCGCGGCCGTCGGTGCGGTGTGGCTGGCCCTGTTCCACTTCTTCCTGGCTCTGTGGTGGGTCGGCAGCCCGATCCTGGTCGGCTTCACCGCCGTGCTCGCATTCGCCGTCCTGTACCGAACTCGACGGACCGAACTCGGCGCGGTCTTCGTGGTGCTCGCCGCGATCATCATGTTGAGCCGGAACCTGATGGACGGCAGCACGTTCACCGATGCGCTCCAGTATGTCGTCACCCAGACCCCGCTGGTTTTCTTCGCCGGATTCATGCTCTCCGAACCGCTCACCCTGCCGCCGCTGCGGTGGCAACAGCTTTCCGCTGCAGCGCTGGTCGCCGTGCTGTTCGCGATCCCGATCACGATCGGCTCTTTCCAGTTCGGCCCGGAATCCGCGCTGATAGTCGGCAATGCCATTGCATTCCTGTTCGGCCAGCGCAGTGGGATCGAGCTGGTGATGACGGGTAAGCGATCGTTGACGCCCAGCAGCATGGAGTTTGCCTTCCGCCCGGCGCGCCCGCTCCGCTACCGAGCCGGGCAATATGTCGAACTCACCCTGCCCCATCCTGGGATGGATTCCCGTGGCGCCCGCCGGTCCTTCAGCCTCGTCTCCGCACCGAGAGAGGACGACGTGGTGAAGATCGGCATCAAGACCGCCGCGAAGGGCAGCTCGTTCAAGAAGGCACTGTGCGCGTTGGGTGTTGGCGACACCGTGCGCGCCACCGGCGTCGCCGGCGACTTCCTGCTCCCGAAGAACCCGCACAGGGCCCTACTGCTGGTGGCCGGCGGTATCGGCGTCACGCCGTTCGTGAGCCAGCTGGCTGAACTCGACCGCAACCACACTCGTGACATCGTCGTGGTGTACCTGTCCAGCGATCCGGCCGAGGCCGCCTATCTGGACAGCCTTGCACGGTCCAGGGGCCGGGTGATCGTGGTGTCAAAGACCGATGTACCCGATCTGCCCGGGTCCTTCGAGAACGTCGTCGTGCCGTCATTGGGTCAGGAAGAGTTGCGGGCCATCGTCCCGGACATCAGCCGCAGGGACGTCTACGTCTCCGGACCCCCGGGGCTGGTGAACAGCGTCAGCGCATCGGCCAGGGCCCTGAAGGCAAAGCGGCTGACCAAGGATTACTTCTCCGGATACTGACTCCCGGCTGGACACGGATGTCACTCACTCGGGAATGGCTCGTCCAGGAGCGCGGTAGCGTCCGTCGGCATGCCGCCGCCCCGTCATCGACGATCGACGACGGGGCGGCGCGAACATCGCAGTCAGCTGAAACTGAACGCCGTCACCTGCCCTGCCAGGCTGCCTGCCACGTAGCCGCATCGACGGTCCCGGTCAGCGGCAGGTTGTTGTTGGCCTGCAGCCTCGCCACCGCCGCCTTGGTGGACGATCCGAAGTAGCCGGTTCCGGTCAGCCCGTAGCCGTGAGCGCCGAGAACCCGTTGGAAGCACTGCAGATCGCGGTAGGTCTGACCGGGAACCATCACCACCCCGGCCCAGCGCAACGCGGTCGTGGAGGTGACTGCGCAGGAGGCGTCGGTGGCCGGGACGTACACCGAGGGCGCGACCGTCGAGGGGCTGGCGGCGGGCTTGGCATCCGCGTGGGTGACCGGTGTCATCGCCCTGGTGTCGCGCAGATCGTTCGCCGGATCCCATGCCGCGAACCATGTCTCCGGGCCGACGAAGCCGACCACGTGCAGTCCTGCCTTCTGCTGCAGCTTCTTGACCGCGGCTTCGGTGTGCGGGCCGAACCATGCGGTCCCGGTGAGCCCGTAACCGAAGGCGCCGAGCTGCTTCTGGAACTGCTGAAGAGCCGCGCCTTCGCTCCCCGGGCGGAGTGGGGTTCCCGGATAGGCCGGCGCAGTGGCCTCCGGAGTGCCGGCGATCTTGTTCCTGGTGTCCCAGGCGGCCTTCCAGGTGTTGGGCCCGATGTAGCCGACGACGTTCAAGTCGGCCTTTGCCTGCAGCTTGAGCACGGCCTGGGTGGTTCGCGGACCGAAGTAACCGGTGCCGGTCAGGCCGTACCCCAAGGAGCCCAACTGCTTCTGGAACACCTTGAGAGCGGCGGATTCACTGCCTTCCTGCATGACCGTTCCCGGATAGGCCGGCGGCGTTGACGGAGAGGGGGCCGGGGGCGGAGTCGGGGCCGGGGGCGGAGTGGGGGCCGGGGCCGGCGGCTTGGGGCTCGCCTTCAGGCTGTACCTGGCGTTCCAGGCGGCATTCCAGGTGGCCTCGCCGATGGTGCCGGTGACCGGCTGCCCGGCCTTGCCCTGCAACCTCTTTGCCGCCGTTCTGGTCTTCTCCCCGAACCAGCCGGTGCCCTCGAAGCTGCCATAGCCCATGACTGCCATCTGCTTCTGCCACAGCTTGAGCGCGGCGGAATAGTCCCCGAACGTCAGCGGACCTGGGTAGGCGTGGTTGCTGCCGGGGGCCGGCGGTGTCGGGGTCACCGGCGGTGCGGGCGGTGCGGGCGGGGCCGGCGGCGGAACTATCGGTCCTCCGCCCCCGCCACCTCCGCCTTGGATCGGAATCCGGCCGCTGCCGCCGTCCGCGTCTTCGTGCAGACCGACCAACGCGGCGCAGACCCACGGCGACCAGCCGCGCATCCGGTACAGATACAGCGCCCGGAAGTCCTGCTCCGCCGTGCTCGCCTGATCCGGTCGACCGGAACCGCCGACCGACGCCCAGGTGGACAGGTCGAACTGATAGGCGCCGTAGTAACCGTTTCCGGTGTTGGTGGAGTAGTTGTTGCCGGACTCGCAGAGCCGCAGCTGGTTCCAGTCACTGGCGGACGGATCCGCGAAGGCGTTACCGGCCGCCCCGAAAACCAGAGTCCCGGCGGCCACCGTGGCAGCTGTCAAGAGCGTTGTTGCACGACGCACGGCCGTCCCTTTCCCGGCCGCACATCGAAGCTCACCGCAGTGCCCGGAACGCCGGGTCGTCTGCAGATCTCGCGACGTCCCTTCCCCGTTCCGGACGTCGTGCGAACTCGCTCCCACTCGACCTCGTGGTGCTGAGGTCCGCATCGGGCAACGCCCGAGTCGGAACTGTCGGGTCCGACCGATCGTGCAGTGGGAGAGCCACGATCTTCGGCGGGTCTCGATCTCGAGGCCCGCCTGACCATAGATCACCAGTCCCAACAGTCACAAGACTCCCAGCAAACTCATTTTGCACGTTGTTACCTTGGATTACCGGCCGACACGCCGAATCAGCTCCGAATGCCAAGCGTGTGATTCCGACTGTCGGCGTTATTCGGCACCGTCGGTGTAATTCGGCACCGTCGGTGTAATTCGGCACCGTCGGTGTAATTCGGCACGTCGGTGTGGTTCGGCACGTCGGTGTGGTTCGGCACGTCGGTGTGGTTCGGCACTGTCGGTGCTGGCGCTCCAGCCGCTCGACCACACAGAGCGCCCCTGGCATCGGAGGGTGCCGGGGAAGCGATCGGACGTCGTTTCGGCACAGTGATGACCGCCGGGGGTCTGTG
>JAABUT010001583.1_pt1 | contig 25452 bp, 25 predicted proteins | sample 5559281 | NCBI WGS metagenome assembly JAABUT01 (sample SAMN10711880, study PRJNA513359) | rock metagenome | isolation source: Antarctica rocks | place: Antarctica: Victoria Land, Ricker Hills nord | collected 2016-01-04
TTGCAGCAAAGGAGAGGGGGCGCAAATGCGGGGAAGATGCGTCGTTTGTGGAAAGTCACGGCACTCGACATGAGTCTCCCCTCTCCATCGCGGGCGCCCTTTGGGCAGATGAGAGGGGCTGGGGGTGAGCTTCGATGGATTTCCTTCTCCACCCGTCATTCTGGCCGCAACAGATCATCAACGGCGTCCTGATCGGCGGTGTCTACGTCCTCGTCGCGCTCGGGTTCTCGATTGTCTGGGGCATCCTCAACATCGTCAACCTCGCGCACGGTGTCTTCATCATGCTCGGCGCGTTCGTCACCTTCTTCATCTGGGAGGCGACGGACCTCGACCCGTTCCTCGTCCTGCCGATTGCCGCCGCGATCTTGTTCGTCGTCGGGTACGCGACGCAGTCAGGGATCATTAACTTCGTCATGCGCGCGCCGCTCCTCGTGACGCTGTTGCTGACCTTCGGGATCGAAATCTTCGTCACGAACCTCGCGCTGTACACATGGAAAGCGGACATCCGCTCCGTGTCGCCATCGTACGCGGGGAAGAGCATTGAGATCGGCAACGCGATCATCCCGATCACGAAACTGGGCGCGCTCGGCCTCGCGTTCATCATCACGGGCCTGCTGGCGCTCTTCATGAACCGCACGAAACTTGGAGCGTCGATCCGCGCCACGGGGATGGACCTGACGGCGGCGAAACTGATGGGCGTCAACATCCCGCGCACCTACGCGCTCACCTTCGCGCTCGGCGCGGCGCTCGCGGCGGCGGCGGGAACGCTGATCAGCGCGACGCAACCGTTCGACCCGACCATCGGCTCGTCGTACACGATCCGCGCGTTCGTGATCTGCGTGCTCGGTGGGCTGGGGAGCATCCCGGCGGTGCTCGTCGGCGGCCTCCTGTTCGGGCTGATTGAGACGATTGGCTCGGTCGTGCTCGGTGCGGGCTACAAGGACGCGATCACCTTCATCGTGCTCGTTGTGCTGCTCGTCTTCCGCCCGAACGGCCTGATGGGGAAGGAGTACTACCGCTAATGGCACAGACCACCCAACCCCTCGTCCAGCGACCGAAAGAGGGCGAAACGCCCGCCGGGACAAGCGCGGAGCGGTCCATCTCCACCACGACGCGGGTTGATCGCGCCCTGCTCATCGGCGCGCTCATCTCCCTGCCGATCATGATTCTCGTCCCGCTCCACGCGACAGGCTACTGGATGAACCTGCTGACGCAGTTATTCATCTTCGGCATCCTCGCGACCGCGTGGAACCTTATCGGCGGGTACACGGGATATGCCGCGTTCGGCAATGTCGCGTTCTTCGGCGGCGGTGCGTACGTGACGGCGGAACTGATGACCCGCAGCCATTGGAGTTTCTTCCCCGCGCTGCTCGTCGGCGGCGCGGCCATGCTCCTCTACGGCGCGCTCGTTGGGCTGCCGGTGCTCCGGTTGCGCGGCCACTACTTCGCCATCGCCACGCTCGGCGTCGCGATCACCACGCGGGAATTGTGCAACAACCTCGAAATCTTCGGTGCGAGCAGGCCCGTCAATTTGCCGCTAAAGAATGACCCGAACCTCTTTTACTACCTCGCGCTCGGGCTGCTCGTCCTCGCGATCGCGCTGACGTACCTGATCGCGCGGTCGAAACTCGGCTACGGCCTCATCGCGATCCGCGAGAATGAGGATGCCGCGCTCGTCATGGGGATCAACACGACGATGTACAAGGTGATCGCCTTCGCCCTCAACGCGATGATCTGCGGCTTCGCGGGCGGCATCTACGCCTACTGGCACTCGACCATCGACCCGCCGACGGTCTTTGATCTGACGACGAATGTGCGGCTCATCATCATGGCGGTGCTCGGTGGTGTTGGCACACCGCTCGGCCCGATTGTCGGCGCGGTGCTGCTCACGGCGATTCAGGAGACGCTCTGGAAGAACTTCACGAACCTCCACGCGGTGCTCTTCGGGCTGTCGATCATCGTCGTCGTGCTCCTGATGCCGCGCGGCATCGTCTATCTTATCCGGCAGAAGTTCGCGTGGCGGGTCTTCGTCCGCAACCTTCGGGCGTGATCGAAACCAACTGAGATGACAAACCGGGGAGAACCGCAGAGACGCAGAGGACGCAGAGAGGCGCAGAGGAAATACAAGAAGAAAGAGTATCGGGAGACGTGCGACGTGCAGGGAAACGGAGAAACAAATCTTTTCATCGTTCTTCACATTCTCTGCGGCCCTCTGCGCTCTCTGCGTCTCTGCGGTTTAATCGGTTTGTCGATTCAGGAGGTTGGGTGTGACTGAGGTTGTGCTGGCGGCGGAACATGTGAGCAAGGTGTTCGGGGGCGTCACGGCGCTCCGCGACGCCTCGTTCACGCTGCATCGCGGCGAAATCCTCGGGCTGATCGGCCCGAATGGCGCGGGGAAGACGACGCTCATCAACACGATCACCGGCGTCGATCCGCCCACGACGGGTCGGATCATCTTCCACGGCAAGGATTTGTACGGGGCCATACACGAGGGCAGGCAATCGGCGGGGCAGCGGATCGGCGGCGCGCTGAGCAAGACCGGCGCGCACCGCATCGGGCGCATGGGAATCGCGCGGACGTGGCAGGTCGTCAAGCCGTTCCAGAACATGACGGTACGCGAGAATGTCACCGTCGGCGCGCTCTTCGGCAAGGGCAACCGGGGCAGCGTCGCCGCCGCGAGCGCGAAGGCGGATGAGGTGCTGGAGTTTGTCGGCCTGTCGCGGGTGCGCGGGCGATCCGCCGACGAACTGACCATCGCCGACCGCAAGCGGCTCGAACTGGCGAAGGCGCTGGCGATGGAGCCGGAAGTCCTGCTGCTCGACGAGGTGATGGCGGGCCTCAACCTCGTCGAGATCGAGGGCGCGATGGACCTCGTGCGCAGCGTGCGCGATAGTGGCGTCAGCGTGATGATTATTGAGCATGTGATGAAGGCGATCATGGGCGTTTCGGATCGCGTCTTCGTGATGGACGCGGGCGCGAACATTGCGGAAGGCCTGCCCACGGAGGTGATCGAGAACCCGCGCGTCATCGAGGCCTACCTCGGCAAGCGGTACGCGCAGAAAGTGCTCGGCGCGGACGCGCTGCCGGACGATGACGTATTTGAGCTGCCATTTGCGCCGATAACGGAGGCGGGCGCATGATGGCGGTGGCAGACGACGCAGCGGCCACGCCGAACGCCCGCACCGACCAGCCGTTGCTCGAAGTGCACGGGCTGAGTGTCGCCTACGGGGATGTGCAGGTCCTCTGGGACATCGACCTGACGGTCTACCCCGGCGAGACGGTCGCCCTCGTCGGCTCGAATGGCGCGGGCAAGAGCACGCTGCTCAACGCCCTCTCCGGGCTGCTGAACCCGCTCTCCGGCAGTATCGTCATGCAGGGCGTCGATCTCGCGCGCCAGCCTTCGGGCGAATTCGTCAAGTCCGGCATCTGCCACGTGCCGCAGGGGCGGCGGCTGTTCGTCGGCATGAGCGTGCGCGAGAACCTGATGATGGGCGCGTTCAGCCGCTCCGACGGCGCGGCGGTGCGCAACGACCTCGAATGGGTGCTCTCGCTCTTCCCGCGCGTCAAGGAGCGGTACAACCAACTCGCGGGCAAGTTGTCCGGCGGCGAGCAGCAGATGGTCGCCATCGCGCGCGGCCTGATGGCGCGCCCCCAAATCCTGATGATCGACGAACTCTCGCTCGGCCTCTCCCCGATCATGGTGGACACGATCTTCGATGTGATCAAGACGGTGCAGGCGCAGGGCCGCACGATGCTGATTGTCGAGCAGGACATTCAGGCCGCGCTTGAACAAGCGAGCCGGGGGTACGTGCTCGATACCGGCAGAATTACCCACTCCGGTGAGGCGGCGGATTTGCTGGCGAGCGACGCGATTCGCACGGCGTATCTCGGCATCTAGTGCCGCCTCGTTCGTCTCTTGTTTCCTATATCAAGATGATGTACCTTGCGATGAGGTCGCATCTTGTTACAATCCTTGGCAGGAATCACTTCGCGGGCAATCGAGGGGTCTCGCGGCGCACGGATGGGCGGCACGCATCGCCGTTTCGCACCGTCTCCGCAGTCCGAAGGGGGGAACCATTTGCACGTCGATGGCACCTACATGTTCAAAGCGGATCGGCAAGCCGTCTACGATCTGATGATGTCAAAGGATGCGCTTGAGCACTGCCTGCCCGGTTGCGAGGGGATGGAGGAGATTGGCGAGGATCGGTACCGCGCCACCCTCAAAATCGGCATCGCGGGCATCAAGGGCACGTACACCTGCACCATCGCCACCACGAGCAAAGTCCCGCTGGAATCGTGGACGCTGACGGTGGAGGGCCAGTCGAAGAGTGGTAACCTGAAGGGCGTCGGTCGGTTCACCATCGCGGACAAAGGCGAGGAGACGGAACTGGCGTACGATGGCGAGGCGGACCTGATGGGGCCACTCGCGGGCGTCGGGCAGCGCATGATGGGTCCGGCATCCCGCATGATTATCGGCAAATTCTTCGAGTGCATGTCTGGGCAACTCGCCCAATCGGGCCAATCAACCGCGCAATCGTAGCATCACGTCGGGTGACTGATGCGGATTGATCCATACAACGACGTATCGTAGGGAGGGGAACGACGTGAAAGTCTCCATGACGGTCAACGGCGAACAGTATTCGAACGACGTGGAACCCCGGTTGCTGCTCGTGCACTACATCCGGGAAGTGCTCGGTCTGACTGGCGCGCACATCGGCTGCGAGACGACGCAGTGCGGCGCGTGCACGGTGCTGGTGGATGGCCAGTCGGTCAAGTCGTGCACGATGCTCGCGGTGCAGGCCGATGGAGCGGAGTTGCTGACGATCGAGGGCCTCCAGAAGGATGGCCAGATGCACCCAATCCAGGAAGGCTTCTGGGAGGAGCACGGCCTCCAGTGCGGCTTCTGCACACCGGGCATGATTCTCTCCGCGTACCAACTGCTGGAGCGGAACCCGAACCCGAGTGAGGCGGAGATCCGCGAGGGCTTGCAGGGCAACCTCTGCCGCTGCACGGGCTACCACAACATCATCAAGTCGGTGCAGCACGCGGCGGCACACATGAAGGAAGGCGCGGCGGCGGACTGAGGACTGAGGACGAAGGACTGAGAACTGAGGACTGGGGACTGAGGGTCGGCAGGACTGCTCACTATCCACTGCTCACTGCCCACTGCCTCGGAAGGAACGACTGATGGTACTCCCGAAACTGGTTGGCGAACCGATCAAGCGGCGCGAGGACCCTCGCCTCGTCGCCGGGACGAGCACGTACGTCGATGACCTGAAGCTGCACGGCATGTTATACTGCGGCATCGTGCGCTCCATGTACGCCCACGCGAAGATCAAGAGCATCGACACCGAGGCGGCGCGGCAGCACCCCGGCGTCTTCGCAGTCGTGACCGGCGAGGATTTGAAGGCAAGCGGCGTCGGCACCCTGCCTGTCGCGCATCGCTTCGGCGAGGGCCTGAAAGTGCCGCCGCGCTACCCACTCGCTGTCGGGGAAGTGAACTTCGTCGGCGAGGCGGTCGCGGCAATCGTCGCCACGGATCGCTACGTCGCGCGCGATGCGGTCGATCTCGTCCACGTCGAGTACGAGCCGCTCCCCGCCGTCATCGATCTGGACGCGGCGTACAAGGGCGGGCCGTTCGTGCACGAGGAGTTCGGCACGAACGTCGCGTTCGAGTGGAGCATCCTGAACGAGATCGGCTCCCCGCTCGACGACGCGGAGATCAAGATTTCGCAGCGCATCGACAACCAGCGCCTCGCGCCGGTGCCGATGGAGACGCGCGGCGTCGTCGCGGACTACGACAAGGGGAAGAAATCCCTGACGCTCTGGACCTCGACGCAGATTCCCCACCTGCTGCGCACCTTCCTCAGCCTCCTGATCGGGATGCCGGAGCACCATGTCCGCGTCGTCGCCCCCGAAGTGGGCGGCGGGTTCGGGCAGAAACTCAACGTCTACGCGGAGGAAGGGATCGCGTCCGCGCTCGCGATGAAACTGGGCAGGCCGATCAAGTGGATCGAATCGCGCGCGGAGAACATGTCCAGCAGCATCCACGGTCGCGGCCAGGTCGATTACGTCGATGTCGGCGCGACGAAGGACGGGAAGATTCAGACACTCCATGTCCACATCCTCGCGGACCTCGGCGCGTACCACCAGTTACTCACGCCGATCATCCCGACATTGACGGCGCTGATCCTCCCTGGCCCGTACGCCATCGAGAACCTCAGCATCACCGTCCACGGCATCTTCACAAACAAGGTGCCGACGGACGCCTACCGTGGCGCGGGCCGACCGGAGGCGACATTCGTCATCGAGCGCGTCTGCGATCTCGTCGCCGACGCGACGGGCGTTGATCCCGTGGAGGTGCGGCGGCGCAACTTCATCGCTGCGGACCAGTTCCCGTACACCACGACCGCTGGCCTCGCATACGACAGCGGCAATTACCAGGCGTCGCTCGACAAGGCGCTGAGCCACATCGGGTACGACGCCTTCCGCGCGGAGCAGGAGGCGGCGCGGAAAGCGGGCAAGTATCTCGGCATCGGCTTCAGTACCTACGTCGAAGTCTGCGGCATGGGGCCATCCGCCGCGATGCCCGCCGGGTTCGGCTGGGAGAGCAGCACCGTGCGTGTCGATCCGACCGGCAAGGTGACCGTCACGACGGGCGCATCGCCGCACGGTCAGGGGCAGGAGACGACGTTTGCCCAGATCACGGCGGACGAACTCGGCGTCGGCGTGGACGATGTGATCATCAACCACGGTGACACGGCCGGGTCGCCCTATGGCGTCGGCACATTCGGCTCGCGCGGCACGGCGGTCGGTGGCGCGGCGATGATGCTCGCCATCGGCAAGGTGCAGGAGAAGGCCAAGCGCATCGCCGCGCACATGCTCGAAGCGTCGGTGGACGACATCGTTTTCGAGAATGGTCGCTTCGGCGTGCAGGGCGCGCCGGATCGCTCCAAGGCGCTCGGCGAGATCGCGTGGGTCGCCTACACGGGGGACACGATCCCGGCGGAGATCGAACCGGGCCTCGAAGCGACCTCCTTCTTCGAGCCACCGAACTTCACCTACCCCTTCGGCGCACACATCGCGTTCGTCGAGGTGGACGCGGACACCGGCGAAGTCGAGTTGAAGCGGTACGTCGCGGTGGACGACTGCGGCCGCATCATCAACCCGATGATCGTGGACGGTCAGGTGCACGGCGGCCTGGCGCAGGGCATCGCGCAAGCGCTCTTCGAGGGTGTCGTCTACGACGATGCCGGCCAACTCGTCACCGGCTCGCTGATGGACTACGCGCTGCCCACGGCGCGCGGGTTGCCGTCGTTCGAGACGGATCACACGGTGACACCGACGCCCGTCAACCCGCTCGGCGTCAAGGGCGTCGGCGAGGCGGGCACAATCGGCAGCACCCCCGCGATCGTCAACGCGGTCGTGGACGCGCTGAAGCCATTCGGCGTCACGCATATCGACATGCCGCTGCGGGCGGAGAAACTATGGCGGTTGATGCACGCGGAGTAGCCAGTAGTCAGTAAGGACACCGAGTTCCGCATCACTGGCTACCGGCTACCGACTACTGACTACTGACTACTGGCTACTGGCTACTGTAAGGAGGGGATCATGCTTCCAGGTGAGTTCGAGTACCACCGCGCCACCAGTGTTGATGAGGCGCTGCAAATGATGCAGCAGTACGGCGACGACGCGAAGTTCATCGCGGGGGGCCACAGCCTCCTGCCGCTGATGAAATTGCGCCTCGCGGAACCGGCGCATCTGATCGACATCAGCCGCATCCCGGAGATGTCGTACATCCGCCGCACAAATGGCGCCGTCTCCGTCGGCGCGCTGACGACGCATTACATGCTTGAGTCCAGCGAAGAACTCGCGTCCTCGGTGCGGGTCATCCCGGAGGCCGCCGCGCACATCGGTGATGTGCAGGTCCGAAACCGTGGGACGGTCGGCGGCAGCGTCGCCCACGCGGACCCGGCGTCGGACCTCCCGTCGGTGCTCGTCGCCCTCGGCGCGGAGTTCGTCGCGAAAGGCCCGAACGGCGAGCGAACCATCTCCGCCGCGAACTTCTTCGAGGACCTGATGACCACCACCCTTGGTGAGGACGAACTGCTCACCGAAATCCGCTTTCAGGTGCCGCAAGGCAAGGTCGGGAGCGCGTACGAGAAACTGGCGAACAAGGCGTCGCACTACTCGGTCGTCGGTGCCGCCGCGATTGTCACCCTCGCGGACGACGGCACGGTGCAAGACTGCTCCGTCGCCTTCTCCGGCGTCAGTTCCAAGCCGATCAAGGCGACAGCGGTGGAAAATGCGCTCAAGGGCAAGGCCCCGACCGCCGAAGCAATCGCTGAAGCCGCCGGCCATGCCGCAGAGGGTATCGATTACGCGCTCTCGGACATCCACGCATCGGACGAGTACCGCCTCGCGATGACCAAGGTCTTCGCGAAGCGCGCGCTGACCAAAGCGGTCGAGCGAGCGCAGGGGAAGTAGCGGCGCAACCGCACCCTGGCGTGTCGTGGTAAACTGGGAAGCCCGGCTGTGGGATGGAATGGCCGGGCTTCTCTGTGCGTTGTTATGATTATTGAATCTCGGGCCGATGTGTGCACGAACGTGGTCCGGGGCACGGAACAGGAGAGACGGTGGCGGCAGCAATTGAATCAATCGACGGCATCCAGCAGATCCTTCAGGAGCACCGCTACGTCGCGGATCGCTCGCTCGCCACGACGATCTTTCTCGCGCTCCGGCTGAACAAGCCGATTCTGCTCGAAGGTGAGGCGGGCGTCGGCAAGACGGAGATCGCCAAGGTGCTGGCGGACTTGCTCGGCACGCGGCTGATCCGCTTGCAGTGCTACGAGGGCATCGATGTCTCGAACGCGCTCTACGAGTGGAACTACGCGCGACAGATGCTCGAAATTCGCCTTGTTGAGGCGACGGGCGGCAACCGGGAGGAGACGCTGAAGGACCTCTTCGGCCCCGACTTCCTCATCCGGCGGCCGCTGCTCCAGGCGATTGACCACGGGTTCGACGCGGCCCCCGTGCTGCTGATCGACGAGATCGACCGCGCGGACGATGAGTTCGAGGCGTTCCTGCTGGAGCTGCTCTCGGACTTTCAGGTGACGGTGCCGGAGATCGGCACGATCACGACGGATTCGCCGCCAGTCGTCGTCATCACCAGCAACCGGACGCGAGAGATTCACGACGCATTGAAGCGGCGCTGCCTCTACCAGTGGATCGACTACCCGTCGTTCGCGAAAGAGTTCCAAATCGTCACGACAAAGGTGCCCGAGGCGCACACGATGCTGGCGCGGCAAATCTGCGGCTTCATCCAGGAGTTGCGCACCATCGAACTCTACAAGCTGCCCGGTGTCGCGGAGACGCTCGACTGGGCGCGCGCGCTCGTCCAGCTCGGCTCCGAGCAACTGGACGACAGCACCGTGGACGCGACGCTTGGCTGCTTCCTGAAGTACCAGGAGGACATCGACGCGATCCGCGGGCCGCGCGCGCACTCGCTCCTGGCGACCGCGAATGTGGGGGTGACGGGAGGCGAGGGGGCCGATGGTCGCTGAGAACGCGCCCGCCGGTTTGACCGAGGAATCGGGGCCGGTGCTGCTGGTTCAGGTCGTCCGCTTCGGGCGGTTGCTGCGTGACATGGGCATCAAGGTCTCGCCGGGGCATCTGCTCGACTTTCTTAACGCGCTCGAATTCGTCGGCTGGGACCGACGGGACGATGTCAAAGCGGCGGGGAAGACGACGCTGATCAGTCGGCACGAGGACTTGCCGCTGTACGACGAGGCGTTCGACGCCTTCTGGCGCGCGACGGACCACTCGAACAATCACGACGGGCTGGTGCTCGCGGACGATGAGCAGGTGCGCGCTCAGCAGCCGCGTCGCCGCCTCACCGACGCGCAGCAGCGCGACGAGGAAGCGCGCGACCGCGAGGGGGAGAGCAAGCGTAGCAATCAGGGGCGCGACCCGAGCCGTAAGGAAGTCAACAGTTCGTCGGAAAGCGACCAGGCGCAGGCCGAGATGGATGTGGTGCGCACCTACAGTTCGTCCGAGATGCTGCAAAGCAAGGACTTCGAGACCTTCACAGCGGATGAGTTGAACGAGGCGCGGCGCGTGATGCAACTGATGAAGTTGCAGATTGGGCAGCGCGAGTCGCGCCGGTTGCAAGCCGACAGGAAAGGGCGGCGGATGGACATGCGCCGGTTGATTCGCCGGAATATGCGCTACGGCGGCGAGTTGATCGAACTGACCTTCCGCACGGCGAAGATGAAGAAACGACCGCTGGTGCTCATCTGCGACATCAGCGGCTCGATGGAGCGGTACACGCGGCTCCTGCTCCAGTTCGTTCACACGCTGGAGAACAGCCTCGATCACGTCGAAGCGTTCGTCTTCGGCACGCGACTGACGCGGATCACGCGCCTCCTGCGGCGCAAGGACATCGACGACGCGCTCGACGATGTCGCGAAGGTCGTGCAAGACTGGGGCGGTGGCACGCGGATTGGCGAGAGCCTGCACGCATTCAATTACGAGTGGTCGCGCCGCGTGCTCAATCAGGGCGCAATCGTCATCGTCATCTCCGACGGCTGGGATCGGGGCGAACCGGAATTGCTGCGCGACGCGATGTCGCGCTTGCAGCGCAACTGCTTCCGGCTGATCTGGCTGAACCCGCTGCTCGGGACGACGGGATATCAGCCGCTGACGCGCGGGATGCAGGCGGCGCTACCGTACTGCGACGATTTCCTCCCCGCGAACAACCTCGCGAGTCTGCAAGCGCTTGCGAAGTTACTCGTCGAGGTGCAGGGCAGGCGACCGGCGCGGCGACAGGGCCGCGACACAGTCGCGAAGGCGGCGGTTGCCGCCCGATAGCAAGAGAAGGGCATGGGACACAATGACGACGCTTAATGATGTGCAACCGCAGGTCGATCAATGGCTGGCAAGCGGCGAGCCAGTCGCGCTGGCGACGGTAGTGAAGGTGTGGGGATCCGCCCCACGCCCGCGCGGCTCGAAGATGGCGATCTCCGCGTCCGGCGGCATCGCTGGTTCCGTCAGCGGCGGCTGCGTCGAGGGAGCGGTGGTCGATGTCGCGCAGGAGGTGCTCCGCACGGGCGAAGCGCGCCTCGTCTCCTACGGCGTTGCGGACGAACTCGCCTTCACGGTCGGCCTCTCCTGCGGCGGCGAGATTGAGGTCTTTGTTGAACCGATCACGGTGAATTAATGGACATCGGCCTCCTCCGCACCCTCGAAGATGCCATCGCGCGCCGCCAACCCGTGGCGACGGTGACGGTGCTCGATGGGCAGTTCATCGGCACAAAGATACTCGTCGCGTCCGACGCGCAACTGCTCTCCGGGACCAGCGGCGATGCTGGATTCGATGGGCGTCTCAGCACGCTTGGCGCGCAATTGCTCGGTGAGCGGCGGACGGAGGAGCGAACGATTGAGACGGACACGGGAGAGCGTCGCGTCTTCGTCGAGTCCTACCTGCCGCCGCCGAGCCTCGTGGTGATCGGCGCGGCGCACATTGCCGTCCCGTTGACACGGTTCGCGCAAGACCTGGGGTTCGACGTGGCGCTGATCGACGCGCGCGAGTGGTTCCTCACGGAGGAGCGCTTCCCGCATGTCGCGCGGCGCATCCTTGCGTGGCCGGACAAGGGCCTCGCGCAGATCACGCTCGATACGGAAACGTATCTCGTCATCCTCTCGCACGACCCGAAGTTCGAGCGGCCTGCCCTGAAGTATGCCCTCCCCTACCCGCTCCGGTACATCGGCGCAATCGGCAGCCGCAAGACGCACGCGGATCGAATCGCGACGCTGCGCGCCGAGGGCGTGAGCGAAGACGACCTCGCCCGCATCCACGCGCCCATCGGCCTCGACATCGGGGCGGTCTCGCCGGAGGAAATCGCGCTCAGTATCCTCGCGGAGATGCTCGCCGTGCGGGCGGGTCGCCCCGGCGGCTTCATGCAGGCGCAGCGCGACGGGCAAGGATCAGCACGGTGAGCGGGCACGGGAGCGTCGCCGCCGTCGTCCTCGCCGCCGGCGACTCGACGCGCCTCGGGCAACCGAAGCAACTGGCGCAACTCAACGGGCGACCGGCCCTCGCCTACACACTTGACGCCTTGCGCGCCTCAAGTGTCGATCAGATCATCCTCGTGCTCGGTCACGCCGCCGATACAATCGAAGCGGCGCTCGATTGCACTGATGTTACGGTTGTGCACAACGATGCTCATGCCGCAGGGCAGAGCACGAGCGTCAAAGCGGGCGTCAAAGCGCTTGGTGACGAGGTTGGCGCGGCGCTGATGGTCGTCGGCGACCAGCCGATGCTCCAACCCGTCGTGGTCGATGCGATCCTCCGCGCGTATCGGCAAACCGGAGGCCCGTTCATCGTGCCCGTCTATGACAGCGGCTGGGGTAATCCTGTGCTGCTCGCGCGCGTCACCTGGCCCCTGCTCGACAACCTGAAGGGCGACACGGGCGCTCGGCCCATTCTGCGCAAGCACATGGACATGGTGCTCGAAGTCCCCGTCCCCGGCGCGGCGCTGGACGACATTGACACGCCCGAAGACTACGAGCGTGTCCGGCGCTCCATCGAGGGCGCGCGATGACGGGCGCGGCGACACCGCAGTATCTCGATCCAAAAGTCGCGGTGGCGGTCATCATCGCGCGGGGTGAGACGCTTCTGCTCCAGCAGCGCGCGATGGAACCCCGACGCGGCTTCTGGACCTTCCCTTCGGGTTATGTTGATCGCGGTGAGCAGGTCGAGCGCGCAGCCGAGCGCGAGGTGCAGGAGGAACTCGGGCTGCCCGTTACCCTGACACACCTGCTTGGTGTCTACTCGGACCCGGCGAACCCCGTTGTGCTGATCGTGTACACGGGTATGTTGCCGTCTGGTGGAGACGAACCGGTTGTCCAAGCCGAGGAGATCAGCGCGATGGGTTACTTCCCACCCGACGCGCTCCCGCCGCTCGCCTTCGATCACGACACGGCGATCATCAACGACTGGCTCGCCTTCCAACGGCACGGGCAGCGGGCGCTCCCGCGATGAACGCCCAGGTTTTCTCGCCCGATGCATTACGGGGCGTATCGCTCGGTGGGCATATACTGGCGCACGATGTTGAGTATACAATCGGCGGTCAGCGCACGCGACTGCGCAAAGGTCGCAGACTGACCGATGCGGACCGACCCGACCTTCTGGCCGCGAACCGAACGATTCATCTGCTCGCGATGGAACCCGGCGATGTGCACGAGGAAGACGCCGCCCGTCGGCTCGCGGTCGCCGTCGCGGGTGACGGCATCATTATCGGCGACCCGCACGAGAGCATGATAACGCTCCGTGCGGCGCATCGTGGGCTGCTCGCCATTGATGTGCCGCGCCTACTCGCCATCAACAGTGTGCCGGACATGTCCGTCTGGACACGGTTCGACGCGCAGATCGTCCGCGAGCGTCAGGCGGTCGCCGGTGTCAAGGTCACGCCACTCGTCACGGATGAAACGTCGCTCCGGGAAGCGGAAGCGATCGCGCACCGCGACGGCTCGGTGCTCACCGTGCTCCCGTTTGTGCCGCAGCGCGTCGGCGTCCTCGTGCGCGAGGACCTTCTGCCCGCTGCGGGCGAGCGGTTTCGCGAATCGCTCCTGCACAAAGTAACGTGGTTCGGTTCGGCGGTCGGCGCGCTCATCCATCCCGAAAATAGCGTGGCGAGCGTCGCGGATGCCTTTGCAGAACTGATGCGCACCGGATCGACGATGATCCTCTGCGCCGGGGTGACCTCGACCGATCCGCTCGACCTCACGGTGCAGGCGCTCGACGCGCTCGGCGCGCGGTGGGAGAAGCGCGGCGTGCCGGCGCATCCCGGCAGCACCTACTGGCTGGCATACATCGGGGAGATCCCCGTCCTTGGCATGGCGTCGTGCGGGATGTTCTCGCGCGCGACGGTTCTGGACCTGATCCTGCCGCGCTTCTTCGCCGGTCAGCGCGTCGATGCGCGGATGCTGGCGGCGCTCGGACACGGTGGATTATTGAACAAGGAAATGGCGTTCCGGTTCCCCGATTACGCGAGCGGCGAGATCGCGGCCACCGAGGAATGAACGCGAGCGCAGACGAAAGGTGAAGCGATGAAAGCATTGGTAACGGGAGCGGCGGGCTACATCGGCAGCGTGACGACGGAAGTCCTCCTGAACGCGGGCCATGAGGTGATCGCCCTCGACAACCTCGAACTCGGTCATCGCGCGGCGGTGGACGAGCGCGCGACCTTCGTCGAGGCCGATCTGCGCGACCGTGACGCCGTCCATCGCGCCTTCGCCGACCATCGCCCCGACGCGGTGCTCCATTTCGCTTCGTACGCGCTCGTCGGGGAGAGCATGGAGCGGCCAGAATCGTATTTCTCGAACAACCTCGTCGGCGCGTGCAACCTGTTCGACGCGATGTTCGCGCACGATTGCCCGCGCTTCGTTTTTTCCTCCTCCTGCACCGTCTATGGCCAGCCTGAGACGATGCCGGTGACGGAGGCGCTGCCGCGACACGCGCTCAACCCCTACGGCCTCACCAAGGTGATGATCGAGGAAATGACCGAGTGGCACGTGAAACTCCGTGGCTTGCGCGCGGCGATTCTCCGCTATTTCAATCCGGCGGGCGCATCGGCACGGTTCGGCGAGGACCGCGCGCACGAGACGCACCTCGTGCCGCTCGCGCTCGCCGTGGCGGAAGGGAAACGTGCCCACCTGATCATCCTCGGCACGGATTATCCGACGGCGGACGGCACCTGTGTCCGCGACTATATCCACGTCGTCGACCTCGCGGAGGCGCACGTGCGCGCGTTGGAAGCGCTCGACGCGCACACGTCGTTGACGCTCAACCTCGGCACGGGCACCGGCGTCTCCGTTCGTCAGATCGTGGACGCCGTGCGGGGCGTGACGGATCGGTCGGTGACGGTCGTGGAGGGGCCACGGCGACCAGGCGGCGCGGATGCCGCCATTGTCTACGCCGACCCGTCGCGCGCTGCGGAGATGATTGGCTGGCACGCAACGCGCAGCCTCGATGACATGATCGCGAGCGCGTGGGCGTGGCGGCAGCAGCATCCGAACGGGTACGAGGCGTAGCCTTGTTACGAACATCGCGCTAATGCGCCTGCGCTCCGGGTTCGGGGTTGCGCGGCGTCACTTTTTCGCCGATCTTGCGCTCAGTTCCTGCGAGAATGCGCTGGATGTTATCCGAGTGATTGACGAGAATAAGCACGCACCCAACGGTGCCGAAGAAGAAGTACGCCCACGGCGAGAAGCCGAGCACGGCGCCGATGAGCAGCACGACCGGCGCGGTGAGCGCCGCCGTCACATTGCCGAGGGACATGTAGCGGGTGAGCAGGACCGGGATCAGGAAGACGGGGATGAGGAAAATCAGGCCGGGGGCCATCATGAACGCCGCGCCCATCGCCGTGACCATGCCGCGCCCGCCGCCCCGGAATCCGAGGTACGGCGACCAGCAGTGCCCGCTGATCGCGAGGATGCCCGCCGCCCCCTCGACCCATGCGTTGCCCGTCACGTACCGCGCGACGAGCACCGCGCCGACGCCCTTCAGCGCATCGAGCACGACGATGGCCACGAAGCCCTGCCAGCCAAGTAACCGGAGCACATTCGTCGCGCCCGTCTTGCCGCTGCCGAACGTGCGGATATCGACGTGCTTGATCGCTCGCACCAGCACCAGCCCCCACGGGATGCCGCCGATGCAGTAGGCGGCGACGAGGACGAGGGCGATGCGGGCGACCTGAATCATTGACCTGGCTCCTGTCTGTTGCGGAACCGCATCCGAATCGGGGTTCCGATGAATCCGAGTTGCTCGCGCAACTGATTCTCCAGGTAGCGACGATACGAGAAATGCACGTCCTCCGCGTGGTTGCAGAAGAAGACGAATGAGGGCGGCGAGACGTCCACCTGCGTCGCGTAGTAGAACTTGACCCACTTGCCCGGCTTCGACGGTGGCGGGTGCTTCTCGACGGCGGCGCTCAGCATCTTGTTGAGCGCGGCCGTCGGGACGCGCTTCTTGCGCTCCTCGACGACGAGCAAGGCGCGTTCCAGCACCTGCGGGACGCGGATGTTGAACTTGGCCGAGATGAAGACGGCGGGCACGAACGGCATGAAGTCGAGCGCCTCGGCGGCGGCCTGCTTGTACTGCTCCATCGTCTGCCCATCTTTTTCGACAAGGTCCCACTTGTTGACGACGAGCACCATGCCGCGCGCCTCATCCGCGACGTACCCCGCGATGTGGAGGTCCTGCGCGGTGAAGCCCTCCGTCGCGTCAACGACGAGCAGCACAACATCCGCGCGGGTGATCGCCCGCATCGAACGCAGCACGCTGTACTTCTCGATGCCCGGCTCGACCCTACCCCGGCGGCGGATGCCGGCGGTGTCGATCAGCGCGATCGTCTGCCCCTCCCACTCAACCTCGGTGTCGATCGAGTCGCGCGTCGTCCCCGGTATGTCGCTCACGATGGAGCGTTCCTGCCCGAGGATCGCGTTCAGGAGGCGGGACTTCCCGACATTCGGCCTGCCAACGATGGCGATGCGCGGCCCGCTCGGCTCCGGTTCTTCTTCGAATTCCGGCAGCGCCTGCACAATGGCGTCGAGCAAGTCGCCCGTCCCGCGACCGTGCAACGACGAGACGACAATCGGGTCGGAGAGGCCGAGCGAGTAGAAATCGACCGCGTTCGCCGCGCGCGTGTTGCTCTCCGCCTTGTTCGCGGCGAGCACGACGGGCTTCTTCGTCCGGCGCACGATATCGGCGATGAGCAGGTCGGCGGCGGTCGCGCCCACTTCGGCATCGACGACCATCACGATGACGTCCGCTTCCTTGATCGCGTGTTCCGCCTGCTTCTGCGTGCCCGCAGGAATGTCGCTCAGGTCGAGTTCCGCGCCGCGCTCATCGACGATCAAGCCGCCGGTATCGACGAGTGAGAAGGAGACGCCGTTCCACTCCACATCGCCGTACACACGGTCGCGCGTCGTGCCCGGCTCGTCCTGCACGATGGCGCGTCGCTCGCCAATCAAACGGTTGAAAAGCGTCGATTTCCCGACGTTCGGTCTGCCAACTACGGCAACAATCGGCTTCGGCAAGAGAGTCCTCCGAGAAAAAAATCGCATCGCGCGACGCAGCACAGGACGCCCACACAGAATTGCGGACGATGCGTGCAGTATAGCAGAGGAAGCGATTGCGCGGCGCTTCTCGCGCGTCAGTTGCTATGCGATTGTCGCGAGCGCCGCTATGAAGCGGTCGAGCATCGCGCGGTCGAGCATCTCCGTCGCGCAGATGAGCATGTGGCCTGCGAGCGCCGGATAATCCAGCCCGAGATCGTAGCCACCGATCATCCCGGCGGCGAGTAGTCGCTCATTCACCTGCGCGGGCGGCACGGGCGTCCGCACGACAAATTCATTAAAAAAGGTCATCGCGGGGCCGCTGCCGTTCTGGTCCGCGCCATCGGCATTGACCACCGCGTAGCCGGGGAGCGCCGCGATGGCACCGGCGAGGTAGTGCGCCTTGTGATAGCACTGCGCCGCCAGTTCACGCACGCCGCCATCGCCGAGCATCGCCATCTGGATCGTCGCCATCAGCGCGTTCAGCCCCTCATTCGTGCAGATGTTGGAGGTCGCCCGCTCGCGTCGGATATGCTGCTCGCGCGTCTGAAGCGTCAGCACGTAGCCCGGTCGCCCGGTCGTGTCCGTCGTCTGACCGACCACCCGCCCCGGCATCAGCCGCACGAGCGACTGCTTGCAGGTGAGCACGCCGAGGTATGGCCCGCCGAACACGAGGCCCGTGCCGAAACACTGCGCCTCACCGACCGCGATGTCTGCACCATACGCGCCGGGCGGTATGAGCAACCCCAGCGCGACGGGGTAGCTGCTGACGATGAAGAGCGCGCCGACCGCGTGCGCCGCGTCCGCGAGCGCCTGCAAATCGTCGATAGTGCCGACGAATGAGGGGTACTGCACGACGAGGCACGCCGTCTGGTCATTCAGCGCCGCCGTCACATCCGCGACGGTGGTCACGAGTGAGCCGCTGTTGACGCAGTCCACTGTCGCCAGTTCGATGTCAAGACCACTCATGTATGTTGCCATCACCTTGCGGTACGCGGGGTGAACGGAATCGGCGGCGACGACGCGATGCCGCCGCGTGCTGTTGATCGCCATTAGCGCCGCCTCGGCGAGCGCGGTCGCGCCGTCGTACATCGAGGCATTGGAGACTTCCATGTCGTACAACTGGGTCATGAAGGTCTGGAACTCGTAGATGACCTGCAACGTCCCCTGCGAGACCTCGGGCTGGTACGGTGTATACGCTGTGTAGAACTCGCCGCGAAACGCGGTGTGGTGCACGGCGGCGGGCGTGAAATGGTTGTACGCCCCCGCGCCGAGGAACAGCGGGTAGCGCGTGGAGTCCGCGTTGCGTTCGGCGAGCGCACCGAGCGTCCGCAACGCCTCCATCTCCGACAACGCGCCCGGCAACCGCAGTTTCGGGAAGCGCAAATCGGCGGGCACGGCCTGCACGAGCGCATCAAAGTTCTCAACACCGATGGCCTCAAGCATGGCGCGTCGTTCGGCATCGGTCGTCGGTACATAGGACATGAAGCCACTCCTCGGATCAGCGACAGACGCTGCGCGATGACAGAATTCCGGCGGGCAATGGAACGACGCTCAGTGTGCGGTGAACGCGGTGTATGCGTCGGCATCCATCAGGCGCTCAATTGCGCTCAGGTCAAGGACCTGGATGCGCACCATCCACCCCTCGCCGTATGGCTGATGATTGACGTTCTCCGGCGTCTGCTCCAGCGCGCTATTCACCTCAACGACTGGCCCCTCGACGGGGCTGTAGACATCGGAGACCGCCTTGACGGACTCGACGACGCCGAAGCCTTCGCCGACGGCCAGCGTGCGTCCGATGGCGGGCAGTTCGACAAAGACGATATCACCAAGCGAGTCCTGCGCGTACGCGGTGATCCCGATCGTCGCGACATCGCCCTCCATGCGCACCCACTCGTGTTCCTCGGAATACCGCAAATCTGCGGGTGTCTCCATGCGCGCGTTCCCTTCCCTTATTTCGTTATCCGTCCGACCGTCGATAGAATGGCGTGCGCACCTGCTCCGCCGCCACGGGCTGATTGCGAATAATGATGTCGAGCGGCTTGCCGACGCCGACGACATCACGCCGCACGAGCGCCAGCCCGATGTTCGCGTCCAGCGTCGGCGCGTAGCCGCCGCTCGTCACATAGCCGACGGTTTCGCCATCGAGTGCGACGGGATAGTCTGCGCGCGGGATGCCCCGCCCCGTCATGCGGAAGCCGACCAGTCTGCGCGCCGGGCCACCGGCCTCCTTGATCGCGAGCAGCGCATCCCGGCCAACGAAATCGCCCTTGTCGAACGCGACCGCCCACGAGAGCGCCGCTTCGAGCGGGCTGATCTCCTCAGTCAGTTCGTGGCCATAGAGCGCCATCTTTGCCTCAAGCCGGAGCGTGTCCCGCGCGCCCAGGCCAACCGGCACAAGCCCGTCATCCGCGCCCGTTTCGAGCAGGCGCCGCCAGAGCGACACGACCGCGTCGATAGGCGGGTAGATTTCCACACCATCCTCGCCCGTGTAGCCCGTACGCCCGACAATCGCCTCGGCGCCATCGACGGTCGCGGTCGTCACGCCAAATCGCGGGAGCGCGTTCAGGTCAACATCCGTCAGCCGCTGCACGATGGCGAGCGCCTTCGGTCCCTGCACCGCGAGCATCCCCGTGACGGGCGAGCGGTCCTCGACTGTGCAATCGAAGCCGGACGCACGCTGCTGCTCCTGCAACCACGCGATGTCCTTCTCCGTGTTCGATGCGTTGAGGCAGATAAAGAACGCGCCGGGCAGGCGGTAGACGAAGATGTCGTCCACGGCGTCCCCATTCGGACGACAGAGGATGCTGTACTGCGACATGCCATCCGGGATTTTGCTCAGGTCGTTCGTCGCGACGAACTGGAGGAAGCGCTCGGCATCGGGGCCGGAGACCCGCGCCTGCCCCATGTGGCCGAGATCGAAAATGCCCGCCGCGTTGCGCACGGCGCGATGCTCGTCGATGATGCCCGTGTACTGGACGGGCATGTCCCAGCCGCCGAACGGGATCATCCGCGCGCCGAGCCGTGAATGCTCCGCGAAGAGCGGTGTCCGCTTCGCCGTTTCTGTGCTTGTGCTCATGCCCAATCCGTCTCCCATCCCCTCCCACGTCGCCGTGGCGTCGCAATGCACGCAGCACGCAGCACGAACGGAGTCCTACCGGCGCATTGTGCGCGCGCGCTCCCGCATCGTCAAGACGGCGCGCCGCGAGCACGGCTACAATGCCGATGGGAGAGGTTGCGTAAAGGAGTAGCGCCACATGGACCGGTTTGTATCACTGCGACAGCGCGTTCGGGCTGAACCCGGCATCGCCCCGTCCATCCTCGCGTCCGACTTCCTTCACCTCGGCGACGAGATTCAGGCAGCGGAGCAGGCGGGCGTGGCATCCATCCACTTCGACACGATGGACGGGCGGTTCGTGCCGAATATCTCCATTGGCCTGCCGGTGCTCGAATCGGTCCGTCGCGCGACCGCGCTGCCAATCGAGGCGCACCTGATGATCGTCGAGCCGGAGCGGTACGCCGAGGCGTTCGTGCGGGCGGGCGCGGACATCGTCACGGTGCACATCGAGACGACGGCCCACTGCAACCGCCTGCTCACAACGATTCGCGACGCGGGCGCGGTGCCGGGGATTACGCTCAACCCCGCCACGCCGCTCGTGATGCTCGAAGAAGTCCTGCCGCTCGTCGGGCTGGTGCTCGTCATGAGCATCAATCCCGGCTTCGGCGGGCAATCGTACCTGCCACGGAGCACGGAGCGGATCGCCCACCTCGCGGAGATGCGGGCGGCGCGCGGGCTGGACTTCATCATCGAGGTCGATGGTGGCGTGAACACGCGGACGATCAAGGACACCGCCGACGCGGGGTGCGACCTGATGGTGGCGGGGACGGCGGTGTACAACGAAAAAGCGACGGTCGCGGAGAATATCGCCGCGCTCACATCAGCAATGCGCTAGTCCATTGACGCCGGGACCGATCTGGCGTCTTCATGCGGCCCATGCAGCCGGTGGCGCGCGAAGAGCAGCGCGGGGATGAGCGCGGCGATGCAGATGATGGCGGCGATGAGGAAAGTCTCGCGCAGCACGACCAGCGAGTAGTGGATTGTCTGCTCGCCGATGTACGCGAAGACGCGGTTCTGAAAATCGAGGTCCTGCTCATCGGGGTTCTTCGTCGGCGCGTTCGTTTGCAGCAGCGTGCTCAGGCGACCCACGCCCCAGCCGCTGAGGAGCGACAGCCCAATCGTCATGCCGATCAGCCGCGTCACGACGACGAGGCCAGACGCGACGCCATAGACCGACCGCCCCACCGCGTTAATGGCGACGGACGCGACGGGGGCGATCAACAGCCCGAACCCAAGACCGGCGAGGAGCAGCGTGCCGCCCATCGGCAGTGCGACGACGGTGTCCGGCCAGAAACGCATCGCGAACAACCCAACACTCGCGACCACAATACCGACGAGTGCGACCGTTCGCGCGCCGATCCGGCCGGTGAGCACCCCGCCCGCGACCGAACCAAGCGCCATCATCAGCGTGAACGGCGTCAGCAGCGCCGCCCCGATCAAACTTGCGCGCTTCGCGTCATCCACAACGAGCGACGCGAAGAGCGGCACATCGACCATGACGACGATGAGCGCCGCGCCGAGGAGGAGGTTCGCCACCGTCGCCGCGCTGAAAACGCGGATGCGGAAGAGCGCGAGCGGCACGAGCGGTGCGGTGGTGTGACGCTCCCACAGCAGGAAGGCAACGAAGGCGACGAGCGCCCCGCCGAGCAACGGCCAGCGGTGCGTCGCCATCGGGTTCGCCGAGCCGCCGAGTTGGCCGCTCCCGCTGCCCGCCTCCGAACCCGTCGAGAGCGCGAGATTGACGCAGACGAGCGCGACGGTGAGCAGCGCGGCGCCAACGAGATCGAGCCGCTCGCGCACCTTCGGTTGGGGGATACCGCGCCAAGTGAAGAGCAGGATGAGCATCGTAATCGCGGTGATCGGCACATTGACCCAGAAGACGGCGCGCCACGAGCCGGTGAGGCCGAGCAACGCTGCGCCATAGACCGGGCCGAGCACCCACCCCATCGTGTCGATTGCACCGACCAGCCCGATAACCGCAGCACGCCGACGCGGTGGCAGGATGTCGCCGACAAGCGCCATCGTCACCGGCACGAGCGCGCCCCCACCGAACCCCTGAATGACGCGCCCCGTGATGAGCGATCCGAGACCCGTCGCCCGCGCGCTGAGCAGCGACCCGATGACGAAGACGACCAATGCCCCCGCGAAGACGGCGCGCCGCCCGATCAGGTCGGAGACGCGCCCGAGCACCGGGATGGTGACCATGTACGCTAGCAGATAGCCAAGCACCACCCAGACGTAGCGGTCGATGTCGGCGGTGGGGATCTGGAGGTCGCTGACCATCGTCGGCAGCAATGTCGCGATCACCGTGAGGTCGAGCGAGCCGACGAAGACCGCGAGCAAGGCCGCCGCGAGGATCCACCGCGCGCGGCCCTCCGGGATCGGGGGCGTGCCCGGCGCGTGCCGGTCGGCGTGCATCGTCGTGGCGGTATCCGCGTTACTGGCCACCCGCGTCGTCCTCACTCCTACGCCCCAAGCGTTGGCGGGTCGATCTTGATGTTGTCGTTCTGTTTGGAGAGATCGAGCGTCCAGCGCGCCGCGACCGTGCCCGCAGTCACCGCCGATGCTTGCTCCCCGATCACGAGCCGGACGACATCATTGTTTTTCGGCTCGATGTACAGATCAACATCCACCATGTCGCCGCGCAATGAAGACGAGACGAGATCATTGACGCTCGCCGTTGGCAATGATGCCCGCACATGTTGCGTCTCCGTCCCGTTGATCTTCATCGTATCGACGAGCGACCAGCCACCCACTCGCGTCAGGATCGCCGTGACGCCCTTGTCCCGGTCGAAGACCAGGCGCGGATCGTAGGCGAAACCCTGCGGCGCCTTCTCCCACTTCCCGGTGAGGATGTTCGTCAGGTAGGCGTCGTCGGCGATCTGAATAAACTTGAGCTGCGCGTTGATCGGGCCGACCGCCGCCTTCGCCGTGACCGCCACTTTATCCGGGCGCACGAGATCGCCGTCCGCAGACTTGAGTTTCTGCGTCCGCAGCTTGTCGAGGAAAACGTCGCCATCGATTGCCAGCGCGAAGTGGAGGGTGTTGACCTTATCAAACCGGACGCGCGCCTTGTCAACGACGGCCTGTGCAGCGGGGTCAGACGCGGCAACAGTTCCGGCGGGCGTCGCGCTCGTGAAGGCGGCGCTCGTCGCGCTAAGCGCCGTCCCCGTCGCCACCACGGCGGTCGTCGCGACCGCCAGCGGCGTCGGTGTGGCCGGCACCGGTGAGGGTGTGGCCGGCACCGGTGAAGGTGTGGGCGACGCCGCAATTGGGGTGTTCGTCGCGCTCGCCGTTGCGGTGGCGAGGTTCGCCGATGGCGCGACCGTCGCGCTGACAGGTGTTGCCGTCGGCTTCGACTTGCCGCCACACGCGGCGAGTAGCGTCACCGACATAACGACGAGTACCACTGTTCCGTAGCACGCCATCTTCGGGCCGGATTTCACGCTCTTCCTCCTTGAAACGCACACCACTGCGCGTTGATCGTCGCTGGCGTCACCCACACCGGTCCAGACACGGACGCCAGTGTACCACGCGGTGACGCAGTGACCTTCCCTATAGCAAACACCGCGCCGCCACCGAATCCGCACCGGAGCGCCGCATCCGGCATCGCGCGGCGCTCCGACATGGCCCTTGCGGAATCGCCGCCAACTGCGTATACTGCATCCACGCTACGGCGCTATGCGGGTGTAACTCAGTTGGTAGAGTGTCTGCTTCCCAAGCAGAATGTCGTCGGTTCGAGTCCGATCACCCGCTCCAAAATCCCCTGATATAGCAAGCGATACGCAATCGCCCCGGACGGGTGAAGAGCCATCCGGGGCGATTACTTCACGATTACTTCACCGATGGTTTCAGGATGCCTCTTCCGCGAGCAACCGCCCGATGGTGGACGCCGCCGATTCCTGCATCTTCGGCGTGACGTGCGCGTACGTGTTGAGGGTGATCGCGGCGTTGGCATGTCCGAGCCGCGCTGACACGGTATGCACCGCCTCACCTTCCTGCAAGAGCAGGGTCGCGTGCGTGTGGCGAAGATCGTGGAATCGGATGCGCGGCAAGGGCGCGGCGTCGGGATGCTCGGCTTTCCGCCGCCGTTCCGCCCGCTGCATGATGAGGGCGAAGTTGCGCGAAACATTGTTCGGATTGAGCGGTCCGCCGTCCGGCGTCGTGAAGATTAGGTCAATGCCGCGCCATGCCGCCGATTGCAGTTCCCGCTCGGCTTGCCGCTTGCGATGCGCTCTGAGCAGAGACAAGCACATCGGGTCAAGGATGATCGTTCGCCGGGCTGCCGGTGTCTTCGGCTCCTGAATCAGCGGCGCGCCCTTGTAGGCAACGATATTCTGCACAACGGCAATCGTGCCGCGCTTCTCGTCCACGTCCTGCCAGCGCACGCCGAGCAGTTCGCCGCGACGCATCCCGGTTGCCAGTGCCAGATGCCACAATGGGCTGTAGCCATCGCTCAGTGCCGCTGTAAGGAACGTGCGGGCTTCCAGTGGCGTCCATGTGCCGCCGCGCTTGTGGCGCACCGTGGGGGCGTCCACATCGTCCGTGACATTGCGGGATACCATCGTCCACTTCACCGCTTGCGTCAGTGCTTGCCGTAGCCGCAAGTGGCAGAGATGCACCAATCGGGGTGATGCGCCGCCCGATAGTTCCTCGCTGTAGAAACCCTGTACCTGCGCGGCGGTCAACTTCTGCAATGGCACGCTGCCAAGCGTCGGGATGATGTGCTTCTCAATCATCCAGCGGTACGATTCGTACGTCGTGGCGCGGACGTTGTGACGCGCCACGGTATCAACCCAGTAGGTGAGGTATTCGCCCGTCGTCATCTTCGAGCCGTCAACCGCCGTGCCGCGCTCAATCTCGGTCAACCATTCCGCGAGCCGGACTTCCGCCGCCTTCTTCGTCGCGAACGACGCGGAACGCTGCTTGCGCCTGTCCGTCACCGGGTTGCGCGGGTATTCCACCCGCACGAGGTACGCGACGCCCTGCGGCCCGGTCGTCTTCTGGATGCTGCCCGCCATTGCCGTCTCCCATTTATGAACCGGGGCGCGCACACGGTTGCACGCGCCCATTGGAACCTATGCCCGATTGGAGTTGCGTTGGTTCGGTGGACACCCGATGATTTGCATCCGAGCAAATCCATGGAGGTGTCCTGATGCCGAATCCTCACGCTCCCTATCCGCCCGCTTTCAAGGTTGAAGCCGTCCACCTCGTCC
>JAABUT010001584.1_pt1 | contig 25450 bp, 23 predicted proteins | sample 5559281 | NCBI WGS metagenome assembly JAABUT01 (sample SAMN10711880, study PRJNA513359) | rock metagenome | isolation source: Antarctica rocks | place: Antarctica: Victoria Land, Ricker Hills nord | collected 2016-01-04
TCGCCCTTGGCGGTATTTCCTTGGCGGCACGCCATTTTGCGAGCATTGGCGCGATCACAGGAATGGCGATGAGCGTGCCAACCGACCCACTAGGACTCGTCCGCTTCTCTCCGACAGGCTGCTAGCGGTCCAGCCACGCGGCGCGGGCGAACTTCTCCGATCACGCTGCTGTGCCGGGTCCTGGATGTGGCCCGCTCGGCCTCCGACGCCTGGGCGCGCCGCGGGGTCGCGGCCCGCGCCCGGGCCGACGAGGCCATGGCGGCGCACCTCGCCGCCGCGTATGCGCGCCGCCGCCGGACGTCTGGCGCGCCGCGGGTGCATGCGGCGCTGCGGGCGCACGGTGTCCGCGGTGCCCGCAAGCGCGTGGCCCGCCTGCTGCACGCGGCCGGGCGCGTCGGCGGTCACCGGCGGCGACGCACCCGCACGACCATCGCGGCGCCACCGCACCTCCCCGCGCCGAACCTGGTGGCGCGCGACTTCGCGGCGGCGGGGCCGAACCGCCTCTGGCGCGGCGACAGCACGTAGCTGCCGACGCGTGGGGGCTGGCTGTCCCTCGCCGTGCTGCGCGACGCGCACTCGCGGCGCGTCGTCGGCTGGGCGCTGGCCGACCACCTGCGCACGGCGTTGGCCCTCGACGCGCTCACCATGGCCCTGGGCGCCCGCCGCCCGCCGCCGGGGCTGGTCCACCACACCGATCGCGGCTGCCAGTACACCGCCGCCGCGTAGCGGGCGTGCCGCGCCGCGCACGACATCACCCGCTCGATGAGCCGAGCGGGCGCGTGCCTGGACAACGCGCTGGCCGAAAGCTGCTTCGCTCCCCGCAAGGCCGAGCTCGCCGACGCCGGAACCTGGCCAACCCGCGCGGCGGCACGAACGGCAATCTGCGCGTGACTCGCGGTCTGGTACAACCGCCAGCGCCGCCACGCGGCGCTCGCCGACCGGACGCCCGTCGCCCATGAGGAGCAGCAGTTGTTGTTGTTGCAGGATCGCGCCGCCTAGCGCTACATTGTCCGTGTTATCGGGCCAACCTCACTGGCAGCCTGCGTACCGTCTCGCCGCCATCGGAGAAGAAGGTCACCTGCTGGTTCACCTGCATCCCTTGGGCGTGCAGCAGCTCGTAGAGGCGGCGTTTGGGTTGCGGGTCAACACTCCGCACGAGGGCGAAGCATTTGCTCGATGGCGGCACGTCTTCGGGGTCGTCGCGGCGAAACGACAGGACGCTCTTACCCGCGATCACCTCGAACAGGTTGGCCGTTTTCGCTCCGGTCGTGCCGCGCCGCGCCCGCACAATGCCGCCATCCAGACCGACCGCCAGGGGACCGTCGGGGAGCGGCAACCGCACCCGCTCGGCGTGGCTTCCTTCGAGGAACATGGTCTGTTCGGCACCCAACCGTTGCTCGCTTCGCCGGGCCACCGCGAGCGTGTGGTTGCGCACGGTGACCGCGCTGTGCTTCCGGTCGATCGGCAGCACGTCATAAAGCAGCTTCGTGGTGAGGCCGTAAGACATCAGCGCCGCCCATTTCGTCTCCAAATACAGTAACTCGGGACTGGTGCGTTCGGGCAGGGGCGTCGCGAGCGGTCGGAAGGTCTTCGCTTCGTGCGGCTGACAGTCGCAGTGCTGCCAGCGCGGATTGGGCACCGAAACCACGCCGAAGAGCGTGCGGAACGACGCCGTGCCGTGCTCCTTGACGTAGCGAAGCTTCCCGCAGTGCGGGCAGGCGCGTTGCGCGTCGAGCGAGGCCGCCACCTGCTGGTCGACGACGGTCCGCTGGAGGTCATGGAGCACCTGCTTGCTCTCCGCCAGCGTCAGTCCTGTCGTCTCGAGTGTCGCTTCGGTGCGGATCAGGTCGGCGATCTCCTCTCGGTGTTCGGCGCCATCGTCCGCGACGGTGACGAGCTGGATACGGAAGTGCATGGCGATCCCTTTCGCTAGTCCTCGGGTGGACAGCCGCCATCGCCGTCGGTGCAGACGGGATACCGCTTGCGGAGGTCGAGCGGCAGGACCTATTCGAGCCGAATATCATGTTTCCAGTAGTCGCCCATGTCATATTCATAGACGAACTGCTCGCCCTTGCGCAGCTTGAAATCGGCGAGGATGACCGCGTGCGGATTATCGGCGACGGCGATCCCGCCGGCGCGGTAGATGCCATACGTCTTGCCGTGAATGCGGAACTGATGCAGATGCAGATCCTCCCAGCCCATCGCGATCTGTACGACGTCGTGCAACTGGGCGATCGTCGTGTCGCTGGTCACGCACAATCGCCGCCAGATCATAGGGGTGATGGCGCGCAGTGCGACCTTGAGTTGATAGACCGTGACGGTTGCCTGCTTCGTGGCGGTGGTCATGGATTCTCACGCTCCGGCCAGGGGGCAGATGGTCGGCGGTGTGCAGGAAAACGGTCGATAGAACCGCGGAGAGGGTCACTACCCAGGCGACTCAGAGGCGGAGGTGAACGCGAGTGCTGCCGCTCCGATGACGCCGGCTTCGCCGCCAAGTTCGGCGGGCGCTATGGTCAGCTGCCGGGTGAAGGAAAGCCGGGCGCACTCCCGCCACTCGCTCCGGAGCGGCGTGAAGAGCAGTTCGCCCGCGAGCGACAGCCCGCCACCCAGGACGACGCGGTCGAGGTCGAGCAGCGCCGCCGCGCCGGCGAGCGCTCGCGCGAGCGCCCGTCCCGCTTCGCCATAGAGTTGCAGGGCGAGCGCATCCCCCGTGCGAGCCGCGACCGCGATGGTCTCGGCGGTGATGTCCGCCTCTTGTAGGGACGCCAGGGTGCTCGACGCCCCCCGCGCTAAAGCGGCGGTCGCGCGCGCCGCCATGCCCGTGCCGGAGGCGTATACGGTCACGCAGCCGCGTGCCCCGCACTCGCACCGCGGCCCATCCGCCGCCACGATAACATGGCCGATGTGGCCGGCGTTCCCGCTCGTGCCGTGGTGCAGCTGACCCTCGATCACGATCCCGCCACCAATTCCGGTCGAGACGACCATCCCCAGCAGGCTCCGCGCGCCGCGTCCCGCCCCGAAGCGGGCTTCGCCGAGGGCGAGTGCTTTGGCATCGTTATCCACGCTCACCGGCAGCCCAAACGCGCCCCTGAGGCGGCTCGCGAGAGGAAAGTCGCGCCAGGCCGGGAGGTGTAGGGGCGAGACAACGCCGTCGGGATAGCGCATCGGGCCACCGCAACCGACGCCGATCGCACCGGGGAGCAGGCTGCTCGCCGTGATAGCGTCTTCCGCCAACGCGATGATCGCCGCGAGCAACGCCTCGGCGTCCCACGACTGCGAGGTCGGACGACGGCGGTATCCCCGCACGGTACCGTCGCTTGTCACGACCCCGGCGGCCAACTTCGTGCCCCCGATGTCGATCCCGAGGATCGCCTGACCCTGGATATCATGCATGCCATTTCCTCTACGCGCGCGCTACTTAAACGGAGCCAGAGTCGCATCGCCGCGACCGCTAGCGTTAAAAACAAACATCGGATCGTTGACGAGTAACAGCCCCTATGCTAGATTCCCAATTATGATACCGTTTGCGCGGTAATGGTATCGCCTGTAGCGATTTTGTCGGACGGATGGTACTACGAAGGCCCTTCGACGGCGATGCGCATATGCTCGCATCTTCGCCACGAGTGTGGGACATTCTAACGCGGTTGGTCATTCGCCGGGACTCGTATACGGCGGTCGAAGGATAAGCTATGTTCGTAGGGGAGGGGTGAGTGGTGGAGACCTCTGACAAGCGACAAGGGACGCTGACACGGCGCCAGATTCTGAAGTGGGGCGGCCTCGTAGCCGCAAGCTCGCTATCGACGCTGGTGATAGCCTGCGGCGGCGGTGGGACATCGACCGCCACGGTCGTCCCCGCGACAGCGGCCCCGAGCACGGGCGGGGTGGCTTCGGTCGCGCCGACCGTTGCCGCGACACGCGCCGTCGCCACGGCGAGCAGCGCCACCGCCGGAGTGGCAAGCGCGACAGTCGGCGGGGCGAGCACGCCGAGCGCGTCCGGGGCCGCGACGAGCGCATACCAGATGCGGACGAATGTGCGGGGAAATATTGACTTCTGGCACTTCTGGGGCTCCCCGGTGCGCCGTAATGCGATCCGACGCATCATCGGCGAGTTCGGTGCCGTCTACTCGGGCATCAAGGTCAACGAAACCTACGTCCCCTTCGGTGATATCTTCACCCGCTTGCTGACGACCGTCGCGGCGGGGAGCGGGATGCCGGACGCGATCGTGGACGATCGCAGCCAGTTACGCGCCCGCGCCGCGAACCAGATCGACACCAGCTTCGCGGATCTGGCCAAGCGTGACAACGTGACCGGCGAGGCTTTCTGGCCCTTCACCTGGACCGAGACGATCGCCAACAACGAGCCTTTCGGGCTGCCCTACGAGACCGATATCCGCGTCCTCTATTACAACAAGGCGGCGCTGGCTGATGCTGGCCTGGACCCGGAGAAGCCCCCGACGAACTGGGACGAACTCACCGCCTCCGCCGACAAGATCGATCAGAAGGACGGCGACAAGCTGGTCCGCATCGCTTTCTACCCAACTGTCGGAAACATCGGCCTCGATACCTGGGGCTGGTGCAACGGCGGCGAGTGGCAGACGAGCGACAACACCCCGACGATCAACCGGGCCGAGAACGTGGCCGCGCTGACCTGGATGAAGACCTGGGCCGATCGCTATGGCGTGAGCAACTTCAACGCCTTCAAGGGCTCCTTCGGCCAGGGGAACCAGGACGAGTTTATGTCCGGCAAGGTGGCGATGAAGGTCGACATCCAGGGGTACACCTCCCAGCTTAACTTCTACAACCCCAAGTTCCTCACGAAGGACAAGAAGGATCTCGGCTACGGGGTGGCGGCGATCCCGCCCGCGCCGGGGCACAAGCCGGCGTCCTTCTCTGGCGGCTTCGCGATCACCAATCCCCGTGGCTCGAAGAACCACGAGCAGGCCTGGGAGTTCGCCAAATACCTGGCGTTCGTCGGACAGGCGGGGTGGGCGCGCGATACCTATGCGATGCCGACGGTCGAAAAGATGGCGAAGACCGATCCGTCGCTCAACGCCGACCCGAACTGGAAGTTCTTCGTCAGCGCGATGGATTACGGGCGCCCCGGTGTCTTCAACCCCAACTACCCGACGATGATGAGTGATGTGGTCACCCCCGCCTTCGACGATGTGACGGGGAAAAACAAGTCCCCCCAACAGGCGCTCGATGATGCCCAGAAGAAGGCTGAACAGGAAATCGCCAAGAACAAGCGGTAATGCCGTGGGCGGGGCCGATCGACGTTGGCCCCGCCCAGCACGGTCCTGTAATCCGGGAGGGCGAGCATGGCGGTGACAGTGCGCGGCGGATCGATCGAGCGACGCCCGTGGCTCACGCCGAAGCGGCGAGAGGCATTCTACGGGTATCTCTTCGCGGCCCCCTTCATCATCGGCTTCCTGGCGCTGACGGTCGGGCCGATGCTCTTCTCGCTCTACGTCAGCTTCACCAGGTACAACATCGTCAGCGCGCCACGCTGGATCGGGCTGGATAACTTCCGCGAGATCTTCCTCGATGACGACGACTTCCGAACCGCGCTGAAGAACACGCTCTTCTACGTGGCGGTCAAGACCCCCCTGGTCATCGTGATCTCGCTCGGCCTGGCGATGTTGCTCAATGTGGAGCAGTTGCCGTGGAAGCGCTTCTTCCGCACCGTGTTCTACCTGCCCACGGTCCTCACCGGGGTGGCGGCGGTCTTCCTCTGGGTCTGGATCCTCAACCCCGATGGGCTGCTCAACAACGCGCTCGGCCTGCTCCACCTCCCGCGCCCGAACTGGTTCTACGACCCGGCCTGGGCGAAGCCCGGCCTGATCGTGATGAGCCTCTGGTATCTTGGCAGCCCGATGCTGATCTTCCTGGCCGGGCTGAACGGCATCCCGGTGCAGCTCTATGAGGCCGCTGCCATCGATGGCGCGCGCGGCTTCCGACGCTTCTGGAGCATCACGCTCCCGCTGCTCTCGCCGACGATCTTCTATCTCGTGGTGACGAATGTCATCGGGGCATTTCAGGTTTTTACCTCCGCCTATATCGTCAGCACCACCGCCGGATCGAAGCTCGGCGATCCGGTGCAGTCGCTCCTGTTCTACGAGGTCTACCTGTACGATCGCGCCTTCGGGAAATTGCAGATGGGTTACGCCTCGGCGCTGGCGTGGGTTCTCTTCGCGATCGTGATGGCGATCACCGGCCTCCAGCTCTGGCTCGCGCGACGCTGGGTCTATTACGAGGAATAGGAGGGGTGCATGTCGACACTCACCGCGGAGTCGGGCGGGCGAGCCACGGTTGCCACGCGGCAGTGGGGCCAGCGTAATCGGGGGCTGATGACGCGCATCGTGACGGTGATCGCGCTGCTCCTGATCGGCTCGCTCTTCGTGATCCCGTTCTTGTGGATGCTCGTCACCTCCCTGAAGGCGCAGCAGGACGTGTTCAATCCGAACTGGATCCCCAGCCCGATCCGCTGGGAGAATTACCGCGAGTCGCTGACCTCCCTGCCCTTCGACGTGTACTTCCGCAACACGGCGATCATCACCATCCTGTCGGTGCTCGGCTCGGTGCTCTCCTCGGCGCTCGTCGCCTATTCCTTCGCGCGCTTGCGCTGGCCGGGGCGCGATTTCTGGTTCGCGGTCGTGCTGGCGACGATGATCCTGCCCGGCATCGTCACGCTGATCCCGAAATACATCCTCTTCGCGAAGATCGGCTGGGTCGACACGTTCCTCCCGCTGATCGTGCCCACCTGGCTCGGCGGTGGCGCGTTCTATATCTTCCTGCTGCGCCAATTCTTCCGGGGCATCCCGACGGAACTCTCGGAGGCGGCGCGGATCGACGGGGCCGGGGAACTGCGGATCTGGTGGCAAATTTTCATGCCGCTCTGTCGCCCCGCGCTGGCGGCGATCACGATCTTCTCGTTCAACGGCGCGTGGGACGATTACGTGAACCCGTTGATCTACTTGCATAGCGAGAAGCTGTACACCCTCCAACTCGGCCTGACCGCGTTCAAGGGCGGCGGCGGCGGCGTGCCGCAGTGGAACTTGATGATGGCCGCGAGTCTGGTGGTGCTCGTGCCGATCATCCTCGTCTTCTTCTTCGGGCAGAAGTACTTTATCGAAGGGGTGTCGTTGAGCGGCCTCGGCGGTCGCTGAGCCGCGACGGCGCGGCGTCACCGCAGGCGGGGAACGCCACCCCGTCCGAACCTCGATCGGGAGTCGCGATGCTCTTCCAACCGCCACCAGACGAGCGTGCCCTCTGGGATGCCTGGCTCTTCCCGCACGCGGGCGAGTACCACCTCTTCTACCAGCAGAAGCGCGCTGGGGAACGGCAGACGATCGCGGTGGGGCACGCGATCACCACCGATTTCGTCCACTGGCGCGAGGTCGCCCCGGCCTATTTGCGTGGCGAGGAGGGCTCCTGGGATCACGGACCGCTCCGCACCGGCACGACGATCGGGGCGCACGGGCGCTTCTATCTGCTTAATGGGGCGGCGGAAGGGCATGTCGATAAGGTCGGTGTCTCAATCTCCGACGACCTGCTCACCTGGGAAAAATATCCCGGCAACCCGGTCTCGGTCCCCGATCCCCGCTGGTACGAGAGCGATCCGGTCACCTGCGCCGTCGGAAATGTCGCTTGGCGCGATCCGTGCGTCCTCCCCGATGGCGATGGTTTCCTGGCCCTCCTATGCGCGCGCGGCAAGAGCGGGCCGGTCGGCGGTCGCGGCACCGTGGCCACCATGCGTTCGACGGACCTGCTGCACTGGGAAGCGGGTCCGCCCCTCGATGTCCCCGCCGAATTCGCGATGCTCGAGGTCCCCGATCTGTTCACACTCGACGGTCGCTGGTTCCTGCTCCACTCGACCACCCCGCGTTTCGGGACACGCTTCGCGACCGGCGAGCCCGAACTGGCGGCGGGGACCCACGTCCTCTGGGCCGAACGCCGCGAGGGGCCGTACACGCGACCGCCGCGCGACGTGCTGATCGGCAGCCCGGTCGCCCTCTCCAGCGCCTGGGTCTGTCGGACGGTCGACTCGCCGCTCGGTCGGCTTGCCTACTATCTCAATGCCTACCCGGAACCGTTGGGGGGTGGCCCGCCACGCGGGAGCTTCGGGCTCCCGAAGGGGCTGGCCACCGATGAGCGCGGGTTACGCCTGCGCTATCTGCCGATCCTCGAGCCGTTCCTGGGCGCACCCCTCGCCCCGCCCCTCGCCGCGCTCGACTGGACGGGCGAGCGCGAACGACCGGGTGAGTGGCACATCGCCGACGGGGTGGCGGAAGGGCTGGTGGCGATCGGGACGAGCGTCTTGCCGTTGCGAGCCGAGGCGACCGATTTGCTGCTGACGGCGCGGGTGACGATCGAGGCGGGCCGGGCCGCAGGGATCGGCCTCCGACTCGACCGGTACGGCTACGGTATCGTGGTGATCCTCGACGTGCGGATGGGGACGATCGAGATCGCGGAGGTGGCGCTCGGCATGAGCGGTGCGGTCTGGAGCACCATGGCCCGTCGCACCGTCGCGTTGCGGCTTGGGGTGGCGGCGGACCTGCGCGTGATCTTCCTGAACGAGGTGATCGAGGTCTTCCTGGCCGATGATCTGCTACTCTCGATCGTCGCGGCGGGGCGCTCGGGGCGTGCGCTCGCGTTGCTGGCCGACGACGCCCGCGTGCGCTTTGCCGACCTATCGCTCCGCCCGATCGTCGGGGTATCCGGACGCTCGGCGGCTCAGTGAGTCGGGATCAGGACGACGACGATGCCGCGTGCGCGTAGCGCCTCGACGATCGCTGTCGGGGCGCCGTCATCGGTGACGAGCGTATGGATCGCCTCGAGATCGAGCACTCGCATCATGGAGCGAACGCCGAGCTTGCTGCTATCGAGTAGGAGGATCACCTCGCGCGCCGCCTGGGCCATCGCCCGCTTCACCTGAATCTCGAGGAGCTTCGGGTCGGTCAGCCCTGCTTCGAGGGTGAGCCCGGTGGCGGAGAGGAAGAGCCGGTTGGCGTGGAATTCCTCGAAGAAACGCTCGGGGACGGCACCGACGCAGGTCGACGACTCGGGGCGCAGGATTCCCCCGGTGCTGATAATCGTGGCGCTGAGCGGGAGGTGCCGCCGCAACTCCTCAGCCGTGGCGATGCCGTTCGTGACGACGGTCAGCTCCTCTTTCTCGGTCAGATACGGGGCCATCGCCGTCACGGTGGTCCCACCCTCCATGATGATGATGTCATCCGGGGCGACGAGGGTTTCGGCGGCATAGCGCGCCAGGAGGTTCTTCTGTGCGGTCGCGAGGGTCTGCCGCTTGTCCCGCGCGAGGAGTTGGGCTTCGGGTACGCTGGTGGGCCAGCGGACAGCGCCGCCGTAGGTCCGTTTGATCACCCCGTGCTCTTCCAGCGCCTTGAGGTCGCGGCGGATGGTCATCTCCGAGACACCATACTTACGACTCAGTCGCGGCACGACATTATCGCCCAGGATCTCGATATCTTTCACGATCTGGCGACGTCGCTCCGTTGGCGTGGACATAGGCCGCTCGCCTCCCTTCTCTCCCAGACAAGGGGTGCCCCGATGGCCCCAGGTCACCGTTACGCCCTGCCCCGCCGCCCGGCGCGGATGTGCGAGATTCACTATCTAAACCAAAGCTCCGATGAGAACCACATGCACTACGCTACGAACTATGTGGGTTTCACCTGCGCTCCGGTTTAGGGGGCAATGTACCATGAAATTCGGCACTACTCCAAAATCTTGCGAGTGTCCACAAGCACTGATTGTTTTTTGTGAACAGATAGTGTTATAAACAATCAGTGGCTGCGCAGAAAACGCGGGTATGTGGTGACCGAGAAGGTTGCCCGACACATCCCCGCCGACGCGTTCGCGATGGGAGCCGATCCGGAGATGTCGCTGCTGGGGCTCGATATCGGCACAACCCACTGCAAGGCGGCCATCTTCGACGAGGCGGGGAAGACGCTGGCGACTGCGACGCTACCATCGCCGCGCTCAACGATCGCGGGCGCGACTGTCTATACCGTCGAGCACCTCTGGGAAACCGTCCGGGCCGTGAGCGCGGCCTGTTGCACTGCGCTGCCAGAGGGCACCGTCACGGCGATCGGCATCGCCAGCATGGCGGAGACCGGACTGTTGCTCGATCCGGCCAGTGGCGCGGCGCGGACCCCGTTCCTGCCCTGGTTCGACACCGCCGCCGCCCGCGCTGCGCAGCACCTGGTCGACAATCTCGCCGAGGGTGAGGCGCTCGCCCGCTTCGGTTTGCAACCAACCTTCAAGTGCGGCCTGGCCAAGCTCCTCCACCTTGGGACCGTCGAGCCACGGCTGCTCGACGGTGCGCGTTGGCTGTCGGTGGCCGACTACGTGGCGTTCCGCCTCACCGGCGTCCTCGCCACCGATGAGACGCTGGCGGGGCGCACCTGTGCCTTCAACCTCGCCTCGCGGGCGTGGGATCACGAATGGCTCGCGCGTTTCGACCTGACCACCGCCCTCTTCCCGCCGGTATCGCCGAGCGGCACGCCGATCGGGGTGACAGGGAGCGGCGCGCGCGAGGCGGGCCTGTCGGCGGGCATCCCGGTCGCAATCGGCGGTCACGATCACCTCTGCGCCCTGATCGGCGCGGGTGCCGGCACGCCCGGCCAGGCGCTCGACTCGATGGGCACCGCCGAGGTGCTGACGGGAGCCTGCGAGCTAGGTCCGCTCGGCGCGCTCGCGCGCCGCACCGGCCTCGCCTTCGGGATCATGCCCCTCACCGGCACCCTCTACTGGCTCGGCGGATTGTCTTCGGCTGGTGGCGCGCTCGACTGGTTGCGCGGTATCCTCGGCACCCCGCCGCTCTCCTATGCGGAGCTCGCGGCCCTGCAGGCGACGCTCTCACCGGAACCGGGCGAACCCCTCTTCCTGCCGTATCTCGCGGGCAGCGGCGCACCGTTGCCGAACCCGGCATCGCGCGGGGCGTTCATCGGCCTCGCCGCAGAGCACGGGCGGGCCGATCTGCTCAAGGCGGTCCTCGAAGGGACCGCCTATCAACTCGAGGCGATCCGACGGGCCGCCACTTCGCTGACCGGCAAGCCGCCGGAGTCGATCACCGTCACCGGGGGCGGGACGCGGAATCCGCGCTGGATCCAGATCAAGGCCGATGTCTACGGCGTGCCGCTCGATGTGCGCACCGGCGACGAGGCGGCCCTCCTCGGTGCCGCGCTCATCGCCGGGGTCGGCTGCGGTCGGTATCCCGACGCTGCGACGGCGCTCGCCTGTGCCGCCGCACGACCATGCGAACGCGTGGAACCGGATCCGGAGCGCCATCGACGCTATGCCGATCGCTTCGATCGGCACTATCTCCCCTGGCAAGGTCGCCTCGTCTCGGAAGTTTGAAGGAGGGATCAAAATGACTGCTCGTTCGCGCCCCATCCATGTCCTGACACTTCGCGAGGCGTTGCCCGTCGCCGAGGCGGCGGGGTATGCGCTCGGCTCGTTCTCCCCGCGCTACATGGCGATGATCCGCCCCACCCTCCTGGCGGCGCAGGAGGCGCGCTCGCCGCTGATTGTCCAGATCTCCGGGAACGAGCTACGCCGCTACGGGGTGACGCCGGATGCCTTCGCCGACGAGTTCTATCGCCAACTCGACCACATCGGCGTCACCGTGCCGGTCGTACTTCACCTCGACCACACGAAGGATCTGGCGACGATCGAGGCGGCGATCGCCGCCGGATTCACCTCGGTGATGATCGATGCCTCCGAATTGCCGCTGGAAGAGAATATCGCGCAGACCAGCGCCGCCGTGGCGCTCGCGCGGCGGCACGGCGTCTCGATCGAGGCGGAACTGGGCCGGATCGGCTCGACCGACATGATCGAGACCGATGATGACACCGAGCTCTACACCGACCCGGACGAGGCGCGGCGCTTCGTGGCGGAGACCGGTGTCGATGCGCTGGCGGTCTCGGTGGGAACGGCGCACGGTGTCTACGCCGTCAGGGCCCCGACGATCGACTTCGCGCGGATCGCCGCCATCCGCGCGCTGACCCCCGCCCACCTGGTGCTGCACGGCGGCTCGGGCGTGCCGGCTGAGATGGTCGCCGCCGCGATCGCGCTGCCGGGCGGCGGTGTGAGCAAGGTGAACATCGCCACCGATCTGGAAGTCGGGGCGCTGGCCGCGCTCGGGCGCGAGGAGCGCCTGACCGATGCGGCGATGTCCGCCCTCCCGGCGGCGGCGATCGCCCGCGCGCGCGCTGCCGTTGCTGCGGTGGTAGACGACAAGATACGGCACTTCCTGGGCAGCGCCGGGCAGGCCGATGCGGCAGCATGGCAAGCGGTGACCGCCGGCACACGGTAGCGCGGCGGGAGTGGACGGGCGATGGATGTGATACCGATCGCGACCGGGCGTGAGCGCGCCGAGCGACGTTTCCTGACGAATAGCGGCCCGCCGGGCCCGCTCCGGTTCAACACCGCGTATCGACGATCCCCGGCATGCAATAGCATGCTCGGCGGCCCTGCCCTGCCCCTTACTATCGATCGCCCCTGCATGGTCTCCCGCGATCACGCCGGGCACCTCGACACGCCGGGAGACGTGTCGGTGTTCCTCTTCGGCCTCGCCGAGCGGGCGGGGTGAGCGGATGGGGCAACTTTCGGCGCATCTCTGGCGCATCGAGGACAGCTGCAATGTGTATCTGATCGCCGGCGAGCGCGGCACGGTCTGCGTCGATCTCGGCACCGGGCGCGCGCTCGCCCATCCGGCCCTCGGGCCGCGTCGCGAGGCGCTCGTCGTGCTGGTGACCCACCATCATCGCGACCAGGTGCAGGGTTTACCGGAGGCGATCACCCTGGGCGCGCGGGCGTGGGTGCCACACACCGAGCAGGACATGTTCCGCGCGGTCGATGAGCACTGGCAGGCACGCCAACTCTTCAACGATTACAACATGCGGCAGGACCGCTTCTCGCTGCTCGACCGCATCCCGATCGAGGGCACCCTGCGCGACTATGCCTCCTACCGCTTCTACGGCCACACCTTCGAGGTACTGCCGACACCGGGGCACACCGTGGGGTCGCTGAGCCTGCTCGCCGAGATCGACGGTCGGCGGATCGCGTTCACCGGCGACCTGATCGCCGCGCCCGGCAAGATCTGGTCGCTGGCGGCGACACAATGGACGTACAACCAGGGGGAGGGGCTGGCGGCGACGATCCTCTCGCTGCTGGCGCTGAAGGCGCGTCGTCCCGAGCTGCTCCTCCCGTCGCACGGCGAGCCGATCGCCGAGGTGGACGAGGCGATCGATCGGACCGTCGCCCGCCTCGAGGCACTGATCGAGGCCCGCCAGCAGAAGAACCGCAAGCTCGACACGCTGCGGGAACAGCCCTACATCGCGCTCTCACCCCACCTGCTCTGGAACCGCACAAGCCTGGCGTATGGCTACGTCCTCCTCGCCGACAACGGCAAGGCGCTTTTCTTCGACTTCGGCTACGACTTCTCGATCGGCCTGGCCGCCGGGTCCGACCGCGCCGCGCGGCGCCCCTGGCTGTACTCGCTCCCCGCGCTGCGCGCGAGTTTCGGCGTGCGCGAGATCAGCGCCGTGATCCCGACGCACTATCACGACGATCATGTGGCGGGGATCAATCTGCTGCGCGAGGTCGAAGGGGCGCAGGTCTGGCTCGCGGAGAACTTCGCCGATGTGCTTGAGCGGCCCGACGACTACAATCTGCCCTGTCTCTGGTATGACGCGGTACCGGCGGATCGCCTCCTGCCGCTCGGCCAACCGATCGAGTGGGAAGGGTATACGCTGACCCTCCACCCCCTCCAAGGTCATACCACGTATGCGGTGGCGATCAGCCTGGAGGTTGATGGACGCCGGGTCGTGGTGGCGGGCGATCAGTATCAGGCCTCGGAGCAGCTCGTCGCCCCGACCCTCTGGAACTACGTCTATCGCAACGGCTTCGCGCTTGACGATTACCGCGCCAGTGCCTTGCTCTTTCGTCGCCTCGACCCGCAACTGGTCCTGACCGGACACTGGCGTCCGTTCGAGGTGCAACCCGACTACTTCGCCACCCTCGACACACAAGGGGAGACACTGGCGCGCCTGCATCGCGATCTGCTCTTCGATGCCGATCTCGCCGGCGACCCTGAGGAGGCGATCGCCTTTATCCGGCCCTATCAGTTGACGGCACAGCTCGGCGAGCCGATCGAGCTGCGGGTGACGGTGCGCAATCCGCACGGCGTGGCGATACAGGCGGAGCTACGGCTGGCGCTGCCCAACGGCTGGGAGGTGACGGAAGCGGCGATCGTCGTCGCATTGCCGCCCGTGGGCGAGGTGACCCGCGCCTTCCACGTCACCCCGCACGGGTCGCCCGCGCGCCGCACGCGGATCGCCGTCGACGTGGTGCTTGATGGGAAGCCGCTCGGGCAGCAGGCAGAGTGCCTGATCAGCGTCCATGAGCGCGTGGTCGTCGGCTGAGCGTCCGGGGCGGGGCCGGACGCGGGATCGGTCAGAAGACACCCGGTGATGCGAGCATAACGAGAGGGGGGCGAGGTGACCGAGACGACGATACCGCACGGTGGGGGGATGGGGGCAGGCCGCGCGGGGGGCGGCACGCTTCACATGATCGGCAACGCCCACATCGACCCGGTCTGGTTGTGGCGCTGGCAAGAGGGCTGCCACGAGGTGCTGGCCTCGTTCCGCTCGGCGCTCGATCGGCTGAACGAGGATCCCGATTTCCTCTTTGTCTCCAGTTCGGCGGCCTTCTACGCCTGGGTGGAGCAGATCGAACCGGCGATGTTCGAGGAGATCCGCGCGCGGGTGCGCGAGGGGCGCTGGGAGATCGTCGGTGGCTGGTGGATCCAGCCCGATTGCAATATCCCCGGTGGCGAATCGTTCGTGCGGCAAGGATTGTACGGTCAGCGCTATTTCAGGGAGAAGTTCGGCGTGGTCGCGCGGGTCGGCTACAACGTCGACAGCTTCGGGCACCACGGCATGATGCCGCAGATTCTGCGGCGCAGCGGGCTGGACAGCTACGTCTTCATGCGCCCCGGCCCGCAGGAGAAGGGCCTGCCCGCCCGCCTCTTCTGGTGGGAGGCCGACGACGGCTCGCGCGTGCTGGCCTACCGGCTCCCGTTCGAGTACTGCACTTCGGGGCGCGAACTCGACTTCCACATAGGCCGCTGCGCCGCCGAGTTGCGCGAGCCACTCGACGAGTTGATGTGCTTCTACGGCGTCGGCAATCACGGCGGCGGGCCGACGATCGAGAACCTGCGGAGCATCCACCGCCTCGCCGCCGACCCGGCCATGCCCGCCCTCACTTTCAGCACGCCGGATCGGTTCTTCGACGCCATCCGCGCGCGCGACCTGCCTCTGCCGACCGTCCACGACGAGTTGCAGCACCACGCCAGCGGCTGCTACGCCGCACACTCGGCGATCAAGTACTGGAACCGACGGGCCGAGTGGGCCTTGCTGGCTGCCGAGAAATGGGCGGCGATCGCGGCGCAGATGGCGGGATTACCCTATCCTACGGTGGCCTTCGCCCACGCCTGGCAGGGGGTCCTCTTCAATCAATTCCACGACATCCTCGCCGGGACGAGCATCGAGTCGGCCTATGTGGATGCCCGCAATCTGCACGGTGAGGCGCTGGCGATCGCCGACCGGGCGCTTAACGCGGCGACCCTCGCCCTCTCCTGGCGGATGGCGATCCCGCAGGAAGAGGGTTCGACGCCGATCGTCGTCTTCAACCCGCATGCGTGGACCACTACGGTTAAGGCCGAGATCGAGTTCGCGCGCCTCACCGATGGGCATGGCCTGATCGACGAGCGGGGCGAGCCAGTTCCCTGGCAGCGTGTCCAGTCGGAGTCGGTCACCAGCGGGCGCAACCGCCTCGCCTTCATCGCCGACCTCCCGGCGCTCGGTTACCGCGTCTATCGCGTGCAGCCGGTGACCACCGCGCAGGCCACCTCGTCGATCCTGGCAACCAACACGACCCTGGAGAACGAGTACCTGCGCCTGACCTTCGATCCCGACACCGGCTATCTCCGCAGTCTCTACGACAAGCGCCACGAGACGGAAGCGCTGATCGGACCCGGCGCGGTGCCGAGCGTGCTCCGCGACGAGAGCGATACCTGGAGCCACAACGTTTTCAGGTTCCGCGACGAGATCGGGCGTTTCCGGGCGACGAGCGTGCGCCTGATCGCGCACGGCCCGGTGGAAGCGGTAATCCGCGTGATCAGCGAGTACGGGCGCTCGCGTCTCGTGCAAAACTTCTCGTTGCGCCCCGGTTCCCCGACTGTGGAGGTCGCGGCGACGATCGATTGGCACGAACAGTTCCGCGCCCTGAAGCTGCGCTTCCCCATCAACGTCCACTTCCATCGGGTCACCAGCGAGATCCCGTATGGCAGCATCGAACGCGGCGCGGACGGCACGGAGGAGCCGGGCGGGAGCTGGCTCGACATCTCCGGCTCCGGGCGCCAGACGAATACCCTCTACGGGGTCAGCCTCCTGAACGACGGGAAGCACAGCTATGATGTCGATGTGCGCGACATGGGCCTGACGATCCTGCGGAGCCCGATCTATGCCCATCACAACCCCGCCGTGCCGCAGCCCGACACCGAGCACACCTTCACCGATCAGGGGATTCAGCGCTTCCGCTACGCGCTCTACCCCCACGCGGACGGGTGGGAGGGGGCGGGGACCGTGCGCCGCGCGGCGGAACTGAACGCGCCGCCGATCGCGATGGTGGCGACCGGGCACCCGCACGGGACGCTCCCTTTGCGCGAGGGCTTCGCCACGACCGCTCCTGACACAATCGTGATCACGGCGCTCAAGGGGGCGGAGGACGGCGACGCACTGATCGTCCGCGCATACGAGAGCGCCCGTATCTCGACGCGTGCAACGATCGCCCTCCCCGGCTGGGAGCGCGTGATCGCGGCGACGTTCGGCCCGGCAGAGATCAAGACCTTCCGAGTGCCATACGACACCACACAGCCGCCGGTCGAGGTCGACATGCTGGAATGGGAGGCCTGATACTTCGGCTTGCCGCGCTCGCAGGGGAGCCATATCGGGACGTACACCTGTGCCGACACCGGCACAGTGACCATCACCTGACACGATCGGTCCCGAGCCGAAGCGTTCTCCTTGCTGTCGCGCATCCACAGAACGCGCGAGAACGCGCGCTGCAGAATGAAGATAGGGTAGGACGATGACAGACTGGTTCCCGCGCTTGTACGAGCGCTATCCCGATCTGACGGTGTGTCGCGACGCGATCACCGTGACACACGCGATCTTGCGAGACGCCTTCTCAGGGGGGCAGAAACTCCTCCTCTGTGGCAACGGTGGTAGCGCATCCGATTGCGAGCACATCGTCGGCGAGCTGATGAAGGGTTTTCTGCTGCGGCGCCCGGTGCCGGAAGCGCTGCGCGCGGCGCTACGCGACACCGACCCGGCAACCGCCGAGTATCTGGCCGATCACCTGCAGGGGGCGCTCCCGGCGATCTCCCTGGTCAGTCAGACGGCGCTGACGACCGCCTTCGTCAACGATGTTGCCGCCGATATGGCCTTCGCGCAGCAGGTCTACGGCTATGGGCAGCCAGGTGACGTGCTGTTGGGGATCAGCACATCCGGTAACTCGTGCAACGTCGCCAACGCCTTACGTGTGGGGCGCGCGATCGGGATGCGAACGCTCGGTCTGACGGGACAGGGGGGCGGGGTGCTCACAGACCTCTGCGAGGTGGCGATCCGCGTCCCGTGGATCGACGTGGCCGATGTCCAGGAGCGGCACCTCGCCATTTATCACGCCGTTTGCGCGCAATTGGAAGAAGATCTCTTCGCATAGCACGACTCCTCAGAACCTGGTGTACACATATAGCTCGTGCCCGTGGCAGGGTTATTGTCGAGTCGTGACGCTAATAGTCCGCCCCCTGCTGGAACCCCGCGTGGTCGTGTGCATCTTTTCTGCCACCTCCTGGTGAAGCATGTGTAGAGGAGGCGTGTTCTGCGATGCATACGATACCGGCATTTATCGTTGGTTTGAAACTGCTTTTATGATCATGCCGCTGATTCCGGAGAGTTTTACCATCAACCCATTCGCCCTGAGGCCAACGGATGGGGATGCCGGTGCTGCTCTTTCGACAGTCATGTCGCATCGGCAGGTCGCATGGGAACCACTCCCATTCGACCAAGGCGACGAAGATCAGTTCATGGTGCGTTGGATTGGATGGTTCGCAGAAGCGGCAGATGGCAGCCTGTCCATGCCCTCGTCAATGCCCGAGAAATCAGGCGGCCGATATAGGCGCGGGGGGTCGTAGCGCACCTGCGCCTGTTCGCATAACGCCCGAGCGTGTTGAAAAAAGGCTTAGACCCTGGCATCAGTTCGTATTTCGTACCCCGTAGAGTATCAATAACTAAACCGAAACCCAGGTGAGATCTACATGGTCTCCAGCGTGAGGTATGTGGGTTTCATCGGCGCTTTGGTTTAGTACAGCGCGGCGCGAATAGTCCAGGGGTATACTGGAGCATCCGCGCCGCCAGAAGGGTGGCAGGAGTAGGTGAGGGGGCGCGGATGCGCGGGCCGAACCCGTCGGCGGTAATGTTGACCGCCGAGGAGCAGCGGCAATTGGCGGCACTGGCGCGGCGGCATGGTACGGCGCAGCAGCTCGCGCTGCGAGCGCGCCTCATCCTGGCGGCGGCGGGCGGGTCGAATAACGCGCAGATCGCCGGGCAGTTGGGCGTCAACGTGGAGACGGCGCGCATGTGGCGTACCCGCTGGCTGGGTCTGGCTGTCGTGCCGCCGGACGAGTTGGGCGCGGCGGAGCGGCTGGCGGACGCGCCCAGGCGTGGGGGGCCGTGCCGCATCACCGCCGAGCAGGTCTGTCGGCTGGAGGCGCTAGCGTGCGAAGCGCCCGGCGGGTCGGACCGGACGATCAGCCAGTGGCCCGGGCGGGAGATCGCGGACGAGGCCATCCGGCGCGGCATCGTGGGGACCATCTCCCCACGCCATGCGGCCCTGTCCTGGCTACCGTCGCCATCCGCGGCGTAATTCTGGCACTCGTCACCCGGGATTGCTAAGAATTCAGGCCGGATGGCGACGGTAGCCAGGACAGGGGCAACTCCACTTGTAGCGCGGCCCCAATGCTTGCCACTGTCGGTACAAGCATATGTCAGGGATCACAAGGCGAGGTGTGTGGACGAGGTGTTCATTACGATCAACGGTGCCACTCACTACCTGTGGCGGGCCGTGGACCAGGACGGCACCGTGCGCGACATCCTGGTCCAGAGCCGTCGGGACAAGGCGGCGGCCAAGAAGTTCTTTCGCCGCTTGCTCAAGGGTCTCGCCTCTGTCCCGCGTGTCATCACCAGCGACAAGCTCGCTAGCTATGGGACGGCCAACCGGGCGGAGCATGCGCACCAGCCGACCAGGGAGCGGGAACGGCGGAGGCGACGATGCAGTCGCCCGGACACGCGCAGCGCTGCCTCGCCGCCGACGGCCCCAGCGCTTCGCCCTGCCGCCCGCGCCGCCACCGCCGCACCGCCGAGTCCTCTCGCCAGACCAGCGCCGAACGCTGCGCCACCTGGCGGGCGGTCACCGGCACCCCCTGTGGTGGCCGTTTAGTCTGTCCGTGCCTCGGTCCTGGCACTCTCGTATCTGGACTGCTAGCGCATCGCTACGGATGGAGTAAACGGCCAGCGCAGGTGATCGGGGTGAAGCGGCAGCAGGTGTCACAGACGGATGACCGGCAGCAACTCCGGCTGCTCGCGAAGACGTCCGAGCAGCGCACCCACGAGCGCATCCGCCCGGTCGTCTTCTTCGGCCCGCCCGCCAGCGTCCGCGCGCGCGAAACTGGCGCGGGCTGTCACCGCACCGCCCGATAGCACCTTACGCAGGCTGCGGGTCGCCCACACCGCGACCGGGCCCGCCGCGCGTCGCCGCCGTCGACGGCTCCTCGGCTGGGTGCGGGAGTCGTGCCGCGATGCCGTCGAGCACGCGGTCCAGGCCCTGGTCGAACTCGACGTCGACCGGCGGGTTGGTGGCCTCGCGGAGCACCCTGGCGAGGTGCGGGAAGCGGCCGGTGGCGAGCATCCGGTGCATGTAGGGGCCGGTGGCGGTCCGCCACTGCGCCTTGTCCATGCCGCTCTCGATCTCGGCGCGCCGTTCGCCGGCCTCGACCCGGATGGCGCCGATGACGTAGGCGTTGGCGATCCGGAGGGCCTGCATGGCGACGTCGATGTCCGCGAACCCGGGGGTGCCGCTGAGCGCGGCGAACGTCGCCTCCTGGTGCGCCAGGGCGTTGGGCCCGAGGTGGAGCCGTCCGCCCAGCAGCGCGGCGAACCACCCGTGCTCGCGCGCGGCCTGCCGCATGCGGCGGGCGATGGCGCGGAGGGCGTCGCGCCACTCCCCGCCGGGCCGAGCGGCGGGGAGCATCTCCCCGTACACCGCGTCCACCATGAGCTCGAGCAACTCCTCCTTGCTCGACAGGTAGCCGTACAGGCGCATCGGCCCGGCATCGAGCGCGGCCGCGACCTTGCGCAGGGAAACCGAATCCAGGCCGCCCTCGTCGGCGCTCGCGATGGCGGCGCGCACGATCCGTTCCCGGCTCAACGGGCTGGGGACCGGGCGGCTGGTGGGCTCCGGCCGCTCCCAGATGGAGAGCGCCTCGCTTATGGCGAGCGCCTCGCTCGTGTCGCGCTTGCTTCGTGCCATCAATGCCCCCTCCCTCGCGCCGGCGTACCGCGACCGACCTGTGCCAGTGTACCGCGATTGACATCAACCGTCTAGTGTGATACAGTGTATAAGTTGGTACGATGTATAGATAGGAGGAACCCATGGAAGCGGAAGCGACGACGGAAGCGACGACAGAGGCGGCCGCGACGTCCGTGCTCGTGGTCGGGGGCGGCCTGGTCGGCCTGTCGGCGGCGATGTTCCTGGCCGGGCGGGGCGTGGAGACCGTGGTGGTCGAGAAGCATCCCGGGAGTTCGCCCCACCCGCGGGCCGTGGGCTTCACGCCGAGGACGATGGAGCTCTTCCGCGCGGTGGGGCTTGGCCCGCGCATCTCGCAGCAGCCGGGTGGCCTCGGCCCGCCGCGCAGGATCCGCGTCGAGAGCCTCGCCGGGGCGTGGTTCGAGGAGACGTTGTGGACGCCCGACGCCGCCCCGGCGTCGGGCATCGAGTACTCGCCCTGCAACAACGCGGCGATCGCCCAGGACCGTCTCGAGCCGATCCTCCGCGAGAGGGCGGTCGAGCTCGGCGCCGACGTCCGGCTCAACACCGAACTGCTCGGCTTCGAGCAGGACCTCAGCGGCGTCACCGCCTCGCTGCGCGACCGCGACGACGGGAGCGCCTACACCCTGCGCGCGGACTACCTGATCGCGGCGGATGGCCACGCGAGCCCGATCCGCGAGGCGTTGGGGATCGGCCGCGCCGGGATCGGCTACCTCCAAACGGTGCGCAGCGTCCTGTTCCGCGCGGCGTTCGACGACGCGCTGAGGGTCCGGCTCGAGGAGGCGGGGCGGCGAGGGTTCAGGCAATTCACCATCGACCAGCCGGACCTCAAGGCCTTCTGCGGGACCTTCGGCGACGGTCGCTGGATCCTGATGTTCCAGGACGACGAGGAGCGCGACGAGGCCACGCTGAAGGCGATGGTGACCAAGGCGATCGGTCGCCCGGATCCGGGGATCGAGCTCATCGCCAACGGTCGCTGGAAGATCGCGGGCCTGGTCGCGGACCGTTTCGCGTCCGGCAGGGTGTTCCTCGCCGGCGACGCCGCGCACGCCCTGCCGGGATGCGTCAGAAATGGGACGAGGGGCGTCGCCGTCGGGTGTCGCAGGCAGCGTGAGACCGGCCCAGCCGCTGATCAAGCGGCGGCCAGCTCGGCCAGGACTGCCGCCCACCGACCGTGGAACCGCTGCCGTCGTTCTGCCAGCGAGACGCGCTCGCCCGACCGGGTCGCGGCGCGGAAGTACTGGCGCTGCTCCTCGAAGGCTGAGCAGAAGCGCGCTGCGGACACGAAGCTCCCGAAGCCGCGCATGGGATAATAGCGTTGCTTGACACCCCGGTGATCCTGCTCGATGCGGTTGTTCTTATAGCGGCTGGTGCGGTGCCGCACGCCCGGCCCAAGGATCTCGCGGATGGCGCGCGGATACGCGTCATGCCCGTCGGTCGTGACCTGCTCCGGGGCGTCCCCGGCGAGCGCGAGCGCCTGCCGGAAAGACTGTTGCGCTGCGGCCATATCGCGCGTTGCGCTGAGTCGCGCGTCGACCAGATGCCCCTCGCGGTCGATCGCGCGATATAGGTAGCACCACTGGCCGTTGACCTTGATGTACGTCTCGTCCACATGCCACTTCGTGCCAGCTTGCCCGCGCCGCTTGGCCCGGAGCCGAGCGGTCAGGAGCGGGGCGAAACGCGCCTCCCAATCGCGGACGGCCTCGTGACTGAAGACGAAGCCGCGCTCGAGGAACATCTCCGCGAGATCCCGCAGGCTGAGTTTGTAGCGCAGCCGCCACAGCACGACGAGGAGGACGAGGTCGGTCGGGTATTGCAGGTGATTGTACGGCGTGCCGGTGCGCTCGTTGAACAGGCGGCGACAAGCCCGGCAGCGGAAGGTGCGATACCCGAGCGCGGTACGCCGTCGCTGCTCGACGGCCGCGGTCACGGCACAGTGGGGGCAGGGCACAAACACCTCCTTCAGGCAACTGCCAACGTCGCTATCCTATCAAAGTGCAGCCGCCCGAACAGCCCTTGTCTGATTTCTGACGCAACCGGCCGAGGAGCACCCGGCTCGCGGCGCGGCTCGACCACTTCGCGCGATTGAGCACGCGGTGAGAGCGCGTCCAGTGCGGGGTGCGACTCAGCCCCATCGCCCGTAAGGCGGCGCACACCGTGCGTTTCCCCGGCGCGAGGACGGTCCCGGCGACCAGCACCAAGGCATGACACCACACGCGACGGGCGAACAGTGGCGCGAACGGGGCGAGCAGGTGTAGCATAGCGGGCGGTAGGGTCGGCATCGTTACCTCCTCCGGCAAGAGTGGTTGACGTGCCGACCCTACCACTTTCTCCCCGCTACCTCAAAAGGCCAAAGTCGAGGTTAGACAATGTCGCTGCAGCACTTTCGCGCATAAGAGCTTACGGTACGGGAACGACCAACACGTCACGCGGCTCGGATGAGGTCGGGAACGTTTGGATTGTCTCGCCAATGCGTAAGTCTACCAGCAGAATTGCCCCTGGCAGCTGCGCATCTGGCACTGCCAGCCCGACTCGGGCGACAGCGACCCAAGAACCAGACCCCAGGGCCAGTCGCTCGCCGCAGGGAAGCGGCGGGAGTGGCTGGGGCGGCAGCGGGGGCGGCTCTGCAAGGATGGGTGCGACACCTGTAACGAGATCGAGTGCGGCGAATCCGGCACGGTAACCACACGAGCCGACAGCGTAGAGTCGGTGGTCTTGTACATCGACTGTCAGCGCTACCATGTGGTTGCCGATTAGGCCAGTGTCATACTGGCGCTGCGGCTGTCCCAGAGGATCGGCCCCAACGATGACAGTACTGTCACCACGTTGGAACAGCACGGTAGCGCCATCGAGGGCGAAGGGGCCATGAGCAGCGATACAGCCAACATTTGCCCTTGGCTGTCCCTCGCAGCGCTGCACACGCGTTGGAGTGACAATGAACCGATCGATGCCAGTTGTGTCTGTGCCATGATAACTGAGATAGAATGTCCGCTCATCGACGGATAGTTCCGCCTGAAGAATATGCCAATCATAGTTTCCGAGCGCAAAATCCCAGCGTGCGAAAACGGTGCCGGTCAAGGGGTCCATTACCTGCATCACCACACCCCCGGGATGGTTTCCGAAGAGGTAGAGGCGCCCGGTCGTGGGACCGACGCGCACACTGCTGAACCTACTGTTAGCCTCAAGAGCATAGGTGGCATGCGTGGTTGCCGTTGCCACATCGAGCGTAAGGAGGCGATCGGGCGTGCCAGGAATCAGCGCGTATAAGGTACGATGGTCGCGGCTCAAAGCCAAGTACTGGCCAGGATTAGGAGCGTCAGGTGGCGCGGCGAACGCGTAGCTGGCGAGGATCATCCCATCGGTAGCCCGAAGGGTAATAAGGTGATTATCGGCCAGCAGCACCACAATGGTACTCTCGCTTCGTGCGAGAACTGAAGGCATGGTACGTGTGACCAATGGAGTTGCGCTTGTGGGCGCGATAGCCGTAGTCCGAACTGGGGATGTGGGCGTACGATTGGTACAACGTATACTGACACAGCCGACTAACAGGAGCAGTGCTAGCAATTTGGTGAGGCGCAATCGCATATGATACCTCTCAGACGGTTACCATACTAATGCATCGATACCCATTGTGCTAGATGAGGGCGAGATCCATGAGCGCACGCGGCGGACGGGCGTGGAGGTCGTTGAGATACAGGCCGAGGGTGTGGGCGGCGAGCTTCGCCTGGACGCGGGCGCAGAGGCCGCTGACGGACTTGGCGCGGTTGCGCTGGAGGTTGGTGCGGAACGCGTACGACGGAGGGGGACAGGATGCTGATAGCCGAGTTCGAGAACTGTTGCCTGTGGATGGATGTGGCCGTGGACGGACGACCGAGACTACCCTGTTCAGTCGGCGGGCGGTGTCTCGCCCCCTGTTCCCGCACCCGCCCGAGCGCAGTCGCTTCAACCGCCGTCGCCGCCAGTTGGCACCCGGCCTCAACGCGATCCGCCAGGGCATGCTCGCCGCCGTGGCCGTGGCGCAGGACCGCCACTGCGCCATCGACAGCCTGCTCACCGGGGCGCGGCAGATCGTCGAGACCGCCAACGACCAGTTGCCCGAGCATTTCGGCCCCGCCCGCCATCACGTCCACACCTTCCCGGGCCTGTGCGCCCGGCTCTACACTAAGCTGACCCCGCATTTGTACTTATCTCAACCGGCACCTGGGAGCGCCCCACTCTTGCAGATCAAGGCCTTCGCTTTCCCCGACTAGCACAAGGGCCGAGTAGATCCAGGGGTGAGCCACGATCGCCATCAGCAGCCGGGACTTCCCGCCGTATTGCGCGAGCGCATGGTCAGCGTCACCGCCTCCCCGTCGGCGACCCGTAGCGCGCCGTAGACTCAGACCTTCTCTGGCCCGCAGCCATACTCCAACGGAACCTTGATGCGGTGGCCGGCGGCGGACCAGCCGGGCGAGGGTGGGAAGGTGGGCGGGGTGACCGGGCTGAGCTCGTCGGAGCAGACGATCGTCACCCCGTCCGGCGGGGCGGTGGAGTGGGCGACAACCTCCACCTTTGTGGGCCAAAGTCGGTGCCCTTACTCCCCGCCCAGTTGTGGGTCCGCCGCCAGCACGTGCCCTTGACGCGGGGAATTCGCCAGACCTAGCAGCCTGTCGGAGAGAAGCGGGGTTCCCGCCGCGCGGCACGTGCTATCCTCGCGTATCGTGATCGGCTATTGGCGATGCGAGACCGTCACGGGCAAGGGGGCGAGCGATGAGCGGGCGCT
>JAABUT010001585.1_pt1 | contig 25445 bp, 26 predicted proteins | sample 5559281 | NCBI WGS metagenome assembly JAABUT01 (sample SAMN10711880, study PRJNA513359) | rock metagenome | isolation source: Antarctica rocks | place: Antarctica: Victoria Land, Ricker Hills nord | collected 2016-01-04
ATTTCAGTTGAAGAAATGATTTGAATCATGCTATGAAATGTTTATCAACTGCATGATCTACTCAGTTCTATTGTTTCAAACAGAGACTTTCAATTCATATCAACTATGTGAAAAAGTCTTTGCAAGTGACTGAGAATCACAGCTAGTCTATTTACAGTCTATCATTCTGAGATCAATGATCAATCGAAATGAGTTAATCAGAACGTTGAACGCGAACTTAGAATTTACTGCAATTACATGCAGAACAACTGAGTCAAATGAATATTTATGATAGAATTCAGCAACAATTTCAATATCTTCTTGATCACTTCAATGATTCTTTTCTACTTCAATAAAGAATTTCATCTTTGAATGAGTTTCAATTCAAATACTACTGACTATGAAACAACTTGTGAACGACTTGAAGCTAGAAAGACAAATGATATTGTCATTTAAATGAAAGAGCTACTGAGCTTCAATCATCAACAATTGAAAAAGATGAAGCTGATCATTGAAGTTCAGATCAATAAACATAAACGAGACGTTGTATATGAAGTAAATGACTGAGTTTGACTATCTTTCAGAAACGTCGAGACAACGAGACTCTGCAAAGATTTGAAAGATAAACAGTTAAATCTTTATCAAATCACTGCTAAAGTGAGTATCTTCTATCATCTTCATTTATCAGTCGACATGAAGCATCTGCATTCGATGTTCAGCTTGAAGTTACTATGATCATATTCAGAAGACTTTCTATCAGAATAACATCTAGAATCACTCAGATTAATCACTATCTGTTAGAGATCAGCATAAAGCGAGTCAATATGAGTATTATTTAACTAGAAGATAAATGCTAAGAAAGAAAGATAGCTACAGAAAAGAAGCTGACTACATATATGTATTTCTCAGTCGACGCTAGACTCAATAGAGACTAGTCAAGATGACGAAGCGAGAATAAATCTAACAAGACTAGAAGACTGAGTCTGACAAGACTAGAATCATGACATTACTTCTTCTTTTCAATGATTCATGTTTGCATGAATGTATTTTCTGCTTGATTCAATTGATTGCTCAATCATGATTTCACAGACTCAGACTCATTAAATTCTGATTGACTGAATAGTTGAAAGTGCTTCTAGCGTGATTTGTTCAAATATTGAATATGAAAATCATCAACTATCTTCTGAGCGTTCACAAATTCATCATCATCAGCGTTGTATTAATTGAGATCATTGTCATAGTCATTTCATTTGACTCTATACTGAAGTCATCTTCGATATCAATGAGAATTAAATATATTATTGATTTTTCACTCGTCTTCGTCGTTTATCACTATTGAATCTGAGAATTCATTCTTTTGATCAGACAAGAAATCGTCGACGGCAGAACGAAGCAGATCAGAATGAAATACATCATGAACATGCATAGACTCTGATAATTTCAGCTTATATGACGAGTCGATGAAATCTAGATTGATGAAAGAATTGAGCATTTTGTCATTTAGCTTCTTGAAAGATCTTGCTGTAACAATGTTTCTTTCATTCAGAAACATCTTTGATTCAATCTTATAATCAACTTCTTTTTTATGCTTATTGACTTGTTTCATCATTTGTTATTCACATCTTGAAGAAAGATCTTGAGCTTGTCAAGCGAGCTAAACTCTATGAGACAAACTGACAACGCGTTCTGAAGATGATTGTTGATTTTATTCTGAATGTTGTTTATCAGAGTGATATCATTGTAGTTCAGAAAGCTGAATATTCTAGTGAATTCTGAATAAAAAGAGCTGAAGAGTTTGTTGAGCTGCTTCAGAGTGACATATTTGCAACAACACTTTCAAATCAAATTCTGATCTTCATAAATTTCTTTCAAATGTTTCAGTAGCTTTGATAGTGACTGATAGAGTGAGAAAGCATCAACATAACACTTTGCATAAATTTGCTGATCAGCATCGTCTTCTAGTCTGAAAATCACATAAACAATATGAATCTTTTCAGTAGAATAATGATTCGCGTTGACATCAAGCTTGTCAGCTATTTTGATGTTTCATGTCTTTCAGATAAAATCATCTGTTTCAATGAAGATGAGTGAATTTGAAAGCTTGATGAACTTGTAATGATTGTTTTCATTTTCAGATAGAGTAGAGAATTCTTGTTGAAAGTGAGCTTTGAAAGTTGAGCTTCGTTCAACTTCAGAGCAACAAATCAAAACTGAGATTGTAGAAGCTTCTTTCTGATTGACTTGTTGCTCAGCTGACTGAGTATCTTGATGAGACATAGATTGATCAGCTTGACGTTGTTTTACTCTGAAGTTCAATCGCTCATCTTGTAACTGACTGATCTTTTTCTCTAGCTCATCATTTTTATCAAAAGCGACTTTTAGTTGTTTCGCTTTCTTTTTGTGATCTTCTTGTATGAAAAGTCAGTGTTCATTGAGTTGTAGAGTCAAGTCTCGCTGACTTCGAAGCTCGTTCAGCATATTGATGACTTTGTCAAGTTGATTGCTGACTCAATGAAGCAGTTGTTTCTCGATGTTTATGTTTCATGTAATGACAGCTTTCTCAGCTTCAACTGAAGCATCAATGAGTAGAAGTGAAACTCTTCTACTGACAATGCTTTTAAGCAGACGAGTTGTTCAAAACTCAACTGACTCAACGTCGTGTATCATGATGAGAGAAGATAAAAGTTGTTGAGATAAAAGTAGATGAGAGATTGATGTTTTGAATTGATGTTTTTGATGAGTGAAAATTCAAAGAATCTCTTGTGAATTTCAGGTAATAATTAAGTGCTTTATTTGAAGAATTTCTTGCAAATAGAATGATGAAAATGAGTGCAGAATCGAAGAATTTCTTGCAATCTAAAATAATGATGCAAATTTGAAGAATTTCTTGCAAATTTTTCTTACTGAATAGATTGTTTTCATATCATTTATTCATTGATAGCAGAGTAGTAAATGATGAGCATTTATCTAATGTTAGAGATCAGTATAAAGCGAGTCAATATGAGTGTCATTTAACTAGAAGATAAATGCTAAGAAAGAAAGATAGCTACAAAAAAGAAGCTGACTACATATATGTATTTCTCAGTCGACGCTAGACTCAATAAAGACTAGTCAAGATGACGAAGCGAGAATAAATCTGACAAGACTAGAAGACTGAGTCTGACAAGACTAGAATCGTGACACTATCAAAGACAAAGAACATTGAAAGATAAATGATATATTGAACTTCAGACGTTATCAAGATCAAATACAGTACAAAGTTAAATGAAAAGATTTAGATAAAGATGATGAATGATACTATGTTGATAAAGAAAAATTCAATGATTCAGAGAAAGTTTTGAACGAATTTCATAAGCTATATTCAAGCAAATCGCGCTAAATATCGAAATAACTATCAACAAAAGTGAGCAAAGAAACTACATTCATGCAAACATAAATTTTCAAAGAAAGAAGTAATGTTACAAGCATATCAAGACTGATTAGAACTAGTCAATGATTTAGTCGAGATCTGATCTAAATCTGACTCAGGTTTGACTCAGATTTGACTCAAATATGACTCAACATTCTTTTCTTTTTTCAACATCTTTTTCTTTCATCAACATCTTGTTTATCTACATCATTTTCTTTTCATGTTACAAACACATTTCTTTCAAGTCTAGCGCAGTCTCTGAACATTACATAAATAGAAGCTTTTGTATCAATCTTCTTCTGTATTCTTAATATTTAGTTATAGCTATTTCTAAAGATCAAGCACTATCAACTCTGATTTTCATTGATTGTATCATTTAAACATGATTCTGACAGTTATGATTATTGAGTCATTAAATCTAGTTAAGTAATTATTAAATTTATCTGAGAAAAGTGTATATGTAATAATAATAATAATAATAATAATAAATTCATACACTTTTGTGACATTGATTAAGTCAACTCATGAGAGAATTTATGCTATTTATATCAAGTGAACAAAACTCTCTGAGATAGAAAATCACTTGCTGTTTATACAACTGCTTCACGCAGTTGAAACTATCATTATGAAACTATGTATCAAATTAGTTTGCGTTGATTGCATGTTAAAGAATGAGTAACTCAGTCACTTTAAATTGTTTCAGAAGCTTCATTTTCATCATCATTCTTGCAGTTGCTCTGAAACTCTTCATGCTAATGATGATTATTTAATAGTTTAAAAAGTCAATGTCTTATAACATTCTTGATCGCAAATGCAATTAGTTCAAGCAATGCATGAGTACATGTTTCATCATTTGATGATTTCAATCACAGTCACATCACATGCTATCTGCATCTGAAACATTTCTGAAGTGCAAATAAGTCTTCAAATTTATGCATTCAATTCTGATGTAAATGATGAGAATGCTTTTAATCTTTTAAAAATCATTTCACATTTTTATCATTTTGTTGAACAAATGTGATCTTTGTGTCAAGATGATGTGAATATCTGCAATGCATTTTTTATATTTTTCTCATCATTGCTTTCACTGACTTTTGTGATACTACACTATTGCAATGCTGTTGCTAGTTGAAATCATCACAGCGAGAATTAATTGCTTGCATCTCAGCTGTATTTTCACATCTTCTCAAATTAATTTGTTCAGAAGCATCATTTTCTTGATGATAAAAAAGCGAGAAATGATGCAATTAATGCTCATCAGATGAACATGTATCAGTTTGCATATTTATTTAATTTTCTGCATACAATTATTAACTTGACTGTGTAACATAATTTTATCTTGCAGCATGTTCAAATAAACATGCAGTGAGCTTATATACATTTCTGCTTTCAAAGTTTTGATGCTTACTCTTTTGAACATTTTTGCAATGTGATGCAGAGTCTGATTCTGTAATGTTTCAAATTTGCATTCTTTATCTGATAATTCTCTCTCTTTTTCTCACTGATGTCAAATTAATGCTTCAAATGCAATTTCTGATTTTACTACTGCTAAGTATATTTATCTTGCTTTTGTGAAGATTACTTCTCATGTAAAGACTCTGAATCAACTAAGTGTTAGCATTCATGTGATGTGATTTACTTCAATTTGACGAAGATGTACATCTTATTGCAATTTCATGTTTAGTTGTACTTTCAGAACTTGCACATCTGATTTCAACTTAATAACTGAGTTTTCTATTTATATGCTAATCATCAGATCAAATCTCTTTGATTTTCTGATGAAGTATGTAAATTCATACTTTTCTGATGCAAATGTTGTATCATAAATGCAAACTCATTTCATACAAACATCATGTGCTTTGCTCAGTGTTCTGCAGATTTCTTCAATGAATTTATCATATGTTAGAATGTTAATGTCATTTACAAAATCAAGCACTTCAATCTTAATTTTCAATGCTTTGCACTTCTCAATTAAACTTGCATTAAAGAATAGAAAGAAAATTAATGAAATTAAAAATTTCTGTAATATGTTTGCATTTATCTTGCATATGTCACTCATTTACTCATTGAATCTCAGCAATGTTTTTTAATTCTTAAGAAAGCTGTGTGTTCATTTAACTATATAGTCTGAAGTTCTTTTCATTTTCAAAGTATATAGAAGTAGATTGATCATCGAGTCAAGTTTTGAATTGACATTTTGAACTTAAATCAAGATCAAGTTAAGTTGCTTACATTTTCAACTTGACTCATCAAGAACTTAAGCTTGACATCAAGAAAACTAAATATAGAAATTTTTTCAACTTTTGCATTATCTTTTTGATAGAAAGTCATGAAGGAAAAACATGAAGATCGTTTGATAGAGAGTCATGATGAGAAACATAAAGAAAAACATGATGAGAAACATAAAGAGAAACATGACGAGAAACATGACGAGAAACATGAAGAAAAACATGAAGAGAAACATGATGAGAAACATGAAGAAGAACATGAAGGAAAAACATGAAGATCGTTTGACTTTGATAGAGAGTCATGATGAGAAAACATGGTAGAAAGTCATGAAGAAAATCATGAAGACTGTTCGATTAAGCTATTTACATCTATTTAATATCTTGTTGAGTTAAGTCGAGTTTTTTTCCCCCTTCATTAAGTGCATGCAGTCTATGACTATGACATTGTCTAGACGCTGTATGTATGCTAAGTTACATGTAATCTGATCAAAGTCGCTGCTTTATATCTTCTCGTTGATCAATCACATCGATAGTTTGCGCATACAAGCGCTTTTTCTCAATTCTCGTCATTGTACTTTCATTTTTCTTTGTTTCTTCGTACTCTTCGCGTTCTACTCTTTCGTTTCTAATAGTCATTTTCTCGTCGTAATTCGAGTATTTTTCAAATACTCTAATGTTGCAATTCTTTCAATTTTGATCATGAACAGTGTCAATATAGTGTCTGTGTTTTTGAGCTGAGAGTTGAGTCGAGTTTTCAAGTTGAATTATTGAGTCAAGCTTCTCAATTCGACTTGAGTTCTTGAGTTCAACTTCTCAATTCAATTCAACACTTTTTCCAAAAAAATTCAACTCAACTTGAACTCAAGTACTCAACTTGACGCGATCAGTTTATACAGAAGTTTGATGTGCAAAACTTGATTAAATGCTTTGATGATATTTAAACTTAGCATGAACACTACGTATTTAATTTTGCAGCTTCATATCATGTGAATCTGATCTACTAGTAAATTTAATGTTGAGATCACAAATCATTTGCATTTTGCTTTCATTTAAGCATCAAATAGCATATAATAAATCTCAACTATATTGCTCATCAACTATATTGCTCAGTCTTTTAATCATGATTGACTTCAGAACTTTTCTCATGATATCAAGCAAAGTAATGAGTCAATATGTTTTTGAATCAATATAATTGCTCTTCTTCAATTTGCATAATACTATCATTTGAGTTTTTTTGAACTGCTTTGAATGATATCTGTGTATTACACATACGTTGAATAAACTCATCAATATCAAGATCAGTTCTGCAAGATTTGTCTGTAATGTTCTGTTCAAAATGTCTGAAACATTTGATGCTTTGTCTGCTTTTATTCTTTTAATTGTTTGTCTCACTTCATCTTTTGAAATGCATAAATCAAATAACATTGTCAAGAATATAAATGAGTTTGTGATGTTATTGATGTTTGTCTGAAAGAGTAAGAGAAAGAATTTTTCTTGCAATATCTTGATTTTTTTCTTGAACGTTGTTGTCATTTAATCAATGTTACTTTACTTTAATGACAAAAACTGAGAAAGTTTTTTAAATAGCTGACTTTTGATTCTGATTCATTTTGCAAAGCATTATATTGACTTGAATGCATTGCTCAGCTAATGCATTTGTGATCTGAAATGTGCGCGCTTTGCTTGTTGAATGATCTTGTTTTTATGATCATTGTATTTCAGATATTCATTTCATGCATTTAATATGCTTTGTGTTTTTCATACAATTTGCAGTCATCTTGATTTCATTATTATCTTTAAGCAGTTTGAATTTCAGAAGTTCTTTGCTTAACTTGATGACTTTGTCAAAAAAGTAGATTTCTCAATGATTTTCTGTAATGTCTTAATAACTTTGCACACTCTTTCGTTCATCATTATCTTGCTGTTCAAAAAATGATTCAACAAAAGATGCATATGCAAACATGCATTTAATGCTTCTATGTTCATTTTCTTTCATAGTCATTGAGTTGAAGACTGTACTGAAGTTGTTTGTAAACAAAGTTCTGTGACAATTGAAAGATGATTCAATTCTTGATGCAGATCAATGCATATCTTGCACTTGCATGTCATGAACTGTATTTTCTTGCTGTTAAAGACTAAATTAATAATTGTAAACTGATTATGAATCTTGCAAGTAATAGTGTTTGATTTCAGCAATAATTTCAGTTTAGCATTAGTAATAATGTCAAGTAAACTGTTGATCACTGCATGTTGAATGAAGCATCTTCATTCTTCTCAATGAGAATGATGTAAGTTGAAATCTTTCATGATCAGTTGTTTGCAATCATCTTTAAGTAGCTCGCTTAAACGAGAAATGATTGAAGATTTCTTTATAAATGTAAAGAACAATGAACATGAGTTGTAAACATTTATAAGTTGCAACGTCTGCATTTTATCATCTATGTTGTGAGTTAATATTCTGATTAAGCAGATGTTTGACTCAACTGTTTCTATCATTTATTAATCAAGTCTTAAGCATTTGTTCACATATATGCATATTTTTGACTATGATGACGTGTTTTTCACTAGGTAAAAAAAGTTGTGAGCTGAGTTAAATGATTGAATATCATCAATGTTGCAACTCTGCTTCTGTATGACTATGATGTCAAAATCACGAACTTCTTTATTGATTAAAAACAATTTCTGAATTTTCAATAATTTTCTGATGTTGTACTGCAGTATTTGTAGAAAAGATTATTTTATCATAAAGTTATTTGTAGCTGTTGTTAACTCTGCAAAAAGAAGACTCTTTGAATGTTTTTAATCATCATGAGTCTGTTTCATCTTCTGATTTGTCGTTTCTGACTTTGCTTGAACGACGTCTCATCTGAGTCACTACTTACACAAAAGAAATGATTGACACGTCTTTTCTTGACTTCTATCATTTGTCATGTTGATTCATGAGTGACTAGACTGTGTATTTTCAGCATAATTATCATTAAGTTTGATGAGTTCATTGAACTGAGAAAGTTTGTGAACTTTGAAGAATTTATTGAATTCAAAAAGTTCATTGAATTTGCAAAGTTTGAAAACAGCAAAGAGCTTAAGAATTGCAAGAATGTGCAATTGTATTTAAATGCTTTTGAATATCTGAACAATCTGTTTTTATAGATTTCAAACACTTGTTTCATCTGCTGTCATCATTTGAAACAGATGTGTCTTCAGAGTTCATGATTTTCATTGCAGTTAATGCAATGTCTTTTATTTAAAGATGTCATGCACTTCTCAATGTGATGTTTATCTGTGCACTTGATGCAGCGTTGATTCTTTCTGCAGAATCTGATCATGTGATCAAATTTCTGACATCTGAAGCACTATGTGATGCAACAGTTCTTCTTGAACAATTTACATGTACATTCATGATATACATTTAACATACTCATGTTCATCAATTGATTTATCATCACTTCAATTACTATCTTCATGATGAGTAATGAATGAGTCTTTTCACTCTTTGCTACTTTCTTGAATCAGACTATTCTTAGAATTTTCAGATTTTCATGAAGTCTTGCATTATTCTTTATTAGCTTTTTAATGACTTTCTTCTGATTGTTCATGTCAATTGTAATGCACATTTTATGTATTAACATTGCAAAAATTCATCATGATATACACATTAAATTTGTAATTTCTTTTGCTCATTCTTGAGTTTTTTTCAGATTTGTTCATGCATTTGAGCTGACTGCATGAAGAAAGATCATTGACAGTTTATAAAGTGAACTAAATTTTAGAATTTAGCTTAAGCGACATTCATCGCTTAAAGTTGAATAAAATCTGAATTTAAGCTGATCTCGCTGAGCTGAGTTCTGCTTTTGTCAATAAAATCTGCATTCATTCATATGTTGCTGAACTGAATTTCGCTTTTGTTGATAAAATCTGCGTTTATTTATATGCGCTGAACTGAATCTTGCTTTCATTGCTTTCGTCGCTTTCATCGCTTATGTTGCATATGTCGATTCTTCTTTTTGCGTATATTATATATATCTATAAAGACTTATTTAAAGACAGAATTATAGTATGAAGCATCGCTACAATGAATGTCGTTGTTGTACTCAAGAACATCATTAATAGTACATGAACACTCTTCACTCTTGATCGTTCATCTCTTCAAAATATACATCAACTCAAGTCAAAACAACTCAGAAAATGACTTGATTAATTCTAATTTCAAAGATGATTTGCAGATCATTTCTTGAGTCTTGCGTGAAAAACATGAAGACAACATTGTCAAAGATTTTGAGCAAGCACAATCATCAAGACATCAAGCAACATGATTTGAGTAATCTCATTAAGCATTCATTGCAAAATGACTCAAAAGATGAATTGATTAATTCTAATTTCATGAAGATTGACAATCTTATTTGCATACGAAGTATATGCTCATGACTAAAGATGACAAATTAATGATCAAGAAAATGAGATGAATAATTTCTGTTGATGTAGCATTTCTCGATCTTCTTATCTAAACATCAACTATGCATGTATGTCTGAACACAGCAGTTCTGCTCAATGCTCATGCTGAGTGAAACTAAATTGTTGTACTCACTTTGAAAATCTATCATGCATTGCTGATCTGTAGCATCTGATGTAGCAATGATTTCACGTTCGCTCTTTAACTTCTGTGTTAAATGTCAAAGCTGTGATGCTTCTGTTTAAATTCTCAAGTCTCTTCAATCTTTCATCTATAAAGACAGTTTTTCAATGATGATTCTTTCTCTCATGTCTCGACTTTATATCAGCAACAGCTCAAATTCTTCTCTTATTGACTTTCTCATTCTCATCGCTAATCTTGACTTCTCACAGTCTTCACAAAGCTCAAACTATTCGCTATAAATGCATTGTAATGACTTGTCAGACTTCACACATTAACATTCTTTGCAATATCTTGAATTGATTCAACATTATCTGATCTGACATCAGTTATCACATTGTTGATGATCTTGCTCTTGATCATAGTGTGCAAGATCTCAAGTAATCACATATTTATCATTTGCAGCAAATTCAATAACTCATCTAGCTTTTTCGTGATTTTATCATTATTTTCAAAATCATGAATCTGAGATCAGTTGACTATATTAATGTACGCGAAATTGATCATTTGCAAAAGCATCATAAATGTCATCTTTTTGACTTGTATCTTCGCTTGATGTACAAGTAGATGATCTCACTCATCAAAGAACTGAGCTTTGCAATAATCTGACACAGCTGCTAGAAAGATTCTGTGAGCTGACTTTTCATGATTTTCAATCTCAAGTTAGATCAATTACGTGTGCTTGACTGATCTCAAAGCAGATACGCTGATACTTTTTTAACATCTTGACAGAATGTTGAAGTTTGACTCAATTGATTAAACTGTCATCATACTCAAATTACAAGAACACATTGAATGTAATCTTCAAAATTGAAAATCTTTGTTGACTTACAAGATTGAAGATCAAGAAACACTCAGTATGTATGAAGAGATTGTGAGCATCACGTTTTGCAATGAAGAAAACGAGTCGTGTGCTTTATATGAAAAGTAGATAGAAAGATTTCACTTTCATGATCATATAATGACATTGTCTTGCAAAAAATTTCTTTTCATTCAACGCAATTGCTGTTAGAAATTTGATGTTATGATTTGCAAGTTCTTGAACAAATGCAAAGTATTCAGTGATAGAAAGTTTTCTTCATGTTCATGAGTTAATGATGTTGAGCGTGATGTCAAAGTTCATTGATTGACATGACATGAATATTCAAGATCTTCAATTGTATCAAGTATTTATCTACTATCTTTGAAGAGACAAGATTACTCGAACTTTCTACAATTCACGACAAAAGTAGCTTTAAGATCTTGCAGAAGATGATTTCTTTTGCAGACAGATACTTTGCAGCTTTGTTAAAATACAACGATTGAATAATTCTAGCTTGCATATTTCATCTCATGCAAGAAACATGAAGAAAACGTTCTTGCAAAATTTAGACATATGTAATCATGAAGATATTGAAAGACGCGATCAGAATGATTTCATTGAGTTGATTCATCACATTAATGCATGTGATGAGTAATTGATGACGAAGCGCAAGATTGAGCAGTAAGATTCTCTGTTAACGATAAGCAGAGCAAGACAGTTATTCAGATACAAGTGATAATGTCTTGTATGTTTCAATGAACTGTATATAGTCATGATTCTAGCTATATATATATAATATATAAAGAAAGCATTTCATTTTCTGATGTGCAACTTTGATGATTGAGTTTTCATAGCTTCTGATGAGATGATGTTTCAGAGTCAATCTGTCGTTTTTGCGAGTTTGACTGATGTATGATTCATTGAACTGCGAGACAGATTCATTGAACTCATGATGTCTGCTTTGATGTCATTAATCATCATGTAGTCTTCAAGATGTATGAAAGTCATTGAGTTTAATATTCTTAATTGCACATAATATCTTAATGACAATCGCTTGAAAATCATAAAACTCAACTATTGTGATTATGACAAAGCAAAGTGCATCTGTGTCTTCTTCAGTCAAGCAACTACATCATCGATCTTGTTGATAATCAATCGCAATGATTGTAATCAGTACACTCTTCAAGTCAGAATCTTTGCAAATGACTTTCATGAATTTAAATCTTGCAGATTGTAACTTCTGTATTTGCAATGATGAGTTTTGAGTGAATCATCATCACAAAACATGAGTTACTCATGTTGATGCAAATTCACAAATGAGCGAGCTGATATTCAATTTTCAAACATTAGAAGTCAAGTCAACTTTTGAGTCAAAGTATAATATAAATAAAGTATCACGCATTCTTTACATGCATTGACAGCACTTCTTCTCTTTTTTGAGAAAACATTTTTATACTCTTGTACTTTAGATCTTCATTGATTACGTTCATGTTTGCATCATTTGCAGTGTGTGAATGTCTGACAAGTATGAAGAGACTTTTCAAGTGCACATTTTTATGTAAATGACTTGAACTTCGAGATTCATGATTTTTAAAAAGAATGCACTTTCCTTACTTGTAGTCTTTCATCTATCTCTTTTCATGATTGATACTAGTGATGTAATAAAAGCGTGATTTCAAGTTGTGAAATCATTGATGTTTAACAGACATTCTCATTACTTTAATGAGTGAAGTTTTCTAGACTTTGCTGCATTTTATAGATGCAGAATGATCGTAGCTGAGATTAATACAGATGAACATTGTTGTTGATTTATGAAATGATATTGCGTCTGCTTCTTTGAATCATTGTCGATCTGCATACATTCAGACATAATGTTGATTGAGTAGTCATAATTTTCTCAATGAGCTATTCAAATGAATTTATTCAAGAGAATGAAAATGTTATCTGTGTCGTTGAAGATTTGTTGAATCATCGAAGCAATATCTGCAACATCATCAAGAATCACAGAGCTTAATGTTGATTATATAAATTTTTTCGTGATTTTAATAAATTTTGATGAATATATCAATGAATGTTAAAGAAGAAAAAGTGAGTACAACTATTTATAATACAGACTGATAAACTAGTAACACATTGTGCTTTCTTGATGCACATGTATGAAGCGATGTGATCTATGCACAGTCATTATTTTTCACTCTGTCACTGAGTTTAATGTGATCATCTTCATCATTATCATCATTCTTGATATCTTTGATTAATTCTTTAACTTGAAATGTTTTGAGCTTCAATGTCATGTTCATTAGATGCGCTTGATGATTCTGTCTGTCGTATATTAGCATCTCGATCTGCAAATCTACGCAGCGCAAGTCATAAGTGATAGTCTTCTCATGTTGTTCAAGACAATTGACTCTCTTCTTGATCTGTGCTTGATTTCTCTTCATTCATTTTGAGTCAATCTGAACTAGTCTCTTGATTCTGTGTAGATTGTAATCAACATTGATTAATTTAATAGTGTCAATGATAAAGTATGATGACTTTTTGTTTGAATACTTCTGCAGTTTTTTCAAGTCTTCTTGAAACAATCAAATTATGTTCATCACTTTAAATTTAAACAATTTTGAAGTTATCAAAGTCACTGAAACTTTAAAAACAAGTCGAAAGTACTACATAATTAGACGTTAGTAATCATGTTGAACATGTTTTCTTTTGCTATGTGCATGATAACTTTCAAGAACAACATTAACAGAAAGTAAAGACTCTGTCACTTACTTAATAAAGAATAAGTGCATTCATAAAATTCATGATACAAAATACAGTCTTCTCGTTCTTGTCTCAGATATGATTAATGAGTTTGTTGATTGCTTTGATCTTGATACAGTTTATCTTGAAAATAATCTTAAGAATGTGCTTCTTGTAGAAAGACTTGACTTTCTTCAAGTTGTAGAAATGATCTGTTTCAAAGCAAACATATCTCTTCTTTCAATCTTCTTCTTCAAAGAACATAAGTAACTGTGTCTCTGAAAGTTGTTCAAGACGCAAGAATGTGTTAAATACTTTGAGTCAATGAACTTTCATCATTTAGTTGTTGATGTTGATTTGAAATTGATCTTCAATGCACTTTTGTGCTTTTCACTCTTGCATTTTTCTATTTCTATTCTTTTGAAGTTGTTCAGTGATTGTCATCACTGAGAAATTGACAAGTTCATTAAACATTGATGAAAGCTTGCAATCAACATCTTAATGCTTATTTGATTTCACATCTGTAAGAGAAGAGTTGAAAAACTTCAATAAATTAACATCACGTTGTAATCATAGTGTGTCGCATATGATCTTTAACTTTTTGATGTACTTCTTAATGACTTGATGACTTTTCTCTTGAAGATTGATGATTTTCATATATATTTTGTTCATCTTTTTCAAATTTTGATATGTACAGTATATCAAATTGACTCAATGAACTTCTTTTTCTTTTCATATTGATTCATGTTGATTCATCATTGAGTCTGTCATCAGCATGTTTACTCATGTCGTCATTTGTATGAATGATCATTCAAAGAGTGTATCTGTAACAAATCACTTACAAGATTTTTCATTCATGTTCTTAAACAGATGAATGATTTTGAATGTCTGAGTCATCTCTCTATGCATCTCATCTGCAATTAGTTGATTTCATTTTATATTTCAAAGCTCTCATATCAACTGTGATTGTTTTGATCTAGAAGTTGCTCTTTCAAATTAATATCAATTTTTCATCAATGCTACAACGCAAGTCTTGTACATGTTTATTGTGATTACATATATGAGACTAGAACTAGCTTGCTCTTGTTCTATTAAAAGATCTCTATTTGTTCATGTTAATTTGATGACTAGCGCGTTCATCTTTGCATCATAATACACGTGATGAATCTATTAACATAATAAATCATTATTCTTGTTGAGATGAATTTGAATCTTCTTTAGTTAGTTTGCAATCAAGATTGATGAAACAATAATTAGATTGACAAATTTCAATGATATGAGATGTGCAGATGAGTTCACGTTCACACATGAATACTCAATTTTCAACTTGTTATTGAAAGAGCACTTTGCATCTCTAGACTGAGATGTACTAAGAGTGTCTTCTTTCAGATGTTCATTGAACTTCTTCTTGTAATGAGCATCGTTGATCTCGTCATGTGCTATGTGCAATAAACGATTCAGACAAATCAATTCAAGCATCTTTATTATCTTATCAATAAATTAGCATGCTTCATTCTTAATCTTGCTGACATTCATGTTTATCTTTTTAAGACTCATATCATCGACATTGAATTTTTCTCTCATAAACATTTTCATCTCAAACATCACAAAAATTTCAAAAGTCTGATATAAAAAGATGACGTGTTCATTCTTTGCAAATGTATGCATGATTGAAATTCAACATGATTAAGATCATGCAGAAACAATCAAGCGTAATTTCGTCATCTGTTTTCTTCATGAAGATGCTTTGTAACAGTCAATGATATTTTTATCATGAATCTGTTCAATCTTGTTAGTCAAGAAACAAGATTGACTTTGATATTTCAATCATTTTGCGTAATGTTTCTTCAAATTTTGCTCACTATCTTTATCATCTTTGAAATTCATGTTTGATCGCGCATGATCTGACTCTCTTGTGAAATCTTCTGTAATTAAATGATTGAAGATCATCATGTTCTGTTGAGATTTCATCTGCTGAAATGAAGATGATACAGTTGCTTCATGTTGTTTGATTCAACTTGTTGAATTTTGATGTAAACTGATAATTTTGTTTTTCTTCAATGAAAAACTATTACACTTCAATTTTGAACTTATGTTTATTGACTGATCAATATTTGAAGCTGAGATGTTAAATTTATTCAAAGCTGATGTCAATATGTTGTTTTCTTGAATCTGCATCTTGTCATTTGACTTTCATCACTTTGAATGCAATGATTCAGAACTTTCATCATTCTCTGTAAAGATCACTTGTCATTAGTCTGTTGTTTATACACATATTTCAGTGACTTACTGTAGTGCAATGTTTAATCAGTTAATGTGATGCTTGTTGTATCTTTCTTTGAATGATTGAATCTTGATCGCTTTCAATAAAAATATAAGAGCATGTGAATCTTGTTCATGAGATCTTCACTCTTGTCAGTTCGCTGTGAATGTACACTCTTCACAAATTTATCAGATTTCGCTACATTGTCTGCTGAGTCAACATTATTCTTCGTTGTATTCAGAACAGCTGTGTCATTTGCATTGCTCTTTTTCATGTTAATGATTGCTGACTGCTTCTGAACATGAGTAGACGTTGCATTTTCTGCTGAGTCAACGTTATTCTTTGTTGTACTCAGAACAGCTGTGTCATTTGCATCACTCTCTTTCATGTTAATGACTGCTGACTGCTTCTGAACATGAGTAGACGCTGCATTGTCAATCAAGTCAACGTTATTCTTCGTTGTAAACAGAACAGCTGTGTCATTTGCATCATTCTCTTTTGTATTAATGACTGCTGACTGCTTCTGAATATGAGTAGAATTTATTCAATTCTGCTCTATGAAATCTAAACTTCTTGTCAATCTTTATTGATATACATGATCTATTGAATTATCAATTGTCATTTCATGATCGATTGATAATGTGTTGATCTCATTTCTTCGAATTGTCACTTTGTTAATCTTTTCACTTTCATTAACATTAATGAATCTTGTATGCTCTTGATGAGAAGCTAAGATTTATAAAGCATTGTCTGTGAATTCTGCACTAATCATTAGTTCGCTGTTTACATACATGTGTTTCTGATCTATCAGAATATGATGTAGCACAAGTCACATTAAAGCGAGCAGCATGATTAGATTGATTTAAGACATCACGTAAGACAGCTCAAAAAGTTCTGTCTGAATTTATTTTCAAGATCTCGTCATTTGTGATGTAGATGATAGTGTTCATCTTAGTGTAGCTGATGTTATTTTTGAGAAGTTCAATTTACATCTGAAACAAAACATTATAAAATTAATCTTTGTCATCATGTAAATCGTGATCAAGTACATCTTTGATCAAAGTTAAGTTCATTTTCAAGATCTCTTTTGAAGTGATCAGATTCAAGTGTGAACTCATCATTGCATGAAGTTCAACATCTTCAAGTATTAGCATATGCAGAAAGCTCTGCAATTCTTGACATTCATTTTTGCATTTATCTCACATTTCTTTTGTATGAGAAATTCGAAAATTCAACCTCATCGCTTCTCAATTGCTCAAAATTGAAGCTATTCAGATCTCTTTGTTTATTGATGTTCTTAATGCATTTTCAGCTATGATTAACTCACTATCTGCAGCAATTCGCTTCAGAATCGTACAACTTCTACTACTTCATTGACAACTTGTCGTCATCATCAAAGAGATTCACTGCTGTTCTAGAATGATGTATAGCATGCTAGAAAATATCTTCATGTATTCTTCATCATTTAAACCTCAGTTTCGACTCAAAGAAACTTCTTGCAAGATGTTTAAGACAGCTGAAAATGATCTCATAGTCTATCTCGAAGAACAGTCATGAGTCATGCAGAAAGAGATAATCTGATACATATGAAAGAAGTGAGACATTAACGTGCATCAATTCATGATATCAAGAATTATGAAGAGAAAAGACTGAAGTAATAAAAAAGAACAGCGTGTAGAAGTCAGGCAAAATGATGAGCTTCGTTTGAATTGAGTAGCAGACATGCTTTGTTTGACGACTGAACAGCTCATGTTCATGAATGAGTTCTTATTCAATGAGATCACAGACTGACGTCATCAAGTCTATGCTTCTGTTGATTAATCAGCTCGCTATCAAGTCTTCAGAACGAGAGAGCATTGCTGAAGTGTTCTTTCAATTTATATAAAAAACGAATATTTATTCTGTATTGACATTCGTGAAGACTGATTCAACGACGAGACTTTCTTTCAATGACTAGCAGATGAGCTGCTATCTCTATGCAGTCTTTTTTCAACCTTGAAGAGTGTGATCATCATGAATAATGCAAGTGTTCATTGCAATAGTTGAATCAAAGAGTTCATCATCTCACATGAATGTCAAATGTGATATTTGTCTTTCTACTTATTGAATTACAATCTCATAGAACTCATCTTCAGCGTATTAAAGATTCGAGTTCGTAGATATTTTGACAAGACATGATTTCATTTTGAAGACATCTTTGATGACTTTCTTCATTACGCTGTTGAACGAAGCGAATGTGATAGATATTCAAGACAGCACTTCAAGCATTCAGACTATATTTTTGAGACAGATATCAGAGCTTTGAAATGAGAATTGAAGATAGAAAATCAGAAATTTGATTCTATTTAATGACTCAGTTCTAATAAAGTCTTTCAAATGCTCTAGAGAGAGTGAAAGAATCATCTAGAGAGAGTCATTTAAAGAGAATGAGAAAATCATCTAGAGAAAGTCATTTAGAGAGATGAGAGAGTCATCTAGAGATAGATTTTAACTTCGACGTTGAGAAATTTCGAATAAAAATGATTACAAGAACATCAATAAACAAAGAGATCTGAATAGCTTCAATTTTGAGCAATTGAAAGACAATGAGATTGAATTTTCGAATTTCTCATACAAAAGAAATGTGAGATAAACACAAAAATGAATGTCAAGAATTGCAGAGCTTTCTGCATATGCTAATATTCTGATGAATGACATGACATCTTGTGACTGCAAAAACTCAGATGCAGATGATGCTCATTAAATCTTTATAATCTTGTGTATGATGATGAGTGATTGATCATCTGAATATGATGTAGAACTAGTTTGTATGTAAATGAAAGATATGTCGATCTGTTTGACATGTCTCTGTTCAGAGCATCTTTTGTTGTAAAGCATTCATTGAATTATAACGACTAAAATGTTGAAAATTTGTTTTGTTTTGAAATCATTGAACATAAGTGTATTGATCTTGTACAGAAATGATGTTAATTGCTCATCAATGATAATTGACTTCTCATTAAATCTGATGTACTTGAGTGTAAACATGTGCTTTTCAGTTCATTGCTCAGCTTGATTTGTTAAATTCTTTAACTGATATTTATCAATGTTTAAAATTCTAAGAATCTTTGTCATGTTTCTGAAAGTTGAAAATTCTGATATCTGATAGTGATATTCTTTTTGAGACGTAAGCTAGTCATTATAATGAGTCAATAAAATCAGTTTGATAAGATAAATGATGACGATGAAATATTGATGCTGCTATTCAACTATGTGAGATGAGTTGATGTGACAAACTAGACATGTACTTAACTGATGTTAAATATGCAGATTCAATCAACTGAAATTGAGTTCAATGAACATATTTCAATCTTGATGATGATGCTCGTTGAAAGAAACATATAATGCTAAATCATGATCTTATGTGATTATGAGAACAAATTGAAAGACTCACATCAAATATGATGAGCAGATGAATGAAAGATTAAATTGTGTTACATGCAGTGAATGTGATATTGTAAAAGTTGAAACATAATGAATTTACTTTAACTTACATTGAAGATCTGCGCTCACATGATGCACATAACAGCTTAAAGACTAAGTTAATCTATTGTTGATTGAAATGTATTGTATCTGCAAGTTGTTGTGTCTGTATTTCAATGTGTATTACACAGTGATCAATGTCTCAATCTCTTTGACAGACTTGAACTAGCAGCAGACAAAGAATTTAAACATTGAAAAAAAATGTCATCTTCTGTGAAACATGTTTATTAGTTGATGAATACTATCTTTTGATCAGATTTATTCTCTTGCAATGCTTGCTCTTCTGCAAGATTTGTTGCAGAAGCTTTGCTTACATCTCAATGATGCTTTTGCTCTTCTGCAAAATTTATTGCTTAATCTTCACTTGCATCTTGATGATGTTTTTGCTCTTTTGCAAAATTTATTGCTTGATCTTTGCTTGCATTCTGATGATGCTTTTGCTCTTCTGAGAAGTTTATTGCTTGATTTTCGCTTGCATTCTGATGATGTTCTTGCTTTTCTGCAGAATTTGTTGCTTGATCTTTGCTTGCATTCTGATGATGCTCTTACTCTTCTGAGAGATTTGTTGCTTGATCTTCACTTGCATTCTGATGATGCTTTTGCTCTTCTGCAGAATTTATTGCTTGATCTTCACTTGCATTTCAATGATGCTCTTGATTTTCTGCAAAGTTTATTGCTTGATCTTTGCTTACATTCTGATGATGCTTTTGCTCTTCTGCAGAATTTATTGCTTGATCTTTGCTTGCATTTCAATGATGCTTTTGCTCTTCTGCAAAGCTTGTTACTTAATTTTCACTCATGTTCTGATAATGCTTTTGCTCTTCTGAGAAATTTATTGCTTGATCTTCGCTTGCATATCAAGCTTCATTTTCGTTTCATTGTGACTTTTGTTCTCAAAATTGATGTTTTATTTTCATGAAATCGATGAATTCTTGTTGACTAAAGTATTTCTCATAAACTTCATTGATCGAGAACAGATTTTGAACATGTCGTATCATGTGTAAATTGCAAGCATAATCATGCTGAAATTCATCATAGTTACATAATACAACAAATGAGTTGCAAGCACAGCTACAGACAGTCAGAAGATGATTAAATTGAGACATGAAATCAAGTTTCTTGATTTTCATCATACATAAAATGATGACAGAAGCTTCTTTATCTTGAAAAGAATCAATCATGTATGCTTCAACATTTTGAACTTTCAAGTCTGAGACTAAACTTCTCTTCAGTAGCTGAACTTGTGCAGTATATTCTGTGAGAATGATGATGTTCTTGATAGATATTTCAACTTCAGCGTAAATCTTGACTAGCTCGATTGCTACAATGACTTCAATCTCATTCTGCTTGAACTGAGATGCATCGACTTTTATGTTGATTTCATTGACGTTGAGAAATGTCAATGATTGTTTTATTTCACAAAAGCTTTTTAATACAATGATTGCAATAATCATATTGAGTCAAAGTGAAGAATCAACTGAGAACTGCATCTGAGCTTTGTATCAAACAGTGAATACAATGTCATTTATGATGAAAATTGCGCGATACTGTTCAGTGAGAAGCATATGAGAATATTCAAGCATAATCAGATGTTCAAATAGATCTCTGTTTATGTAGTGCATGAAGTAATTGTTCTTGATGTTTTCTTTTGTTGATCGAAGTTGCTCATCATCATTGAACATATGCATTGAATCGTTGCTGTGAGTCATAGCAATAAAGATTTCTACATTCTCGACTTTCACGACTTTCTGAATGATAGTATGATCTTCTTTGAATTTTTTTAGCATAGTAGTGTTGAAGTTGATCAGCATGCAGACAACAGCGCTTACGTCATGCTCAAGAATATTTACACTTAGCTCAATCTTGATGCGCTGAAAGAATTCTTGATCTTTCATGTTAAAAGTTTTCTTCATCTTGATTCTTTGAAAGTACGAGCAGAACATCTTAATAACAGCGTCATGCTCAGTCTCATTGTTCATTCTATTGAGCTTGACATTGATAATTCTCTGAAGCATATGACGTTTGAATTCGTGATCTCGCTTTGAGAATTGATGAGTGATACAAAGATTAAGATCTTTGTATTTTACATTGAGTGAATTATCATCGCTCTTGAAATCTTTGTGAATCACATCAACTTCTTCATTGTTGATTTGTACAATTGAAGAATCTTATGTCTCATGCTGCTTGTCACTTTGTTCACTCTGTTGACTCTGAGATTGCATCTTATTCATTAAACGATTGCTTAAACTTATGACTTTTAGAAGCAGAATGTCAAGACTGATCTGATGCAATTTGTATTAATGATCTCTAATGTCATGTAGAGTTTTCTTGCTCTGATCGATAATTTAATGTATCAGCTGATCATAAAAGACATCAGATAACTCGTAAGAAACATTTCATCATCGTCAAGCAAAATTGTTATTTACTGAGTGAGATGCATGACTGTCTTGAGCGACTATCTGATGTTCAATGAACTGCAAGTAAAAATGAACAATCTTCTTATTCATTAAAATGATGTCTTTGTTTTTCAGTTGTTGAAGCTGTTCATTCATTTTGAAAATGAATGTATCAGCTGTGTTGTTGAATGAACTTAACACTTTGACTTTCTTGCTCAGCTTTAAAAGTAGCATTGTGATAATGACATTCATCAGTGTCTTCTTGATCTCTATTCAGCTCGATATTTCACTCAGCAAGAGTAGTTGAAAGATTCAAGTCTTCAAAGAGAACTGATGTGAATTTGATATGAAGATTCTGACTCAGTATAATATTGCAAAAGCAATCATTGTATTCATAATATTTCTCATCAATATGAGCAGAATTAAGAATTCTGATTGTCGCTATTTTGATTCTGTTGAGCTTGTCAGACATGATTGAATGAACTGAGATCACATTTGATGCATTGAAAAGACAATACTGAAGTACTTGTTTATCATCATTCTGTCGCTTATGCTCATGAAGATTGAACGTTGACTTCAACTTGATTGAGCTTCAATCTGTCTTGATGAAAGAACAATGAAGAGCTACGCTCACATCTGTCGTGTTGAAGAAAATAAATGATTTGACAAGAATGATAGCAGTTCACTTGTCATCATTGATTTGCACTTCAAAGTGATTCTTCGAGTCAAATTAATAGTTGAAGCGATTGAAAAAACACAGCAAATCAACATACTTTTTGTCTGTTTTCGCGAATGTGATGAGTGCATGCAACTCGCAGAGCAATGTTTGAGTCTTTGCAATCAATGCTTGCTGTGTCTTCATCGACTGTAGTCTAAAGAAATCTTTGATAAGTCAGCACTTTTTATCATTACAATAAGTGCATCAATATGATAAATAGATAGTTGAATGATTCTTCTTTGAAGTACTTGTTCTACTTAAATGATATGTTTGTGATTTTTAGACTGACTGAATCACATGTTGAATGCTGAAAAGTCTTGCTTTATTCTGATACTACTGTTGAATTTTCAATACTGATTCATGAATGTATCTTGTTTAATCATCGAGATGAAGATCTTCAGCTTAACTGTGTGATCTTCTGACAAATCAAAGACTTTTTTGAGTGTGTTCTTTATATTTTAAAGAACTGATGAATCTTCATGATTCTCAAGCAAAATCAACTGAGTATGAGTTGAGATCAATCTGAAGATAAATTCAAGAAAGATCATTCATTCATCTTGATGCAGATTCTTAATCTTTGAATCATTGATGTTGTGTATGAAAAACTTGAATTTGAAATAAGAAGTGTGCAACAGAGACATGTTTGAATAGTTCGCAATGATAATTTCATGAATGTCAGAATTTGAATGTAAGCAAAAGACTTAATTATGTAAGATGTCGTGAACAGAAAGACAGTTCTTGAATAACAATGATGTGACTTGATGTAATTTAATGTCAAAGCGAATGCTGAATGTTCAGTTCATCAAGATCTTCATTACAATCTTGCAAGTAACATAAAGATTCTTATTCAAAGAATTGAATGCATCAATTACTGATTCAACTACTTCATTGATTTCAAAAATAATCTTAGTTCAAAAGATGATAAACTTGATGTTCTGATGCTCAGCTAAATCTGCTTTCTGCATCATTTTCTCATCATTTGAAATGAAGATAGTGAAATTATCATTCTCAAGCTTCATCATTCAAGATGTATGATACATGACATCAATCACTGCATCTTTATCTGTTGATGTCACTTTGAACTTTTCTTTGAACATCATGATGAAATGTTTGTTGAAAGACGTAGAGTAATGATGTAAGATGACATTAAGCTGTTAAAGATGAAGAAGCAATAAGAAGCAGTGAAATTGTAGAATGTACAATGATAAATGTTATGAACATGCCTAAATCAATCAGAGTTCAGATCTAATTCTAATCAATTTGATTAAAGCAAGTCATGACGCTATGTCTAGTTTGAACCTAGCGCATTTCTTTGAGTCATTCTCAGCACTTCTTCTCGTTGTTCAGCACTTTCTTCATTCATCTCTTTCATCATTCTTTTAGACAAACACATCTGACATATTACATCACATCTGTATCAAGTTTAGCGCAGTCTCAAGTCATTATTTATAAAAGAGCTTGCACTCTTTCTCTTCTGTATTCTTAATGTCTTGTTATAACTATCTCTAAAGAGCAATACATATATATCAGCTTCAAGTTTCTTTGATTGAATGATCTAGACATGATTTCAACATTACATTAAGAATCTCGTTTATCATACGATACAGATACTCATTACTCATTCAATATACTCGTTCAGACAGATCGAGTCTAAAGAAATTCATTTATCTGATGATCGACGCAATCGAAAGACAGAACAACATTAGAAAGTTTATAGAATCAACAGCAAGACTGATTGAATTGCTAGACAACTTACAGCTCATTAAGTACACATCATTCATTTCGATTAATATAATCAGCGATAAAGAATCTTCATTGATTGCTAGAGAATCAAATCGATCAAGAGAATCAATCAACTTTCAAATTAAACAACAAAAATAACTTTATCTTCTATTGTCAAGCATCACTCTTCGCTCGATCTCTTTCTTTTAAAACATTCATTCAATTCAATCTCTTCTTTCTTTCTCATCATGTCTTGTTTCTTCAAAGAGCGTTTCAAAGCTTCATTCTTCATTGTCGAAGATAACGACTCATTCGCTGAAATCATAACATCTTCTATGACTATGAAAGCTTTGAAGAAACGATGCAAAGAGCTGAAAGCTAGACTATAAGCTAGAGAGATTATCTTGTCATCATCAATCTACTTTGAGCGTTTTAGATCTCAGAAAATATTCAATTCTTCATTGTTCACTGATGAAAAGAATTCTATCTGAAAGAATTGATATGAAAAAGTTCAGAATAAGCTGAAAATCAACGTTGATCTCTTTTCAAGTGAATGAGTCAAGCTGAGCTACGTACATTTCAGATTATTCAATGATGCAGCTGAGATCATTCAGTCAAGACGTGAACGTGACTGTTTCAACTCATACAAGATCATCAATGAGCTTTTGAAAGAGCTATCTCAGTTGTTTGATGATTCAGATAAAGAAGTCAACTTTCGTAGAAACTACTACAACTTGATTCAAGAACAGAAGAAATTCAGTGAGTTTTATACTCAATTTCAACGACTATTCTTTTATCTAAACTATCAAGAAAAACAGCTGATTGTCGATTTAAAGAATAAAATAAATCTTCAACTTCAATTCGCTTGAGTAACTCAATTGATTCAACTCAGTACTCTGAAAGAAATTCGTTTCTATCTCATTCGATTGAATAATGATCAACGAGCTATTCAAGAGATCAAGAATAGAGAAGCAATGATCAAAGCTAGAACAACTAAACAGATCATCTTTGCTGAAGAATCAGTCAAAGCTATTTGT
>JAABUT010001586.1_pt1 | contig 25444 bp, 27 predicted proteins | sample 5559281 | NCBI WGS metagenome assembly JAABUT01 (sample SAMN10711880, study PRJNA513359) | rock metagenome | isolation source: Antarctica rocks | place: Antarctica: Victoria Land, Ricker Hills nord | collected 2016-01-04
CCTCGCTCACACACCTATTCTCCGTTGTTTGCAGGAGAACATGCGACGACACACCGACGCACGAGGAAGGAAGGAAAGAGCACTCGCTACAGGGCAGGACATTTCAAAGCACCTGACCAGTTACCCGCTCTCGTCGGTGGCACCGCCGATCACGTTCCCGCTGTTGGTGCTGGGTGCCAACAGGTGCCGTAGGCCGCCGTCGATGAGCCCGACCGACGCCGGGCCTCGAGGGCCATGTCGCCGAGCCGGCGGTCAGTGTCACCCGTCCTGATGAGACCCTGAACGCAGCCCGATCGTCCTCGGGCGGCCGCCACACGAAGTTCCACGGAACTCGGAACATCCTGGACCGGGCAGAGGCCATCACGAATGCAGCGCGGCTGCAGTAGCTGCCAGAGGCGATAATCGGCGAGCCGGGGCATGTCGTCGCGCCGAGTGTGACCGGACTGTGCAGTTCCGGGTCGGCGAGGGTGCGGCAGGCGGAAGCAGCGGAAGAGCTGGAAGCCCACGATCCTGTACGTGAGAGTAGGAACTGAACGCCGCAGCCGCAGCCGGTGGGCTCGGAGGCGGCGACCGCTTGGTACGGGTGGTCTTTGGTGGCGCGCGGCTGTGTCACCGGAACGGATCGCCGGGGGTCGTTGACTGCGGCGAAGTAGGTAGGCGCCAAGTTTGTGACCGCCTGGCAGCTGTCCCGTCTACGTCCGCTTGTTGTTGGATGGGTCCAGGGCGCGCGCGGCAGTCTCGAGTTTGCCCAGCAGCTCAGCTACCTGCCCTTCCAGGGAAGTGAGTCGTCGCAGGACGGACTGCTGATCCCCGAACAGCTCCTGGCTGTCGGTGGGGGGAGTCTTGCCCTGCACCGCGGCGGCCACGGTGGCCTTTTTGCGGCCGGGAGAGGACGGGGGCTTCTTCGACGGCGATGCCGTCGAACGCTTCGTGGTTGCTGGGGGTTTCGCCGCCGCCTGCGTGGTGTTGGCCGCCTGATAGGCATCAAGCAGTGCCGCCGGCAGCCGGCCACGGTCGCTCACCTTCAACCCCGTCCTTTTCGCCCAAGCCCGTACCGTGCTGGTTGTCTCGGATGCCATTGCGTCAGTCTGTCAGGCAGTTGGATCGCCGATGAGGGATCGCCCTGCGTTGTGAAGCCAGTGCCGCCGGCTTGTCCAGTAACTCGGTTCACAACTGCGTGTCGCGGTCCTGGTTTCGCCTGGGTTCTCCTACGGTCAGCTGGTGGAGTTGGGGTATGCGCGGATGTCGCCCGTCGAGCGGGATCTGCAGCGGCAGGTCGAGGCGTTGACGGCCGCTGGGGTCGGGGTGGACCGGATCTTTTCAGACACCTTGGTGGGGGTGTGGGTGGACCGGCCGGGGTGGCGGGCGGTGCGGGAGCTTGCCGGCCCGGGCGATGTGGTTGTGGTGCACACGCTGGACCGGTGAGGTCGCACGACCCGCGACACCCTGGGTGTGGTCCAGGAGCTGACTAGGCGGGGGGTGGGGCTGCGCACTCTGGCAGACCCGGTCCGTTGGCTCGGCGGACCCGGCAGATCCGATGGGGCAGTTGATGGTGGCGGTGTTGGTGTTGCTGGCCCAGATGGAGCGCACCTACACCGCGGAGCGGGCGGCGCACGCCCGGGCGGTGGCCAGCCGGTTGGGCCGGCAGGTCGGCCGCCCGTCGTTGCTGGACCCGGCGGCGTTGGCGTTGGCGGTGCAGCTGCGCGATCGCGGTCACACGATGGCCCAGATCGTGGCCAAGACCGGGATGACCCGGTCGAGTCTGTACCGGTACCTGCCTCCGCGCCCCCCGGCGCCGCTGACCGCCGCCGAGCAGGCGGAGCAGGCAGAGCAGGCCGTGCACACCGGGACCACAGCGGCTGCTATTCCCGCGGTTGTTTCTGGGGGGGTTGTGGTGGCTGTGGCGTGAGCGGAGGGGGAGCGGTGATGGGGGACCGGGTGGGTGTGGGGGAGCGGTTGGTGACGGTGTTGCTGACGTTGGCGGTGCCGCAGACGGCGGACCCGGAGGACGCGGCCGGGTTGGTCGCCGACGCCGCGGAAGGCACCGCGTTGCAGGTCCGGCACGCGGTGGGGGTGGAGGGGCATCTGCCGACTCCGGGAGCGACGGTGGTCCGTCCGGGGCGGCGGATGCCGTGGCAGGTCGTTTCGGTGGCGGTGGACACGGTGCGGTTGCGGGACCTGGTGGGCGATGTGGTGGAGGTGTCCCGGCGTGGTGTGCTGCCCGACCCGCTGGAACAACCGGCCGGGCTGGCGGTGTGAGCGATGCACGGCCCGGGTTCGCAGTCGGTCCGGTGGTGAGCGGCCCGCGGCGAACGGTGCCGGGGCAGCTGTCGTTGTTGCCGGGCTGTCTGGATGCTCAGGACCGGGCGGTGTTGGCGTTCGCCCGCGACCATCATCTGCAGGGCCGGGTCGGTGCCCACGTCCGCGCGCAGCTGGGGATGACCCAGACCCGGTACTACCAGCTACTGCTGCGCCTGCTGGACCGGGTGGAGGTCACCGAGGCCGAACCGGAGCTCGTCGCTGGGCTGGTGGCGTTGCGCAACGGTCGCCGCCGACGGCTGGCCCGGCCACGGCCGGCTGGGCGGGCAGGCTCGCGCTGAGCAGGGCTGCGGCGGTCCTGTCGCCCCCACGGCCAGCAGCAGCACGCCAACGCAACAGGCGTTCGACGCGGGCGCCGGCGGTGGGATAGTGGGTGATGACTGAGGACCGCCTGGTCGGCGAGTGGCGGGTGCTGACCGTCACCGAGGACCTGGTCGGCGCCGGGGTCGGTCGGCTACGCCAGCGGCTGCTGGACTCCTCGGCTGGGCACCGCTATCTGGTGCTGGACCTGACCGCGGTCGACCTGATCGACTCCACCGGCCTGGGCGTGTTGGTCGGCGCTCTGAAACGGCTGCGGGCCGGCAACGGCCAGCTTCGCCTGGCCGCCGCACACGGCGACGTCGCTCGGCTGTTGCACGCCACCGGCCTGGACAAGGTGCTGCCGCTGTACTCCAGCGTCGCCGGCGCGCTGGAGCTGTAACACCGCACCGGCCGCAGGAGATCCGCTGAGCTCGACGGCACCCGAGGCCAAGCCCTGGATCGCCCTCGGCCCGCTCGAGGACCCGTCCGTCTGCCAGCTGCCCCAGGGCGGGTGTGGACAGCCGGAGCACACCCTGCGCAGGGACCGGGAAGCCAGCCGGCAACCCATTAGACCGGCACGACAACCCGCACAGCACGGCCCCTGCGGGCCTGGCGTGGACGGCCTACGGCCGGCTCAACTGTCTGAGGTTGCCCCCCGGATTGTGCGGGGCCGCTCCTCCCCGGGCAAGGGCGCCCAAGATCCTTCCTCGGGCGCTGCGCGGGAAGCTTCTTGGGCTTTCCTCCCTTGCCCGGGGAGCCGCTGCGACCCCTGCGGGCGGCTTTGCGGCGGAGGGGTGAACCCACCGCCCTCAAGGCCGGGGGACACCGGCCCACCCGCACCCGCTCGTCGGGACGGGACAGGGAGGCACCGATGAGCACCAGCACACACACCAACAGCACCCACTCCCGCAGCACAACCAGCGCGAAGACTGGCGGGCAGGACAAGCTCGCCGCGCTGGACGAGCAGATCAGTGACGGTGTCGCCGCGTTGGTGGACTCCGAGGGGGTGGCGGGCGATGCTGGACACCGCCGCGAAGTTCCACAGCTACAGAGGGAACCTGCTGCTGATCGCGCTGAGGCGCCGCAGGCCAGCCGGGTTGCTGGGTTCCGCAGTTGGCAGAGCGTGGGCCGGCAGGTCCGCAAGGGGGAGCGGGGCATCGCGATCCTGGCGCCGTGCACCTACCGCCCCAAGACGGCCGAGCAGGCCGAACCGACCGCACCGGCCGACCAGGAGCCGGCTGCCACCTGCAGTGGGGGAGCGGTGCCCGCCGCCGGCGGCAAGCAGGTCCGGGGTTTCGGGTGGTGCACGTGTTCGCGCTTCACCAGACCGAGGGGGCGCCGTTGCTCGAGGTCGCCCCGGCTCTGCTGACCGGTCAGGCACCGGCCGGGCTGTGGGACGACCTCGCCAGCCAGGTGACCGGATCTGGCTACGCCTTGGAGCGTGGTGACTGTGCCGGCGCCAATGGCTACACCGACCCGACCCGCCGGGTGGTGCGGGTCCGGGACGACGTCGACGACGCCCAGGCCGTGAAGGTCCTTGCCCACGAGCTCGGGCATCTCGAGTGCGGCCACGTCACAGACTTGCCGACCTACGCCATCTGCCGGGGGCGCTGTGAGGTTGAGGCCGAGAGCGTCGCGTACGTGGTGGCGGCGGCGCATGGCCTGGACGCCGGCGGCTACACCTTCGCCTACGTCGCCGGCTGGGCCGGGGGAGACCTCACCTGTGTCCGGCAGGCCGCCGAGACCGTCACCAAGGCCGCCCGTACGATCCTGGGCCGCTGCAGCGCCGACACCACAACCGCCCCGGACGACGTGACCGCCACGGCTTGAGCCCGGCGCCCGGGCCCGGCGTCGAGCCGGGCACGGGCCCTCCGGCTGAGCTGCACGAGCAGAGCAGCTATGACCGCAGCGGGCAACCGATCCCGACCAGCTGCGCGAACGCGCCGACGCCCAGACCGAGGACCTGCGGGCATCGCTGCGCGAGCAGCGCGAGGGCGACGCCGAGCGGGCACAGGGGTCGCCGCGAGCACGTCGCCGAGCGCTGAGCCCGCGTCGACGAACTCACCGCCAGCGCCGCCGCCGCGAGGAAAGTCGCCGCAGACACCGTGAGGCAGCCGGCCGGCTAACCGGCCGGCTGCAGGTGCCGGGCGGGCACCCACGCCTCGACGAGGACCGTCGCCGCACCGTCGTCGACGGCGTACACCACGCGGCCCTGCCAGCCGCCGGCCGCCCGGTCCTGGCGCCACTCGGCCAGCAACCCGGCCCAGCGACCAGGGCACTCCGGCAGGCCGGTGACCCAGCAGTGCCGGGTCAGGACCGGACGCGGCCGGTCCTGCAGGGCAGCAAGCTCCGGGTCGGCGCCGACCTCCCCGGCCGTTCTGACCGCGCTGCGCTCGGCCAGGGTCGAACTGTGGCCCCGTGACATGCCTCCTGCCATTAGGCCAGCATGACACCGATCCTCGAACGCGTGTTCGCGTGCTGTCCGGCCCGGGCGCACGTGGGCCGCCGGCTCCTCGGGCAGGTGCCGCCCAACTGGTCCCTTACTCCAACTCACGCTGACTCGGCGCCACCGGTAGGGCTCCGCGGGACGCATCTTGCTCGCGGAGCCTCTGCGACCCCTAAGGCAGCCTCACGGCGAGGTGAACCCACTGCCGCCTTCCGGCGGGGGACAGCTTCCCCGCCGGTGCGGCGCGAGGGCGTGTCCCCTGGGGTGGTGTAGGTCGGGCTCTTGGTCGTGACCGTGTTCGTGTCCGTCCCGGATGTTGAAGAGCCATCGCGTGAGGCTGTGTGAGAAACCCGCCAAGGCAACTCACAGAAGGACTCAACGCGATGGCCCTAGACGATTCTGCCCTGCTCGAGATGATTGAGATGCTCCGCACCGCTGACGGCGGTGAGCTCATGCGCCGGCTGCTGGGAGGGATGCTCCAAGCCGCCGTCTGAGTACCGGGGCACCGCAGGGAGGCCGACCTCCGCGCTGTCCACCGATTAGTGAGCAGCGCGGCGATGGCCGTCCGTCCGACTCCTCTCGCTTCCGCCAGCTCGAGGAACATCGGTGACAGGCTGACCGGGTGCCGGTAGCGCAGGACAAGGAGCAGGGCCGAGAAGCTGTTCGTGCCCTGGTCGCCACTTTCTCTGCGAACGCCGCGCATTACCGGTCGCGGGACTTCGACGAGACAAGCGCCCGCACGGCCTTTGTCGACCGGCTGTTCGAGGCGTTGTGCTGGGACGTCACTGGCGCCGCTCCTGACCGGGAGGTCGTGTTTCACGCGCGGTACACGACCGGGCCGGTACTCGGGGGCGAGACCGCCTGGGACGACGACCTGACCGACGAGGAGATCGACGCCCGCGGCGACCAGGTCGGCGTGCCCGACTACTCGTTCCACACCGGCGGAACGCTGCGGTTCTGCGTCGAGGCCAAGCGCCCACACACGGGGATCACCGGCCGGTCGTCGGTGTTCCAGGTGAAGACGTACGCGTGGAACCGCGGCCTGCCGTTCTCGGTCCTCACCGACTTCGCGAGGCTGCGTGTGTACACGACGCTCGCCCGCCCGGACCGGGAGCGGCCGGAGGCGGGCCTGCTCGCCGGGTACGACCTGAGGCACACCGACTACGTCGAGCAGTGGGACGCGTTGTGGTCGCTGCTGTCCGGGAGGCGGTCGCCGCCGGCCGCTCGGAGCGCAGGGTCGCGGTCGCCGCGCCGCGCGGGGCGCTCGGCGTCGGGGAGTCGTTCCTGCGGGACTTGGAGGGCTGGCGGGCCGAGCTAGGCAGCGACCTGCTGCGACGGCAGCCGGACCTGACGGGCCGCGAGCTCGACGAGGCGACCCAGCGGATCCTCGACCGGCTGGTGTTCATCCGCGTCGTCGAGGACCGGCAGGTCGAGCCGGCCGTCGTTCTTCGTCGGTACGCCCGGCTGCCGGACGCCTACCAGGCGCTGTGCGCGGAGTTCCGGCGCATGGACGCGGTCTACAACGGCCAGCTGTTCGCGGAGCACCACAGCGAACGGCTGGAGGTCAGCGACGGCCTCATCACCCGGCTCATCGCTGGGCTGTACACCAGTGGCGGCTCGCCTTACCGCTTCGACGCCTTCCGGGCCGACTTCCTCGGCGAGGTGTACGAGCGCTTCCTTGGCAAGCACTTCGAGGTCAGCGGCCGGACCGCCAAGCTCGTCGACAAGCCTGAGGTCAGACATGCCGGCGGGGTGTACTACACACCGCGCTGGGTCGTGGACCACATGGTCTCCGCCGCGCTGGAGCCGCTCCTGGCCGGCCGTCGCCCCGAGCAGGTCGCCGAGCTGAAGGTCGTGGACCCGGCCTGCGGCTCCGGCACCTTCCTGCTCGGTGTCTTCGACAGGCTGATCCGCTGGCACGAGCAGTACTACACCGACCACCCCCACCGGGACCCGCAGTCGCACTACGCCGACGGCCTGGGCCGAACACGGCTCAGCAACGACCTCAAGGGCCGGATCGTTGTGAACAACGTGCACGGCGTTGACATTGATCCGCAGGCGGTCGAGGTCGCCCAGATGAGCCTGTACCTGCGGATACTGGAGGAGGAGACCTCGGCGACGCTCAACGCGCAGACCCGGCTGTTCCAGGGCGCGCACCTGCCCTCGCTCGCCCGCAACGTCAGGGCCGGCAACAGCCTGGTCGAGACGGCTGACATGCCAAGCGAGCTCACGACCGACTTCGAGACCCGGCGGCACGTCAACCCCTTCGACTGGGCCGACCCCGCCCGTGGGTTCGGCACGGTGATGACTGGCAGGGGTGGCTTCGACGTGGTGATCGGCAACCCGCCCTACACCCGCGTGCAGGCCCTGCGCCGCTACCACCCAGACCAGGCCAAGCTGGTGGAGGAGCGGTACTCGACCGCGGCCAGCGGCTTCGACTTGGCAACCGTGTTCACCCAGCGCGGCCTGGAGCTCCTCCGGCCGCCGGCCCGCAACCGGGCCGACAGCGCACTGACCTACATCACGACCCGGACGTTCACCGAAACGGACGCGGCCGCAGCGCTGCGTGCCCTGCTCGCCACCGGCGGCCACGTCGCCTCGGTCGTCGACTTCGGCGCCGGACGGGTGTTCCCCGAGGCGGGCGCCTACACGGTCGTGCTGACGTTGCGCGCCCGTCGCCAGGACCGGTGGCGGCTAACCCGCGTCCCCGACCCGCCCACCGCCACCTCTCTCGCGGCTGCATTGGATGACCCGGTGCTGAACGCAGAAATCAACGGCCAGCCGCCCGCGGACGAGGCATGGACGCTGTCGCTCCCGGCCGAGGACGCGCTCCTACGTCGACTCGGCCGTGACCACCCGACGCTGTCCGCCGTCAGCGGCGACAGCATCTTCCAGGGCGTTGTCACGGGTGCGGACAAGATCTTCAGGTGTGCGGACCTGGGACCGGACCCGACGGACCCGACGAAGCGGCTGGTCCGGCCGCACAGCAGCGCCCCGGGTTCACCCGTGCTGTCGCTCGAACTCGTCCACCTTCGCCCCGTGCTCGCGGGTAAGAGCGACTTCGCCCCCTTCAAGACCACGGCCGCGCACGAGCGATTGATCCTGCCGTACGACGCGTCCGAGCCCGGCGCGCGGATGGCACTCATTCCCTTCTCACGTCTAGAGCGGGAAGCACCAGCCATCGCCGCATGGCTGCGGTCGAACCGCGCGCTGCTCGCGGCTCGCCAGGGCGACTGGACAGAAGCCAACTGGCACGCCTACTCGGCGCGCAAGAACCTGGAGAAGTTCGACGGCCCGAAGGTCCTCGTGCCGTCAATGCTCGACCGTCTCTGCGCGACATACGACGCGGGCGGCCACTACTTCGTCAACGTCAGCACCGGCGGCTACGGCATCGGCACCGACCCCGCCAGTGGCGCCGACCCGGAGTACGTCGCCGCGCTGCTCAACAGCACCCTGCTGACCTGGGTCCTGCGGCGTATGTCCCGCGCCTGGCGCGGCGGCTGGTTCGAAGCCCGCAAGGGCAACCTCGCCCGGCTCCCTGTCGCGGTACCGTCCACAGCCGTCCAGCAGGAGACGGTGGCGCTGTACCGCGAGGTCGTGGCCGCAGTCACGGCAGCCGCAAACGACCCAGACGACCCGGATCGCGCGCGACTCGCCGCTGTGGCCCGCCGCACCTTTGACCACACCGTTGCCGGGCTGTACGGCCTCAGCCTCGTGGAGCGGGACCTGACGGGCACGTGAGCTCGACGCCGGCTAGGCAGCGTCGGCCGAAAGCGAGCGGTTTAGGCCCCGGCGGCACATGTCCAGCGTTGTCTGCCCACGCCGCAGGCCATAGGGCGACGCCTCCGATTCTGGTCGACTGCCCATGTTCACAGGGTCTTCTGTCGACCAGGAGCGGCGGCGGACCAGGCGCTGTCGTCCGTCCCAGTAACGACCGTATGTGAGACAGTCCGGCGGGCAGAACGAGCGCTTCTGGGCGCGTCCGGATTCAGCCGGCAGGAACTCGATGCCGACACCTGCCAGCACGAGCACAGACGGCGCCGGCGCTCTGATCCGCTCGGCGAAAGTGGCGACCAGGACGGCGAAGAACACCAGGACGAGGACCAGCTGCACATCTCGCACGAAGGTCCCCAGGCCCGGGTTCGGGGTCGCCGAAGCGACCGCCGACCAGACTTCCCGGCACCCCGCTACCCGGGCCGGGAGCGCTCGCCGGCAGCATCTGGTCGGGACGAGCCTGGATGAGTTCGGGCGGCCGCGCAGTCCGAGCAGCCGCGGTCCCGGCTGCGCCAGGTGAGCGCGGCCTGCGCCGAGCAAACGACCAGGGCGAGGACCGAGCCGGCGTCGCGATAGAACACCACGGTCAGCAGCCCCACAGCCACCAGCGCCACGACGACGGCGACGGCCTGCCAGGTCGGGCGCCGTAGGGGCAGGGAGCCGGTGTAGATCCATACCAGTCGGCAGCGCGGACAGCTCTCCTTCGCTCCCGCGACGTTCCTGTTCATCCGATGCCTTCCCGCCGCTGCCTCCGCACAGGACGTGAGAGGCGCCCTGAAGGGTCGGCCCGCCGGTCGGCCTCGTCCGTGAGGAAGTCGTGAGTACGGCGTGAGGATCCCGTGAGGAAGCGCCCCGGACGCCCTGCGCACCGCCAATGCGGGGGTTGACTTCGATCCGCACCGGTGATCGCGCCGGTACCGCGAGGCCTTCCGGTCTCCTGCGCTCGAGGTGGAGAACACGTGTACGACGTTGCTTTCGTGGTGCTGATACTGGCGATCTTTGCGGTTCTCGGGGTCGTCGGGAAGGGCGCGGAGAAGCTGTGAACGCGGAGAACCTGGTGGGTCTGGTCCTGGCGGTCGGGCTGACGCTGTTCCTGGTGGTCGCGCTGCTGTTCCCGGAGCGGTTCTAGGTGGGTACCAACACCGCCGGTCTGATCTTCGTCGGCACGTTGACCGTTGCCCTGATCGCCACCTACCGGCCCTTGGGCGACTACATGGCCAAGGTGTTCACGAGCACCAGGCACAGCCGCGCTGAGCTCGCCGTCTACCGGGTCTCAGGTATCGACCCGGACGCCGACCAGACGTGGAGCACCTACCTGCGGTCGGTGCTGGCGTTCGCCGCCGTCGGGGTGCTGCTGCTCTACGGCTTCCTGCGCATCCAGCACCTGGGGTTGTTCGGCCACAACTACGCGGGCGGCACCAACCCGCCGCAGATGTCGTCGAGCCAGTCGTTCAACACCGCGGTCAGCTTTGTCACCAACACCAACTGGCAGAGCTACTCCGGGGAGAGCGCGCTGGGCTACATCGTGCAGATGGCCGGCCTGGCGGTGCAGAACTTCGTGTCCGCGGCCATGGGCATCGCCGTCGCGATCGCCCTGGTCCGCGGTTTCGCACGGTCGCGCACTGACCGGTTGGGGAACTTTTGGGTCGACCTGACCCGGACCTGCCTGCGCATCCTGCTGCCGATCTCGGCGCTGTTCGCTCTCGTACTGATCGGCGCCGGAGCGGTGCAGACCTTCCACCCGTACCACACGGTCACCACTCTCACCGGCGGCTCGCAGACCCTGACCGGCGGTCCGTACGCCAGCCAGGAAGCCATCAAGATCTTCGGCACCAACGGCGGCGGGACCTACAACGTCAACTCCGCGCACCCGCTGTCCAACCCGACGGCCTGGACCAACTGGCTCCAGGTCTACCTGCTCCTGGCGATCGGGATCTCCCTTCCGCGCACCTTTGGTCGCATGGTCGGCGACAAGCGGCAGGGCCTGGCGATCGTGGCGGTGATGAGTCTGCTGCTGCTGGGCAGCGGCGTGATGGCCGAGGCCGCGCAGGCCGCGCACCACGGCACCGTCCCGACCGCCGTCGGCAGCTCGCGGGAAGGCACCGAGACCCGCTTCGGTGTCCCGGACTCGGCCGCGTTCGCGGTGGCGACGACGACCACGAGCACCGGTGCGGTCGACAGCTTCCACGACAGCTACACCAGCCTGGGTGGCGCGGTCCTGCTGCTGGACATGATGTACGGCGAGATCGCGCCGGGTGGCACCGGCTCAGGCCTGTACGGGATCTTGATCCTCGCGGTATTGAGCGTGTTCATCGCCGGCCTCATGGTCGGGCGCACCCCGGAGTACCTAGGCAAGAAGATCAGTAGCCGTGAGGTGAAGTTCGCCTCGCTCTACATCCTCACAACGCCAGCCGTGGTGCTGGTGGGCACGGCGATCGCGATGGCGCTGCCCGGGGAGCGCGCCTCGATGCTCAACAGCGGCGCGCACGGGCTGTCCGAGGTGCTGTACACGTTCACCTCCGCGGCCAACAACAACGGCTCGGCCTTCGCCGGGATCAGCGTCAACACGACCTGGTACAACACCGCGCTCGGGGTGGCGATGGCCCTGGGCCGGTTCCTGCCGATGGTCCTCGTCCTGGGCCTGGCGGGATCCCTGGCCCGGCAGGCACCGGTGCCGGCCTCAGGCGGCACTCTGCCGACCCACCGGCTGCAGTTCGTCGGCTTCCTCACCGCGGTGAGCGGCATCGTCGTCGCGCTCACCTACTTCCCCGCCCTCGCCCTCGGTCCGCTCGCGGAAGGTCTGCACTGATGTCCACCGTCACAGTCACTCCCCCCGGGCCTCCGCCGGCCACGCCGGTGGGCGACGGCGCCCCCCGCCGGGTCCAAGGCGGGCTGCTGGACCCGGCCCAGCTGCTCCGCTCGCTGCCCGGCGCGGTCACCAAGCTCAACCCGGCCACGCTCTACAAAAACCCCGTCATGCTCATCGTCGAGATCGGCTCGGTGTTCACCACCGTGCTCGCCGTCCGCGACCACACGGTCTTCGCCATCCTGATCGCGATCTGGCTCTGGCTCACCGTGGTGTTCGCCAACCTCGCCGAGGCCGTCGCCGAAGGCCGCGGCAAGGCCCAGGCCGAGGCCCTGCGCCGGGCCAAGACCGACACCCTGGCCCGGCGCCTGGTCGACCAGGCGGCGCTGTCCGGCACCGAGGAGCAGGTCCCGGCGCCCCAACTGCAGCAGGGCGACCGGGTGGTGTGCGAGGCCGGCGACACCATCCCGGGCGACGGCGACGTCATCGACGGTGTCGCCAGCGTCGACGAGTCCGCGATCACCGGCGAGTCCGCCCCGGTCATCCGGGAAAGCGGCGGCGACCGCAGCTCGGTCACCGGCGGCACCAAGGTGCTGTCCGACCGGGTCGTCGTGCAGATCACCCAGAAGCCCGGCGAGAGCTTCATCGACCGGATGATCGCACTGGTCGAAGGGGCGAGCCGGCAGAAGACACCGAACGAGATCGCCCTGAACATCCTGCTCGCCTCGCTGACGATCGTCTTCCTGCTCGCCACCGCGACCCTGCAGCCGCTCGCGATCTTCTCCAAGGCGCAGCAGCCCGGTATCCCGGACAGCGCCGCCATCACCAGCAACGGGGTGACCGGCATCGTGCTGATCTCCCTGCTGGTCTGCCTGATCCCGACGACGATCGGCGCGCTGCTGTCGGCGATCGGGATCGCCGGGATGGACCGGCTGGTGCAGCGCAACGTGCTCGCCATGAGCGGCCGGGCCGTCGAAGCCGCCGGCGACGTCGACACCCTGCTGCTGGACAAGACCGGCACCATCACGCTCGGCAACCGGCAGGCCAGCGAGTTCATAGCGCTCGGCGGTGTCAGCGACAGCGACCTCGCCGACGCCGCGCAGCTGTCGAGCCTGTCCGACGAGACGCCCGAGGGACGCTCGGTCGTCGTTCTCGCCAAGCAGCAGTTCGCGCTGCGGGAACGCACCGAGGGCGAGCTCGTCGGTGCGACGTTCGTGCCGTTCAGCGCGCAGACCAGGATGAGCGGCGTCGACGAGACCGGCGGCCGCCAGGTCCGCAAGGGCGCCGCCGGCGCGGTCATCGCCTGGGTCCAAGACCACGGCGGGACCGTCCCCCCCGAGACCGATCAGGTCGTCGACCGGATCTCCGGCAGCGGGGGCACCCCGCTCGTCGTCGCGGACAACAGCGGTAGCTCCGCGCGGGTGCTCGGCGTCATCCACCTCAAGGACGTCGTCAAGGACGGTATGCGCGAACGGTTCGACGAGCTGCGCCGGATGGGCATCCGCACCGTCATGATCACCGGGGACAACCCGCTGACCGCCAAAGCCATCGCGGACGAGGCCGGCGTCGACGACTTCCTCGCCGAGGCCAAGCCCGAGGACAAGATGGCGCTGATCAAGCGCGAGCAGTCCGGCGGCAAGCTCGTCGCGATGACCGGCGACGGCACCAACGATGCCCCAGCGCTGGCTCAGGCCGACGTCGGCGTGGCCATGAACTCCGGGACGTCAGCCGCGAAGGAGGCCGGCAACATGGTCGACCTCGACAGCAACCCGACCAAGCTCATCGAGATCGTCGAGATCGGCAAGCAGCTGCTCATCACCCGCGGCTCGCTGACGACCTTCTCGATCGCCAACGACGTCGCCAAGTACTTCGCGATCATCCCGGCGATCTTCGCAGTGATCTACCCCGGCCTCGACAAACTCAACATCATGCGGCTGCACTCCCCGCAGTCCGCGATCCTGTCCGCCGTCATCTTCAACGCGCTCATCATCATCGCGCTGATCCCCCTCGCCCTTCGGGGTGTGCGGTACACGCCCAGCAGTGCCAGCCAGATGCTGCAGCGCAACATCCTCGTCTACGGAGTCGGGGGCCTGATCGCCCCGTTCGTCGGCATCAAGATCATCGACCTGATCGTCCAGTTCCTGCCCGGGATCGGCTGACACCATGCGCACACTCGCGTCAACCCTGCGGCAGTACGCCGCCGCCCTGCGGCTCCTGCTGGTCATCACTGTCCTGCTCGGCGTGGCCTACCCGCTCGCGATCACCGCGATCGCGCAGGTACCCGGGCTCAAGACCCGCGCCGACGGGTCCCTGACCAAGGGCGCGAACGGCCACGTCGTCGGCTCCAAACTCATCGGCCAGCTGTTCGTCGACAAGGACGGCAACGCCGTCCCGGCGGATTTCCAGAGCCGGCCCTCCGCCGCCGGCCACGGCTACGACCCGACGGCGACCTCGGCCAGCAACCTCGGGCCGGAGTCGATCGTCGACACGCTCCCCGACCCGGCGAGCAAGAACCACACCGGCACCCAGAGCCTGCTCACGCAGGTCTGCGCCCGCAGCCTCGCCGTCGGTGAGCTGGAGAAGGTGGACGGTGCGCGGCCGTTCTGCACCCCGAGCGGCGCAGGCGCTGTGCTCGCGGTCTTCTACACCGGCCCCGGCTACACCGGCCCGATCAGCAAGGTCGTGAGCGTCAACGAGACCTGCGCCCACGGGGCCAAGCCGTTCCTGGCCACCTACCTGGGCGTGCCGGTGACCTGCGGGAAATTCGGGGACGACGAAAGCACCGCCAGGACCGTGCCGATCCGCGGCGCCGCACCAGCCACGCCGGCAGTACCGGCAGACGCCGTCACCGCATCCGCCTCCGGCCTGGACCCCGAGATCAGCCCCGCCTACGCCGCCCTGCAGGTCGCCCGGGTCGCCGCCGCCCGCCACGTCACACCCGCACAGGTACAGAGCCTGGTCGCCGCGCACACCGTCGGGCGTGACCTCGGGTTCCTCGGCGAACCGCGGGTGAACGTCCTCGAGCTCAACCTCGACCTCGACCGGCGCTACCCGGCGGCCTGACCGTGCACACCACCGCACCCGGCGCGCCGGGCAGCATCGCCGCCCGGCGCTGTCCGGCAGGCTGAAGCACATGGCGGCACGCGGACAGCTCAGGGTCTACCTCGGCGCGGCGCCCGGCGTCGGCAAGACTTTCGCGATGCTCGACGAGGGACGCCGCCGGGCCGGCCGGGGCACCGACGTGGTCGTTGGCTACGTCGAGACGCACCGGCGACCGAAGACCACCGCGATGCTGGAAGGGCTGACGGTGCTGCCGCGACGCCAGGTGGACTACCGCGGGACGCAGTTCGAGGAGATGGACCTCGACGCGGTGCTGGCCAGGGCCCCCGAGGTCGCGCTCGTCGACGAACTCGCGCACACCAACATCCCCGGGTCCCGGCACGACAAGCGCTGGCAGGACATCGAGGAGCTGCTCGAGGCCGGCATCGACGTCATCAGCACCGTCAACGTGCAGCACCTGGAGTCGCTCAACGACGTCGTCCAGACCATCACCGGCGTGCCGCAGCGCGAGACCGTCCCGGACTCGGTCGTACGGGCCGCCGACCAGGTGGAGCTGGTCGACATGAGCCCGGAGGCGTTGCGTCGGCGGATGGCGCACGGGAACATCTACGCACCGGAGAAGGTCGACGCGGCGCTGGGGAACTACTTCCGGGTCGGCAACCTCACCGCCCTGCGCGAGCTGGCGCTGCTGTGGCTCGCCGACTCGGTTGACGAGGGGCTGCAGCGCTACCGCGAGCAGCACGGCATCGCCGCCACCTGGGAGACCCGTGAGCGGGTCGTGGTCGCGCTCACCGGCGGCCCGGAGGGTGAGACCCTCGTGCGCCGGGCCGCCCGAATCGCCGCCCGCACCACCGGCGGCGAGTTCCTGGCTGTGCACATCGCCCGCAGCGACGGCCTCGCCGGCTCCAGCCTCGCCGCCCTCGCCAGCCAGCGGCTGCTGGTCGAGTCCCTGGGCGGCAGCTACCACTCCGTGGTCGGCGACGAGGTGCCCAGCGCCCTGCTGGACTTTGCCCGCGCCCACAACGCCACCCAGGTCGTCATCGGCGCCAGCCGCCGGGGGGCCCTGGCCGCCGTGCTGACCGGGCCCGGGACCGGTTCCACGATTACCCGGCTGTCCGGCCCGATCGACGTCCACATGGTCAGCCACGACTACATCGGCAAGGGGCGCGCGCTACCTCAGCTGACCAGCGGCCTCACGCCCCGGCGCAAACTGGGGGGACTAGCGGCGACCGCGGTACTCCTGGCGCTGCTCACCGTCGTCTGCACGTCGCTACGGTCCCAGCTCGGGCTGGGCAGCGACCTGCTGCTCTACCTGCTCGCCGTCGTGATTGTCAGCCTGATCGGCGGCATCTACCCCGCCCTCGCGGCGGCGGCCGCAGCCAGCTTGCTCCTCAACTTCTATTTCGTTCCGCCGGTCCACCGCCTCGCGATCGCGTCGGGCGAGGACGTCCTGGCGCTGGTGGTCTTCCTGATCGTCGCCGCGCTGGTCAGCAGCGTCGTCGACCTCGCTGCCCGCCGCACCGCGCAGGCCGCCCGCGCCAGCGCCGAGGCCGAGACGCTCGGAACCCTGGCCGGGAGCATGCTGCGCGGCGAACAGGCGCTGCCGGCACTGCTCGAGCGGGTCCTGGAGACGTTCGCGATGACCAGTGTGAGCCTGCTGCGCCGCGACAGCGAGGCGCCCGACAGTGCCGGTGCGGCCGCCGGGGGCGGGCGCGGGCTGCGCGGCGCCTGGCACTGCGTCCAGAGCACCGGGCCCGAACCGTGCCTGCGCCCGGAGGACGGTGACACCGAGGTCAGCGTCGGTGACGACCTGGTCCTGAGCCTGCGCGGTCGGGCGCTACCGGCTGCCGACCAGCGGGTCCTCGCCGCTTTCGCCGCCCAGGTGGCCGTCGCGTACCAGCAGCAGCAGCTCACTGAGGCCGCGGACGCGGCACGGCCCTTGGCCGAGGCCGACCGGGTAGGCACCGCGTTGCTCAACTCGGTCAGCCACGACCTGCGCACGCCGCTGGCGACCGCGAAGGTCGCCGTCAGCAGCCTACGGATCCGCGACATCGCCCTGAGCCCGCAGAACCGCGACGAGCTGCTCGCCGACGCCGACACCGCCCTGGACCGGCTGACCGCGCTGGTCACCAACCTGCTCGACCTGTCGCGTCTGCAGGCCGGGGTGCTCTCGGTGTTCCCCCGCCCCGTCGGTCTTGACGACGTCGTCGCCCTCGCGCTGGACCACGTCGCCCAGGACCGCCAGCTCCAGCTCGACATCCCGGACTCCCTGCCGGAAGTCCTCGCCGACCCGGGTCTGCTCGAGCGCGTCATCGCCAACCTCGTGCAGAACGCCCTGCGCTACGCCCCGCCCGAGCACCCCGTCCGCATCTCCGCCAGCGCCCTCGGCAGCCGGGTCGAGCTGCGCATCATCGACCGGGGCCCCGGCATCCCCCAGGCCGACCGGGAGGCGGTGTTCGCGCCCTTCCAGCGCCGGCACGACCACCCCACCAGCGACGGCCCCGGCGTCGGCCTAGGCCTGGCCATCGCCCGCGGGCTGCTCGAAGCCATGGGCGGAGAGTTGACCGTCGAGGACACCCCCGGCGGCGGACTGACCACGCTCGCGGCCCTATCCGCCGCGCCCGGCGAGCCCGCAGTCCCGCCCGTCGAGGACCACCCGCTAGGACTCTCGACGTGACCCGAGTCCTCGTCGTCGACGACGAGCCACAGATCCGGCGCGTCCTCACCGTGAACTTGTCGACCCGGGGGTATGACGTCACCGCGGCGCAGGACGGCACCCAAGCGCTACTCGAGGCGGCGCGGCACCCCCCCGACGTCGTCCTGCTCGACCTGGGGCTGCCCGACATCGACGGCCTCCAGGTCATCCGCGAGCTCCGCGCCTGGACGACCACCCCGATCGTCGTGCTGTCGGCCCGCACCGGCAGCGAGGACAAAGTCCGCGCCCTGGACCTCGGCGCGGACGACTACGTGCAAAAGCCGTTCGACATGGCTGAGCTCCTCGCGCGGCTGCGCGCCGCGACACGCCGCGTGCCGCCCGCGCCCGTGAGCGGGCAGATCCGCCTGGGACCCTCGACAGTCGACCTGGTAGCCAAGACCGTTGAGCGGGACGACGACGACGGCCGGCGCACCATCCACCTCACCCCCACCGAATGGCACCTGCTCGAGATCCTGCTCCGCCGCCCCGGCGCCCTCGTCACCCAGCGGCAACTACTCACCGAGCTGCGCGGCAGCCCCGACCACACCGACCACAGCTACCTGCGCATCTACATGGCCCAATTGCGCCGCAAGCTCGAGGACACACCCAGCCGACCGCGCCACCTGCTCACCGAACCCAGCCTGGGCTACCGCTTCGCACCCTGACGCGACCAGGTCCGCAAGCCCCCCGCACACACCAGAACAAACCCGAGGTCCCGTGCACGACAACGACGCCGGGCGGGCAGAGGACGGACCGCCCCGCGAGCTCGCCCTGGGCGCGCCTGTCGTTCTGCTCCGTGCTCACGTCGACATCCAACTCACGCCTACCGGGGACACCGTTCCTGGCGGTGCGAAGTCGCATCGATCCGAGCCAGTCCTTTCTACTGCCGGCGCGACACCGGCCCACGCTGTCGGGACTCGGTGCATACTCGGCTCAAGCGCATCCACGCCCTGTACTGGGGGCTGGCCTACGGGTTCGGGGACCTGGACCAGGACGCGGTCGTCCGGTTCGAGCCGGATCCAAGGCGGCGCGGCCCTCGGGTCGACGTCGCCCCGCAGTCGCTCGGCCACCACTACTGGGTCGCCGACGCGGAGGGCATCTTCAGCTCCGTCGCGATGCTGGTCGGCGACCAGGAGGCGGGGAACACACAGCTGGCAGACCACTGCTGACACGCTCTGTCCGTCCTCGTCAGGTTGGCGCTGCCCCCGGGTGGTCACGGCGACCGCGAGGACCCCGTCCGTAGGAGCCTGCGCGTGTCCGGAACCACCCACCTGGCCAAGCGTGCGTTCATCGGCCGCGCACTGGCCAGCAACCGCATGGGCGAGACGCTGCCGCCCAAGAAGATCGCTCTACCGGTGTTCTGCTCCGACCCGATCTCCTGGGTCGCGTACGCCACCTAGCAGATCGTGCTGGTGCTGGGAGCCGCTGGCGCCGCCTCCTTCCTCGGGCTGGCCGCGCCGACCGCGATCGCGGTGGCGCTGCTGCTGGCGATCGTGGTGGCGTCCTACCGGCAGACCTGCTTCGCCTACCCCAGCGGCGGCGGCGCCTACATCGTCAGCAAAGACAACCTCGGGGACCGGGCGGCGCTCACCGCCGCTGCGGCGCTGCTCGTGGACTACGTCATGACCGTCGCGGTCTCGGTCGTGTCGGGTGTCGTCGCGATCACCTCCGCCGCCACCGGCCTGGCGCCCTACGCCGTCGAGCTGTCCGTCGGGTTCGTCGTCCTGCTGGCGGTGGTCAACCTCCGTGGCACAAAGGAGTCGGGCACCGCGTTCGCGTTCCCCACCTACACCTTCGTCGGGCTGACCTTCCTGCTTCTGGCCAGTGGGCTCTACCGCGCCCTGACCGGTGGCATCCCCGACGCCCAGAGCGCCCACCTGCCCCTCGAGCAAACCGCGCACATCGGCGGGATCTTCACCGTGCTGCTGTGCCTACGGGCGTTCGCCTCCGGCTGCACCGCGCTGACCGGCGTCGAAGCGATCTGCAACGGCGTCCCGGCGTTCACACCACCCAAGAGCAAGAACGCCGCCACGACCCTACTGATCATGGGGGCGCTGGCGATCTCCCTGTTCTCCGGCATCACCGCGCTCGCGTTGTCCACGCATGCCCGCGCCTACCCGGACGGCAACCCGTCCGTGATCAGCCAGGTCGCCGAAAGCGTCTGGGGTCGCACGTTCCTGTACTACGCCTTCCAGGGCGCCACCGCCGCCATCCTCATCCTGGCTGCCAACACCGCCTTCAACGGCTTCCCGACGCTGGCGTCGATCCTGGCCCGGGACCGCTTCCTGCCCCGCCAGCTGCACAACCGCGGCGACCGGCTCGCCTACAGCAACGGCATCGTGCTGCTCGCCCTGATCTCCGCCGTACTGATCATCGGATTCAACGCCAACATCGAAAAGCTCATCCAGCTCTACATCGTCGGGGTGTTCACATCCTTCACGCTGTCCCAGTTCGGCATGGTCCGGCACTGGCGCAGCGAGCTGGCAGCCACCACCGACAGCACTCGCCGGCGGGCAATCCGGCGCTCCCAGGCCATCAACGGCACCGGCGCCGTCGTAACCGGCCTGGTCCTGATCATTGTCGTGCGGTACAAGTTCCTCGCCGGCGCCTACCTTGCCATCGCCGCGATGTTCGTCATCTTCTTCCTCATGCGGGCCATCCGGCGGCACTACGACAGCGTCGCCACCGAGCTCGCCCCGGAGCCGGGCCAGAACATGCTCCCCAGCCGCAACCACGCCGTCGTCCTGGTCTCCAAGATCCACGCGCCCACCCTGCGGGCGCTCGCCTACGCCAAAGCCACCCGCCCGCACGACCTCACCGCACTCACCGTCGCCGTCAGCGAGGAAGAAAGCCGCGAGCTGCTACAGGAATGGGACCTGCAAAACCTGTCCATCCCTCTCACGATCATCGCCTCGCCGTACCGCGAGATCACCCGCCCCGTCCTGGACTACGTTGCCGGGATCCGCCGCAAGAGCCCACGCGACGTCGTGACCGTGTACATCCCCGAATACGTCGTCGGGCACTGGTGGGAGCAGCTGCTCCACAACCAGAGCGCGCTACGCCTGAAAGGCCGACTGCTCTACCAACCCGGCGTCATGGTCACCTCGGTGCCCTACCAGCTCCGTTCCTCTGAAAAGACCCAGACACGGGAGCAGATGACGCCCTCGGAAAGCAACCACGTCGAGAGTCACAGCATGCTTGACGAGCAGACCTGACCCGGCCGCTGGCGAAGCCACAGATCGCTCGAGCGTCTGCCGGCTGCTGGGTCTCGAAATCGACCGTATGTGAGACAGTCCGGCGGCCAGAACGAGCGCTTCTGGGCGCGTCCGGAATCTGTCGGACGCCATAGGCGTCACCCTCAAGTTGCGTTCCACGAGGAAGAACCTTGCCAAGTAGCGTAGGTCCGTTGTCGCGGGACCGGGACATCGGTGTGGAACTGCGAGATGAGGGCGGCGGTGCGCGCAAGCTCCGGAAGCGATCAAAGACTGCCGAGCCGCCGAACGGCACCCTGAGTGGGCTACTCGAGAACAGGCCGCGGACGCCCGAAACTGTCGAAGCCGCGCGCTACGGTCCGCTCGAAGGAGCAACAGCGCCATCGTGGCGCGAAGAGTCAACGAGGAGGGCAATGTCGACGAGCAGCTTCGCTTCGTTCCACTACCAGCGCCACCACGCTCGGGTCCAGCAGGTGCTCGACATGGGCGCCGGCGAAGGGCAACAGATCCTGCGGGAAACATACCGATGAACCTCTGGGAGCACACCGCACAAGAGATCCGCGCGATGCCGGTCGAGGCTCTGGCTCTGCATGTCCTCGCGGATTTCGGCGAGGAAGGGTGGAACGTCGACTCGTATTTCAAAGAGCGGGCTCAGTTCCCGGAGACGAGCCAGTTGTACCGCCAGGAGGGTGTCGCTGCCGCTCTGCACGAGGCGTGGTCGTGGCTAGAGAGCAACGTACTTGTGGGGCGCCATAGCAGCCAGGACAGCCCCAACGCACGTCAAATCACACGCCTGGGACGTGAAGCGATCAGCGGTGGGCTTGCGAGGCTGCTGGCGGGTCGACGGCTCGGACTGGAACTGCATCCCATCTTGGCCGCATCAGTCCGGCTGCAGTTCCTGATGGGTGAGTTCGAGCTGGCAGCGTTCGCGGCGCTTCGTGAGGTAGAGATTCGCGTAAGGAAGCTCGCCAACTACTCAGACGAGAGGATCGGAGTCCCTCTGATGGCCGCTGCGTTCAACCCGCAGACTGGCCCCCTCACGGACCCGGAGGCGGAAGGCGGGGAGCGCGAGGCGGTTATGGCCCTCTTCCGCGGGGCGATCGGCACGTTCAAGAATCCTTCCTCGCATCGTGCCGTCGACTATGACGACCCGACGCTTGCGGCAGAGGTCGTCCTGTTGGCTGATCTGCTCCTGCGTCTGTTAGACCGGGTGCAGACACGTTTCACCTGACGGAAGCGTCGACTAACGCGCCTCAGCGCAGGCGCCCGCGAGCAACAAAAGAACGGTTACGCGCCCGGAGAGCCCGCAGTCGCTCGTTTGTGGGCCGGTCCGGGCTCGCGTCGCCGATGGACCTGATGTGGCCCGTTGGTGAGCGTGCTGCGGGACCGGCGTGTAGTGCAACTGGTGTCGAGAACCTACGTACCGCAAATATCAGGTGTTGGGGGGTTGCGGTACGGTCCGGCATGGCGCACCTGCTCGGCTACGCGCGGGTCTCGACGCTCGAGCAGAACCCGGACCTGCAGGTCGACGAGCTGACTGCGGCGGCCTGCTGGAAGGTGTGGACCGATCATGCGTCGGGGGCGTTGGACCGGAGGCTGCAGCTGGATGCGGTGCTGGAGCAGTTGCGGCTGGGGGACACGTTGGTGGTGTGGCGGCTGGACCGGCTGGGCCGGTCGTTGCGGCACCTGATCGAGGTGGTGACCGGGCTGGACGAGTGGGGGGTGGGGTTCCGGTCGTTGCGGGAGAGCATCGACACCACCACCGCTGGGGGCCGGTTGGTGTTCCATCTGTTCGGGGCGTTGGCGCAGTTCGAGCGGGAACTCATCCGGGACCGGACGGTGGCCGGGCTGACGGCGGCGCGGGCCAGGGGGCGGGTTGGGGGCCGGCCGTCGAAGCTGTCCGCCGAGCAGGTCTGGCAGGTCCGCAGGATGTACGACGCCCGGGAGCTGACGGTTGAGCAGATCGGCGCTGTGCTGGGGGTGAGCCGCACCTCGATCTACCGGGCGCTGGGTAAGGGCACGCGGCCGGCGCCCTCAGCCGCAGTACGCGCCCGCGCGGCCTCGCCAGCCCGGGGCCCGCTGTGGTGCAACCAACCTTGTCCGCTGCCCCCTGCTGGCATCCGCATGTCGTGGTCGGGCGGCGCTGACGGGAGTGTGGTCCTGGGCTTGCTGTCAGGCTGGTCGGGGTTGCAGCTGGGCGAGCAGTTCGGCGCCGCTCCAGGTCGAGTTGACCAGCAGCCGGCGAAGGGTGCTGAGCGGAGCGTGCGGATCCATCGCTAAGTCGGAGAGCTGGAACGCGGTCCGGTAGCCGGCAGCCCGCAGTGGTTCGAAGTCTGACCGGGCCCAGGCGCCGTAGGGATAAGCGAAGTGGTGGACTGGCTTGCGTAGGACGGCCTCGAGCAGCTCCCGCGGCTGGTCGAACTGCACCCGGTAGTCACCCGGCCCGTACTGGTCGGCGCGGTGGTGGTCCCAAGTGTGTGCGGCGACAGTCATCCCGGCATGGTCTAAGCGGCGCAGATCATCGCGGCTCATCCACCCAGGTTTGTCCAGCACCACGGTCATGGCGAAGAACGTGGCGGTCATCGACCGTCGGCGCAGCTGGGGCAGCCCTTCGGTGATCTGGCTGCCCTGACTGTCATCGAAGCTCAGCAGGACCGGCCGGGCCGGCAACTCCCGGCCGGTCAGCAGATGCTCGCGGTACCGGTCGGGGGTGATGGTGGTGTAGCCGGCGCTGGCCAGAGCATCGAGCTGGTCGCGGAACCGGTGCGGAGGGCAGATCAGGAGCCGGCGAGCGTAGCCGGCGTCACCGGGCTGCCAGTCCCGCAACTGATGCCAGCACAGCACCGGCACTGTGGCCCGGGCCGCGATCACCGCCGGCTCCGGGGCCGGTGGGTGCGCCGACCCCTGGCCGGCAGAGCGGGCCCGTGGTGAGGCCAGCGTCGGTACCGGTGGCCGCGCCGGCGCAGCCGCCGGCCGGGGGAGCGCTGCACCGGCGCACCCGGCGACCAGCGCCCCCAGCCCTGCCCCGGCTACAGCAAGGAACCGGCGACGGTCCACAGACTTCTCCTTCGCGATCGCCCCCACGCCGCGTGGTCGGGCCCCTGTGTGCTCCTTGCTGGCGCTGCTCTGCTTCAGCGCACAACGATCGCCGGGCCGGGCTACCTGGCGGAGTACACGTCCCGGCCGAACTGGGGCAGCCCGGTCTGTGCGGCGAAGCCGAGGTGGGGCAGCCGGAAGGCGTCCTCGATGCTCGCGAGCAGCGAGTAGTGGTTGTAGCCGACCGTGGACGTTGTGCCGGGCGTGGTGTGCCGGGACAGCACGACGGCCCCGACCCGGCCACCGCCGGGCCCGACGATGCCGGGCAGCGGGGAGTTCGGGCCGGGCATTTCCCCGCCGGAGGCAGTGGCGTCGGACTGCGGGCTGTCGGACTCGTCGAAGGTGACGACGAGCAGCCCGTCCTGGCGGTAGGCCGGGGAGGTCAGGATCCGCGGGACCCAGGTGCGCAGGAACGCGTCGGCGCTGGTCAGGCCGCCGGGTTCGCCGTTGACGCAGGGGGTGTCGTGGCCGTCGTGGCACAGGTTCGGGGTGATGTAGGCAAGGTTTGGGGTGGTGGCCACCGTCTTCAGGTCACCGGTGAGCTTGCCCAGGTTGACGTCTCGCTTCGCGCAGGCCGGCGAGCCGGTGATGGAGCTGAAGTACACGAACGGGTTGTGCCGGGCGGCGTACTGGTCTTTGACGGTCGCCTGTTGGGTGTTGTCCTGGGTGTTGAGTGCCGGGTGTCCGCAGGTGGCCGACTCGCGGGTGGGGTCGGCGCCCATGTCCTCCATGTATCCCTTCCAGGTCAGCCCCTTGGCGGTGAGCTGTCCTGGCAGGGTGGGGACCGACGCCGGGTAGACGCAGCCGCGTCCGACGGCTTGCTGGTGCGCAGCCGTGCCCACCTGCAGGAACGAGGAGTAGATCTGGCAGTCGGCCTGCTGCTCGGGGTCGGGGCCCTGCCCGGAGATTTGGGCCAGGTAGTTCGGCAGGCTGTTGTGCGCGGTGCCGTGGTACTGGGTGAGCAGCACCCCCTGCGCGCGCAGGGTGCGGGACAGGTACGGCGCCTTGGAGCCGGACCCGAACGTCGCCGCGTACCCCTTGTTCTCCAAGTTGATGACGAACACGTGCCCAGGGGCAGCCGGCTTGGCGGCCGGCGGGCAGGCGTAGGCGGGTACGGCGACCGCCAGGGCACCGACCGTGGCAGCGGCGGACAGCAAGCGCGGGCGACGGATCATCGAAGGTCCTCCAGATCGGTGTACGGAACGGGTGGAGCTGCATGCCGGCTCACCCGTCGGCGTCGGCGGAGCCCGGCGGCGCGGTCAGACCGGGTTGCAGCGGCGCGCATCCGCAGCTGCGACCTTCGGCCCAGGCCTGCGCGGCCCGGTCGTTGACCCCGCCGCGGGACCGAACCTCACGCACCAGCGCTGCTGGCATCGGCGCGCCGGGGTGGGTGGACTGCCACAGCTGCGCCTCCAGCACCGGACCGGCGACGTCCACCGAGGACGTGTTGACCGGGACCGAGGCCGCCGACCCGGCGGCTGCCGTCGGGTTCTTGGCGTCCTGGGGGTAGCTGGGCTTCTCCGCCGTGTAGGGGGTGGTGTCCGGGTGGGAGGTGAACATGTCGTAGGGCACCGGCGCGTACTGGGTGTAGGTCGACAGCGGTCGCAGGCCCAGGATCAGCTCGATGGTGTGTAGGACCCCCGCTTGGGAGATGTGCACGCCCGACAGCTTGGCCTTGGCGGCGTAGGGGGAGGCGAGCAGGAAGATGTTGCGGTGCCCGTCGCGGTGGTCCAGGC
>JAABUT010001587.1_pt1 | contig 25429 bp, 29 predicted proteins | sample 5559281 | NCBI WGS metagenome assembly JAABUT01 (sample SAMN10711880, study PRJNA513359) | rock metagenome | isolation source: Antarctica rocks | place: Antarctica: Victoria Land, Ricker Hills nord | collected 2016-01-04
CCTCGCTCACACACCTATTCTCCGTTGTTTGCAGGAGAACATGCGACGACACACCGACGCACGAGGAAGGAAGGAAAGAGCACTCGCTACAGGGCAGGACATTTCAAAGCACCTGACCAGTTACCTTTCTTGGTCGGTAAGTTCGGGTTCTGCTTGGGATCCATGTCACTCATGTCGTGTCCTCAGCGGGTGGGTCGGTCCGGGACCTTGGGGTTGCGTAGGGGCCGATTGCTTGAAGCGGCTGCGTCCCCACGGCGCGCGTGGGCGGCCTTCACGCGACAGACGGCGCGTCGAGCGTCCCGATCGACTCCGTCGATGATGCCGCTGTTGAGCCGGGTTTGCCACGGCAGTCCCACCCAGTGCAGCCCCGGCACGGCGGAGCGTCCGTTGTCGTGGATGGGATGGCCGCCCTCGTCCAGAGCCTTAGATACGCGCAGCCAGCTGTAGTCGGGCTGGTAGCCGGTACACCACAGCACAGCCTCGGTCCGGACATGCGTCCCATCGCTGAGTTCGACCTCGTTGCCGTTGGCACTGCACACGCGTTCCTTGATAATCCGCATGCGACCGGTGGCAACGAGCGTCAGGAGCTCTTTGCCGATGATGCCGTCGCCCCGGGCCCGCACCGTCCGGGACACCCGGCTTCCGCTGCGACCGTTGAGGATCCTCGTGATCCATAGCCACCAGTAGAGGCTGAGGCCGAGCAACCGCGAGGGCAGGAACCACATGCCACCTGGTGCTGCGACGGTGACCGGGCGGCTGGCAGCGAGCTCGACAGCCAGTTGGGCTGCACTGTTTCCGGCGCCGACGACCAGGACGTGGCTCTCAGGCAGGTCGCCAGGCCGTTCGTATGCCGAGGAGTGCAGCTGCACAACGGACGGGTCAAGACCGTCGGCAGCTGCCGGAATGAACGGGGCACTGTACGGCCCGCTCGCGATCACGACGTACCGCGCGCGGATAGACCCGGTCGTCGTCTCGGCGATGAAGCCGCCGGAGCTGTCCTGGTCCACGTGCAGAACGCGAGTCCCAAGCCTTACCGGCAGGCCCTGGCCAGCGGCGAAGGCGGTCAGGTAGTCGCCGATCTCGTCTTTATTCGCGTACTCGCTACGGCCCTGCGGCATCGGTGTGCCGGGCAAGGAGCTGAACCGGCGAGGAGTGAACAGTTGCAGGCTGTCCCACCTGCGGCGCCACGAATCACCGACGCCCTCAGCCCCGTCGACGAGCAAGAAGGACAGCCCGGGCTCTTTTCCCAGCCAGTAACCGGTCCCGAGACCCGCCTGCCCCGCCCCGATGACCAGCACATCTATGCATACGTCACCGACCGAGCGATCTGTCCCGGCAGATACCGCGTTCTCATCCGTGGTCATGTCGCCCATTCATGTTCTCGTCGGCGGAAGAACGGTCAGTCGCCGCGACCGGGCTCAGCCAGAACCGGGAAGCATCATTTGGTGCATCCGCGCCAGGCCCGGGTTCCCCGTGATCATCAGCTGGTGCATCCGCGCCATGCCCGGGTTCCCCGTGATCATCAGCTGGTGCATCCGCGTCATGGCCGGGACGACCCGGGGCGCGGGGTGCGATGGCTCCTGTGCGGACGCTGCGCCGACGTAGGTGAGCGGGGCGAGACCCGTGGTGAGCGCGATCAGGATACTGACCGTTGCTTTCCGGCGTTGAAGCTTCATGTCGTCTCCATCTTCTTATACTGTCGGGGAGTACCTGTTCACAACGCACTCAGCGTCGAGGTGTTCCGACGAAGTGCGGTCTCCGTGTGATGCTCGACTGGGCATCCAGCCACGGTTACTAGCGGTAGCGGGTGAGAACACTCATGAGCTCGTCGTAGATGAGGGGGTCCCCTCCTTCGATGGCGGTTGTCACGCATCGTTCGAGGTAGTTGCGCAACACGATGCTCCCGACCGCGTCGAGGGCCTTCTGTACGGCTGCGATCTGCTGGAGCACATCCGTGCAGTGACGGCCATCGACGATCATTCGGCCGATGCCGGCGACCTGTCCGGAGGCACGAGCCAAGCGCTTGAGCGCCTCCTCGCGCTTGTCCGGCGCCATCATTTCGCGGTCGCCATCTTCGACAGGACTGGCTCCGCCGGCTGAAGTCGCTCGTGTCACGGCCGGGGTCTCTAATCTTGGCGGCATGGCGTTCTCCACTGGGGTCGTAGTTGCTGCATCGCAGACTACGCCGACCAACGGGTACTCCCCTCCAGTACGGTCATGTTGTGTCCTTCCTGGTGGGTGCTAGATCACCTAGGAGTCCGTTAGCGATCCTACTAACGCGATTAGTAGGTCACGGGACGGGGATACCAAGGCTTCCCACCAAGCCGTCAGCGCCGGGATGGACCGGTGTGACCAGCCTCCCCTCAGAGACGCTCGTCCGGACGAACGGAGCCCCATGAACCAGGTGCGCATGACCTCGACGTTCGCGCAGACCCGCGCCCTCACCGAGCGGCTCGCGTCGCCGCTGTCGCCCGAGGACCAGACCGCGCAGTCCATGCCCGACGCCTCGCCCACCAAGTGGCACCGCGCGCACACCACCTGGTTTTGGGAGGAGTTCGTCCTGACCTCCCCCGACTACGCGCCGTACGACGCGTCGTTCCGCTACCTGTTCAACAGCTACTACGAGGCCATCGGCCCCCGGCACCCCCGCCTCGAGCGGGGCCTGGTCACCCGGCCCGGAGCTGCCGAGGTCGGTTGCTACCGCGCCCACGTCGACGCCGCCGTCACCGCGCTGATCGACGCGGGCCAGGCCTCGTCTGAGCTCGTCACCCTGGGTATCAACCACGAGCAGCAGCACCAGGAGCTGCTCGTCATGGACGCCAAGCACCTGCTGTCGCGGCACGCCTTCGGGCCCGCTCTCATCACCCGCCCCGATGAGGACGACCCGGACCCGCTGCCGCTGCGTTTTCGCGGTGTCGAGGGCGGGCTGCACGCGGTCGGCCACGACGGCGACGGGTTCGCCTTCGACAACGAGGGGCCACGGCACCGGGTCTACCTGGAGCCCTTCGAGCTGGCAAACAGGGCGGTCACCAACGCCGACTGGCTGGCCTTCATAGACGACGGGGGCTACCGGCGACCCGAGCTCTGGTTGTCCGACGGCTGGCACACGGACGGTAACCGCGGCTGGGTCTCGCCGGAGTACTGGTGGGACGTCGACGGCACCTGGATGGTCTTCACGACCGCAGGGGTCAGGCCACTGCGCCGCGGCGAGCCGGTGTGCCACGTCAGCTTCTACGAGGCCGATGCCTACGCCCGCTGGGCCGGGGCGCGGCTACCGACCGAGTTCGAGTGGGAGGTGGCGGCCCGCGACGTCCCTGGCCGCAGCCAGCTGCTCGACCCCGACCGGCTGCACCCAGGCCTGGCCGGCGAGCACATGATCGGCGACGTGTGGGAGTGGACCTCCAGCGCCTACCTGCCGTACCCCGGTTTTGCCCCCGTCGCGGGCGCCGTCGGTGAGTACAACGGCAAGTTCATGTCCGACCAGCACGTACTGCGTGGCGCGTCGTGCGCGACACCGGCCGGCCACGAGCGGCTGACCTACCGCAACTTCTTCCCGGCCTCGGCCCGCTGGGCGTTCTCCGGTCTGCGGCTCGCCCGATGACGCAGCGCTGGAGCGTCGAGGAGCGCACAGCCCCGGACCCGGGGCGGCTCGCTGCCGACGTCCGGCACGGGCTGGACCAGACCCCGGTGACGATCCCGCCGAAGTGGTTCTACGACGCCAAGGGCAGTGAGCTATTCGACCAGATCACCGAGCTGGCGGAGTACTACCCAACGCGTACGGAGGAGGCGATCCTCACCGAGCACGCCCGCGACCTGCCGCTGGTGGACACCCTCGTCGAGCTCGGCGCCGGTTACTCGCGGAAGACGCGGCTGCTGCTCGAGCACCTGACCCAGGGTGGACGCGAGCTGCTGTTCGTCCCGCTGGACGTCGCCGCCGAGCCACTGCACGATGCCGGTGCGCGCATCACGGCCGACTTCCCGACAGTCACCGTCCGGGGGGTGGTCGCGGACTTCGACGACGAGCTGGGCCCGCTTCCGGGCGCAGCCGGGACCCGCATGGTCGCCTTCCTCGGCTCCACCATCGGCAACCTCACGCCGGGGCCGAGGGCGGCGTTCCTGGAGCGACTGCACCGCGCCACCGATCCGGGCAACACGTTCCTGCTGGGCGCCGACCTGGTCAAGGACCGTGTCCGCCTGGTCCGGGCGTACGACGACCCGGCCGGCGTGACGGCCGCCTTCAACAAGAACGTGCTGGAGGTGCTGGCCCGCGAGCTGGACGCTGACCTGGATCCCGACGACTTCGACCACGTCGCGGTCTTCAGCGAGAAGCACCAGCGGATCGAGATGCGGCTGCGGGCGCGCCATGACCTGGTCGTGGACCTGCGCGGGCTCGACCGGCGATGGACGCTGGCGGCCGGCGAGGAGGTCCTGACCGAGACCAGCGCCAAGTTCACTGTCGCCGGGCTGCACGCCGAGCTCACCGCAGCCGGCTTCACCGACGCGACGACCTGGACCGACGTCTCCGACGACTTCAGCGTCACTTTGAGCCGGCGAGCCTGACACCGGTCGTGCCTTCCTGATGCGCCGGCGCCTCGCCCGGTGGCGCTTCGGCCGGGCAGGCCGGGGCTAGAGGGATGTCTGGTAAGACGACACCCAGACCCGTAGGGCGATCGTCATCTGGTCCCACAGCCCGGTCATCAGCATCAGCCCGATGACCACGAGCAGCCCGCCGCCGATCCTGCTGACCAGGGCGTAGTGCCGCCGGACTGCGGCGAACAGGGTCAGGGATCGGCGGAAGGCCAGCCCCGTGGCGATGAACGGTAGGCCGAGACCCAGGCAGTAGAAAAGGGTGAGCAGGGCGCCACGGCCGGCACTGCCCTGGGTGTAGGCCAGGGTCTGTACGGCGGCCAGCGTCGGGCCGAGGCACGGTGTCCAGCCGACCCCGAAGACGACGCCCAGCAGCGGAGCGCCGGCCAGTCCGATGCGGGGGACCTGTCGGATCCGGACCTCCCTGCGCAGCCCGGGGACGACCCCGGCGAAGGACAGGCCCAGCAGGACCGTCACTGCGCCCAGGACCACCTCGACGAGCCTCTGGTGCACCAGCAGGAGGGCCCCGATGCCGCCGAACAGGGCGCCCTCGCTGACGAACACGGCGCTGAAGCCCAGGACGAACAGGACGCTGCCGAACAGCACCCGGCCCCGTGGCGCGGTCCGCCCGCCCGTCTGTGGCGCGACTGCCGGCGGCGCGGTGAGCAGGGCGCCGCCACCGTGCGCGCCCTCCGATCCGCCGACAGGGCTGTTGGGCCCGGGCGCCTGCTGGCCGGCGAGGTCCGCACCGGACAGCCCGGTGACGAACGACAGGTAGCCAGGGACCAGAGGAAGACAGCAGGGGGACAGAAAGGACACCAGCCCGGCGGCCGCCGCGACGGGCGCGGCGACCAGCAGTGGTCCGTCGGTGACCGCCCTGACCAGGTCCGCCACGACCCCCACGTCAGGCTGCCGTCGGGGACGTCGCGCGGGCGTGCCGCTGCGGTGTGAGGTTGGGGGCTGGTCGGGCTGTCATGCTGGACCTCTCGCCGTGACGGACGCCCACCGCGTCTCCTAGGTGCGATAGTAGATGTGTGCGGGCGGAGGTCGCCTGCCCGGGAGGAACGTCGTGCGGGTCAGGGGTCTGGGCGAGCTGGAGGCCGAGGTGATGGACCGGATGTGGACGGCCGCCCGGCCGATGACCGTCCGGGAGGTCCTCACCGAGGTCAACGCCACCAAGGATCTTGCCTACACGACGGTGATGACCGTGATGAACAACTTGCACAAGAAGGAGTGGCTGCGCCGCGAGATGGTCGCCCGGGCATGGGTGTACTCGCCGGTGGCGACGCTGGAGCAGTACAGCGCCCGCCTGATGGAGTCCGCCCTCTCGGCGAGCAGCGACTCCAGCGCGACCCTCGTGCACTTCGTGCAGGCGATGCATCCCGACGAGATCGAGGCCCTGCAGGCCGCCCTGCGGCAGGCCAAGGCCAGGCAGTCCCGTGCCGCGAAGGCCGAGGCGGCCCGGTCTGGTGCCGCGGCTCCCGTCGAGAATCGCCCGGTGCCACGGAGCCGGTCCCGCGAGGACCCGTCGTGAGAGTCGCCGCTGTCCTCGCGCTCTACGCCGTCCTGCTCGCCGTCGTCCCGGGACGGGTGCTGGCCCGCGCGACCTGGCCCAGCCGGAGTCCACGCTGGGCCATCGTGCTGTGGCAGGCCCTGGGCGCGAGCGCGTTGCTCGCGGCCGCCGGGGCGGGTCTGGCGTTGGCGTTGCCCGCGCTGCGGTTGAGCGGTGACCTCAGCGCGGTCCTGCGGGAGTGCGTGATGGCGTTGCGGGCGCAGTACGCCTCCCCGGGCGGGGCGTTCACCGCAGCAGTCGGTGCAGTGTTCGCCCTGACGGTGCTGGCCAGCGCCGGGTGGTGCGTCACGCGGGAGCTCACCGCGGCGGCGACGGCCCGTCGGGCGCACCGGGACCTCCTGCGGTTGACGTCGCGGCCGTTCGACCCGGACCGGGCCGGGTCCGCCGACTCTGTCGTCGTGCAGCACACCAGCCTCGTGGCGTACTGCCTGCCCGGTCGGGGCGGCCGGATCGTCCTGACGAGCGCCGCGCTGGCCGCCCTGAGCCCTGATGAGGTGGCGGCCGTCTTGGCGCACGAGCGGGCGCACCTCGCGGGCCGGCACCACCTCGCCTTGGCGGCCGCCGCCGGGCTGGACCGGGCCTTCAGGTTTGTGCCGCTGTTCCGGCTCGCCCGGAAGCAGACAGCCGTCCTCGTGGAGATGCTCGCCGACGATAGCGCCACCCGCTCGACGCAGCCCCTCACCGTCGCCAGCGCGATCCTGCAACTCGCCGGTCCCGGCAACATGGGGGCGGTGCCGGTGGCGGCCCTGGGCGCGGCCGAGACCGCCACCGGGGACCGAGTCCGCCGGCTGCTCGCGGACCGCCCGCCCGTCGGTGCGTGCGGCTCGACGGTCGCCGGGCTCGCCAGCGTCGGCCTGCTCGTCGTCCCCGTCCTGGTCCTGCTGACGCCGGCACTTGTCCTGGCAAGCAACCCGTACTGCCCCGCCTGAGGGACGCCGCCGCACCGCTCACGGTGTTCCGCACAGGCACGCCCGAACAACTACGGGACCGGGCCGTTCCACTAGGCTACTAAGCGGCGTCGTAGACCTGCGACCCGGCGACGGGAGGTGCGCAGTGGGCCGTCTCGGCTCGCGGACCGCAGTCGCCACGGCAGTCTTTCTTGCCAGCATCCTGGGGTCAGCGCCACCCGCGTGGGCACACGCGGTCCTGCTCCGTACGTCGCCGACCGGCGGGTACAGCGTCGCCGGGCCGGTCTCCCAGATCCGCCTGACCTTCAGCGAAGCCGTCTCCGCGACCCCCGACGCCGTCCAGATCAGCGGCCCCACGGCTGGTCTGCGGTCGGTTGCCGTCGCGACGGACGGCGGTCGGACGCTAATCGTGGAGACCAGGCGGCTGCACCCCGGTCCGTACCTGGTCCGGTGGCAGGTGACAGCGGACGACGGCGACGTCGTGGACGGCAGCTACGCCTTCGGTGTCGGGAGCGGCATCGCCACGGACGCCCTGTCGGCCACCGGCAGCGGCGGGTCACCGCCCGGGTCCCTGATCGCGACCGCCATGCTGCGGTGGGTGCTGTTCGCGTCCCTGGCGGTGGCACTTGGGGGCCTCGTCGGGCAGGTCCTCACCGGACGGCTACGACGCCATGCCGAAAGCGTGGGGGCACGGCCACTGCCGCCCGACGTCGCGCTTCCGCTGAGGGCCGCCAGCCTGGTCGGGGCCGTCGCCGCGCTGGCCCTGACCGTGCACGCCCTGGACGGGTCGTCCTGGGCGTCGGGCGCCGCCGACCTGCTGTCCCCGGGCGACCTCACCGGCCCGGGCGCCCGGCTGCCTGCGCTGGAGGTCGCGCTGTTCGGGCTCTCGGCGGTCGTGCTGGCCGTGCCCGGCAAGGCCCGGTGTGCTGCGGCCGTTCCGCTGCTCGCCGTGGCTCTCGTCGAGGGACTGCGGGGGCACCTTCACCAGCAGGACGGGACCGGGGGTGCGTTGCTGATCGCGGTGCACGTGGCGCTCGCCGCGGCGTGGACCGGTGCGCTCCTCGTGGTGCTGCGGACCGCCGCGTCCTGGCGCCGGGCGGGTCGGGGGAACGCCGCCTGGCAGCTCGTCGGGCTGTACTCCCGGGCCGCTCTTGTCGCCTACCTCCTGGTCATCGGTACCGGGACCCTCGCGGCGGTCCTGATCCTGCCGACCCCGGCTTCACTGGTCACGACCGATTACGGGCAGGTGCTGGCCGTCAAGCTGCTGGTCGTCACGGTCGTCACCGCTCTTGCGGTGCGCTCCCGACTGCGACTGCGACGGGAGGACCCGGCGCTGCTGGAGGGCCCGAGCCGCAGGTTGCAGCCCCGCATCATGGCGTTGCTGCTCGCCGCAGCGGCCGTGCTGGTGTCGGTAAGCCCCCCGCGGCTCACCGCGCTGGCCCAGCAACGGCAGCCCCCTCCGTCCCCGACCGGACCGGTGGTGGAGCTTGGCGCCCTCGCGGGGCAGCTCACCGTCGGAATCAGCCTCAGCGCGGGGCTTCTCAAGGTGCAGGTCAGCAACCCGGCCAGCGACGACGGGCAAGGGCAGACGTTCACAGCGTCGGCGCAGGTCCGGGGCCCCGGGCAGTCGCCCGGGTCAGTGCGGCTGCGGCCGTGCGGGACGGGCTGCTTCGCGGCGCCCGTCGACGTCAGCGCCCCCGGCCTGGGAGCCAGCGTGCAGGTCGCCTCGCCGGGCTGGACCGGCGGGACGGCCACCTTCGACGTGGCCTGGCCGCCCGTCCCGGCCACGGCGCTGCTGACTCGGGCGCTAGCGGCTCTGCGGGTGGCCAGGCGGGTCACGATCACCGAGCGGGTCACCAGCGACACGAGCAGACCGGCCCCGGTCGCGGTGACCCTGCACGACTCCGGGGCGGCGCTGCTGTCCACAGAGCCCTACAGCGACCCGGCGACCCTTGCGGCGTACGCGCTCCCGCCACGCGGGGCGGATCGCAGGGTCGCGTTCGGAGTGGGCGGGACGTACTTCGTGGAGCTGACCCTCGATGCGGCCGGGCGAGTCGTAGCCGAGCGGCTCGTCACCCCGAACCACCTGATCGAACGGAGACTCACCTACCCCTGATCGTCGACCCAGCCGCGGGGACGCGGCGGCCGGGGGCAGTGTCAGCGCGCGGCAGCCAGCGCCGTCGCCAGTGCACTGTCGCTGAGCTGACCGCGATGGGAGTAGACGACCTTCCCCGACGCGTCGAGCACCAGGGTGACCGGCAGCCCCGTCCCGCCCAGGCGGTGCAGCAGGTCGCCTCGGTCGTCGACGACCTGTGGGTAGTGCACCCCAACCGCGGCCAGGAAGTCCCGTGCGCTGCTGCGCTCGTCCTCGGTGTCGACGCCCAGGAACCGGACCTGCCGGCCGTGCTGGGCGTAGGCGCGCTGCAGCGCGGGCATCTCCTGCTGGCAGGGGACACACCACGACGCCCACAGGTTCACCAGGACGGGCGAGCCGCCCAGCCGTGCCAGGTTCACCACCGCCCCACCCGCCAGGCACGTCAGCCGCACGGCGGGCAGGCCCGTACCGCTACCGGTCGTCGGGCAAGCAGCGAGCACCGGATCGCGAGGCGCCGGCCCGGTGCCGCTGACGCCGCCCGGCAGGGACCGCGAAGCCGGGCTGGCGCACGACGTGACGGTCGCCGCCCCCGCGACCAGCAGTGCCGTGGTGAACCAGTTTCTCCGCACTGCCCTCACCACCGCTCCGCCACCTCGTCGGGTCTACGATGTGTCATAGTAGACCTGTAAGCGTCGACCTCGGAGATGCCGTGCCACTGCTCAGCACAGGGATCGTCCTCACGTCGTTCATCGCCGGGATCGTGGCGCTGCTCGCGCCCTGCTGCGTCTCGGTGATGCTGCCGGCGTACTTCGCCAGCGGCCTGCGCCGGCGCCGTCAGATCGTCGGCATGACGTTCGTGTTCGCGGCCGGCGTCGGCACCGTCATCCTCCCGATCGCGCTGGGGGCCAGCGCCGTCAGCGGCCTGCTGCAAAGCCACCACACACCGATCTTCGCAACCGGCGGGGCCCTGATGATCCTCGCGGGCCTCGCCACGCTGGCCGGGCGGGCACCCAAGGTCGCGATGCCGTTCAGCGCACCGATGGCCCGCCCCGGCACGTCCGGGGTCTATCTGCTCGGGGTGTTCTCCGGCGCCGCCACGGCCTGCTGCGCCCCGGTCCTGGCCGGCGTCGCTGGACTCGCCGGAGCCACCGGCTCCTTCCCCCTGGCCCTGACGGTCGGCGTCGCCTACGTCTTCGGGATGGTCGCCCCGCTGGCGCTGCTCGCGCTTGTCTGGGACTTGCGCGACTGGGGCTCCGCGCTGGCCCCCGGCCGCCGCATCCTGTCCCTGCGAGTCGTCGGTAGGCAGGTCCGATTCCCGCTGGTCAACGCGCTCGCCGGCGGCCTGCTGCTTGTGATGGGGGCGTTGACGATCGTCAGCGCCGTCCGCGGCCCGGGCATGGGCAACACCGGGTGGCAGGTCCACCTCACCGCGCAGATCAACCACGTCGCGAGCCAGGTCGAGCACCAGCTCGCGGTGCTTCCAGGATGGCTCGCCACCCTCGCGGTGCTCAGCCTGGTCCTTGGCCTGACCGTCGCTGCCCGACGCACAGCCCGCGTCCAGGATGCCCGAGCCGACGACGACCAGATCCCCAGCGCGCCAGACCGGCCCCTGTCGACCCCCGGTACCGGCGCCGAGCCGCAGCACCCCTCCGATTCCGACGTCTCCAGGAAGGCCCTTCGATGAGCCGCCGCCCGCCCGCACCCGCACTCACACGCGGACGGACCCCTGACCGTGCCCCGACGACGTCGAGCTGGCGCCCCCGGGCGATCACCGGCGGCCTGGCGCTGCTCGCCGTCGGCGGGCTGTTCCTGGCATTCCGCAGCGGCCAGCAAGACCCCGCCACCGGTGCCAGCAGCAAGACCAGCTATCAGGTCGGTCAGCCGGCAGCCGGCCAAGCCGCCCCGGCGTTCTCCCTGGCCGCGAGCACCGGCAAGACCATCTCGCTGAGCGACTACCGCGGCAAGAACGTCCTGGTCTTCTTCCAGGAAGGCATCGGCTGCCAACCGTGCTGGGACCAGATCCGGGACCTGGAGAAGGACACGAGCAAACTCCGCGCCGCAGGCATCGACGACGTCGTGTCGATCACGACCTCACCCGCCGACCTCGTCGCCCAGAAAGTCCGCGACGACCACCTCACCACCCCAGTGTTGTCCGACCCGGACCTGAAGGTCTCCAAGAGCTACTCCGCGAACAGCTTCGGGATGATGGGCGACAGCCGCGACGGCCACAGCTTCATGCTGGTCGGACCCGACGGGAAGCTCAAGTGGCGGGCCGACTACGGCGGCGCCCCGAGCTACACGATGTACCTGCCGGTCGACCGGATGCTCACCGACATGCGCCAGATGATGGCCGGCGGCTCGATGATGAGCAGTTTACAGCCGGGGCCACGGCAGACCTCGTGACCACCGACCACGGTCGGGTCGGCGACGCGATGGACCCGGCCGGGGCCGGTCGGGCATGACGGCGACGGTCACGATCACCCTGCTCACGCAGGAGCAATGCTCGTTGTGCGACCAGGCGAAGGCGGTGCTGGAACGGGTCCGCGACGACCCGTCGTCACCGGCGGTGGACCTTGTCGTGATGGACCTCGGGTCGGAGCCGGGCAGGCGCCTGGGGGCGGCTGCCGGGGTCTTGTTCGCCCCGGGGGTCCTGCTCGACGGCAAGCCGTTCTCTCACGGCCGCCTGTCCGAAAGCAAGCTCCGGCGGGCCCTCGCACCCTGAACGCAGGCTCTACCCGGCGATGGCCTGTCGGATCGCCGCGGCGACGGCGGCAGAATCCTCCAGGGGAAGCATGTGGGTGGCGCTGAGGACGACGATGTCTACGGCGGCTCCGGGGGGCAGGTCGAAGACGTCCTGGGCAGGTGCGGTGGTGTCCTGGTCGGCGAGCAGCAGGGTCGTCGGTACTCGGGGGTGGCGGATCGCGTCGGGCAGCGGGTTGTCGGACAGCAGCGTCTGCAGAGCGGCCCGGTAGGCCGGGTAGGAGTGCTGGACCCCGCCGCGGGCCACGCCGGCAGGCAGGCCGGGCACCAGCCGGGGAGCTGCTGGTTGCAGGACCGGCCGGAGTAGGCACATCACGCCGCAGACGGCGCTGGCGGCTGGTGCTCCTGCGACGGTGCGGCGGGCGAGCCACGACCTGCGGGTGAGCCGCTCGGCGGCCCGGGAGGGGTCGCCGTAGGCCGGTGGGCAGATCAGGACGAGGTGGCTGATCCGTGGGTCCCGTGCGGCGACGGCGCAGCCGTAGGAGTGACCGACGAGCACGACCTCGTCCAGGTCGAGGTGGTCGAGCAGCCGGACGACGGCGGTGGCCTGGGCGTCGAGCATGAAGTCCGTGCCGATGTGTCGCGAGTTCCCGTGCCCGAGCAGGTCCGGGACGACGACTGACGGCACGGGCCTCAACGGTGGGTTGGTGAGCTCGCTGGCCAGCGGCATCATGATGGCGCTAGTCGCACCGAGCCCGTGCAGGAGGACGACGGTAGGCCCGTCCGATCGTTCGGCATTGTCGACCCTGTGGTGGTGCAGCTCGACGCGAGCGGGGTCTTGCTGGGGGGTCCACACGGCCCGCCCGCCGATGCCGATGCCAGGCAGCAGGCCGGCGTTGACCTCGGTGGTGCGTGCGGCGACCCATCGTGATAGCAGCCAGGCGTACCCGAGGAGCGAGGCCGCCGCCAGGGCCAGCCAGGTCCGGTCGCCCCCGGGGATGTAGTGGACGTCTATGTGTGCGAGGAAGGCGTTGGACCAGGCTGCGTGCGGGATGCCCACTCGGTAGAGCAGGTCCGGGAACATCGCGTACAGGTGGAACGGCAGCACCATCAGGACCTGACCGGGCGCTGGGCGGGACGTCACCAGCAGGTAGGTCGCGAGCCAGAGCGACGTCGCAATGACGGCGACCAGGAAGTGTGCGGCCCAGTGGAAGGAGGAGTCGTAGCTGCCGTAAACGCGCAGCAGCAGTGCCTCAGCCACGACCAGGGCAGCGATCTCCACGGCGAGGCGGCGGGGCCTGAGGGGACCGTACGGGCCCGACCAGCGGTGGGAGGTGGTCGGTTCCAGGACGGACGTGGAGGTCACGGGGTCGCTCCGATGATGGTGGCGGCCTCGAAGCCGTTCGTGGGCCACGACGGGTCCAGGGTCGAGTACTGCAGCGTCCGGGTGCTGTCGACGATGGCGTAGCCGACGCCGACCCCGCCGTCGTTCGGACGAGGGAGGTCGACCGCCCTCGCCAGGACCTGCTGCGGGTCCCGGACGACAGGCGCCGGCTGCGCCCCTGGGTCACCGACGCTGGGGGACTGCAAGACGAGGCGGAGCCGCGCCCGGGCCGGGAGGGCCTTGGCGAACGTCCGGACGTCACGAGCGTCGGGGGCCGTGCGCAGGAACAGCAGGACGACCGGCTGCCCCCCGAGGGCGACCCCGGCAACCGACTCGGGCAGGAGCGGGCCCCGGCGCAGGAGCCCGTTGCGCTGGTCGGCGAGGGTGCGCTCGTCCAATGGCCCAGGCAGGTGCACGACCGTCAGGACAACGGCGGCGAGCAACGACGTCATCAGGACCGCCGCGAGCATGACGGTCCGTGCGGTGAGCGGCGGCCGCGCTCCCGGCTGCTTGTCGCGGGCCTGCCTGCGCCGGCGCATCACGCTCGCCTTTGGGCTGCTTCGTACATGTCCCGGCACTCGGTCGAGCAGAACGACACTAAATCCGCAGCGTGACCGACAGCTGCCGCGGCGCTCGCCCGGGTGACGGTCCGCCCGCACACCGGATCGCCCACCGGACGGTTCATCTCCACCAGCCCGAACGGGAGCCGCACGGTGGGCTGCCTGTCAGCCGGCGACGAGGGGCCGCTCTCGTCGGGTTCCCGACGGTGCTTGATGTGCATACGACAGACTACTAAGACGGCTAGTATCCGCAAATCCGTACGGAGGTCGCTGCTCGTCGCCCGATCATCCGTACGGAGTTGCGGGTAACGATCGGGGACTGGGTGCGGTTGACCCACCTGCGAGGACTCGGAAAGACAACGGACGGAGTGAGTGACGTGGACCTGCTGGGGACGATCGGCAACAGCCTGCTCGAGGGCTTCTACATGTTCTACGACACGCTGTGGGCGCTGGTGCTGGGCTTTGCCCTGTCCGGTGCCGTGCAGGCGTTCGTGTCCAAGAGCGAGATGCAACGGACCCTTGGGGACCACCGGCCCCGCACCATCGCAAAGACCACGTTCTTCGGCATGGTGAGCAGTTCCTGCTCCTACGCAGCCAGCGCATTGGCCAAGTCGCTGTTCTCCCGCGGTGCTGACTTCACCGCCTCGATGGTGTTCATGTTCGCCAGCACGAACCTGGTCGTCGAGCTCGGCATCGTCCTGTGGCTGCTCATCGGCTGGCAGTTCGCCGTCGCGGAGTTCATCGGCGGGTTCATCATGATCGCGATCCTGGCCTTCGTGCTCCCCAAGGTCGTAAACGTCACGGAGCTCGACGAGGCCCGGGCGCGGCTGCGCGAGGGCAAGGCCGGCAGCGGCGGGCACGAGCAGCACGCCGCCATGACCGAGGACGAGCACACGAGCGCACCGTGGCGGCAGCGTATCCGGGGCCGGGCGGGCTGGTCGGACGCGTCGGGCTACGCCATCAGCGACCTGTCGATGCTCCGCAAGGAACTCGTCATCGGCTACGTCATCGCCGGTTTCGCGAGCATCGCGGTCCCCACGAGTGTCTGGCGGACACTGTTCCTGACCGGCCACGGCTTCGCCTCGACCGTCGAGAACGTCATCGTCGGCCCGTTCCTGGCCTTCATCAGCTTCGTCTGCTCCATCGGCAACGTCCCGCTCGCCGCCGCTCTGTGGAAGGGCGGCATCAGCTTCGGGGGCGTCATCGCGTTCATCTTCGCCGACCTGCTCGCCCTGCCGCTGGTCCTGATCTACCGCAAGTACTACGGTACCCGCGTCGCCGTGAAGCTCTCCCTGGTCTTCTGGGCCACGATGAGCATCGCCGGGCTGCTGACCGAGCTGATCTTCCAGGCGCTCGGTGCCATCCCCACGACTCTGCGGGGCGACATCGCGACCACCCACATCGGCCTGAACTACACGACCGTGCTGAACGTCCTCGCGCTCGCCGCCTTCGGCTACCTCTACTACCTGTACAAGCACGCCGCGGACTACGGCGGCGGCCAGGGCTACGCCAAGGACGTCGTCTGCGGGATGCAGGTCCGGACCGCCGACGCCCCGGCCCGCAGCACCTACCAAAGCGCGACGTACTACTTCTGCTCCGACAAGTGCCACACCAAGTTCGAGGCGAACCCGGTGAAGTTCGCCAGCGGCGACGCGGCGACCGCCATGGACGACACCGGTGACCTGGACGCGGCTGGCGGCACGGTCGTCGACCCCGTCTGCGGGATGACCGTCGACCCGGCAACCGCCGCGGCGCACCTGGAGCACGACGGGCACGACGTTTCCTTCTGCTCCACCGGTTGCCGGGACCGCTTCGCCGCCGACCCGGGCGCCTACACAACCGGGGTACGGCGGTGAGCGCCCGCGACGCGGCCGTCAAGCTCGCTGCCGATCCGGAAGCGATGGACCCCGATCGGGTAGCGCACGCACGCGACCGGCTGCCCAGCGCCGACGACGCCATCCGGCTCACCGGGCTGCTGTCGCTCATGGCCGACCCGGTCCGGCTGCGGATCCTGTACGCGCTGGACCTCACCGAGGAGCTCTGTGTCGGGGACCTCGCCCTGGCCCTGCAAGCGAACGAGGACCAGGTCACGTACGCCCTGCGCCTGCTGCGCACAGCCGGCCTGGTCGTCGGTCGCAAGCAAGGCAGGACCGTCTACAACCGCCTCGCGGAGGACTTCCCCGAGCCGCTTCGGGAGCACTGCATGCGCCAGCTCATCGAGATCACCCGGCGAGTCGCCGACGGCAAAGGCGGGTAGATGCCTTCTTGTCGTCGTGCCCTCGACGTAGCGCTCACGGTCTAGGGCCGGGGCATGCGGATGACAATCGGCAAACCTCATGTCATCACGCCCCTGCTTGGAGTAGCGGCTGCGACTGTTGCGCGCCCTCTGGAGCGGAGGCGCAGGGGGGCTCCGGCGTCCCTTCGGCCCGTACGGTGTGTTGCCCGGTGAGGGGATCCAGCGGCACATGAGGGCACATCGCACGACTGCAGTCTGATCTGACCTATCCCCGCTCGTCATTTGTGGGGCAATCTGGAGGAGAATTATGACGCACACCTGGGATCTCTGGTTCCCCGGCGCAGGTGCTAGCGGCTTGTCGTTCTGCCGCGCCAAGATCACTAGCGAACCTGGCGTGAAGATTCTGGTGCACGCCGCACCGCCCGAGCTAGACGTGACGGTGATCGGCGAGGACGGAAGGGTCTTGGCTCGGGGCGGCGGGCTGACACGGTCTGCTCCGGGGCCGATCACCTTTTTAGAACGGCAGGGTTCGGAGGTCACACTCACGGACGGGTGGCCGGATGACAGCGACCTGGGCAGGATCGTCTTGCTTCCCGGCGGAGAGGCCGGTGTCCTTACCGCTTGGTGGCATGCCGAAGACCGCAGCGAGTGGCGGTGGAGCATCGAGCTGTACAACCACCGATAGAACCGCACGCGGAGCCGTACCCCACCCGTGCGAGCCCGTCGACCCTCAGCGTTGGACTACGGTGGATGTCGGCTACCGCAGGTCGGGCCGGCTGGCGCCCTACGGGTCGGGGTTGTGGGCGAGGTACCGGAGTGCCGGGTCGGTGCTGCGGTCTCGGGCGAGCAGCGACATCCTCACGGCCTGGTCGTGGTGGACGCTCATGTCTCGGGCAAACCCGGCCTCGGCGCTGCCGCTGGTCGGGACGGCGGGGGTGCCGTGGCGGGCGATGCCGTAGCCGACCGCCCCGGCGAGGAGCAGCGCCACCGTGGTTGCCAGGACGAGCAGCAGGTCACGGGCTGGACGGCCGGCGGGTCGAGGGCCCGTGCTGTCGTGCGCGTGGGTGGTGCACATCAGCAGCACTCCTCGCCGCGCCACGCTCCGCGGCCTGCCCGGACGGCGACGCCAGCGACGCCAAGGGCGATCAGCGGGTCGAGCCACCAGGCCCCGAGCAGGCTGTTGGCGACCAGCCCGACGAGCACGGCGGCTGCGAGGTAGGCGCACAGCATGTTCTGGGTGCCCTCACCGGCTGTTGCGCTACTGGACAGGCGCCGCCCGAGGCGGTGCTTGGCTCGTCCCAGGGTCGGCATGACCAGGACGCTGGAGATCGTCAAGGCGATGCCCAGGCGGCTCGTGGTGGCGTGCGAACCGGTCAGCAGGTCGTGGGCGGCTTGGACGGCGACGTAGGGGGCCAGCAGCCAGAACGACACCGCGACGGCCTTCTGGGCGCTGCGTTCGCTGGTGTCGCTCAAGGTTCGAGTGCCGGTGAGGCGCCAGATGACGATGACGCTCGCCAGGCCCTCCACGACTGATGACAGTGCCCACCCGAGCAGGCTGACGCTGCCCGCGCGGGCCCCGGCGTAGAGCCCGACTGCGCCCTCGACGGTCATCCACGCCAGGCTCACCCACGACAGCAGCAGGGCCCGGCGCGCCGCGCGGTGCCACCCGGCGTCACGCTCGGGCGCGGGGCCCGCTGGGGCGCGGCAGGCGTCGTCGCTGCAGCCGTCGGGCGCCTGAGTTTGCGGCAGTGCCTGGTCGGGTCGGGTCATGGGGTGCCTCTCATCTTGCGATGGCGAACAGTGCGATGAAGCCGACGAAGAGCATCGCGGCCAGGACTGGGGTCTCTTTCGCTTCGTGTGCCTCCACCAGGAGCTCCTCTACGACCAGGTACAGCAGCGCGGCGGCCCCGAACGCCAACACCGCTGCCAGGACTGTCGCGCTCGCCGAACCCAGCAGCGCCGCACCGAGGAGCGCACCGACGGCGCAGAACAACCCGAGGGAACCGCTGACCAGCCCGGCCCGGCCCCTGCCAACCTGTTTGTCGAGCAGGCCGATGCTCACCGACACGGCCAGGAACAGGATCTCGACCGTCAGAGCGATCGTGATGATCAGGCCCTGCTTGCTGCCCAGGGTCGCGCCGAGCCCGACGAGGAGGCCGTCGATCAGCAGGTCGATCGCCACCGCCGTGAGCAGCCCCACTGGCAGGCTCCCGACAGCACCCCCGGGCCGCCGCGTGGCTGCCTGCTCCTGACGGTCGGCGTACGCACCCAGGGCCAGCAACACCGCGACCCCGGCGCTGAACCCGAGCAGGACCGCCCCGAGATGGCCCTGTCCGCGCAGGTCCGGCAGTACCTCCCCGGCCAACGCCGACAGGACAACTCCGCCGGCGAAGTGCTGGATGCCACTGGTGAGCTGCGGCCCGGGGCGCCGCCACGCGGCGACGCCCGCGCCGAGCGCCGCCGCGCCGACGGGGAACAGCACGAGCAGCCCCGCCGTGCCCACGGCTGCGCCGGGGGTGATGGGCATCAGCAGCCGCCCGGATGGTCGTGGTCCCCGGTGCTGCGCAGCTCCCGGGCGTGCCCAGCGTGGGCGCGGGCCATTACGCGGTGGGCCTCGGCGGCGGTCCCCACCGCACCGTCGGCTGCCCCGACGTCGGCGTGCCCGCCGCTGTCGTGCGTGTTGTCGTGGCCGTGCTCGTCGCGGTGGTCGACCTGAAGGGTCGTGTGGTCGATCCCGAACGTGGCGGTGAGCATCGCCTCCAGGTCCTGCCGGCTGCGGTGGCAGTCGCAGGCGGTGTCGACCAGGACGTGCGCGGACAGCGCCGGGAACCCGCTGGTGACCTCCCACACGTGCAGTTCATGGACCCCGACGACACCCGGTGCGGCCAGGATCGCCGTCTGCACCCGGTAGGGGTCGATCCCGCGGGGCGCGGCCTCCAGGAACACCCGGCCGGACTCCCGGACCAGCCCCACGCCGGCCTTGAGCATGAGGCCGGCGACCAGCAGCGTCGCGACCGCGTCCGCGCGGTTCCACCCGGTCGTCAGGATGACGCCGGCGGCGACCGCCGTGGCGATGAACGCGTACAGGTCGGTGAGGATGTGCTGGAAGCTGCCCTCGACGTTCATGCTCTGCCGGTTGGCCTTGCTCAGCGCGTACGCCGCGGCGAGGTTCACGACGATTCCGAACAGGGCCGTCCCCAGGACCAGGCCGCCCCGGACCGCGGGCGGATCCAGTAGGCGCAGGACCCCCTCGACGAGGAACACGACCGCCAGGACGAGCAGCGTCAGGCCGTTCGCCTGCGCGCTGAGGATCTCCACCCGCTTCAGGCCGTAGGTGAAAGCGCCCTTCGCGGGCCGCGCCGCGAGGCGCATCGCGACGAGCGCCAGTCCGATCGCGGCGGCGTCGGTGAGCATGTGCCCGGCGTCCGCGACCAGGGCCAGGGAGCCGGCGAGCACCCCGACGACGACCTCGACGGCCATGAAGGCGACGATCAGGGCGAGCGCGACAGTCAGGTATCGCCGGTCGGCATCCTTGCTGACGCCGTGGCTGTGACCGGCGTGCGACCCGCCTCCGTGCGCGTCGTGGCCGTCGCCGGTGTGGTCGGTCATGTCCGCTCCGGGTGGATCGCGTCTGTGTGGCCGACATGCGTCAGGGCCAGGTCGAGCAGGACCCGGACGTGGGCGTCCTGCAGCGAGTAGAAACTCATCCGGCCCGAGCGCCTTGCCCGCACGACCCGGTGCGCGCGGAGCAGCCGCAGGGCGTGGCTCACCGAACTCTCCGACTGCCCCGACGCCGCCGCGAGGTCGCAGACGCACATCTCGCCCTCCAGCAGCGCGACGAGCAGCCGCAGCCGACCGGGGTCGGACAGCAGCCCGAAGACGTCGGCGAGGTCCGCGACGTCCCCGTCGCCCGGCATGGCCGCACGCACGGCCGTGACCTTGCCGGCGTCGACCAGGCGTACAGCGCATACATCAAACTCATGAACGTCTGCACGACTCTTCATACGTCAACCGTAGCGCAGCGAACGACAACCCGCATGCCTGGTCCGCTAGCGCTGGAAAGCGAAGGGGGAGTAGCCCCCAAGCAGGTATGGACATGCTGGCGCGCCCGCGCCCGGTGCCTGCACACGAAGCGCGAGCCAGGGTGGGCGAGACCTTCGACCGTTCGCAGCCACGCGCTGCCGGTCGAAGGCACCCCGGCTCCGGTGCCTACGCCCGGGACGCACGCGGCTACCCAAGGGCCCATCGTGCTCGCTATCAACCCGGGACTGGTCGCGGCGACGTTCGGTGTCGTCTTCGTCGCCGAGCTACCCGACAAGTCCCTGCTGGCCTCAGCAACCACCTGCGTGCCTTGCGCGAAGCCGGTCTCGTCGCGTCTGAACCCGCCGGGCGGTTCACCTACTACCGGCTGCTGCCCGAACCCCTCACGGCCCTGGGTCAGGCCCTGCAGGGGCTTGCTGAGCAGGCCCGCGCCGCCGTCGCGATCAAGCGGCCCTGCACATGACCGCCACCACCACAGCAGTCGCCCGGACCGTCCCGCGGGTCGGTGAACTGACCCGCAAGGCGTTCGCTGAACTCCTCGGAAGCGCCCTGCTCGCAGCGACCGTCGTCGGCAGCGGCATCGCCGCGCAACGCCTGAGCCCCCACGACACGGGCCTGGAGCTGTTGGAGAACGCCGTCATCACCGGGGCCGTCCTGGTCGCCCTGATCCTGGCCCTCGGGCCGGTCTCCGCCGCGTTCAACCCCGTCGTGACCCTCGCGGAACGGGCCTTCGGGGCCATCACCACCCGGGCCGCCGCGGTCTTCATCGCCGCGCAGGTCGCCGGCTGCTGCCTCGGGGTGATGGTCGCGAACCTCATGTTCGAGCTCCCCGCGGTCAACCTCAGCCAGCACCACCGCAGCACCGGCGCGCTGTGGCTCGGAGAGGTCGTCGCGACATTCGGACTGCTCATCGTGATCTTCGGGGTCGTGCGCTCCGGCCGGACCGGCCACGTCGCCTACGCCGTCGGCGGGTACATCACCGCCGCGTACTGGTTCACCAGCAGCACCAGCTTCGCCAACCCCGCCATCAGCATCGGCCGGACCCTGACGAACACCTTCGCCGGCATCGCCCCGGCCTACGTTCCGATGTTCGCCCTTGTGCAGATTCTCGGTGGGGCCCCTGGCCGTCGGGGCGATCGTCGTGCTCTACCCCGATGCCACGCAGGTCGCCGCCGACCTCACCCACCTCGACGGCGACACCACCGAGAGCGTCCGGTGAACCGGCCCGACCTGCAGGGCTGCCAGCACCGACCTGCCACCCAGCCCGCGACCGCCCCGCCTCGGGCGTGCTGCGCCTCCAACCCCCTCCCGCCCACCCCGCCCGTCGAGCAGCCGCGCCGGTGCGGCCAACGCACCAGCCTCAAGGAGTTCCGCAAGCCATGACCAAGCCCGTGATCCTCTACGCCTGCGTGCACAACCGCGGGCGCAGTCTGGCCGCGACAGTCCTCACCGAACACCACGGCGGCGACCAGGTCGAAGTCCGGTCCGCTGGAAGCGAACCCGGCGACAGCCTCAACCCCGTCGTCGTCTAGGTCCTGCACGACATGGGCCTGAGCACCGACGGCGAGACCCCCAAACTCCTCACCTACGACGGCGTCCAGGAAGCCGATGTCGTCATCACCATGGGCTGCGGCGAGACCTGCCCCGTCTTCCCCGGCAAGACCTACGAGGACTGGACCCTCGACGACCCCAAGGGCCAGGACCTCGACACCGTCCACCGGATCGTCGCTGAGATCGACGCGCGAGTGCGGGACCTCCTGGCTCGGCTACCCCAACGCTCCCTCTGAGCGACAAGGGCCTGACGGGGCCGTGCTCGTCGGTTCCGCCCAGTAAAGGTGCCGTTCGGAACCCCTGGGAAGTGCCTACCTCATGTGAACGGACTGGCGCAGGAGCGCGACTCGCGGCATGAGCGGGCGCATCTCGAACTTAGGGGTACTCGGCACACACGCGATGGCGATCCAGCGTTGACCTCAGGCTTGCGACCGCCTATCGCCCCGCGAACGTCGCTCAGGCGTGACACGAACGGCCATGAGCGGCCGCCCGTGAAGAGCCACCTTGGGTGAGCCTGGTGTGCGACCGCCTGCAGTCACGCAGGAGCGTCCTCACCTATCGCTCCCGATGCCAGCTGAACGTGCCATTCAGCGCGAGCAACCAACTCATCGAAGGTTAGAACCTCTGGTGCCTGCAGGTTTCGCCTGAAGAGCTCGAAACTCCTCACCTGATCACGTAAAGCGCCGCCGGACGGGCCGACAAGCTCCGCAAGGCTGCCGCCAATGACGAATGAGCGAGGTTGCAGCAGGAACGTCCCCGAAGAGAGAAGCTCCCCAGCCGGCGACTGGTCCTGCACGTAGTCGCCAAGTTCTTGGGCAGCCAGGTGAGCGGTCTGTTGCACCTGTACCACCGCCCCCCTCAGTTCTTTCGATGGGCTCCAACAGCCGGCTCGGTACTCGTCACCTAGCAGCTTCGTTCGATGGTGTTTGATCTCGGCGAACACGAGAGACCGGACTATCCCGACCGTCTGGAGTAGCGCGTGGGCCCGCTTTCCGACGGTGCGAATGCTGCGACCAACGACGGTCTGTTCCAGCTGACCTGGCGCCCACGCCGTAAGCAGTTGCCCCCCAGTCCCACGCCGAGTACCCAGGGATTGGCCTCCAGCAGACGCTGCCATGCCCGCTCGGGACCTCCCGCGGATGCTGCCGCCTCGTCGAATGCGACGTCACTTGTTAGCCACGTACGCATAAGTTTCGCTGCCTCGCGCCGACGTTGAAGCGCGATGACGTCGTCTGCATCGGCGTCTGTTTGGATCAGACGCCGGAAGCGCTCCGGGTCCTGCGCGTAGATCCCCGCGATGGCAGCCGGGTCCGAGAAAACGTCACGCAGCAACTGATCGTCGACGTGGACGGTGCCTTCGCCAGCGATGGGGATCGCATCGATTGCCCGGAGCATGTCTATCAAGCGGGTGGCCTGATCGCGATCCAACTCGAGGACCGTCTCGAGTTTCGTCAGGTCCCCCGTTAGTGGAACTTTTTGTATGCGCAGCTTGCGCACAGCACCGGCTTCGCGAGCGACCTGAAGCTGTAGCTGCTTCCTACGGCCAGGAGTCGTGTAGACCACGTCGTTCAACCACTCCAACTCGTCGTCGTTGCCCTCGGACACGTGCTCGTCGAACACGCGATACAAGTATCGAGTGGGATGTCCGACGTCTCGCCCGAAGGCGGCTATGAAACTTCGACTGGCGTAGGTCCGGGTGGTCAGCCGTCCCTCCGCGTAGGTAACGTCATTGGGCTCGGCGACATCGCCCAGGAACGAGAATGGTCCGTCAGTCACCTCTGCATCCCCACAGGCGCAAGGTATCGGTCACCCCTTCGTCCGCCGCGTCGACACGACGGGGCGCGGAGTTCGCGCCCGGTGCTTGGGGTCCTGCTGAGTCTGCGATGGCGTTGCTAGCTCGACGCGTCAGACTCATCCGCCGCGGGTGAGATGGCATCCGCCCATCGGCATGAGGGGCATCGCGGCCGCCTGGGGTCATGCAGTCATCTGCATGACTTTCGTCGGCCGGCACGGCGATCGTGCGGCGCCGATCTCCGACCGGCAGCGGGCAGAAGGGACAGGTAGGCGTAGTTCTCCACCAGCTGCCGGGGCTCGTTGGTGCTGGGAACGGTGGCGGCCCTCCCTGTCAGGCTGTAGTGAGACACCCCGGAGCCCCCGGGTCCACCATGGAGGGTGGTGACAGGAGACAGTTTCGTGAGTAGCAAGAGTCCCGTTCTTCCTGGTGCCGGTGATGATCCGGTGGCCGGCCCAGGAGAAGTAGTTGCAGATCCGGCGGCCCGTCCGGTCCGGCGCTCGTTCACCGCGGCCTACCGGGCGAGGGTGGTCGCGGAGTACCAGGCGGCTCCGCACGGCAGCAAGGCTGCGGTGTTGCGCCGTGAGGGCCTGTACCAGTCCCAGATCCGGGAGTGGACTGTGGGGCGCGACGCGGTGACCCGGGGTGGCTCGGCGCCTCGGCGAGCGCATCGAGCCAGCGTGGGCGGTAAGGACGATCCGGGGCGGTTGCGGGCGGAGAACCAGCGACTGGTCCGAGAGCTGGCCAAGTCGCAGGCGGTGGTGGAGATCATGGGAAAACTGCAGGGGCTCTTGGAGCACATCTCCGAGAGCACGGGCACGCCACCGTCGTCGAGGACGTGATGAGCGCGACGTTCACCGAGTTGCGTGAGGCTGAGGTGCCGATCAAGGGTTGCTGTGCGCTGTTGGGCCGGGCCAGGGCCACCCACTACCGCCACGTCCCAGGGCCACAGCACGGGCCCCGGCTGGCGCGGCAGGCCCCCCAGAACGCCCAGGCGCTCTCGCAGGCCGAGCGTGCGGCGGTGCTCACCCTGATCAACACCGAGGCGTACGCGGACCTCTCGATCGGCCAGATCTGGGCCAGGGAGCTCGACGAGGGCCGCTACTGGTGCTCGGCCTCGAGCATGTACCGAATCGCCCGGGCGGCCGGACAGAGCCGCGAACGGCGACGGCTGGCGACCCACCCGGCCAAGGTCAAACCGGAGTTGCTGGCCGACGGGCCGTCGCAGGTGTGGACCTGGGACATCACCAAGCTGCGCGGCCCGGCCAAGGGAATCTGGTTCCAGCTCTACGTGCTGATCGACATCTACTCCCGGTTCAACCCGTCCTGGATCATCAGCCCGGTCGAGGACTCCCTACTGGCAAGGGACTTCATCGCCGAGGCCATCGAGCGCAACGGCGCCACCCCACACACCGTGCACGCCGATCGCGGCACCTCGATGACCTCTAAGCCGGTCTCGGCGCTGCTCGCCGACCTGGGTGTGACCCGCTCCCATTCGCGGCCTCGGGTCAGCAACGACAACCCGTTCTCCGAGGCGCAGTTCAAGACCCTGAAGTACCTGCCCGAGTTCCCGAAAGCCTTCACCTCACTGGCTCACGCCCGCGAGTTCTGCGCCGGCTTCTTCCACGAGTACAACTACATCCACCGGCACTCCGGCATCGCCTGGCACACCCCGGCCTCGGTCCACTTCGGCACCGCCGACGCCATCGAACTGGACCGGCAGAACACCCTCACCGCCGCCTACCACGCCCACCCCGAGCGATTCGGCCACCGACCGCATCCGCCGGTGATGCCGACCCAATTCTGGATCAACCAGCCCGAGGTCGAACCCCAGATGAACTGACCGCAACTGTCTCAATTGACTTGACAGATACCGCGGGGGCCGTCGCCGTTCGGCGCCCCGGGTCAGGGGCAGCGTGGTGCGCCGGTAGATGCCGACGACTGTGGCCGAGGGTCACCGCAGCAACTCCCGCCGGTCCGGCGGAGACGTAGGCGATGGTCA
>JAABUT010001588.1_pt1 | contig 25419 bp, 24 predicted proteins | sample 5559281 | NCBI WGS metagenome assembly JAABUT01 (sample SAMN10711880, study PRJNA513359) | rock metagenome | isolation source: Antarctica rocks | place: Antarctica: Victoria Land, Ricker Hills nord | collected 2016-01-04
GTTCGTGTTGGGCGCCACCCATCCCGGACTGATCCGCGGCACGGTGCTGAACGACATCGGGCCGGTGCTGGAGCCCGCCGGGCTCGAACGCATCCGCGGCTATGTCGGCAAGCTGCCGCCCCCGCAGGACTGGGACGATGCGGTCGCCATCATCCGGGGCTATGCGGGCCAACAGTTCACCGGACTCTCGAAGGACGATTGGCTGGCTTTCGCCAAGACGACGTTCGTCGAGCGTGACGGGACTCTCGCCGGCCGATACGACCCGGCGCTGATGCAGTCGCTGCGCACCCTCGACGTCACGGCGCTGCCGTCGCTATGGCCGCAGTTCGAGGGCCTTGCTCATGCGCCGCTCCTGGTGATCCGAGGCGAGAATTCCGATCTCCTGTCCGAGGCGACCGCTGCCGAGATGGCGGGACGCCATCCCGATGGCGCGCTGTTCACCGTGCCGGGCCAGGGCCATGCGCCCCTGCTGCGCGATGCCGCGACGCTCGACCGCATCGCGGCCTTCGTATGCCATTGCGACCGCATGCACCGCGCCTCGCCGGCTTCGTCCTCGGTCGTGGACCCCGACTTGCCCGAGCCGCAGTCCCGTCCGGTCTGAGCGAGCACGCCGAGACCGGGCGCGTCGCCGGGATCGAGTGCAGCCTTCAGGGCGCCCAATCAAACGAGTGCATCGTCGCTCGCAAACGCGACCTCGAGCTCCGACGTCCGACGGGAACCACGCGCTACGTCGGAGGATTGGAGCGCGTCGCGTTGGGCAAGGAGGCTCGCCTCGATGGCCGGGGCGGGCTCGGGTCGGCCGTGCAGGTAGCCCTGCACTTCGTGGCAGCCGAGATCTCTCAGCAGCTCCAGCTGTTCGGCCTTTTCGACCCCCTCGGCGTTGACGCGGAGTCCCAGCCCCTGCGCCATGCCCACCACGGCGCCGATGATGGCCATGGAGGAGCGGTCCCCGGGCAGGTCGCGCACGAAGCTCTGATCGATCTTGATCTTGTCCATCGCGAAGGTCCGCAAGTAGCTCAGCGAGGAATAGCCCGTGCCGAAATCGTCGAGCGACAGTCCGACGCCTGCCTGACGGAGCCGGTCGAGCAGCCCGCGGGCGATATCGTCGTCTTCCATGAGCAGCGATTCCGTCAGCTCGAGATCGAGCCTCGCAGCCGGCAGTCCGGCCTCGGCCAGAGCGTCCAGGACGGTGCCGACGAGGTCGCCGCGCGACAGCTGCACGGCCGACAGGTTCACCGAGACCTTGATGGGCAGCGTCCAGGCCGCGGCTTCGCGGCAGGCCGTCCGCAGCACCCAGGCACCGAGCGGCTCGATGAGCCCGGTGCGTTCCGCGAGCGGAATGAACCTCGCCGGCGACACGAAACCGTCCCGTGGATGACGCCAGCGCACGAGGGCTTCGACGCCCGTGATGGCGCCGCTCATGAGGTCGACCTGTCGCTGGTACAAGACCGTGAACTCGTCGCGCAGCAGACCATCGCGCAGATCCTGCTCGAGCACCTTGTTGGATTCGGCCACGTGCTCCATCGCGGCGTCGAATATGACCACCACGTCGCCGGCCGCGTTCTTGGCTTCGGTCAGAGCCGCATCGGCATTCCGCATCAGGGCTTTGGCGTCGCCTTCGGTGGTGCGATCGGCGACCGCCATCCCGACGCTGACCCCGATCGAGGCCTGGTAGGGACCGATCTCGTGCACGCCCGCGATCGCGGCGATCAGGTCTTCGGCGAAGCGCCGTGCGTCGTCGAGCGACGGCCGCTCGACCAGGAGCGCGAACTCGTCACCGCCAAGCCGGGCCGCGAGGTCGCCTGGGCCGACAAGCGAGCGAATGCGGTCGGCGACCGCCACCAGCAGCGCGTCCCCGCTGGCATGGCCAAGGCGATCGTTGACGATCTTGAAACGGTCGAGGTCGAAGAACAGCAGTGCGGCGCAGTGTGCCTCCTTGTCGATGACCTCGCCGAGCGCGACCTCGACGCTCTCGAGCAGGACCCGCCGGTTGGGGAGCCCCGTCAGCGCGTCGACGCGCGCCATGGCGAGGAGACGGGCTTCGGCGGCGCGCTTTTCGGTCACATCCTCGAAGCTGAGGCAGATCGCGAAGCGCTCCGCCCCGAGGCGCCCGTCCAGCCCCACCGGGCCCGGCACGCGCGACAGGGTCGTGACGCAGTCGAGCACGATCCGCGTGTCGCCGGCTCCCGTCCATTCGATCTCTTGGGTTGGTCGCCGTCGCCAGGTGCCGTCCCCAGCCCGTGCCAGCGCGTCCGCACAGGTGGCCGACAGCGGCCCTGGCAGCACTTCGTCGAAGCGGGGGTGACCGTCGAGCCCTGCCGGCAGGCCGATGATGGAGGCCGCGGCGGCGCTGATGGCGCGCACGCTGCCGTCGTGGTCCACCACCACCACGCCGGCGAAGCTGTCGGCGATCACGCGGTCGAGGATGACGCGCAGCCGGTCGGCCTCGCTCCGTGACCGCACGATGCCGACCCGGCGGTCGTCGACCTCGAGAGCGATCGCGATGAGCGAGAAGCAGAGCAGGCCGGCATGCGCGGGTGCCGTGGAGGGCACCAGCGGCAACCAGGACTGGACCGCGATCGCCGCCGCCTCGGCTGCGATGGCGGCGCCTGCGAGCAGGAGGAGGTGACCCCGCAGCTTCAACCGAACCGCCAGGGCAGTGGTCCCGGCGAGAAGCAACAAGGTCAGGGCCAGAGAAAAACGCGGGTCCACGGGTCGCAGCGCCCGTCCCTGCAGCAGGCTTTCCGCCGCCATGGCCTGCAGAGCCGGTCCGGGAATCGGACCGAAGCGAGGCACCTCGAAGAAGTCGCGCAGTTCGACTGCCGTCGCGCCGACCAGCACCTTGCGGCCGGCGATCACGCTCCTGTCGACCCTTCCCTCCAGGAGATCGATGGCCGAGACGTGATCCAGCAGCGGTTCGAGGATGCCATAGTCGACCAGGAAAGATCCGCGCGCGCCGTCCTGCACCGAGGCGAGCAGCGCCGCCATGGATGGCACGGGGTGCCCGCCGAAGAGCTCCTCCCGGGTCACCGCTCTGACGCTTCCGTCCGGATCGGGCACGACGCTCACCGTCGCCTCCCAGGCATGGGCGGCCAGGCTCGGCAGCGGGCGGCTCGCCACGAGCTCATCCTTGGCGCTGTGAGCGCTCGGCCGCTGGCGCAGTGCCGCGAGTATCACGCCGCCTTCGGCGCGCTTCAAGGCTGCCTCGAGGGCGGCATCGCCCTCAGGCGTCGAGGCGGAGCTGAAATCGACGTCGAAGGCGATGGTGTCGGCTTCGAGTTTCAGAAGGGCATCGATGAGCCGCGCGTGGATTGTACGGCTCCAGGGCCAGCGCCCCAATGCAGCGATGCTGGCTTCATCAATGTCGACCAGCGTGATGTGACCGCTCGGCGGCCGGCTCCACAAGGCGAAGCGCGCGTCGCCGATCGAGGCTTCGAGCCATCCGAGCCACCCTGTCAACGACAGGGTGGCGATCACCGTCAGGGCGACGCCCCGTGCGAGAAGCCCACGGCGGGCCCGGATGGTCCGGCGGATCGTGACCAGCCAGGCCGAAGCCGGCCTGGGCCGCCCGATCATCGGGCCTGCCCGCCTCCGCCCGACGAGCCGCCGTGGCCGTGTCCGCCGCCATGACCGGCGCCCCCGTCACTGCCGCCATGTCCGCCACCGTTGCCGCTGGCGCCACCGCCGCCACCGTTGCCGCCGTGTCCACCACCGTTGCCACCGCCGCCACCGTTGCCGCCGTGTCCACCACCGTTGCCACCGCCGCCACCGTTGCCGCCGTGTCCACCACCGTTGCCACCGCCGCCACCGTTGCCGCCATGTCCACCACCGTTGCCGCCGCCGTTACCCCCAGCGCCGTTCCCGCCGCCGCTCCCAGCGGTCCCGCCCCTGTTCCCGACACCGGCGGGACCGTTGGCCGACCTGCCGCCTGCCGCTGCGCCCTCGCTTCCACGGCCGTCGGCCTTGTTTTGAGAGTGACCCGCAGTCGAGTCCGACGCCGATGGACCGCTGCTGGCCCTCGCGCCCGCTATGGCAGCAGCTTCAGCGCCCCGGTTCCCCGCAAGTCCAGAGACCGCCGAACGATTGCGCGTCGCTTCACCGGGGCCGGAACGGCTTCCGTCGGCGGCCCGCTGTGACTGGCCGGCCACATGGTCCTGGTGTGCTGCAGCAGTCGTACGGGCAGCGCCCGCTGTGCTGCCGAATGCTGTGGCTCTGCGGGCCTGTGCGGCACTTGGAGCGCTCGCACTCAGAGTGTGAAGCGAAACGCTTGCCGCGTCAGTGTTGACTTTCTTGTCATCATCGTTCTGGTTGTCGTTATTCTGCTTACCACTATTCTGATTATCGTTGTTTCCGTTGTTGTTTTTTGTCTTCCCGGGTTTGCTGGGCTTGGCAGGTTTGCCGGTCTTACCATCGGGATTGGAAGCAGGCGCGGCTGGAGCAGGCGCGGCTGGCGCAGGCGTGGCGGGGGCCGGTGTGGTTGGAGCAGGTGTGGCCGGCGCAGGAGCAGAAGGCGCAGCTGGTGCAGGCGCGGGCGTGGATGGCGCGGGTGCCGCTGGCGCCGGGGTCGCAGGCGCGGGTGCCGCCGGCGCCGGGGTCGCAGGCGCTGCGGGCGCGGGTGCCGCCGGAGCCGGGGTCGCAGGCGCGGGTGCTGCCGGAGCCGGGGTCGCGGGCGCTGCGGGCGCCGGAGCCGCGGGTGCTGCTGGCGCGGGTGCGCTAGGCGTGGCCGGCGTCGGCGTTGCGGGTGCAGTTGGCGCCTTTGAGGGTGCGGCCGGTGCAGGCGCGGCCGGAGTAGGCGCCGCAGGCGCGGAGCCAACCGGGGTGGTCGCGGTCGTGCCGACCGTTATGGGAGTCGAGGTCGCCACCACTCCCGTGGCGGCCGATGGCGGGGCGGCGTTCGAGGTCGGTCTCGCGGTCGCGACACCCGCGGCCGTATCGGCCGTGGTGCTGACCGGTGTCTGCGGGGCGGAGATCACCGTTCTCAGCCCCGTGATGCCGCCCGCATTCTGGGTCTGGCTGTTGCTCGCAGAGGCTGCGCGCGCGGCAGCGAACCCTGGTGCCGCCGCCGCGGCCGGCGCCGCCGCTTCCACACCCACCGGGCCGACGGTCGCCGCAACAGCCGAGACTGCGCCGGTCACCGCGGCGCGCGGTTTGCCTTGCGTGACGGCGGCGCGCCGACCTGGGCCCGACACCGACAGGCCGCGGGTGCCGACGCTGGCCTGCTGGCCGGCCGTGACACTCGTCACCTGGCCCGTCCTGAGCGCCGTCACCTCCACGGTTCCGCGGGCGACCGCCACACCCCCGCTTGCGCGGCCCACCGAAACCGAGAAATGCGTCCCCTTGACCACGGCCGCCAACATAGGGGTCTCGACCGAGAAATGCTGGACGTTTCGTTTCTCGACATCGAACGACACCAAGCCGGCCCGTTCGACCACGGTGGTCGACAAGCCTTGATCCGGATGTTCGTTGACCGCCACGATGCTTTTCGGGCCAATCACCATCGACTCGGTGCCCCGTTGCAGCATCACGCGGGATCGTTCGCCCGTGGATACCGAGACGCCGGGATCGATCGTCATGCCCGCGGCGATGTCGGTTCGTGCGCCGTCGGGACCCGTCCAGGCACGGCCCGATACTTTGCTGACCTGCCATTCCGCGGCAGAGGCTGCAGGCGCAGGCAGGTTGGACAAGACGGTCAGGAGGGCCGTCGCGGTGAGGAAGCGCAAGCGAAAATGTTTCATGGAGCCACGGTGGGCAACACAAGTTGAAGAATTCTTTCAGCAATGCCCGAGAGGATGAATGGCGGTCACAGGGCACGCCCCGGAACGCCGATAAAGACTGCTGAGGCCGGCGGAGGACCCCTGGCTGACAGAAGGCTGTCGGCAGTTCATCGTGCGACGAAATGCGGATATTCGCGGCTGTCGTTAGCTCTTTCGTCTCCGACGATGCTGCTAACCCACTGACATGCTTCGCCGCCGATCGGGCCTTGCCTTGCTCTCCGTCTCCAATTTCGGCACATTTTAAGTCGAATTGTCTCACCAAGCCCGCCTTCAACGTTGCAGGCACGCGAGATCCGAATAAAGTGAAGTATTAACCCGTTCCAAGAGGCTTGTTGTGAGCTCTCTTGCATGACCTTGGGCTAGCGCGTTCAGGCTGCTCTAATCGGCACGAGCTTGAGCCCGCAAAATCTTCGACGCCGACGCCTCCCTTCGGCCGAAGGGAACGCGAGTACGGGTCATCCTCTCACCCGCGCTCGTCGCGCGTGCAGTGGCTGCGCTCGCCCGCCGAAACTCTCGACCGCGCCGTCGGGCAACCCGCCCCGCACAGCGGCATCTGTACATCGTGGCGGGCTGCAGATGTTGAACTTAACACATACCAGCGCGGTTGCGACTTGTAGAACGAACACGGGGGATCGCTGTCCATGTCCAGGCTCGACGTCGAGACGCCACTTCCCAGGCCCGGGTACGGATCGCTTCGCCACTACCGTATCGCGCTGGCTCTATCGCTGCTCATGAACGTGCTGCTCGCTACGGGCATTTGGTATTATAGCAGCATCGAAGGCGTGCTCTCGATGGTCGAGATGGCAGTCGGTATCCTCAACTGAGGTTGTGGTCGGAGTGATAGGATTCGAACCTACGACCCCTAGTCCCCCAGACTAGTGCGCTAACCGGGCTGCGCTACACTCCGACGCCGCATTGCGGTGGAAGCCGTATAGGGTTTTCGGCGCGAGGCTGCAAGCGACAATCATCCGTCTCGGCGTCGGTGAGCACCTTGCGCCGGTCAGTGCTCGATGACCGACGCGCCGCATGCTTGCGCCTGGCGGACGTCCTGCTCGCTCGCGCTGCCCGGCACGACAGAACAAAGGGCATTCTCGGCACGCTCCAGCAACAGAGCCACATCCGCAATGCGCAACCGCGCTGCTTCGCCGCGAATATATGCGATCAGACGTCGCAAAGCCCTGACGTTCTCCTCATCGTCTTCACGGTTTTTCACCCCGGTTCCCTCCGTCGAGCGTCAGCTTCGCCGCCGTGCCGTCCGACGTCCGGTCGGTCCTCCATCCGGCGCCACTGTCTCGGTTGAGAGCGCCGCCGTTTACCTCAGGGGCCGGCCCCAACAGACTTGGTTGGCGAGGCGTTGATCATGCCCGGATCGGGCGACACGGCAACAGGATTCACGTTGTTCGGTCGAAAAAAACCGCTTGGAGGCCCTGGCTGGAGGATGGCCGGGGGCCGCTCGGTCCGGGATCAGGATCCTTGTCGTTCCCTCAACCCTGCGTGGCCCGCGCGGCCGCGAGCAGGCGTTCGCACTCGGCCAGTTCGAACATCACCGCCTGGAGCCGCCCGACGAGGGAGGCGGTCGAAGTGACCGAAGCGGTTTCCTCGACGGGTCGACCGATGTCGTGCTGTGCCATGCCCGCCTCCTGAGCAGACGTCGCGGTTCCGGCATCGGGTGACGAGAGGAGCCATTGTGGCAATCGCTCCTCGACACGGGGCGTGTTCCGGTGCTCCGGCGGGGGATCATGCCCGACGTCGTCCTGCGTCACACCGTCCCCATGTTGACCCTTCGCCGACCGTTGTGGAGGACCGTCACCGGACGCAAGGGCCGTCAAGGCGCGTGGCCCCTGCTCGCGCAACATGCGTTGTACGCCTTTGATCGTATAGCCGTCGCCGTAGAGCAGCGCCTTGACGGCCCGCAGCAGTTCCACGTCCTCGCGACGATAGAACCGGCGGCCTCCGGCGCGTTTGAGCGGCTTGACCTGGGGGAAACGCGTCTCCCAGAACCGCAGGACATGCTGCGGGAGTTTCAGATCCTCCGCGACCTCGCTGATGGTGCGATAGGCGTCGGCGCTCTTTTGCGAGGTGCTCCGCTCAATCATTCTGCGGCAGGGGCGCGCCGTTGATGCGGCTCTTCAGGATGTTCGACGGCTTGAACACCATCACGCGGCGCGGCGTGATCGGGACTTCGATTCCCGTTTTGGGATTGCGACCGACGCGCTCCCCCTTGGAGCGCACCACGAAAGAGCCGAAGGACGACAGCTTCACGGTCTCGCCTCGGGTGATGGCCTGACAGATTTCCTGCAACACCATCTCGACAAGTTGGGCCGATTCGGTGCGAGACAGTCCAAGCTGCTGGTACACGGCCTCGGACAGGTTCGCCCGCGTGATGGTCTTGCCTTCCGACCTGTCGGGATGTTTCGTCATGAGCACTCTCGACACCCTCCCAGGATCAGCTTTTTACGCGACTCGCCAAAGGGATGCGTCCGAAGCCTAGAGCACGTCAGGTCCGGGCGAAAGCACGCAACGACCGCCATGATGCATTTTCGTGAGGGCCTTGCGCCGCAGTGACGGTCCGGAACGCACCGCTACTGCGGCATGCCAATCGGCAGGCTGCCTCGCCACCGGCGCTCACCACCGCAACAAAGCACTTCCCCAGGTGAATCCGCCACCCACGGCTTCGAGCATGACGAGTTGCCCCCGACGGATCCGGCCATCGGCGCAGGCTTGGTCGAGGGCGAGCGGGATGGAAGCGGCCGAGGTGTTGGCGTGGAGATGTACCGTAGTCACGACCTTCTCGGGCGGGATGCCCAGCTTAACGGCGGAGGCGTCGATGATACGGCGATTCGCCTGATGGGGCACGAACCAGTCGAGGTCATGAGGCCCGACACCCGCGGCCTCGAAGGCATCCTTGACCACGTCGGTCACCATGCCGACAGCGTGCCGGAACACTTCCCGGCCCTCCATCCTCAAATGCCCGGTGGTGCCCGTGGAGGACGGACCACCGTCCACGTAGAGCTTGTCGCGGCCACGGCCGTCGGACCGCAGATGGGTCGTGATGATGCCACCATCGCGCAAAGCATCGCCCCCTTGCCGCGCTTCAAGCACCACGGCTCCGGCGCCGTCGCCGAACAGCACGCAGGTCGTCCGGTCGCTCCAGTCGAGCAGACGGGAAAAGGTTTCGGCGCCGATCACCATCGCCCTGCGGTGCGATCCCGACCGGAGGAATTTGTCGGCGGTCGCAAGCGCGAAGACGAAGCCGGAGCACACGGCCTGCAGGTCGAACGCCACTCCGGTCGTCGATCCAAGACTGGCCTGCACCTGAGTGGCCGTTGCCGGGAACGTGTAGTCCGGGGTCGCGGTCGCGACGATCAGAAGATCGATGTCGCCCGCGGCGCACCCCGCCGAAGCCAGGGCAGCGCGGGCCGCCGCGGTGGCCAGCTGCGAGGTCGTCTCGCCGTCGGCGGCGAAGAACCGTCGCCTGATCCCGGTCCGTTGAACGATCCATTCGTCGGTCGTGTCGACGGTCCGCGCCAGCTCCGCGTTGGTGACGCAGCGCTCCGGCAGATAGCCGCCGGTACCCAGCACCACGGATCGCCAGCCGTTTGTCAACACCACCAAGCCTCTTTCCGTTGATCGGTGTCCCGAGCGGACCTCGAGAGCTTCGCCAGCGCTGCATGCCTGGACCCACGTCGGTCCGGCTGCGCGACATGAACACGGTGCTGCTCAGTCCCGCTCGCGATCGCATGCCGAACCCATTCCGCACGCGAAGGAGCCGTCGGCATCGCATGGCTCATGCTATGCGCCGATTCCGGCTCCCCGGCAATTGCAGAAGGCCGGGCCTCGTCATGGCGCCGGCACTGTGGCGCCGCCCGTGATCGGGCGCACCTCGGGAAAGGCCTCCGGCATAGCGACCGGGCTCGTCTGCACGTCCTGCGACAGCGCAAGCTGGTCGCGGATACGGGCCAAAAGATCATTGCTGACCATCTCGTGTCCGACCGTAATGGCTCTGGAATAACCGAGCGCATCCGTGCCGCCGTGGCTCTTGATCACCACGCCATCGAGGCCCAGGAACACGCCGCCGTTGACGCGCCGTGGGTCCATTTTCTCGCGGAGTTCCGCGAACGCGCCCCTGGCAAACCAGTAACCGAGCCTGGACAACAAGTCTCGGCTCATCACCTCGCGCAGATAGCGGCCGATCTGTATGGCGGTGCCTTCAGCGGTCTTCAGCGCGATGTTGCCGGTGAAGCCCTCGGTCACGACGACGTCGACGGTCCCCTTGCCGAGGTCGTCGCCCTCCACGAAACCCTTGTAGTCCAGGGACGCGAGTCCGAGCTCCTTGAGCAGGCGTCCGGCCGCCCTGACCTCCTCGAGCCCCTTGACCTCCTCGACCCCGACATTGAGCAGCCCGACCGTCGGTCGTTCGATGCCGAGCACGATTCGCGCCATGGCGGCCCCCATGATGCTGAGATCCACGAGGTGTTGGGCGTCGGCTCCGATGCTGGCGCCGACGTCGAGTACGATCGAGACCCCTTTCACGGTCGGCCACATGGCCGCGATGGCGGGCCGGTCTACATGCGCCATGGTGCGCAGGCAGATCTTGGACATAGCCATGAGGGCTCCGGTGTTGCCCGCCGACACCGCGACATCGGCTCGCCCCGACTTGACGGCTTCAATCGCCAACCACATGGACGACGTGCGTCGACCGGACCCCCGCAACGCCTGGCTTGGCTTGTCGTCCATGCGGATCGCCACCGTCGTGTGGACGATCTCGGTCACGCCGGCGAGGTCGGGTTCGCGGGCCAGCAAGGGCTTCAACAAGGATTCGTCGCCGCACATCAAAAATTCGGTCGCTGGCCATTGCCGCAACGCGAGGGCAGCCCCTGGAACCACGACGGAAGGCCCGTGATCGCCGCCCATGGCATCGATTGCGATCCGGACCAGCTTCGTCATCCTTCACCCTTGCGGCTGCACGCGCCCCTTCGATGAATGCCTCGGCGGGTCGCCCGGCGTCAACTCGCTGAGGGCTGGGCGTCGCGGTCGTGAGGCCTCGCGATCGACCTCGAACTCACTCCGACCGGTACCATGACCGGACCGCGTGACATCCGGTCGACCGCCGGTCCAACCGTCAGGCGTCGCCCGCGCTCTTGAGGTTCCGCAGCATCGCGAAGGGTGATGCTTCGGATTCGTCCGCGACCGAAGCCGCGGCTTCGGCAAAGGTCACGCCCGGCTTCCTGGGATAGGGATCAAGACCAAGCACCAGGATCTCGGCCGTCAGGGCTCCGAGGTCGATCCGCCCCCGGAAGATCGGATCGGGCAGATCGTCCTCCTCGTCTTCATCCTGGGCGAGGCGAGCGGCCCGGGCTGCGGTTCTCGCCTCGATTTCGGCCTCGGTCGCGAACCGAACCTCGACGGGCTCGTCGAGGTCGGTCTCGAATTCCTCGAGCGACACCACACAGATCCGACGGACCCTCGCCTTGACGCTGCCCGTCACGCGGGCGCCGTTCGGGCCGTCGCGCGCGACGAGGAAGTCGGCACCGAGGGCGTCGATGCCGGGCAAACCGCAGCTGGCCGCGACCGCCGCTCGCTCGGCATCCGACGTCACGATCCGAAAGGCCGTGCCGCCATCCGTCACCGAGGAAATGTCAACCCATCGGGACAGCGGGCCGGAGGCGGTCTGGGGCTGGCGGACCATGACGTTTCTACACCGTTACGGATAGGGGGTCGGGAAACGGCAGAGGCCCGGCAAGGCATTCGGCCAACGGCGAAGCGTCGAGTCGCTCGGCCGTCAATTCAACATATCGAGTCATGCGGGCCGCTTGGGCGCCGGCGGGGTCGAGACGACCCGCATAGACATTGCGCGACACCACGGCCGTGAGGGTGTCGTCGCAGCGCCGCAAAGCGGCGTCATAGGCAGCCGAACGGCCCAGGAATGCTTCTGCCAGCGTCTTCATGCGCTTCGGCACCGTGACATCGCCCACTCCTGCCTCCCGGAGGTCGGCTTCGAGGTTCGCGAAGACACCATCGACGAGCTCCTGGGCCACGGCCGGACCCGGCGCCTCGGCCCTGTTGAACCGGCGCAGCACTAGGCCGGCGTGCAGGGCCAGAAGCTCGAACCGGCCCTCGAAAGTGTCTGGTACCCCATAATCGAGATAGAATGCTGGTCTGCGAACCGCGGCAACGCTCTCCGTACAGAGGCGAGCGATGAGGGCGCGGTTGGGCGACGAGCGCCGACGGCGGAGGGGAAAAAACATGGGACCGGATGCGGCGATCGCCGCCTTCTCCCGCGGGGGACGAACTTGCTTTTCGGTAGGGTGCCAGTTACGCACTGCGCCTGTCCGATGCAAGGGTACACCGCGTGAGCGGGGCATCGGCGTCAGGAGGTTCGGATGCGAGGCAAGGGGATCGCCCCGGCGGGCGGGCGCAAGCCGTTCGCTCTGGCCGGGGTCGCGATACTGTGCCTCGGCCTTGGAGGCTGCCTGGGCTACGACGGCGAGGTCACGCGCGGCTACGTCGTGGACCAGCGCTCGCTCGAGCAGGTGAAGCCGGGATCGTCGGCCGAGCAGGTGCTCGTGGTTCTGGGCACGCCCTCCACGACATCGACCATCGGCGGCACCGCCTGGTACTACATCAGCCAGACTGTGACGCGGACCTTTGCCTTCTCCTCGCCCAGCATCGCCGACCAGCGTGTGCTGGCGGTCTATTTCAACAAGGACAAGAAGGTCGAACGCGTCGCGAATTACGGCTTGCAGGACGGGAAGGTCTTCGATTTCGTCAGCCGGACCACGCCGACCGGCGGCTCCGAGCAGGGCTTCGTCAAGAACCTGTTCCGGTCCCTCCTCCGCTTCACCTGACCACCAGGAGCAGGTTCGCCGGAGATCAAAATCCGGCGGAAGGCTCCTCCGGAGCCAGAGGCGCGAGTTCGGCCAGCGGCGTGCCGCTCGTGTCGCGCACCGGGTCGAAGAGATGGAACAGCAGAAGCCCGGTCATGAAGCCTCCGATATGGGCCTCCCAGGCGATGGGGCCGCTGCCCGCCCCCCATGTGATGGATCCGAGCCCGAATACGAGGTTGGTCGCGAACCAAGCGACCAGGAACGCCAGGGCGCGACGGTCGGCCACCACCTCGCGCAGCCGCTGCGCCGGCTGAAGGAAGGCCTGCCGGCGTCCGTCTTCGGCGGCTCCCATGATGGAGGCGACCGGGACGTGGGGCTGAAACATGAAGCGAAGCGTTGCCCCCATGCAGCCCGACACGGAGGCCGAAGCGCCGATGACCGGTGCCAGGTCGAGTGGATGGGCGAGGTAATGCACCACCGCGCCCGCGAAGGCCGTCACGATCAAGAAGGCCAGGAACCGGACGGGACCGAAGCGGCGTGACACCGGCGTGCCGAAGGCGAGCAACCAAACGGCGTTCAGACCAACATGGGCCCAGTCCGCGTGGAGCAGCGCATAGGTGACGGTGGTCCAAGGCTGCGCCGAGCCATCGCCGAGAAAGTACCTTCCCGCCTGAGCCTGCCGGTAGCCTTCCCCCCCCTGCCCGGCCAGGGCCACCGTCGCTTCGACGACGCGGTTCGGCGCGAACGCGAATGTCAGCCGGCCCGGCACGAAAGCGAAGCGTCCGAAGAGCGCCTCCTCCAGACGCTCCGGGATGAACTGCCGGGCGAGGTGGATCGTCACCAGAACGCCGACGACCAGCAGGATCGACCTCGGTATGTTGAACACGGGCTGGCGCCGCGGAACCAGCGTGGCGGGCTCGGCTGAACCTTGGAGCACGACGTCACCTTGAAACGGGGTTCCGTGGACGGTCACCATGACGGACGCCGGGCAATCCGCGCGAAAGCCGAAACCGCCAAAGCGGCAGCGCCGCAGGAACTCGCATCGGGCTTGGCCCGACAGGGGAGCAACCTGCCGGGCGTCAACCTTCTACCTCGACGCCCCGGTGCCGGAGCAGCGGCTCGATCGCGCCAGAAGCGACGTCGCTTCCAAGACGGCGACCATCGCACCGCCTGCCCATTCTGACAATCCAAACGATTTGCCAACCTTAACGCCGCTGGCATGCCCGGTGCTCCCCGGTCCTGCAAACCGACGGGATCGGCCTTGTGGTGCCATAAGGCGACATCTCCCGTTCCGGTCCGAGCGCCGAGAGGTCAGAATGAAACATGCCGTGAGCCGGGACCTTTTCACCTATTGGAACACATTGCGGGCGGGGCGAACGGCGCCGGAAAGGTGCGACGTGGACCCTGCGGCAATCCGACATATCCTGGCCTATACGTTCGTCCTGGAGGTCGCCGGCTCCGCTCCTTCCCGCGAGGTTACCATCCGCTTGTCGGGGACGCGTCTCAACGCCCTCTTCCGATGTGAATTGAAGGGTCGGTCGCTCGACGACCTCTGGGCCGGAGATGAAGCCGCCATGGCCAGGGCCATGATCGATGGCGTTCTCGACGACCGTGTCGGCATGGTGGCCGGCGTCAGGGCCGCGCCGGCCGGCTGCGCGGCGGTCGATCTCGAACTCGTGATCTTGCCGCTGCGACACCACGGCCGGACCCATGTCCGCCTGCTCGGATCGCTGGCCGCCATCTCGGCGCCGAGTTGGATCGGGCTGCGCCCCATCACGGGCCTCGAACTCACCGGTTTTCGGACATTGCTGCCGACCGAAGCCGAAACGGCGCTGCCTCGCTTCGGACCGGGTCACGTAGCGGGTTGCTCCGTCGGGTCGATCACGCAGGCGCCGATTGCGGTCGAGCAGGTGGGTGGATTCAGGGTCTATCAGGGTGGACGCAGGACCGGTCTGCCTGCCGAAATCGGAGGATGAGCCGGCGCGGCCGGCCACGACCCGATTTATCGGCCCTTAACGGATGAAGCGCCATGATAGTCGGGACTTAGAGGACTCTTACTCTTTCGAAAGCGCGCCCGGTGGCTGCATCTCCAGCGACGTCAGCCGAAACGCACCCCGTCGAACGCCGCCGTCACCAGCGTGTGCGGATCGCGGTGCTGGGCCGATACATGCTGACCAACCGGCAGGAGTTCCCATGCCAGACAGTCGACATGTCGCCCGGCGGCGTCGCCCTGATCGCGCCTGTGAGAGGCGCCATTCATGAAAAGGTCATCTGCTACATCGACCAGATCGGGCGGATCGAGGGTGTCGTGGCGAGGCTCTTCGAGAACGGATTCGCGTTGTCTCTCAACGTTCCGCTCACCAAACGCGAGAAGCTGGCCGATCAGTTGACCTGGCTCGGCAACCGCCATGCGCTCGGCATGCCGGAAGATCGTCGCCACGCGCGCGTGATCCCGCGCAATCCCCGCTCGACCTTGACGATGCCCGGAGGCCGCGAATTTCAGGTCAAATTGATCGACGTGTCGATCTCCGGCGCCGCCTTCCTGTCCGACGCCAAGCCCGCCGTCGGCACGCCGGTGATCCTGGGCACGACCGACGCGCATGTCGTGCGGGTCTTCAACGATACGGTGGCGGTGGAGTTCGCCCGGCCCTTCTCGGCCGAGAGCGATCCGGCCACTCTTTCCCTTTGAGGTCGGGCCCGCGTCTCCGACGGGAGGCGGCGATGAGCACCTGCCCCCACGCAGGGCTGCCCAGGCTCGGGCACCAACGGGCGCGACCTCCATCCCGCCCGCGCGCCTTCTAAGTCGATGCGCTTCGTCAGGAGGGTCAGACCGGACGTCAGATCTCTTCGAGATCGTAGTCCAGGATCGCCATCTGCAAGGTGAAGGACTCGCCCCTGGCATTGTCGGCCGACACAACGCCGAGAAACTCGCCGCCCAGGTTCAGCTCCACCGAATCCGTCTTCTTGACTCGCGGTACCACCTTGAACTTGTCGTTGTCGAACAGCAGCCGCAAATAGGATTCGATGGTGTGGCGTTCCACCGGGATCTTCATCTCGAACGAGAACGATCGATCCCCATCCTCGTCGTCGACCATGATCGTGGCGATGCGTCTCTCGCCGAGGGCCACGTCGGCGCGGTCGCCATCGCTCGAGTGCGGCAGGACCTTGAGGGACTTGTTGCCGAACGTGCGCTGGAGGTAGGCCTGCAGCTTGAGGATTTCGCTCTTGTCCAAGCTCTGCTCCGGATGATGGTCATTCGACTGGGGTTCGCGTGTCGACCCGCGCGGCACTGGCCGTCTCGCCACACGCTTGGCCATCCGATGCCGGAATGACGGCGCCATGCTTCGGCGCGGTCGCGCTGCCGCACAGTTCGGCCGAGAACCTATGCTATCGTAGGTCGCTGGTCGAGCACGCCGCCGTCGATCATCTTCTGGGCGATGATCTGGTCCATGGTCCGGGCGGGCTCGGCGCACCCGGCTTCGCCGACAATCCGCCCCGGCACGCCCGCGACGGTTTTCTTGGGCGGCACCGGTGCCAGCACGACCGACCCCGCCGCGATGCGCGAGCATTGGCCGATCTCGATGTTGCCCAGCACCTTGGCGCCTGCGCCGATCAGGACGCCGCGCCGGATCTTCGGATGCCGGTCGCCCGTCACCTTGCCGGTCCCGCCCAGGGTGACATCCTGAAGCAGCGATACGTCGTCCTCGATCACGGCCGTCATCCCGACCACGAGTCCGGTGGCGTGGTCGAGGAAGATGCCCTTGCCGATGCTCGCATTGGGATGGATGTCGGTCTGGAAGACGCCGGACGAACGGCTCTGCAGGTAGAGCGCGAGATCCCGCCGGCCCGTGGTCCACAAGGCATGGGCGAAGCGGTGTGTCTGGAGGGCGTGAAATCCCTTGAAGTGCAGCAGCGGCTCGACCAGGCGGGTGCAGGCGGGATCGCGGTCGAAGACGGCCAGCAGGTCGTCCCGGAATGCCTCCGCGATCCTCGGATCGTTGCGGGCCACCTCGGTGAAGGCCTGGCTGAGAAGCAGGCCCGGCACGTCACCGTGATCGAGGCGCGCCGCGATCCGATCGATGACCGCAGCCTCTAGGCTGTCATGGTTCAGCACAGTCGTCAGCATCAGCTTCGACAGGATCGGCTCGCGACGCAAGATTTCGTCCGCCTCGGTCCGCATGCGGCCGAACAGCGGGTCGACGTCGGCGATGCCGATCACCTTGGCGCTCTGACTCTGCCCCATCATGCTCGTCTCCAGACACGGGGCGATCTCGCGGGACCCGATCCGTGAACACAACACATACGGGCTCGGGCCGTATGCACAAGCCCCGACCCAGCGAAACCGAAAGCCGTAGCTGCCATGCAGGGAGCACGGCCGGCCGTCACTCCGCGTCAGGGTCGTTCGGCGAGGAATTCCAGAACACCGGCCTTGAAAGCCTTGTCGCCCACCGCAGGATTATGGTCGCGCCCCGGAATGTCGAGGACGCGGCCACCTGGCAGCAGGCCGGCCAGGCGCCGCGGATCCCCCGCGACCGTGTCCAGGGTGCCGACCGCGACCAGGCACGGTGCCATGATCCGCCCGACCTCCTCGGCCGATAGGGTCTGGCGCGAACCGCGGATGCAGGCCGCCAAAGCCGCGAGGTCATTGCCGCCGGCCTCGGCGAAGCGCCGGAACATCCGCTGCATCGGATCCGTGAGGCCGTCGAGCGAGGGAGCCTCCATGGCGTCGGCGATGCCGGTTGGCAGGCCGACGCCCTCGACGAGGTGGACTCCGAGGCCGCCCAGCACGAGGGCGCGGATACGGTCGGGTGCGGTCAGTGCGAGATAGGCCGCAACCCGGGCCCCCATGGAGTAGCCGATCACGTCGGTCCGCGCGATCCCGAGGTGGTCGAGCAGGCGGAGTGCGTCCTCGGCCATGAGCGACGTCTTGTAAAGCGCAGGGTCGTGGGGCTTGTCGCTGTCTCCGTGTCCGCGATGATCGAAGGCGACGGCCCGGCGGCCGTCGCCTTCGAGGGTCCGGAACCAGCCCGTATCGACCCAGTTCACCCGGGCCGAGGAGGCGAATCCGTGGATCAGCAGGACGGGTTCGCCGCGGTCGGCACGTATCGGAGCCTCGTCGCGATAGCTGATCCGCAATCCGTCCGATACGAAGTCCATGCCCCCGCTCTCCCGCAACCCTACCCTTTGCCGGGCGACCCCCTTATGCTGAGCCGCGACGAACCTCCCGTTCGAGGACCGCATGGCCAGCCATCACGAGACCCCCCACTTCCACAACCAGCCCGGAGTGCCGACGATCCGGATCGGCGTCAAGGAATTCATGTGCACGGGCGCATTGCCGCCGCTCGATCACCCGCACACCTTCATCGACATGGGCGATAGCGACGACGCGATCTGCCCTTACTGCTCGACCCACTATGTCCACGCGGCAAGCCTGGGGTCTCATGCGGATCCCGCCGTCTGCGAATATACCCCCGACACGGCACCCTGACCCGACCGATCGCGACGGGCGTCCCCCGTGCCCCATATCGCCATCGCGGGCGCCGGCATCGGCGGCTTGACGGCCGCCATAGCGCTGTCGCGCGTCGGCGCGATCGTCACGGTCTACGAACGCGCCGAGACCCTGGCGGAGGTCGGAGCCGGCGTGCAGCTGTCGCCGAACGCGACCGCCGTCCTGGCCCGCCTCGATCTTCTCGACGCTCTTCGGGAGAAGGCCGTAGAACCGACCGAGACGCTGCTTCGTCGCAGCCGCGACGGCGCGTCGCTGGCCCGCATCCCGCTCGGCACCAGGGCGTCGCAACGCTACGGATCACCCTTCCTGGTGGTGTTGCGGGCCGATCTTCAAGCTGCTCTCGTGACCCGCGCGAAGCGTGACCCGGCCATCACCTTGCGCTTGGGCCAGGGCGTTTCGGCATACCGGAACGTCGAGCACGGCGTTTGCCTGACCTTCGGCGATTTACCGCATCCGGCCGTGACGCTCGACGGCCTCGTGGGAGCCGACGGTATCCGGTCGACGGTACGCCAAAGCATGATGGGGCCAAGTCCGGACGACACCAAACCTTCGGGTCGTTCGGCTTGGCGCAGCCTCGTGGCGCGTGATGTCGCCGATCCCGAGGCGCTGGTGGCGCGCTCCAATCTGTGGCTGGGTGCGGGGGCTCACCTGGTCCATTACCCGGTCGATGGCGGTAAGCTGGTCAACGTCGTCGCCGTCATCGACGAGACCGTGGGGGCCGGGCGCGACGCGTTCTGGTCGATGCCGGCCGAAGCCGCCACGCTGGAACGTCGCTTCGCGACATGGGCCGAGCCGGCGCGGCGCCTCATCGCGGCCGCGCCGGGCTGGCGCAAGTGGCCGCTCTTCGATCGGCCGCCGCTCCGGCGATGGTCGGATGGCGCCGCGACGCTGCTCGGCGATGCAGCCCATCCCATGCTGCCGTTCCTCGCCCAGGGCGCCGCCCAAGCCATCGAGGATGCCGGGGTGCTGGCCGACTGCGTGGCGACGTCGCGCGAGGGCCTGCCCGCGGCATTCCAGACCTATGAGGGGCTGCGCCGCCCTCGGACAGCTCGCGTTCAGGTCGAGTCGCGCAGACAGGGTTCCGTCTACGACCTCGGTGCTCCGGCCTCCCTCCTGCGTGACATCGTGCTGCGTTCGCTCGGACCCGACCGCCTCACGGCACGCTACGACTGGATCTACGCCGGTCCGGCCACGATATCCCGGGCGTAGCCGCACCCTGTTCCGCCTCCAATCCTCGCGATCGCGAGCCCACGGGCTCGGCGCGGGCGCGCCAACCATCCGGACCCGATGCCGACCGATTCTGAGAGACCCGACCTGCGCTCGGCACACGTCATCGTGGTGGCCAACGAGAAGGGAGGGACCGGCAAGTCGACCGTATCGATCCATGTCGCGATCGGATTGCTCAAGGCCGGCTATCGCGTCGCCTCGATCGACCTCGACACGCGCCAGCGCACGCTCACGCGGTTCCTGGAGAACCGCCAGTCCTGGGCCGCCCAGGCCGGCACGAGGCTCGAGATGCCGTTCCATCACGCCCTCGACCGCGGCGCATCGTTCGACGTCGGCGACAACGAGACGCGCGAGTTCGGCGAGTTCGCCGGTGCCATCGAGGCGATCGAGCATGATTACGAGTTCGTGGTCATCGATACACCGGCGTCCGACAGCTACCTGATGAGGCTCGCGCATTCCCTAGCCGACACGCTGGTGTCGCCCATCAACGACAGCTTCATCGACGTCGACGTGTTCTCGCGCGTCCACCACGACCGCGCCAAACGCGGCGCGGTGGCGCATTACGCCGACCTCGTGCTCGAAGCGCGCAGGCGGCGGCGGCAGGTCGATGCCGGGATGATCGACTGGATCCTGCTGCGCAACCGGATCGCGTCCATCCAGTCCAACAACGCGCGGCAGATCGCGTCGAGCATCGGCCGTCTGGCCGCGGAACTTCAGTTCCGCACCGCAGAAGGGCTGCACGACCGCGTGATCTTCCGCGAACTGTTCCCGATCGGTCTGACGGCGCTCGATCCCATTGAGGACAGCGCCAAAGGGGGCGTCCTCACCAATTCCCAGCTCGCGGCCCGGCAGGAGATCCAGGAGCTGATCGAGACCCTGAAGCTGCCGTTCAGGAGCGGTGGGCTGTCCCACATCGTGGCCCGCCACGAGTGGTTCGACCGCATGGCCCGCTTCTACCGGGACCAGGAGGCGGGCGGGGATAAGCAGACCGGGGTCTGAACTCGATCAGGCTCTTGCGGCGAGGTGATCGCTCGCTGCCAGCGCTGCGTTCTGGCCCTGATCGACACGAAAGCGAGAGGCGAGACATGACGGTCTTCATCGCCCTTTTAAGGGCCGTCAATGTCGGCGGGACGGGTAAGCTGCCGATGAGCGATCTGAAGCGCCTGTGCGAGCGTGCAGGCTGCCGAGCGGTCAGAACATACATCGCCAGCGGCAACGTCCTGTTCGAACACGAGGGGTCAGAAGCCCAGATCAAAGCCGTGCTGGAGGAAAGTCTGCGGGACTATGCGGGCAAGCCGCTGGGCGTCCTCGTGCGAACGGCTGCACAAATGGCCGGTGTCCTGGCCAACAACCCCTTCCCAGATGCCCCTCCGAACCGCACGGTCGCGGTCTTCCTGAACGGCCCGCCCGGGAGCGGCGCTTTGGAGAACGTCGTGGGACAGCAGGAGGAGCAGCTTCGTCTCGGGACGCGAGAGATCTACGTCCACTACGCAGGCGGCATGGCCCGCTCGAAGCTTTACATTCCCGCAGCCAGGGATGGAACGGCGCGCAACATGAACACGGTTGCGAAGCTCGCGAGCATGGCCGCAGAGCATGCTCCAGCGCCGCCACGATGATTGCGTCGAGACTCCCAGAGGTAGCTCCGGTTGTCTGAAGAGCGTTGTGCACTTGGCTGAGTAGAGTCCTGCCAGCATTTCATATCAGGGTCACAAACGCAGACTACGAAGCTAGTGTGTCTGCCCGTGTATCGCGTGCTGCAGACTGCGTTCCGAAGCCTCCAGATTAGGAGTTCTCCGTGGCCCATCATCTCGGACGATTGACCGGCGTGTTTGGCGTTTCCATTCTCCTTTTGTGTGCTGGAAGTGCATTCGCCGATTCATCGGCGGGCAATCAGGAAGGTGCTGGCGAATTTCGTGACCAGATCGGAACGTTGCTGCCGACCGGTCAGCGGATCACGCCGCTGGCTGCGCCGAACTCCGTCTACCAGCGGCTGATGCCGCACTTGCCCGACATGCCGCAGCTGCCGGCAGGTTATGCCGTGTCGGAAGCCCTCAGCCCTGACGGCAATACGCTGCTGGTGCTGACCACCGGATACAATTCGGTGGTCGACGCAGCGGGTAAGCCGCTCCCAAACGACTCGACGCAGTTCATCTTCGTCTTCGACGTCAGCCACGGCACCGCCGTCCAGCGGCAAGTGCTGCAGGTGTCGAACAGCTTCGTCGGCGTCGCTTTCGCGCCCGACGGCAACACCTTTTACGTGCCGGGGGCGGGCGAGGACAACGTCCATGTGTTCGCCGCGCAGGGCGGTACCTGGGCGGAGTCGGGCGCCCCGATCAAGCTGGGCCATACGGCCGGCAATGGCCTCGCACAGAAGCCTTTGGCATCGGGGATTGCCGTCACGGCCGATGGCAGGCGCGCGGTCGTCGTCAACCGCTACAACGACTCGGTGTCCTTGCTCGATCTCGTTCACCGGAGCGTGATCACAGAGCAGGATCTGCGTCCCGGCAAGAGCGGCGGCCCGAGCGGTGTACCGGGAGGCGAATACCCGAACTCCGTCGCCATCGTCGGGAACCGGTTCGCTTACGTGAGCAGTGAACGCGATCGGGAAATCGTCGTGGTCGATATCGGCAACGCGGCGCCGGCCGTGGTCGCGCGGATCCCGGTGCAGGGCAACCCGAACAAGATGGTGCTGAACAGGCGCCAGAACATTCTCTACGTCGCGAGTGACAATGCCGACCTCGTCACGGTCATTGACACCTCGAGCAACGCCGTCCGCACGACGGTTTCGACCGTCGCCCCAACGGGTGTCCTTGCGCCCGAAAGGGTGAAGTACAAAGGCGCGTCGCCGGACGGCCTCGATCTCTCGCCCGACGACAGGACGCTTTACGTCACTAACCGCGGCACCAACTCGCTGGCGGTCATCTCCCTGGCCGGCGCCTCGCCGCACGTGGCGGGGCTGATCCCGACCGGCTGGTATCCCTCCGACGTCCGCGCTTCGGCCGATGGCCGATCACTCTACATCAGCAACGCGAAGACGATCCCGGGCCCGAACCCCGGCAATTGCCTCGGCTACCAGACGGTCCCCTGTCCCGTACCGAATTCGCCCGTCAGCTTCGCGCCGAACCAATATGTGTTGAACCTCACCGGTTCGGCGGTGCTGAGCTTGTCGGTGCCGCACGAAGACGCCCTGGACCGCCTCACCCAGCGGGTAGCGGCCAACAACGGCTTCGACAGCGCCTCCAGCCAAGACCTCACGATGGCGGTGCTGCACCAGAACATCAAGCATATAATTTATATCATCAAGGAAAACCGAACCTACGATCAGGTTCTCGGCGATCTCAAAAGGGCGAACGGCGACCCGACACTGACGGAATTCCCGCGATCGACGACGCCCAACCTTCATGCCCTGGCGAACGATTTCGTCACGTTGGACAATTTCTACGATCCGGGTGACGTCAGCGGCAACGGTTGGCCCTGGAGCACGTCGTCGCGGGAATCCGATGCGGGGGCGAAGATGCTTCCCCCGAACTATGCCGGTAACGGCGCGGGGGGCTCCTACGATTGGGAAGGCACCAACCGCAACGTCAATGTCGGCCTGACCGGCGCGGCGCGGACGGCCGCCAGTCCCCTGTCGGCGGGTCTGGATGCCGACACGCTGCCGGGAACCGCCAATGTCGCGGCACCGGACGGTCCGGACGGTCAGTTCCAGCGAGGCTATATCTGGAACGCCGCATTGCGGGCTGGTCTGAGCGTGCGCAACTACGGCTTCTTCATCGACCTCGGGCGCTATGGCCTGTCCGGCACCCCCTATGCGTCGCTGCAGATCCCCCGCGATCGCCAGCCCTACCCGAACAGCGTGCAGTCCTATGCGACCAACCCGCAACTCGTGCCGCTGACCGATCCCTACTTCCGGGGCTTCGACGACGCCTATCCCGACTTCTACCGGGAGCAGGAATGGGAGCGTGAGTTCAACGGCTATGTCGCCAATGGGCAGTTGCCGAGCCTGAGCCTGGTGCGGTTCATGAACGACCACACCGGCAATTACAAAGCGGCCATCGACGGCGTCGACAAGCCCGATGTCCAGGTGGCCGACAACGATTATGCCGTGGGCCGACTCGTCGAAGCCGTCGCGAAGAGCCCCTACGCCAACAACACCCTCGTCTTCGTCGTCGAGGATGACGCCCAGGACGGCCCGGATCACGTCGACGCACATCGGAGCACCGCCTTCGTGGTGGGCCCCTACGTCAAGAAATATGCCGTCGTCAGCACGCATTACACGACCGTCAACCTCCTGCGCACGATCTCCGACGTGCTGGGCATCGATCACCTCAGCATCTACGATGCCAATCAGCGGCCGATGTCGGACGTGTTCGACCTCGCGCAGACAGGCTGGCGCTACAAGGCCTCGGCCTCGGGCCTGCTCCGAGGCACCGCCTTGCCGCTCCCGCGCGGGCTGACCTTCGCCGATGCCAAGAGCAGCCCGCATGACGCCAGATACTGGATGGCACAAACGCGTGGGTTCGACTTCTCGAAAGAGGATAAGGTCGATGCGCTGATGTACAACAAGGTCCTGTGGCAGGGCCTGATGAGGGGACGAGCCTATCCCGTCAACGGAGGTCGACCCGCCAATGGTGATGTGACGGCCGGCTCGGGATCGGCACCCCGCGTGCGTGCTCACGACGACGACGGCGATTGATACCGGGATGGGGGAGCACCAGGTAGGTGGGACTGGTTCATGCTAGAAAGCTGAACTTCGCGGTCTCACCGGCGCTCGGCAATCAGCGGTCGGCACCCGCCGCAGTGGGCGTGGACCCGGACCTCGAACCGGACGGCCGTGTTCACGTTGACGATCGGTCAGGCGTTCGGCGCCGGCCCACCCGTTCGTCCCCACGAGTTGCGCGTCATGAAATTGTTCGACTGCCAAGTCTGTTGCCACACGCTCTATTTCGAAAACACACAATGCGAGAAGTGCGGGCACAGACTCGGCTATGTGGCCGAAGACCAGGATCTCTACGCCGTGGTCAGGGCCGGCGACACCGCCGACCACCATTGGCAGATCGCAGGCGATGAGCGGCGAACGTTCCGGTTCTGCGCCAATGCCCAGTACGACGTCTGCAACTGGCTGATCCCTTTCGACCAGGATGGCAACTTCTGCACGGCCTGCCGACACAACCATACCGTCCCGAACCTCGCCAAGCCCGGCAACGCCGAACTTTGGCGGCTTATGGAGATCGCCAAGCATCGGCTGTTCTACACGCTGATCGAACTCGAATTGCCCAGGGTGCCGCGCACCGAGAACGCGGGTCAGGGACTCGTGTTCGAATTCCTGGAGGATCCGGCCGATGGCAAGAAGGTGATGACGGGCCACGACGACGGCCGTGTCACCATCGCGCTCGCCGAGGCCGACGACGCCGAGCGCGAGAAGCGGCGCAAGAGCATGCACGAGCCTTACAGGACGCTGCTCGGGCACTTCCGCCACGAAATCGGGCACTATTATTGGGATCGGCTGGTGCGGGACGCGCCGGCGCTCGGGCCCTGCCGCGACACGTTCGGCGACGACCGGATGGATTACGGCGAGGCCCTGCAGAAGCACTATCGGGACGGTGCTCCTCCGAATTGGCGCGAGCGCTACGTGAGCGCTTATGCGACGACACATCCGTGGGAGGATTTCGCCGAGACCTTCGCCCACTACCTGCACATTCTCGACACGCTGGAGACGGCACGGGCCTTTGGTGTCGCGACGCATCCGCGGGGCATCGCAGAAGCCGATCAATTGTCGACCGAGGTCGATTTCGCACCCGACAAGGCCGCCAGCATCGGGCCGCTCGTGAAAGCCTGGCTGCCGCTGACTTTCGCGCTGAACAGCCTGAACCGATCGATGGGCATGGGCGACCTCTACCCCTTCGTCCTCACCCCGACCATCATCGAGAAGCTCGGCTTCATCCACGATCTCGTCCATGGCTCCATTGGCGCCACCAAGCTCGACCAGCCCGAGATGAAGCCTTACGCGCCCGTGCCCGAGAATGTCCCGCCTCCGACGAGCCCCAACTTTGCGGGGGCCGAACAGGAGCGGTGACGTCGA
>JAABUT010001589.1_pt1 | contig 25405 bp, 27 predicted proteins | sample 5559281 | NCBI WGS metagenome assembly JAABUT01 (sample SAMN10711880, study PRJNA513359) | rock metagenome | isolation source: Antarctica rocks | place: Antarctica: Victoria Land, Ricker Hills nord | collected 2016-01-04
TGGTTGTTGAGGGGCCATTCCGGGCCATTACTGGACGGCTGGATGCAACCGGGCTTGAAAAGCTCGGGTTGCTGTTCAATGCGTGGTTTGGGAGCGTTCAGCAGACCGCATGTGCCGACGCTGGGCTGGCTTCGGGTCACAAATCCGCACCATAATCCTAGCTGCGGTCTCCGGTGGGTCCGTCAACTTGTTCGGGTATGCTTCGCAATGATCCGAACGGAGCGGCCGAGAGCATCAATGGCTATGGCGCCACGGCAACGCCTGCGATAGCGGAACTGTCGTGAACCAAACCGCGGTCGGCGAATAAGATAATGAGCTTGTCAGGCTGGCGCCCACATGGCGCAACGTCACTGGACGAACCACAAGGAAAGTTGGCGATGAAAGCATACCTTGTTCTTGGTTTGGTCGTTCTCGCTGGTTGTGCGTATGACGACAACAATGCGGCGCCTGATCGTGATCAGGCATACTATACGCGGCCCTCTGCGGATTATGAGCGACCATACTATGGCCGTAGCCGTGATCGCGAAGGTTGGGGTGAACGTCGCCGGGAGGATGAGCGACCCAGGTGGCGTGGGCGCTACGGCGAGGAAGACTGACTCCGATAAAGGCAAGTGGATGAGGCCGCGTTGCAGCGATCAACAGAACACCCGCATTGGCGGCGTTGTTGCACGGATCTGGCGGTAGGCATCACGAGCGGGTCAGCGTAGGAGGGCAGACCACCCTATGAGCCGGGATGCCCTATGCCATTCAAAGCGAAATCCTTGTGCCGCCACCACATTCCCAAGCAACGGTTCCAGGTCACGAACTGGCGCGAGTATGACGCCAGCTTGCGCCAACGTGGCAGCCTGACGCTCTGGTTCACTGATGAAGCGATCGCAGCCTGGCAGGCGACACCTCGTACGACCCGCGGCGGACAAAGGCACTACTCGCCGCTGGCGATCCTGACCGGGCTGACGCTCAGGACGGTGTATCATCTTGCCCTGCGCCAGACGGAGGGACTGATCGGCTCTATTATCCGCCTGCTCGGGCTGGATCTCGCCGTGCCGGATCACAGCACCCTCAGCCGCAGGGCAGAGACGCTGGAGGTGCCGCGCCCAAGATCCAGCAACGGAGCCGAACCCGTGCATCTGCTGGTGGACAGCACCGGGTTGAAGCTGTGCGGGGCTGGCGAGTGGCTGCTGGAGAAGCATGGCACAAAGACACGCCGATCCTGGCGCAAGCTGCACCTGGGTGTGGATGCCGGCACCGGGCAGATCCTGGCCTCCTTGCTGACCAGCCACGACAGCGACGATGGTGCTCAGGTCGGACCCTTGCTGGACCAGGTCAAAGGTCCGCTCACCTCCTTCACCGGCGACGGCGCCTACGATCAGGACAACGTCACTGCCGCCATCGCCGCGCGTCATCCCGACGCGACCATCATCGTGCCGCCACGCTCGAGTGCCGTGCCAAGCATCATGGCTGAGACTGCGCCCACACAGCGGGACCAGCATCTCCAGCACATCACCGAGCACGGGCGCACCGCTTGGCAGAAGGCATCAGGATACAACCTGCGCGCCCGCGCTGAGACGGCCATGTCGCGCTACAAGCAGGTCATCGGCGACGGGCTGCGTTCTCACACGGACAAGCGCCGCGCGACGGAGGTGAACGTTGCTGTTCATGTTCTGAACTGCATGCTTGGGCTGGGACGCCCGAACTCCGTTCGCATCGCCTGAACCCGGACATGGGTTGGGGCCAATGCGCCCAGTCCGTTGATCGCTGCAACACGGCCCCAGTTGGTGGTGACCCGGGAGATCGGCAGCACGGCGTTCGCCTGCCGCGAGATCGTGTTCTCGGTGGATACGGTAGAGGACAAGCAGCCGCAGCGGGCGTTCTATACTGCGACGGTGTGCCGCGATGGCACCTGTTGGAAATGGGCGTCTGCAGAGCCAGCAACGGAACGCTGGGGCTCGCTGCAATGAAGGCTGTCCTGCTGCTGATCTTGCTTAGCGGGTGCAAAGCAGTACCCCAAATTGCCGGTCTGGTGACCGGCGGGATCGCCGGTGGTGCCACGGCCAACCCGGGGGTGGGCTTCGCCGTCGGTGTCGGAACGTATGCCGCAGCTGATTATGCATTCAAATACGGGACGCGACGTTGGCACCAGTCGGAGCAGGACGCGATCGCCAGTGTCGCTGGCACTTTGCCGCAAGATAGGCAGGCATCCTGGCGCGTTCAGCATGATCTGCCGCTCGGCAACGAACACGGCAGGGTGCAAGTGGTGCGGACGATGATCAGCCCGCTTACCACCTGCAAGCAGGTGATGTTTTCAGTGCAACAGGAGGAGGCTGAGGCCTGGTACTCGGCCGATATCTGACAACAGGCGACAGGGTGGAAGTGGGCGACCGCGGAGCCGGCCGTAGAGCGTTGGGGCTATCTGCAGTAGCGGCTTACAGCATGACGCCAGATAATGCGGCGTCAGGCATCGGCGTAGACGACGCCTGGCGTTCATGGCTGGGGCTGGCATACGTCGCGGAACAGACAAATTTCCAAATCAGGATAATATCGCACATAGGGGCTTCGCCCCTCTCGCAAGCTCGATGTATCGCCAATCGAACAGTGAAGGCCATGACATGAACAGCTCCAGAGAAAATACCCTGTTTGCAGCAGCGCTTTCCGGAGATCTCGGGCTTCTGCAGAAGCTCCTACCCGCTGCAGGCGACTTGGGTCAGAAGGCCCATCGCTGCGAAAACGTAAGGTAAGAAATGAGAACACGGGCCAGATCCAGGCGATTTCGGTCGGAAACGACTGATTCCGTTTTGATGGCGGTCCGAGTAGGCTGTTTATTGCGTGCAGTCATGGCGTGCAATCTGCATTGCACGCAGCATCGTCATTCAACGTGGCGTATTGCACGCAACAAACAGGGGGTCTAACGCCAATACCGTTCAGTTAGCGCCATTAGGCGTCCGGCGATGGCGGGAAACAGCTTGATAAGGGCTGCCCGACATTCCGGAAAACGGCCTAACTGAACGGTATTGGGTCTAACGCGGGGGATGACTTTGCGTGCAATACCAGCAGCGCCGATATCCTTGCGTTAGCCCCCGGACTGCGCAAAGGCACCATCAAACGTGTGATAGGCATAAGCGCCGTCGAACTCGGCTTGCAGGCCCTCCTTAAGCTCCGACCGCCCAGCTGTCGCTAACCCAACCCACAACATTGCGTGCAATACCGCTATCGTACGTTTTCGCAGAGATGGGCCTTCCGCCCCGGTTATGATGCGTTCCTGGAAGCACTTGCCGACCCAGCACACGAGAACCACGCCGGGATGAAAGACTGGATCGGGGAGACCTTCGATCCCAACGCTGTCGATGTCGAGGCGCTTGCCAACGATGTCGCCGCACTTGCCAAGACATGGACCCGCAAACCACCCACCAAGCGAAACCGATCAACCTGATCCGCGGCCCTCGCCGGATGGATACAAACCCGCCGCCGTCAAGTCCAGTCCGTCAACGAAGGCGTCGATGAACCGCACAGGGTTCTCAGGACCGACATAGTCGTCCACGCTTTCTGGCAGAAGCAGCGTTTGGGATCGGTCGTGACCGGCAATGTGAGACATGCCGGATGCTACCAACTCTCACACCGCGCCGGAATCCCGCTAGGCGGGGTTTTCACACGGTCTGCTTGAATTATGCAGACAGATGCAGACGAGAGTGGCTTTGAAACTACTCGGTAACGGCAGCTTCTAGGATTCTTAAGGTGCCAGTCTCACAATCGATTTCTGCCGACAGGCCATAGGGCAGTGTGATGATAGGGTCGGTATGACCCAAATCCACGTCTGCGAAGACGGGGAGATCGGAAAGACCTGCTTCATCGAGGGCCTTGAGAATCGTCGCCTTCTGAGAAGCCTGGCGCGCTTCGTCCATGTTGCCGCCGGGTCGGCCTACCAAAAGGCCGGAAAGTCTTGGCAGAATACCTTGCGCGGAAAAATTGCGAAGCCAGCGGAGCACAAAGCTGTCTGGAGCCGCCTCTTCCGATGTTTCATAAAACAGAATGGCATCGTTCCAATAATTGGCAGGTGGCCACCATGGCGTTGCCTTGAGCATTTCCAAGACCTCTGCACACCCACCAAGGAGACGGCCTGTTGCACGCCCCTTACCCCTAAGCGTCTGAATGCCGTCAGTGGGTGTGCGGCGACGCGGTTTGCTCTGGTTTGAAAGATCAAGCCAGGGGAGATGTTCGACCGTCCAACCTTCAGTATTGCGAGGCAACTCCCCGATCGGCCGCGTTTCGAAAGCCGCCCGGTAGAACGACGTGGCTGACAGCGAACTCATGCCCGCATTTTCGGCAAAGCCAGACATTACTGTTGGGCCATGGAATGACCCAATGCCAGCCTTTAGGCAGGCGAAATGGATAGCAGTTGGGTCTGAGTAGCCGATGAACAGCTTTGGGTTGCTACGAAGCACTGTAAGATCAAGATACGGAATGAGACGAATAGCGTCATCCCCGCCGATGCTCGCGATGATCCCCTTGATCGAAGGATCGGCGAAGGCTTGCATAAGATCGTCTGCTCGCGCCTGCGGATTTTCGTAAAGCCATGCTGCCTCGCTAAGTGCGTGAGTTGTCTCTATTACCTCCAGATCAAATCGATCTGCTAGGTAACGCTTTCCTGCATCATATCGCGCCGGGAAGGTTGCCGGGCCACCCCAACACGGGGTGACAACGGCGACACGGTCTCCGGGGCAGAGCCGCTTCGGCTTTCTGAGCGGCCTACGCCACCATTCATCGTTATCGGGCAGAGTCATCCATTAAGTTAAGCGGGTAGTCTGCAAAGCGACAATAAGCCACCCGCTTCAAAGACCTTTGGCATGCGCATTTTTTTGGGGATTCTATTGCAGGATCAGGGCTCAGAAATCTAAATTTCGCACAGTCATTGGTGCCACATCCGTAAAGTATGGTTTGTATCATTTTGGCAAACGGTCGGACACTGTTGGCGAAGTCGGCCGCCCCGGTCCATCGCCGGCTCAAACGCGGGACAAGGGGCCTGAAAGCTGGGTGAAGAGGGGCCGGCATCCTATGGATAAACAGCCAACACCGACTTCGCCAACAGTGTCCGGTCGTTTGACGAAGTGAAACAGACCCCAATTTGCGGCCCAGCTAGAGGCATCCGCGGCGGCGGGTCGGGTGCGGTTTAGTTAAGGGCTTCGTGCTGTACCTCGGTTGTTGAGGTTGTAAGCTGACGGAAGCTTCGGAGCGGTTGTCAGCTTGCCTCTAGGGCCGCCTCGATCAGTTCCGCCAATGAACATGGCGGATCAAGTGGGGCGCGGATGAAGTCCAAGCGACCTTCGATCGCCAGAATGGTCAAGCCATGCACCAATGCCCAATTGGCCGCACGACGGCCGGCCTGCGGCAGCGTAGCTGAATCGGACCCGGGACGGTCTGAAGCCAGACGAAGCATGTCGAACGCCGCGGCAGCCGCGGCAGCGAGACGGGGGCGTGACATGTCAAGCAGGTCGGAACGGAACATCAACGCGAACATGCCAGGATGGCTTAGGGCAAAACGTATGTAGCCCTTGCCGACCTGGCGGGGTGTAGGCGCGGCTTCGGTGCCCATTGCCAGGGCGAGTTCGTCGTAGCCGATGGCGGCCAACTCGCTCAGAAGGCCGGTGAGGTTGCCGAAATGCGGGTCGGCGGCGGTTGCGGATACGCCGGCAGCGCGGGTGATGCTTCTCAACTTCAGGCTGGCCACCCCCTCTTGTTCCAGGATGGTACGAGCAGCCTCGAGCAGCTCGGCGGCCAAGTTGCCATGGTGATACGGACGTGGAGTGGGCTGGCGTGCGGGCATGGCTCCATGTGCCCGGACGCCTCCATCTTTACAATGTAAAATGTGCTTGACCTTCGCCGGACAGACCCGTATCTTTACGTCGTAAAGAATGAGGGCGCAATGAGCATCGATGTAGAGTTCACCTTAGCAGCAATACCGTTCAGTTAGGCCGTTTTCCGGAATGTCGGGCAGCCCTTATCAAGCTGTTTCCCGCCATCGCCGGACGCCTAATGGCGCTAACTGAACGGTATTGACCTTAGCAGGAGAGCGAGACGAGCCGCATCTGTTCGTAGCAGGGAAGCTTCCTTCTAGCTTGAATGGCACGCTGTTCCGCAACGGGCCTCATCCTCGCTTTTCCTCGCCGGAGGCGCATTGGTTCGAAGGAGATGGCATGGTGCACGCCATTACGCTGACTGCAGGCCGCGCCCGCTATCGCAACCGCTGGGTCCGTACCGCGCGGTTCGCCGCCGAGGCGGCAGCCGGGCAACGGCTTGGTGTACTCACCGGCACCGATAACGGCCGCGCCAACACTCATGTGCTGCCACACGCTGGCCGGCTGCTGGCGCTCGAAGAGGCGCATGCTCCGGTTGTGCTCTGCCCCGACACGCTGCGCACGTTTGACGAACCAATGGATCATGCGGTGGCGGCGCTGCCGTTCACAGCGCACCCCAAGCGCGATCCACGCACCGGCGATTGGTGTTTTTTGGTTATGCCGCAGCGGGTCCCTTATCATGTCAAGTGCGCTGCGGCGCACTGGATGCGGCCGGGTGCATCACCTGGTCCACCTCGTTCGAGGCTCCCTACTGCTCCATGGTGCATGATTTCGCGGTGACCGACCGACACATCGTTGTGCCGATCCTGCCGCTGGCAGGAGACCTGAACCGGGCGCGAGGCGGCCTTGGATCGTTCTTCTGGCGGCCGGAACTCGGCAGCCACCTTGCGGTGCTGCGTCGCGGAGAGGCGGGCAACACGGTACGCTGGTTCGAAGCCCCTGCGTGCTACGCGTTCCATATCGTCAATGCGTGGGAAAAGGGTGACGCGATCTGGATCGATCTGCTGCGCTATGAGGCACCACCATTTTTCCCCGATGCCGACGGCATCATACCCGCCATGATACCCCGTGCGGTGCCCACGCGCTGGACAGTAGACGTCGCCAGCGGCGGCACGGTGCGCGAAGAGCGGCTGGCCAGTTTGTTCGGCGAGTTCCCTCGTATTGATGAGCGGTGCAGCGGTGCCGCTCATGCCCAGACCTTCCTCGCCTGCTGCGGGCACGATGACGGCGGGCTGAACGCGATCGCGCGGCTAGACGTTGCTTCGGGCCATACCGAGATCTGCCGCTTCAACGTCGCGGACGCGGTGTCTGAACCGGTGTTCGTGCCTCGTCACCGCCATGCGCCGGCGGACGACGGCTGGCTGCTAGCGTTACTTACGCGCAGCGGAGAGGAAGTCTCATCAATGGTGGTGCTGGATGCGCGTTCAGTTGGCCAGGGGCCTGTCGCCGAAGTAGCTTTGCCTCATCGCGTGCGGCCCGGGTTCCACGGCAGCTTTGTGCCTGCAGGCACGATCGGTGCGGAGTACGCAGCATGAACCGGGTCAACAAAATCCTCACGATGATCATGCGGGAGTTCGGCGGGCTCGTGCTGTTCCTTGTAGTAAACGCCTATTTCGGGTTGAAGCCGGCGATCGCGGCAACCCTCGCCTTCGTGGTGTTCGACGGGTTGCGCCATGCCATTCAGCGAAGGCCAGTAACCAAGCTTTGGGTGGTGTCGAACGGGCTTGCCCTGGTGTTCGGTGCAATCGACCTTTACGCTGCCAATCCGTTTGTTTTTCGTTACGAGGCATCCGTCAGTAATCTGGCGACCGGGATTGCCTTCGCGATCTGGTCATTCGGTGCCAAACCAATGATTCAGCAGATTGCCGAGGATCGGCAGGGTTATGCATTCCCGCCGAACCGGGCCGATCTGCGCGCCTTTTTCCGGGCTTTCACACTGGTATGGGCCGGATATTTCTTTATTAAAGCCGGCGCTTATCTGTGGCTCGCACAAGTCATGTCATTCAGCCAGGCGACTTGGCTGCGCTCGCTGATCGGCTCAGGTAGTTTTGTGCTGATGCTGGCGATCAGCTCTCGCGGTCGCGCTATTCGTGAAATCTTCGTGCGGTATGGGCTATTCGCCCCGCCGCAGGAAGCGCCGCATATCATTGACTCAGCGGCCGAAGCGTGACCGAGCCGGGCCTTCACGATCTCGCGCACCGTCAGGCTTTTGCCGACCATTCCCCGCGCGTTTGAGGTTGTCCGTCAAACGAAGCCTGACCGGTCACGTCCGTTCTGTCCGGGAACCCTCGACTGCACACGACAAGACGGACGAGTTGATTGCCGGATGCGATAACGGACAAGAGCAGCAGGGGGCAGAAGGCCCATCCGCGTAAAAGTGCACGGTAGCGGTATTGCACGCAAAGTGATGGGTCGGTTTAGCGGCGACTGGAAAGCCGGCTTCCGAGAAGTGCTTGAAGACCGAACTCGACGTCGCTCATGCCCAAAACGCGTTCGATGGTGCCTTTGCGTAGTTCGCGGACCAAAGCGAGGATGTCCGCGGTCGCGTCGCGTAGGTGCCCGTTTTGTGCCTTCATCCGGTCCAGCTCGCGCGCCTGGTCCTTTGACGGTCTTTCGGTCTGCCAGCGGCTGATCTGCTGGGTGTAGATGTCGACGAACTGCAGCTGCTCAGTGTGGACCTGCTCGACCCGGTTGAGGGTGGCGTCGTCGAGCACGTGTGGGCGCACCCGTGCCTCGGCCAACGCTTCGAGGTGTTCGCGCGTGTCGTCCAGCGCGCCGTCGATCATGCTGGCGATCAGCGGCATCTCGCTGATCCGCTGCCAGTTCACCGGGTTTTGTGCGGCATGTAGGCTCCTTGCTCAGGTCATAACGGGTTCGGGCACCGCCTCGGCACGCCTGCGGGGTGACTGGAAGTAGCTGCCGTTCGGGATGACGTGAGCGTGCATCAGGGGTGAAACGCGGGCGAGGTCCTCGTCGCGCACCTCGTGGCCAGCGACGCGGAGCTGATCGACGATGCAGGCGATGTGCACCGTGTTCCAGACCAGCACGGCATTCGAGAGCAGGCTGAGGCAGCTGGCCTTGTTCATCACCTCCTCGTAGTCGCCGGAGCGGAAGCCGCCCTGGTTGGCGAAGAACAGCGACTTGGCGAGGATGTGGCGGACCTCGCCGCGGTTGAGCTGCAGCTGGATGGCGTTGCGCAGCGGCGCCTCGTGGATGTAGCGCAAGATGTGGACGGTCTTCATCAGGCGCCCGAGCTGGGTGAGGGCGCCGGCGAGGCGGTCGGATGCGTTGGCGTTGGCCAGCCGTTGCATGACGACGTGGGCCGGGGTCACCCGGTCCTTCAGCGAGGCCGCACGAGTTGGTCCCGCTGCTCGATGATGAGTTCGACGTTGATGCGGCCGCGCAGCAGCGGCTGCAGCGCGCCGTAGTCGGCATGGCGATCGATGCGGCTGAGCACCTGGTCGGGCAGGTCCTTCAGCCGCGGCATGAAGACGATGCCAAGGAGCGCGCAGAGTCCGAACAGATGCTCGGTGAACCCGTGCGTATCGGAGGTATGTTCACGGATGGAGAGCGCGGTGTCGTTGTCGAGGATGCCGCTGAGCACGTAGCCGGCCTCGCGCGGGGCGCAGGAGATCGCCTGGGTGGCATAGACGCTGTGCTGGTCGGAGGTGTGGGTGTAGAGCTGGAGCGCCCGGTCGTAATAGCCGAAGTAGCGCGGATAGACGCTGCCCAGCACGCTGTTGCGTTCGACGGCGAAGCGCTGGCTGTCGGAGGAGGACCGGCTGCCGTCGCCCCAGACGCCGCTGAGCTTCAGGCCGTGATGGTGATCCACCAGGACGGCGTTGGCCGCCTTGTGTAGCTGCCGGGATGAAACTCCCCAGAAGTGCCGGTTGAAAAATCCCCAATTTGCCTGGCGGGCTTTGGCTTGCGGGTAGGGATCGGGTCAGTCGGCGATTGATGGTCAGCTTGCCTCTTCAAGGGAGGCGAGCTGGTGGTCCGACTGGGAGAGGTTGTGATGATCCTTGATCTGCACCGGCAAGGTGTTGGCATATCGGCTATTGCTCGACGCACAGGGTTGGACCGCAAGACGGTTCGCAAGGTGATCGCGAGCGGGCTCGAGCCGCCGGCCTACGGTCCTCGCAAACCCAAGGTCACGCAGTTGCAGCCGTTCGAGCGCTATCTGCGCGAGCGGCTCGATGTCGTGCCCGAACTGACCGGCCGCCGCCTGCACCGTGAGCTTGCCGCGATGGGTTATCATGGCGGCTACACCGTGCTGACCGACCTGCTGCGTGAGATCCGGCCGATCACGCGGCCTTTATTCGAGGTCCGCTTCGAGACGCCGCCGGGCCGACAGGCCCAGGTCGATTTCGCCCATTTCCGCACCGTGTTCACCGACGAGCCGGGCATTGAGCGGGTGGTTTGGCTGTTCTCGCTGGTGCTGGGCCACAGCCGTATGCTGTGGGGCCGGTTCGTGCCGCAGCAGGACATGCAGACCGTGCTGCGTTGCCACACCGCCGCGTTCGAAGCGCTCGGTGGGGCGCCGACCGAGATCCTCTACGACCGGATGAAGACCGTCGTCGACCGGGAGGCACCCCAGGATGGCCCCGAGGCCGGCCACATCGTCTACAATCGCACCTTGGTCGAGTTCGCCCGCCACTACGGCTACTTGCCAAAAGCCTGCAAGACGTATCGCGCCAAGACCAAGGGCAAGGTGGAGCGGCCATTCCGCTACATCCGCGAGGATTTCTTCCTCGGCCGCAGTTTCCGTAATCGTGACGATCTCAATGGCCAGTTCCGCCAATGGTTCGACCAGGTTGCCAACGCCCGGGTCCACGCCACCACTCGCCGGGTTGTCAGCGAGCACTTCGCCGAGGAGCGTCCTAGCCTGCAGCCTCTACCAGCTGGGCCGTTCCAGGCCGTGCTGCGCCTCGAGCGCCGCATCACCAAGGACGGCATGGTTTCGGTCGATGGCAACCTCTACAGCGTGCCCGACACCACCCGGCGCCGCCCGGTCGAGGTGCACAGCACGGCCGACGAGGTCCGCATCCTCGAAGAGGGCAAGGTCGTCGCGGTGCATCCCGTGATGGACGGCCGCGGCCAGCGCCGGATCATCTCCGGCCATCGTACTACCCCGGCGCCGGCCAACAGCCAGACGCCGCGCAACGGTCCCCCACCTGGCCGCTCCGGCGATGTCGTGACACTGCGTCCGCTGGCGTTTTACGACGCCGTCGGCAAACGCCTCGCTGCCGACGGAGCGGCCGCATGATGGCCAGCGTTGCGCCGGAGAACCCGGTCGAGCGGATCCGGCACAACCTGGTCGGCCTGCGCATGCCCCGCGCGTTGGAAGCACTCGAGGGCGTCATCCAGCAGCTCGAGCGCGGCCAGCTCGGCGCCATCGAGGCAATCGACACCCTGCTCGCCGAGGAGATCACGGTGAGAGAGGGCCGCCGGATCAAGGCTGCTCTGCAAATGGCGCGGTTGGCCACGGTCAAGACGCTGACGGGCTTCGACTTCTCGTTCCAGCCCTCGCTCGACCGTAACCGCATCATGGCGCTGGCCAGCCTGGACTTCGTCGACAAGCACGAGGTCGTCCACTTCATCGGCCAATCTGGAACCGGCAAGAGCCACCTCGCCATAGCCCTGGGCGTCGAGGCGATCCGGGCCGGACGCAGCGTCTACTTCTGCCCACTGGCCGACATCATTGATAGCCTGGCCAAGGCCGACCGAGAGGGACGCCTGCGCGAGCGCATCCGCTATCTCTGCCGTACCCAGCTGCTGATCATCGACGAGATTGGCTACGTCACGCTCGGTGCGACCGCCGGGAATTTGTTCTTTCAGTTGGTCAACGCCCGCTACGAACGCGGCGCCATGATCCTGACCTCAAACCGCGGCTTTGCCGAATGGGGCCAGGTGTTTGGCGACCCTGTCATCGCCACGGCCTTATTGGACCGGCTTCTGCATCACGCCGTTGTCGTGCACATCGAGGGCTCCAGCTACCGCATGCGCCAGCACGCCGACCTGCTGCCGCCGGTTCCGCCACCCGGTCCGCGCCCGGATGCTCAGCCGAAGCGCCGCGGTCGGCCACCCAAAGCAGCTGCCGACACGATGCAGCCTCGCTGAGCCGCGTCTCCCGGACTCCGCTTGTTACGCGTTACGTAACGGAGGTGACCATGCCAAAGGATCTGCCAATAGACGGCGGCCAGGCACTCAGCAACGCCGAACGCCAGGCTCGCTACCGCGCCCGCAAGGCCGAGCAGGCGGGAACCGCCATCCGGTATCGCCGGCCCGCCGATCGTCGCACTCGGCCGCAGCGCTGGCACGACGCCGTCGCTGAACTACTCGCCTTGCAAGCCGACTACACCAACTGGGCCGACACTCTCTCGGATGCGCTGCGCGACACGGCCACAGGCGAGGCCCTCCAGACCATCGTCGACCTCGACCTATCCGACCTTGCCGCCATCCAACCGCCACGCGGATACGGACGCGACTGAACCGTAACGAAGTGGGGAATTTTCAATCGGCGCATTTGGGGAGCATTCAACCGGCATTGACACCTTGAGCGTGGCGTCGCGCAGGAACCATCGGCTGGTGTCCTGCAGGGCATCGGCGGTCAGGCTGTCAACGCTGTGGCTCATGGCGGCGAGGCCGAGGTTGGTGCCGTGCGCAATCAGGGTGGCGAGCAGCGAGCGGTGCGGATCGCCGCCGCGCGGCTGGTATCCCCCAAGCGGCTGGAAGGCGCAGGTGAAGCCGCACCACTCGTCGACGTCCTGCAGCAGGTCCTCGATTCGCACCCGCGACAGGCTGGCGCCGACGGTAGCGCGCAGCTCTCGCAGCGCGGGCAGGATCAGCAGCGCATCGCGCTGTTTGAGTTTGAGCCGGCCATTGCGGACGGCGGCGAAGCGGTTGCCGGGCAGGCCGCGTTGCACGGCGCGCGCGGCCTGATTTTCAACAACTTTGGCTGACCGGAAATCTTTAACAGCGACCAAGGCAGTCAATTCACCTCGTCGGAGTTCACCGCCGTGTTGAGGGCGGCGGACGTGCGCATCTCCATGGACGGACGCGGGCGCTGGATGGACAACGTCTTCATCAAGCGGCTCTGGCGTAGCCTGAAGTACGAATGCATCTACCTGCACGCGTTTGAGACCGGCTCAGAGCTGCGCGCCGGGCTCTCGCAGTGGATTGGCTACTACAATACCCGGCGGCCTCACTCTCCATTGGCCGGATGCACACCAAATGAGGCATACGGTGCAGGCGTGATGCAGATACTGGCGGCCTGACAACAACCAGGACCAAGCTTAACTCGGCCGCTTAACTGTCCAACCAGGCGGGACCACCTCAATGTGCTACCTGCGCCTTGTCCAAGCTCTCGCCGCTTGCCTTCTGGCCGCTGCCTGCGCGCCCATGCCCGACCTGCCGCCCGTGCAACCCTATGATGTTGCTGCGCTTGCAGCCACGCGCTACAAGGCGGTTCTCGTCGCCGGCGACGGGCGCCTGCCCGTGTTCGACAACGCGGTGGAAGGCATGGCCTCCCACTTGCGCGAAGGCGGCCTGTCCGCTGCCGATGTACAGCGGCTCAGCGCGGCGCCGGCTGTGGTCGCCCAGGAAGGGGTGCGCTCGGCCACGCTGGACCGCGTGCTGGGCGCGGTCAGGGCCATGCGGCCCGGCCTGGGCGAGGGCTGCCTCGTGTATGCCACCTCGCACGGTGCCCCGTTCCGCGGGCTGTCGCTGGCGACAAGCGGCGAGATGCTGACGCCGGGCGCCCTAGACCGCGCGTTGGCTCAGGGCTGTGGCAATGCGCCCACTGTTGTGGTCATCTCGGGTTGTTTCAGCGGTACCTTCGCCCAGGCGCCGATGACGCGGGAGAACCGGGTTGTACTGACGGCCGCACGGGCCGACCGCGCCTCGTTTGGCTGTGGCGCGGGCCGCACCTATACGGTTTATGACCGCTGCTTGCTGGACGCCATGAGCGCAGGCGGCTCGTGGCGGAGCCTGCAAGACACGATCCAGGGCTGTGTCACAACCGAAGAACGCAAGGGACGGTTCACGCCCTCCCAGCCACAGGCTTGGTTCGGCTCCGCAGTTGCGGGCCTGTCGGCGCCAGGACGGACGACCACATCGGCAAAGGCTGGGACTCTGTAAGACCTGCTGGCAAGTACCCGTATTAGCCTTTCCATAACAGCCGGTCTGCGATGGTGCGGTGTAACATAAACCGTGCCAATACGGTTCAGTTAGCGCCGTTAGGCGTCCGGCGATGGTGGAGAAACCGCTTGATAAAGGCTGCCCGGCACTCCGAAAAATGGCCAAATGAACGGTATTGCGCCTAGGGCAGTAGGAGTAGATTTCCTTGTCCGGATGCTGGGAGGAAGCGTCAGCGGCCTCCCAGGCGCTCCAGCAGAACGGCATACGAGACCGCCATGACCATCGCTTGCGCTGCGCAGCCTGGGGCGGCCTCGAAAGGCTCATGCCCAACCTCCCGAAAGCCGTGCCGCCCGTAGAAGGCCACGGCCCAGGGGCTAGAGGCCAGCACCCGCGCCTCGACCGTGACGGACGAGGACAGCCAGCCCGCCACATGCCGCAGCAGCGCCGTCCCGACCCCGACCCGCTGGTGGGCAGGGTGGACGTACATGCCCCACAGGTAGGCGATACGGCCCCGCTCGGCAGCGACAGCGCTGCCGGCGACCTGGCCCGCCAGGGTCACCACGGCGGCGCGCTCGTCCTTGCCGGGCAGCATGGACCGCAGCCCAGAGGCATCCAGGTCTGCCAGCATCGCAGCTACCACATGTTGCCCGAGGGTGGGGCCATACGTCGCCGCGAACGCTGCGCCGTAGAGGCCGCGCAACCCGCCCCGGTCAGCCTGGCAGGCGTCCCGGATCACCCATGCTTCCATCGGGTTCCCGTAGCCCCCTGACCGGTTCTGCACCAGGGAGCCGCAGGCGAGCGGGAGCGTGCAGACGCAATATGCGTTGCCCCTGGCAACGCGGTTCATGACATTCCTTGCTCATGTTCCCTGACCTGTTCGAGACCTCCCGCTTGACCCTCCGGCTTATCAAAGCCGACGACGCTGACGCGGTGTTTGAGGGGTATGCCCAAGACTCTGTTGTCTCCCGCTTCCTGATCTGGCGTCCACACGCTGTCAAGCGACACCAGGAACCCAGCCGCTGGCGACATTGAAAACCCAGCCACCGCATTGCCTCACGTTGATTGCTACTGGCTTGTGCCGTTGCCTTAGGTGGTTTGCTACCGGGCGGGCGCAGGCGTGGTTCAAATCAGGGTAACACCCAAAACGAGAAATCCCTTTACCATCAAAGTTCTATCGATTTCCGGTGTTACCTGGAAATGGCATTTTTTGAACCACGCCCAAGAAGCGGCGCAACATCGACAGCTGGTGAGCCGCTTCAGCGTGCCAGTTCGGCGAGCAGTGCCTGCTTCAGCTTGTATTTCTCCACCTTGTTGGTGGGCGTCAACGGCAGAGCGTCGACAAAACGCACGTGCTTCGGCTGCATGAAGCGCGGCATGACCTCCTGGGCATAGCTGTGCAGCTCGGCCTCGGTCATGGTCTGGCCGGCACGCAGCTCGATGAACACCGCCACGTCCTCCTCGTCGCCGACCACCGCCGAGACTGGCACCACGGCGACGGCCTGGATGTTGGGATGGCCGTTCAGCAGGTCCTCGATCTGGTAGCTGGAGATGTTCTCGCCGCGCACGCGCAGGAAGCCGCCGAGGCGGTCGATGAACTCGAAGCTGCCATCCGGCATGCGGCGCGCGGCGTCACCGGTGTGGAACCAGCCGTTGGCGAAGGCTTTCGCGGTCACCTCGGGTTTGTTGAAATACTCCTTCAGCATCAGGTGCTCGAAACGCGGGCGGAAGGCGAGCTGCCCGACCTCGCCGTCGGGACATGTCCGGTCGGCGGCATCCAGCACGGTGGCGTCCAGCAATGGCGAGGCGCGGCCCATGAAGCCTTTCGGCAGGCTGGTGTCGCCGCGCACCTGCACGATGTCCAGCCGCGCAGCCACGGCGCGGACCGCATCGGGCGGCAGGCCGCGATACAGCCCGGCCGGCGTGCCGCCGCCATCCAGCAGCGAGTCGATCAGCGCGCAGAAGCCCAGGCCGGTTTCGGTCTGACCGAAGCCCACGGTGAAAAAGTCGATGCCGAAACGCTGCGCCACCGCGTGGTGGTTCGACGGCAGCGGCTGCATGTGCACCAGGCGCAGCGGGTTGGCGCGGTCGCGCGGGTCCGGCGGCGCGTTCATCAGCCACGGAATCATCACGTCGACCAGGATGCAGTTCGTCGCTCCCGTGGCGCAGATCCGGTCCCAAAACCGGGTCGGGCTGAAGCGGTCCCACAACGCCACGGTGTTGGCGTTCCACAGCGCGCGGGTGACGGCGAAGAAGGCGGCGCCGACATGGTACATCGGCAGGTCGGTGTAGATGACGTCGTCTTCGTTCATGAACTGGCGCGGCAGGAAGCTGTACTGGTTCATCCAGCGATACGGCTGCACCACGCCCTTGGCCGGGCCGGTGGTGCCCGAGGTGTAGATGATGTTGGCAATGTCGCCGGGACCCGGCCGGACCTGCGGCGGCGCCATGTGGCCGGCCTCAAGCTCCGCGAGGTCGCAGACGCGCTGGCCGGCGAAACCGGCGTGACTGGCGGCGGGATCGTGGTCGTGGTCGCCGGGGCGGGGGCTGTGCACGATGAAGAACTGCGCGCCGATGTCCTCGCGCACCGCCTCGAACAGCGATGCCGAAGCGAGGTCGGTGATGATGGCGGCGGGTGCGGTGTCGCGGACCTGATAGGCCAGCAGCCTGCCCTTGTAGTAGAAGTTGATCGGCGCGAACACCGCACCGACCCGCCAGATCGCCAGCATCGCCAGCACCGACAGCAACGCGTTGCGGCTGAACACGCAGACGCGGTCTCCTGGCCGGACGCCGGCCGCCGCCAGCCCGCCGGCGATGCAGTCGGTGCGTTCGCGCACCTGGGCAAAGCTGAGGGTGACGTCGTTTTCGCCGTAGTGCAAGAAGGCCTTGGCGGGACGGTGAGCGACGCAGGCGTCGAAGCGATCCAACACCATGTCTCCGTCCCCGACCAGGGCTGCAAAGGTTTCCTCCGGGGTCATCTGTCGCTCTCACTGCTCACTAGCCAGGAGTTTCGCGCAAACATTGGCGACAAACCAGCCGCTGGCTCGAAACCAGCAAAAGGTTGACGCAGAAAATCGTCAACTCGTACGGATGGCACAATGATGCCCTGGCCCCGTTCAGGTTGCGGCTAAGCCGCTGCGACAATGTCACTGAGCTCTGCCCAAGTGTGGAAGGCCTTATCGCGAACGGCACGATACGGACCATGGCGACGATCCGCGCCAAATCCTCACACATCTCGCTGGTAGTAGCGGTTGCTGAGTTAGCTTGGGTGCAAGGAAAACGCCCGGTAATCTGGCGGTCGCTCGGAAGGCTACACGAGGGGCATTAACTCGCAAGAAAACCTATCTAGAAATTCAAGATAAGGATGCACCCGTACCAGCATCTTTCATGATGGGCTCTGTGTGAACTTTTGGCGCACATCGTTGCCATGGTCCTACTTCACCAACTCCACCCGCAGCCGCCGCGCGTCTTCGCGCAACTCCTGCATCTCCTGGCGAAAGCTGCGCATCTCAGCGCTGTAGCCACCGTGCACGGTGCGGGCCTGCGCCAGCCGCTCCAGGCCTTCAGGCGTGCGCGGCCCAGTGCTCAGGCCGCCGTGCAGCCGACACCGGCCATTACCCATTGCTGGCGCTCGGCAAGCCGTGCCAGCCCGTGTTTTCGCGCCACATCGTGGGGATGATTGCGCCAGCAGAAGCATCAATCGCCAGTCCGGCAAGCGCGCCAATAGCGGGTTCATGGGGTCTTGCCTTTTATGGGCCATCACACCCCTCCCCCCTCTACAAACCGATTGGTGTTCACCGTCTCCGGCTGTGAACCGGCGATGTCGTTTAGCGTGGGAGCAGGCGCCTCCTGACCAAGAGCACGGGCCGGCGCAGTGACAGGGCCGGTTGTAGCTGTGCCGGCCTGGACGTTGCCCACGATCGCCTGACCGCCCTCGTGCACCACGACGCGCTCGACCCGGACAATCTGCGGGCCCTTGCCGCGCTTGCGGTCCAGCGCTTCCAACATGTCGGTCATTCCGCGCGCCAGGTTGGCTCCGTCCTTGCGCAGCTTCGACGCCACTTCCGAGGACTGTTCCCCGATGATCGCCCGGCGAAAGCACTCCATTGCACCAAAGTGCATCGCCACCGCCTGCGCGCCCAGCATCCCTTCGATTTCGTCTGCCGGCTTGAAGGCAGCGAGCGCCGCAGCCCCAGCCGCAATACGTCGATCTACGCTATCCTTCTCGTCGCCTGGCACGAAGATCGTGTCCAGCGTTTCCCGGAAAACCATGGAATTGAAATGCGGCGAAGCAGAGCCGCCCAGATCCCGAAACGGGTTCGCCTCCGCGGTCCTGATTGCGGCTATCTCGCCAGGTGCCTGACTGACGGTTGCGGCGCCGCCAGGCAACTTGATACCTCGGGGCACAGAAACAGGCGCAGCGACCGCCGGTGGCTTGTTCTTGGGCAACTTCGTGGCCGCGGTCATCGGATCATCTCCCATGCCGGCACCGCCGCACGCCGTGATCCACGTTGCATCGTGAGCCGAGCCCCGAAGGGCCGCAGGATCACGGTGCCGGCGCCGATCAACTCCGTGACCGTGCCGCCGTCCAACAGCAGCGCCAAACCGAAGCAATCCATTGATCCAGGCGCTTGCAGGTGCAGGCCGAACAGATCGATCGCCGACCACGCCAGCGCCGCCCTCGGTCAACACGCCTTGCACGAAGTCTTTGGCGTCAAGAATCGGCCCGATTTGGTCGAGGGACAGCAGCGGCAGTAGTGGTGGGTCGGCCTCACCTTCTGGCTGTGGCAGCCGATCGCGTAGCCATGCTTGCGGATCTTCCGGCAGCACATCGGCGGCGCATTCGCTCGGTTGTAGGTCATCGACGCGGATCACTCGCACAGCGGGAAGATTGGCTGCGATGTAGGCAGCGGCTTCAGCCCCCACCGGGTCATTGTCGGGGGAATAAACAACGCGCCTTGTTGCCAATGGGGTCAGGTTGTTGTGTTTGACCGATCCAGTGCCACCAGCAATCGATAGGTGAGCGAAGTCCGGTCATAGCTCTTGACTGACATCGGCCTTCCACTCGCCTTCGTGCAGCATTACCTCGGCATCAGGCTGGGACGTTAGCCGGTTCAGCCCATAGAGCGGCCGGGGATTGCTCGGACCTTTTTGATGCCACCCCAGCTTGCCCTTGAAGTTGCCGAAAGTGAGCGGGAACAGCTTCTTGCGTCCAGTGCCCTTGGCTTCATCCCGTGTGACGTAGTGCAGCAACCGGCCGTCTAGATCGCAATACTCGTGGAGATGGTCGCACTGCAGCTGCGCCTTCGTCGGTGGCGGAGCGTCGGCCGGCGGCGGCACCATGGGTTGCCAGTCCTTGGGCGGCTTTGCTTCGACCTTTGGCGCAGGCGAGTACTTGCTGGCCGACCCATTCAGGTAAATGCCGAGCCGTGCCCCTAATGCGCGAGCTGCGGCTACCCGATCGCCACGGTGGCTGGCATGAGCGAACAGGCTAATAGGATCTGGTCCGCTCAGTTCGCCGGCGAAGTCGCTCCACAAGCCGGTCGTCAGATTGATTTTGAGAGACGATCCCGGTGTCCCGGTGATGTCGCCGACAAGGAATTTATTCCTGCTCTTGCGTCCGGCAGGGAACAGTTCAGCGGCGAGGGCGGGTAAATTGCGCAACGCGGCGGCGTTGATCGCCGCAAACGGGATCATGCCGCGCATCCTTTCTTGGATCCGCCGCCGCAAAATATGCCAGGGTTCGTGGCATGTCCACTTGCAACGTGCTTTTGGCCCGCATAAATTCGCGATGCGGAAAGCGCGACGCGTCTGTAGGATGCGCTCATGCGTGGCCCCTCCTAGGCCATTTCGGACGCCGGCTGGAACCGGCGGGGATTCGAACGGCAGCTCGCCAAGGCTGCCGTTCCTCGTTTCAGTGTTGCTTCACGCGAGTCTCGGCAGGCGTTGCCATGCGCCCGCAATCCGCAGGCGTGCCGCGATTTGCGCCAATACCGCCGCTTGTTTCCCGCTGAGCCGGACAGACCGTGGCAGGCTCGCAAAAACCCCCGCTTCCCATGCCGACAGCCGGCGCACGCGAGATGCGGGAGCGACCGATAATCCCGTCGTCTGAACGGTCACGAAGGTGCAGCACCTCGTGTTCAAGATTATCGTCGCACCGGCCCGGCCCGCTGCGTCATCGAGGTTAGCGAAGATCCCGGCCAACTCGTCGTCATCGAAACCCGCGTCGCGCAGATCGGCCAACTCAAGCCGCAGCATCTCCTCGTCCCAGCCGGCCAGGAACGCGATGCTGGGCCTCGCTGAGCCCGTTCTGGCCATCCATCAGCACCGGGCTGGTGAAGCCGAACTCTCGGATGCTCGCCGTGACTTGGGCGTCGGTGAGCGTCTAAGAAGCCTTGTGGGCATAAGGGACGAGCGCATCGACAGGCAGGACCCGGTACGAGTGAAACTCGCTCCGTGGTACAAAACCGTCTGGCATCAGACCCCAAAACGCGAAAGGCCCGTCACGGAGAACCGGGCGGGCCTGACTACGGACGCAACTTGGGCGGCCGGGGGTGACTATGCTTTCAAACCACAAGGTTGGTCAAGCGGCATAGCTACGCTCTATGCGGGGAGCAGGTTAAGCCAGTTCCAGGCGTCGCAGCAGGCATCGATGATGTGTTCGTAGGTGTTGAACACGCGGTTACTGAGTTTGTTGCCGCGGAGGTAAGAGGTGGCTGGCGAAATTTGGCTCTCCCGCACTTTGCGTGATGTCGTTTCGGTTTTTGAAGTCTATAGGCGCTTGGATAAGCTGGGGAAATACCGGCAATCGCCTAACGTGATAACTTCCGCACCATGCAGCAGACAGGAGAACCCAGAGTTCTCCTCAGGATCAATGATTTGTGGATCACGAGCATCTAAGTTAATCCACGCAAAGTGCGGAAGAGCCAACCAGACCGGACCACCTCAATCGGCTGCTGCCCCAGCGCCAAGGAAGTGGAGTCGTCGCCATGTCTTGGCGAGGAAAGGTGATTTTCTCAGCGCAGTTTATTGCCGCGGGATTAGTCTGCCCTCGATTGCCGCTCGTCGTATCGCCAGCAGGTCCGGAAGACCTGCAGCTGCCACCAGCATGTCCTGTAAAGCGCCTTTCTTGCTTAGGCTCTCCCCTCCTCGGACAGTTTGGCCGGTAGTGGCCGGGCACGTTCCCGGTCGCGGAAACGGCGCGCGCATGCCGGGCTGCACCGGCCTGTCAGGCACGGCGAGCCGGTAGGCGTTGCCGGTTCGCAGCCAGCGCCAGCCCGCACGGACGCGTCGTTCGGTCCATGACACCAGATCGAGCACCTGGGCTTGCACCAGGGCGCGCTGGACGGTGCGGACAGAACACCCGGCACGATCGGCCAGGGTGGCATGCGCAGGCACGCACAGGCCGCCTGTGCCGCGGAAGGTACGCAACGTCAGCAGCACATCGCGATAGCTGCGGGTTAGGTTGCCGGCACGGAACTCGTGCCAGACGCGATTGATCCATAGAGCGGGCATAGCTCAGCTGTCCTCGGTTGAGCCGAGGCCGCGGTATGGGAGCTGACGGCAGGCCGCAGTTTCCCTCCCCCGATTTAGGGGTTGCGAAAAACTCTGCGCCGGATAAGATGGAGTTTCCACACTGCCAGCTTATCCGGCCCTTGCGGCCCGTCAGCGCCGATCCCTCACCGGGTCGGCGTTTGTCGTTCTACGGCATCATTGCCATCCGGCCGCGGAATTGCGATGTTGGAACAATGCCATCCGACTCTGCATTCATGCAATCACTGAAGCCGCCACTGTAATGGTGAGCCGCGGCACCGCCCAGCAGGGCCTCGTTCGGTCGCTTGGTTTCCGGGATCAACCAATTCAATAGAGTCACTTCGCTACATCACTACATCACAACGCAAGTGATTAATTGCGCTACTGCATAATGACGTTGCGGCGTTATGGCATGATGGCGTAGTAATATCTAATGAAGGTGATCGGTCTACTCTCCCGCAAAGGCGGCGTTGGCAAGACCTCGCTGGCAATCCATCTCTCAGTGCTCGCACAAGAGGGCGGCAAGCGCGTCCTGCTCATTGATCTTGATCCGCAGGGGTCTGCTACTGCCTGGTGGCAGGCGCGTGAGGCGAGCGTGCCGCAACTCGAAGCCACCACGCCCGGCGAGTTGGACAACCTACTTAGCACCGCCCGCGAAAACGGCATCGATCTGGCTGTTATCGACACCCGTCCTTCAGTAGAGGCGGACGCCGTCCAGGTGGCGGCGCTATCGGATTACCTGCTCATCCCCACCCGACCAGCCATCATGGACCTGCGAGCGATCCTAGGAACCTTGGATATTGTAAAAGGGGGTCGGCACCGCGCGAGCATTGTGCTGAACGCCTGCCTTGCTCCACGTGGAGTAGGGGAGGCGTCCTCGACCTCGGAGGCCCGGCAGGCGCTAAAAGCGTTCGGGGTACCCGTCGCGCCCATTTCTATAGTCCAGCGCGCCGGCTTGTCTCACGCCTTGTTGGGCGGTTTAGCCATCTCCGAGGCAGAGCCGAACAGCAAGGCCACCAAAGAATTGCGCGCCCTTTGGCGCTACGTTGAAAAGGAGATCAGCAAGTGAAAAAGCCGTCGTTCTCGGCCGCCCTGGCACAAGACCATGCACCCGCTCCTACGCTATTAGAGGCCGGCCCGGCGAAAGCTACCAAGTTAAAGGACGACCGGATCAACACCACGTTGCGCATCAGTCCGGAAGGCCTGGAGGCGCTGAAGAACGTGGCCGCGGCAAAGCGCAGCCGGGTAAACGATCTACTGCTGGAAGGTGCAGAACACATCTTGGCACTCAATGGACGAAAGATGCAGTTGCGTAAATAAGTAGTGGCGTAGTGATGTAATGAGTACATATTTTGTAACTAATATATCAGCCACCCCTGGAAACCAGCCGGTTGTCCCCCGTCATCCATGGCGTCGCCCCCGGCATCATTTGAATGTCCGTATAAACCGTAAACGACCGTAAACGAACGTTTGCAGATTATAAATAACTGCCAGGACCAGCAGGAACCCACCGCCATGCCGCAGATCGTCGCCTATCTCAGGGTCAGCACCAGCCAGCAAGGCAAGTCCGGCCTGGGCATCGAAGCGCAGCGCGCGGCGATCGCGCGGTTCTGTGGGGTCGAGGGCTATGACGTCGAAGCCGAGCACATCGAGATCGAGACCGGGAAGGGGACTGACGCTCTGGAACGCCGTCCGCAGCTGGCAGCCGCGTTGGCGCGGGCTAAGCGGCTCAAGTGCCCGGTGGTGGTTGCCAAGCTGGACCGGCTGTCGCGCGACGTGGCGTTCATCAGCGGGTTGATGTCCAAGCGGGTGCCGTTTGTCGTGGCCGAACTGGTGCCGACTGTGACCCGTTCATGCTGCACATCTATGCGGCTTTCGCTGAGCGAGAACGCACCATCATCGCCGCCCGCACGAAGGCCGCGCTGGCGGCGCTGAAGGCCAAGGGTGTTCGACTGGGCAATCCGACCAACCTGCCGGAAGCCGGGGCAAAGGGGCGTGTGGCGAACACGCTTGTCGCCGACAGCTTTGCGGCGAACGTGCTGCCTCTGGTCCGACAGATGCAGGCCAGCGGCGCCAGGACCCTGGCCGAGTTGGCGGCAGGCCTGAACAACCGCGGTGTTCAGACGGCGCGTGGCGCCACGTGGCACGCCATGACCGTGCGCAACCTGCTCGCACGCGGCGTTGGGCTATAAGACGCACCGCTTTCAGGGTGTTTAAGGCCTGAGCTGGGGTGAGCACCGATGCGGTTGCCACATGAGCATAATGCGATGCACCTTCGACGTAGCCTTTGGGTTTCACGATTTTGGCGCCGCGTTTGCTGATGGCGAGCTGCCTTGGATTGAGGATGCGGCCATGGCGTGCAAATAAGGCGGTCATGCGCGCATCCGCTTTCACTAAAATGAGAGTTGCAGGCCCATGACTTATGGTGAGTTTTGGCTGCACTACCTGAGGGCGCAGGCGTAATTCACTGACTGCTGCAACGATTTGACGGATACAACCTCGGACTCAAACAAATCGAGAGTTCTAACCTAGAGATAGTTAATGGGACAAAAAACCAATCTTATCATATGATTAGGCGCCTCCAGGTATCTCTAGGTTAGCACTCTCAACAAATCAAGGGGGAACCGATGCAAGGACGCTGGTTGGCCTTGGCCGTGCTCACCGTCGCGCGGGCAAGCCTGGGCTTTCAGTTCCAGTCGGTAGGTTCGATCGCGCCCCTGCTGATCCGCGATCTTGGGCTGAGCTATGCCGATATCGGCTTCCTGATTGGGCTCTATACGCTTCCCGGCGTCGTTCTGGCCTTGCCGGGCGGCATGCTCGGACAACGCTTCGGCGACAAACGCGTAGTTCTGGTCGGCCTCCTGCTCATGGTCGCAGGTGGCGTGTTAGCAGGTGTCGCGCAGGATTATCCTCAGCTCGTTGCCGGCCGGGTGCTGTCGGGCACAGGTGCCATTCTGCTCAACGTGCTGATGAGTAAGATGGTGACCGACTGGTTTGCCGGGCGCGAGATCGTGCTGGCTATGGCGGTGTTCGTGAACTCGTTTCCGATCGGCATTGGCATCGCGTTGCTCGGGCTTGGTAGGTTGGGCGAGACCACCGGCTGGGCTGCGCCCTTGCTGACGACGGGGCTTGTTGCCCTGGCCGGGCTGCTGCTGGTCCTGTTTGCCTACCGGCCGCACGGCAATGATCGGAGATCGGCGGCTTCTAACGTAGCGACGGCACGGCTTTCCTATCATGTCGCGCTGATGGTCTGCATTGCCGGAATGATCTGGGGCCTCGTCAACGGCGCCTTCGGAATTGTGCTCGGCTTCGCACCGCTCCTTCTGATCTCCGGAGGCGAGTCGGTCGGCCGCGCCGGGCTGCTCGTTGGTGTCGTGACATGGCTGCTCGTGCTGTCGGTCCAGGTTGGCGGCATCCTCGCTCAACGCTGGAAACGTCCGACCATGCTGATCTTCGTCGGCATGATGGTGGCGGGAGGCGCTATGCTTGCGCTACCCACCGTGGCGCCGCTGGTTCCGTTGATTGCGCTCGGCGTCGGTATGGGGCTGCCGGTTGGCGTCATCATGTCGTTGCCGTCCGAGGTGCTGCGGCCGGAACATCGCGGAACGGGCATGGGGCTGTTCTACACCTGGCTTTATATCGCCCAGGCAGCCCTGCCGCCAATCGCCGGCCGGCTGCAGGACATGGTTGGCGGCTCGGCCGCCTCGATTTACTTCGCGGGCAGTCTATTCTTCGCGACGCTGCCGCTATTCGGCCTGTTTCGCCTGATGCAGGCGCGGTATCTGCTCAACGCCCCCTTACGAGTTGGCATGTGCGAGGCTGTACATGGTGGCTTGACGAGACGCTGGTGAGTGGGATTCAAGACCGGGATGACTGAGCTTCCTGATCTC
>JAABUT010001591.1_pt1 | contig 25355 bp, 30 predicted proteins | sample 5559281 | NCBI WGS metagenome assembly JAABUT01 (sample SAMN10711880, study PRJNA513359) | rock metagenome | isolation source: Antarctica rocks | place: Antarctica: Victoria Land, Ricker Hills nord | collected 2016-01-04
CCCCGGCCGTTCGGAACGTGTCAAGGCCGTTGAGACGATCGGTGTTGAGGCGCTCTGGATGACGGCCTCCCTGCTGGGCTGGTTGCTCAGGCTGCGGCAGGCAGCTTGGGGGCTCGGGCAGCGGTGATCGGAGCGCAGTGGGTTGGCCCTGAACGCGGTGTGCAGGGTCTCTCGGCGTTGCCGCCGGACTTCGCTCGCGGTGCCGTAGTGGACCGATGCGGTGGTGTGCAGCGCGATTCCGGAGTGCCGGTGCTCGTGACTAGGCGAAGAACCGCTCGTAGAACGGACGGGGGTCGGCGAGGGACCCGAAGTTGGTGAGGAACGCGGGGGCGTACTTCTACGTCTTGAACGCGGCCGCGCTGTAGGCGGTTGTCGTTGCTGACGTACGGGCGGCTGCGGCTGCAGGCGACGCCGAGGTCCATGAGCAGCTGCGCGACGGGCTGAGAGGTTGACGAAGTCCTGCCGTTCAATGATAGTTAGGTGTGTGCCTAAGTATTACGACGAGCTCGACGCCGTGCTCCGTGTTCTCGCGGATCCCACGCGCCGGGCCATCGTGGAACGGTTGGCGAAGTCCCCAGCCGTCGTGTCCGAACTCGCGGCACCGTTCTCGATGGCGTTGCCATCGCTCATGCAGCACCTGCGTCTCCTCGAGAGCGCCGGACTGGTCACGTCGCAGAAGCACGGTCGCGTCCGCACCGTGAGCCTGCGACCGAGTGCCCTCGACGTCCTGCACCTGTGGCTCGGCGAGCAACGAACCCCCGCAGAGCACCAAGCCGACCGGCTCGGCATCCACCTGACCCGCAGCCTCCCGAAGGAGACCCGACATGACCCGCGTTCGCCTGGACCTGTTCGCCTCGCTGGACGGCTACACCTCGACGACCGACCAGACGCCCGAGAACCCGATGAGTGAGGACTGGGGGCGCCTCACTGCGGCGTACGCCGCGACCCGCACGTTCCACGAGACCGTCTTCGGCGACACCAGCGGCACCGGCACGACCGGCCTCGACGACTCCTACGCCGCCGCGCACTTCGAGGGCATCGGCGCCGAGATCATTGGTGCGGCGATGTTCGGCCTGCACGCGTTCCCCGACGACCCGGACTGGAAGGGCTGGTGGGGCGACGAGCCGCCGTTCGGCACCCCGGTCTACGTCCTCACCCACACCGCCCCGCGGCCCTCGATCCCGATGCAAGGCGGGACGACGTTCCACTTCCGCAGCACCGCAATCGAGGACGTCCTGGCCGAGGCGATCGAGGCCGCCGGCGGTCTGGACGTGCGCGTCGGCGGTGGGGCAGGGACCGCACGCGCGTTCCTGCTCGCCGGCCTGGTCGACGATCTGCACGTCATGATCGCCCCGGTCCTACTCGGCCGAGGCACCCGGCTGTGGGACGACCTGCGCGGCCTCGAGCTCACCCACAAGGTCTCGACGGAAGTGGCCGAGAGCCACGACCCACGTCACCTTCACGCGAGAGGACCGCGCATGATCGAACGCCGACTCGCCCGCGCCGGGTTCACCCTGACCCGCGACTACCCCGTGCCCGTCGAGCGCGTCTGGGACGCATTCGCCGAGGAGGACCAGAAGCTGGGCTGGTGGGGCGCCGGCGACGCCATGGAGCCCGGCGAGTGGGCGTTCGACTTCCGCGTCGGCGGACGCGACGTCGCCGAGGGGACGTTTCACGATGGCCCCGTCTCGCGGTACGAGGCCACCTACACCGACATCGTCGAGCACGTCCGCATCGTCACGACCTACGACATGTGGATCGACGAGGGCACCCGGTTCACGCACGTCGAGCACGGCGTCTTCTTCGACCAGTTCTGGGCCGACGGGCCGAACCGCGAGGAAGGCACCCGGGGCCTGCTCGAGGCTCTGAGCAACCACCTCGCGTGACGCACCTCCCGCGATTGGCGGTGGCTGAGGGTCGGTCCGAGCCGAGACCGAGCGGTTGAGCCCGAAGAACTGGACAGTCGGGATGGGCATTGCCAGAGTGCTAAGCGTGAGCGATCACCCTGCGGCAGGCACGGTCCGGCCGGAGTCCGGCCTGACCGACGACGACTTCTCGCCCATCTGGCCCGACGACGACCGCCCGCGCATCCCGCGCGTAGCCGCTGAGCGTGAGGCGCTCGCGGCGTACCTGGAGTACTACCGGGCGACGGTGGACCTGAAGTGCCGCGGCCTGACCCGGGAGCAGGCCCGGACCCGGTCCATGCCGCCGTCCACATTGTCACTTCACGGCCTGGTCCGGCACCTCGCCGGCGTTGAACGCTGGTGGTTCCAGCAGAACTTCGAGCGCCGCGACGTACCTTTCCTCTTCATCGCCGCTGACGACCCCGACCTCGACTTCAACCCGCCCTCGGACGCCGACTTCGCCGCTGACCTGGAGGCCTGGCGCGCGGAGTGTGTGGTCTCCCGCGAGATCGTCGCCGCTCACGACCTCGACGACACCGCGCGGCCGCTGGATTGGTGGGAGGACGTCGATCTGCGCTGGCTGCTGCTCCGGATGATCAGCGAGTACGCGCAGCACTGCGGGCACCTCGACCTGCTTCGCGAGGGGATCGACGGGAAGACCGGCGCATGAGCCCGTGCTCAGCGTCGACCTCACCACCGGATCCGGGACCGCACGTTCATGCCGCGAGTCGCGTTTGGGCCAGCCACACCGCCGGTTGTGCGATCTTCGGGGTCAGACCTGTCACCGGCAGCTAGGAGGTCCGCTGATGCGAATAGTGACGTGTTCCATGGGCGTCTCGCTCGACGGCTACATCGTCGGGCCTGACGGCGGCTTCGCATGGTCCGCGCCTGACGAGGAGGTCTTCCGCTTCGCGACCGATGAGGTGCGACAGGTCGGGGTTCACCTGATGGGCCGACGGCTCTACGAGACGATGTTGTACTGGGAGACGGCCGAGGAGGACCCGGCGCTCACCGACCTCGAGCGCGAGTTCGCCGCCCTCTGGGTGTCACTCCCCAAGGTGGTGTTCTCCACGACCCTCTCCGCTGTTGCGGGCAGCAACCGTCTCGCCACCGGCGACCTGGCCAAGGAAGTCGAGAGGTGGCGCGCGGAGCCCGGTCAGGGCGACATCGCCATCGGAGGCGCGGCGCTGGCTGCGGAAGCGGCCGAGTTGGGCCTGATCGACGAGTACGGGCTGCGAGTCCACCCAGTGCTGGTGGGTGGAGGAACCTCCTTCTTCCCCCGGGCGCAGCGCCGCGCAGATCTCGAACTCGTCGGCAGCCACAAGTTCGACTGTGGAGTCATGTACCTCCGCTACCGCGTGTCGCACTGAGCCCGGCGGAGCCAGTCACCGAGCTCTGGGGACTCGGGGACCGCAACCCAGCGGCTTCCATCGCCGCGTTTTCCTGGTTGTGTACGGCCGTGCTGGCCGACATCGCTCCGTCCTGCGCGCTCGCAATCGACCGCTCATGACGCAGACCATGCACCGAGGCTGCCGGCCAACAGCGAGCCGCTACTTGATGACCCTCTGGCGCGCACGGGTCGGCATCAGAGCCCCCTACACAGGCGGCGTGCGCGCGACCGGATCTGGGAGTCCGAACCACTGTTTGAGGTGGTCAGCGAGGTCGTCTTGGTCGTCGCCGACCCATGCCACGTGCCCGTCGGGCCGTAGCAGTGCGGCGGGCACGTCGATCTCCGCGTCCTCGTCGGCGAGGTGCCGGACGCGGTCGGCGTAGCCAGGCGCGGACAGCCGAGCTGTCCGGTCGAGCAGGACTCCGCGACCGTCGCGCACCAGCTCGTAGAGCCGTCCCTGCTGCAGCCGCACGTCTCGCGCTCGTCGGCCGACCAGGTCGTGTCCGCCGCCCAGGTCATAGCGGATGTCGAGGGCGGAGTTCTTGGCGATCAGGTGGCGCTGGACGTCTTCGATCTCCATGAGCTCGGACAGAAGTTTGCGTACCGCCCGCGGGCCGGGCTCGGGCAACAGCAGCTCCATCTGCGCCCGCGTGCTGTCCAGCACCGCCGCGGCGACGGGGTACCGCTCTGCGTGGTAGCTGTCCAGCAGGTCGAGAGTGCCCACCCCATTACGTGCCCGGCCAGCTTCCAGCCCAGGTTGAACGCGTCCTGCAGACCCAGGTTGAGACCCTGCCCCCCGACCGGCGGGTGGACGTGCGCAGCGTCCCCCGCCAGAAGCACCCGTCCGGAGCGGTACCGCTCCGCTAGCCGTGTGCTGTCGCCGAACCGGGATAGCCATCGGGGCGAGTGCACGCCGAAGTCGGTTCCGGCCCACCGCTGCAGCTGGCGCTTGAGCTCGTCCAGACCGGGCGGGACCGATCGGTCCTCGGCGACGCCGTCGGCCGGCACTAGGACCCGGTACCAGTCGTCCTCCAGCGGCCCGACCCCGAACCGGAGCTGGGTGGTGCGGACGTGGGCCACGGTCGCGGCCAGCTGCTCCGGTGCGACGCTCACCTTCATCTCGCCGAGCAGCGTGTCGATCCGGGTCGGCTCCCCGGGGAAGCCGACGCCGAGCAGCGTTCGCACGGTGCTGCGCCCGCCGTCACAGCCGACGAGGTACCGCGACCGCAAGCTCGTGCCGTCGGCAAGGCGGGCGGTCACCCCGTGGTCGTCCTGGGCCAGCCCGGCCAGGGCACATCCTCGCCGGAGCACCGCTCCGAGCTCGACTGCGCGCTCCTCCAGCAGCCGGTCGGTAACGGTCTGCGGTATGCCGAGGACGTACGGATGCGAGGTGTCCAGGCTCTCTGGCGGCAACGGCGGCTTGCCGATCTGCGCGAAGGTTCCGCCAAGCGGGTACTGCTTGCCCAGAGCGAGGAACCGGTCCGTCAGGCCGCGCTGATCCAGCACCTCGATGCTGCGCGGGTGCAGGCCGAGCGACCGGACATAGCTGACCGGCTCGACCTCCTTCTCGAGCACCAGCACCTGAATGCCCTGCAGGCGCAGTTCGCTGGCCAGCATCAGACCGGTCGGGCCGCCCCCCACCACGATGACGTCGAACTGCACAGCCGCTCTCCCTCCGTCGGTGGCTGAGGCCGGCGACTCTGCAACACGACCCGGGTCTTGCCGCAAGCCCCCCCATCGCGTAGAAACTGAAATGGAAGTGAGCAGCGCCACCGGGCAGGTCGCACCAGACGCCGATGCTGCAGTTCGAGGTCACCTGCGAAGGACGTCCGGCGGACGGCGCGCAGGCGGGCTGTTCCGTCATGCGCTACGCGAGTTCGCGCCACCGGCACCGCACGTATGTGCTCCTCTAGCGTCGCCGACATCCGCTCATGCCGCTGCGCGCTCGCTTCGGAAGGCCGGCGGCCATAGCGCCGTTACGGACGCGAGCGCACCGAGCGGTGACCGGTCGGACGCCGGCCATTCCCAGCGTTCGGCGCCGACAGCACTGGCGATGCCGCGCTATGCCGCGGACGGCTCGTAGTGTCCGACCACCTGGTCGACGGGGCCGTCCAGCAAGCGCCGGAACAAGACGTCGAGCTGCCGAGCCACCGAGGCGTCGAGATAGACCTCGCCGCAGCTCTCGCAGACCAGGACGGGGACCTCGCGCACCACGGCGAGCCGCCCGTCCCGTTCAAGCGCCTTCGGGCGGGTCGCGGCGACCATGGCGCCGTCGCACATCACCAGCTCACGGTCTTCTCCTCTCCCGGTAGCCCGGCTGCCAGGGTGCAGCATCCGGGACGTAGACGGTCCGGTAGATCAACAGCTTTTTTCGCTCGTTCAGGACCTACGTCTGCCGGTGTGACCGCCGACGACCTGGACAACGCACCGTTCATCGAACGCGGCGGTGTCGACGGAGCCGTCCGCGACCTGGGGGCTGGGGCGGCGGTCTATCTGGAGCAGCTCAACGCAGAACTGACCGCATGACGCCGGAGACGCCGTGCACTGATCATGTAGAAGTCATAGCGTGCCCTGCCCGCCCGGCCAGCAGTCGATCCGAGCATGCACCTCGTCCTCACGAGCGGTAGGCATCGGCTCGGCTGACGACGGCGACGACCGTGACCAGATGCTGAACCTCGTCGATGCGGTAGATGACGCGGTAGGTGCCACGCCGGGCGCTGTGCGTGTCCTGCAGTGGGGCGCCCAGGCGCTTACCGACCCGATGTGGGTTCTCCAGCAAAGGACCGACGATGAACTCGTGCGCAGCGAACGCGACCGCCTCGGGCAGGACCTCGGTAAGCTGTCGTCGGGCAGTCGGGGAGACCGTCAGGGTGTAGCGCGCATCGCGGATCAACTGTGGGCTTGGCGCCGACGCATCCCCTCGTTGAGGGCATCCAGGCCCTCGCCCTCACCTCGTGCCAGCTCGGCATCAGAGGCAGCCAGCTGCCGTAGGGCCTCACCGTCACCGAGCACGGCGATGGTCTCTTCGAGCGCCTCCAGGTCGTCCAGGGCGAGCAGCACGGCCGACGGCCGACCGTGCACCGTCACGGTGACCCGCTCGTGCTCGCGCTGCACTCGGCCCACCAGCTCGGACAGGTGGGACTGACGACGGCGAGCGGCATCAGCTCAGACATGGTCAGAAGTATGACTAAAATTGCAAGGCCGTGTCCAGTGCCCGCCTCCACGCGGGTGACCGCCGGGTCCGACACAGCCGTGCACCGGCGGCCATGCGTGCGTGCACGTCGGACCGTTAGACGAGACTGAGTCCGTGCCCCGTACACCCGATGCTCCGGTGACACCGACAGTGCTGCGATGGGCGCGTGAGGACGCCGGCCCGACCACAGCGGATGTGGCGCGGTTCGCCGGTGTGAAGGCCGCCGTCGCAGATGCGTGGGAGGCCGGCGCCGCGAAGCCGATCCTTTCCCAGCTGCGACACCTCGCGGATGCCATGCGCCGACCGGTGGCCTTCTTCCTCACGCCTGTTGCGCGAAGTTCCCACCGTAGCCATCAGCTCTGGTGTCAAACTGTCATATGCGGCGACGACGATAGTTGGAAGGAGGTGCCCCATGGAGCCGACGCTCGAAGTTCTGGTGGAGGGGGAGGCTGGCTCGATTCCCGCGCACGCCTTCCTTGAGGTTCTGCGAGTAAGCCTGGACCTTCTGGATCAACTCGAGCGTGCTGAGCGCCGCCCCTCGAAGCCTCCGGGCCGTTGGCTGATAGCCGACCTTCGCACTTCAAGCGCGATGGCGACATTGCGGCGGCCCGACGCGCCAGACTTGCAAAGCCATATGCGGCTCCTGGAGGGCGTTGGCCGCCTCCGCGAGAGCCAGGAGCTGCCTCCGTACTTCTCAGCAGACATCGCAGAAGGGCTCGTCAAGCTCGGAAAGCAGACGCGTCAGCCTGGCGTGAGTGGCGTTAGTTTCCGTCTCCCGAGGTCTGGTGACTTCGACGCCAGAACGGAGCATTTATCCGAGGCGGTTGTGGAGAACGCCAAGGCTTCCGTGCAGGGCTCAGAACGTACGCTGGGTTCAGTCGCGGGCATTCTCGACGTGATCAACCTCCGGCGAGGTGCTCACGTCGTGAGCTTGTATGACGAGGGGACGAGGCGCGCGGTCCGCTGCAAGTTCCCTGACAGCCTCTTCGATGTCATGAAGGAGGCTCTCGGCCATCGCGTACGGGCTCTCGGGGAGGTGACTCGAAACCGACGCGGTCAGGTGCTTCGTGTGGAAATGGATCGAGTAGAGACGCTGCCTGACGAACCCGGCGCGCCGTCGGTGGACGAGCTAGCCGGTATCGCCCCGTGGTACACGCGCGATCAGTCCACCGACGAGTATCTACGATCGGCTCGTGGTGCCTGATTACAAGCGCCTTTACCTCGATGCTGCTGTCTACCTCGGACTCATCAAGGGCGAGGCTGGTCGGCTCGACATCGCGCGAGGGCTACTACGTGGCGGCCAGGACAAGCGCTTCGTAGTCGTCGCCAGCACACTGCTGTATGCCGAGGTCTGCGGCCACGGCGAGGTCCGGGGCGCGGTAGACCAAACGGCTGTTGATCAGAAGGTGAGCGCCTTCTTCGAGCACGGATTCATCCAGTGGGTCGACGTCGATCTCGTCGTTGCGCGTGATGCCCGGCGGGTGTCACGGGCGCATCGGCTGCGCGGGGCTGATGCGATCCACTTAGCGTCCGCGATCCGCGCTTCATGCGACGCACTGATGACCTGGGATAACGACTTCCCGATCGGCCGAACTATCGAGGGCGTCGACGTCTGCGAGCCCTTCCTCTTCGGCCAAGCGACGCTGGATGACGAGTTGCGTGCCCCGGAGGAGGCATGACCGATGACGCACGGAAGTCTTCGGCAGGCATCCTTTACCCCGAGCCCGCGCGAGTCGGCGGCGCCGTCTCCGGGACCTGGGTGCTGAGGCCGCGACCTGTCTGGCGCAACTCACCAGGACGCTCACGGCGTAAGCGGTCAGCGAGCCACTTTCGTTGGCCTGGGCCGCTGCCCCCTCTCGATGTGGGTGATCAACGGCGGGTCTGGCTGAGGTGGCAGCGGTGGGGGAAACTTGGCCGGCTGTGCGGGCTCGGGCGGCGGTTCGCTGTCAGCCATGTGCACCTCCGACGATGACTCCAAGGGCCAGGGTAACCGCCGCCCAAGACCTCGCCTCGGCAGTGCCGCGGCCAACACGGTGGTGGGCGCGGGCCGCTTGGCGGTGGCATGCGGGAACTGACGCCATGCTCCTCTCCACGTGGCCTCTCGGCGCCGTGCTTGTGCCGCGCGCGATCCGACACGGAGGGTCGGGCGCCCGGGCCAGCGAGGTCGAGGAGAGGTACACCGGCTGGCTCGCGCAGCAGGCCCAGGCTGGTGCGGTGTTCACCGAGCAACAGCGCTGCTGGCTCGCCCACATCGCCGACGTCATCGCTATGTCTGCCGGTGTGACCGCCGACGAATGGGACAACGCACCGTTCACCGAACGCGGAGGCATCGATCGTGTCGTCCGCGACCTCGGGGCCGAGGCGGCTACGTACCTGGAGCAGCTCAACGCGGAGCTGACCGCATGATGGCAGCTCCCTGGGCTCCTCGGCCCCTGGGTCAGCTAGTCGATGTGCTTGATCACAGGAGAGTTCCGGTCAGTGCGAAGGAGCGGGCCACGCGATCCGGCAACGTGCCGTACTACGGTGCGTCGGGGCAGGTTGGCTGGATCGACAAGCCTCTCTTCGATGAGGCTCTGTTACTGCTGGGTGAGGACGGAATCCAGTTCTTCGACCCGGCGGAGTCGAAGGCATACGCCATCGACGGGCCGGCATGGGTGAACAACCACGCGCACGTTCTGCGCGCTCGAGTCGATCTCGTGGAACGACGTTTCCTGATGTACTACCTGAACTGGGTCGACTATCGCGGCTTCGCCGACGGGACCACCCGCCTCAAGCTCACGAAGTCCGCGATGACGAGCATCCCGATCCCGCTTGCGCCGCTGCCCGAGCAGCGTCGGATCGTGGAGATCCTCGAAGACCACCTCTCCCGCCTCGACGCCACACGCCGAGGCCTCGAGGTGGCGCGTCGGCGCCTTGGTCAGACGAGGATCTCGGCGCTGATGGCTGCCCTCGCGGCGGCCGATCATTCGGGCCGTCGCCGAGGGATCTCCTTCGGGGCGTCACACCTTGCGATCCCCGAGGCATGGGACGCTTCAACGGTTGGTGCGATGTCGGAAGTAGTCGAGTATGGATCGGGAGCGAAGGCGGAGCCAGGCGTCGGACGGGTCCCAGTTCTGCGCATGGGCAACGTCAAAGGCGGCGCACTGGCATGGGACTCGCTCAAGTACCTGCCGGAAAGTCATCCCGATGTGACCCGGCTCCCCCTGCATTCTGGTGATCTCGTCTTCAATCGCACCAACAGTGCGGAGCACGTCGGCAAGTCGGCCGTCTTCCTCGGCGAGCGCCACGCTACCTTTGCCTCGTACCTCATCAGAGTTCGATTCAGGGCCGCTGTTAATCCGCTGTGGGCGAGTCGAGTCATCAACAGCCCGCTGGGCCGGCAGTTCGTTGCGCAGCAGGTGGGCCAAGCCAACGTTAACGGCTCGAAACTGCGAGCCTTCCCGCTTCCAGTGCCTCCACGCGATGAGCAGGACGCCATGGTTGCAAGGCTTGATGAGCTCGACGACGCAGCGCTTTGTCTCGAAGCTCAACTGGATGATGCGACGATCAGGTCCGCCACATTGCGCCGATCCCTGCTTGCAGCAGCGTTCTCGGGCCGGCTCACGTGATGCCCGACGAACTCCCCGGACGCGTGTTCCGCAAGGCGTTCGCTCGCCGACCGGTTGAGGCGATGGCCGACCGACGCTCGTTCGAGCGCGGGCTGCTCTACGCGGTCAACGGCCGAGTGGGCAAGCGCACGGTGACCGAGACGAGTGCGAAGGCGAAGGTGCGTGGTTCGTCGCCGTACCAGGTGAAGCTCTGGCTCTACGATGGCCAAACCGCGTTCGACTGCTCGTGCCCGGTCGGGGTGGAGGGCAGGTTCTGCAAGCACGCGGTCGCCGTCGCGCTCGTCGTGACCGATGCCGTCGCAGATCCGGGTCAGCGGGCCGATGCTGTGATTGACATCCGCACCTACCTCGCCGGTCTGGACCACCACGCGCTGGTGGATCTGCTCGTCGAGCGCGCGGCCGAGGACGACGTGTTCGACGCGAGACTGCGGATGTCCGCCGCGCGAGCGACCGAGGGACCGCCGCCGATCGGGGTCTTCCGGCACGCCCTCGATGAGGCGTTCATCGTGCGCGATTACGTCGACTACCGCGGCATGCACGACTACGCGAGCACGATCGACTCCGCGCTGGACTCGTTGCGGGAGCTGCTCGACGACGGTCACGCAAAGGCGGTCATCACCCTGGCGGAGCACGCCATCGACCGGGCCGAGGACGCGCTGGGCTACATCGATGACTCCGACGGCTACATGTCCGGCATCGCCGAACGCCTGCAGGAGCTGCACCGCGACGCCTGCGCGGCAGCCAAGCCCGAGCCGGTCGCGCTGGCCCGCACCCTGTTCGAGCGGGAGCGGCACTCCGGTGACCTCGACGTCTTCCACGACGCCGCTGCCACCTACGCCGAGATCTTGGGCGCTGAGGGTATTGCCGAGTACCGGCGGCTGGCGAAGGCCGAGTGGGACGCCCTGCCACCGCTCGGACCGGGGCAGGAGCGCAGCTACTCGTCCCGGCGGTTCCGGATCACGCAGATCATGGAGACCCTCGCCGAGCTGACCGGCGATGTCGATGCTGTGGCGGAGGTGCTTGCCCGCGATCAGTCCTCGGCCTACCAGTTCGCCCGCCTTGCCGAGCTCTACCGCAATGCGGGCCGGTACGACGACGCGCTCGCCTGGGCCGAGAAGGGGCTGGCGCTGCACGGGGGCTCGGACTCTCGGCTGCTCGACGCTGCCGCCAAGGAGTACCACCGGGCCGGTCGCGGCGCGGACGCCGTACGGGTCGCGTGGGAGGCCTACGACAGCGCACCGGGCTTGCGCACCTACCGGCAGCTCGCGGAGCACGCGACGCGAGCCGGCCTGTGGCCGGACTGGCACGACAGGGCGATCACGTTGCTGCGGGAGCGCATCGCGCAGGGTCAGCGCAAGCCCGCCCGCGGCCGCGCCAGCCAGTGGGCGGTAAGACCCGACGGCTCCACGCTTGTCGAGGTGCTCCTCCATGACGGTGAGGTCGAGCTGGCGTGGGCCGAAGCCAGCTCGGCCGGGTGCCGGCGGTACCTCTGGCTCGAGCTGGCCCGTCGACGTGAGGGGGAGCACCCGCTGGAGGCGATCCCGATCTGGCAGGGCGAGATCGAGCGGGTCATCGACGCCAAGAACAACCAGGCGTACGCCGAGGCGGTCGATCTCATCGTGCGGGTGCGACGTTTGCTCATCGCGGCGGAGCGCGAGGCCGACTTCGCGCCGTACGTCGGGAAGCTGCGCGCGACCCACAAGCCCAAGCGCAACCTGATGAAGCTGTTCGACGAGTGGAGCTGGTAGGTGTCTGACGCGAGACGACTGGTCGACAAGCTGTGGTCGTACTGCAACGTGCTGCGCGACGACGGGGTCTCGACGATCGAGTACACTGAGTAGCTGACTTACCTGCTGTTTCTAAAGATGGCGCACGAGCGGGAGACCCGGCCGCTTAAGCCGGAGCGGATCGTGCCGCCGGAGTGCTCCTGGCAGCGGCTGCTGGACAACGACGGCGATGAGCTGGAGGTGACCTACCGGCACATCCTCGAGCAGCTCGCCCGTCAGCCGGGGACGCTCGGCGTGGTGTTCCGCAAGGCGCAGAACCGCATCCAAGACCCAGCGAAGCTCAAGCGCCTGATCGTGGACTTGATCGACAAGTAGAACTGGTCGGCGGCCGGTGTCGACATCAAGGGCGATGCCTACGAGGAGCTGCTGAGCAAGGGCGCTGAGGACATCAAGTCCGGTGCTGGGCAGTACTTCACGCCGCGGTCGTTGATCCAGGCGAGAAGCTTCCACTCGGGGTGAGGGCAATTGCGGAGGTGGCCGACGTCGGAGCTGCGACGAGCTCACGGGTGCTCGAGCTTCTCGTGCGCGAGGACCTCGTCGAGCGTGAGGCGGGCGGTGGCGTTGCCGACGTGCGGAAGCTCTCGCTCGTTCGGCGCTGGAGTGCGGACTACGGTCTTACCTCGTCCAACCAGGCAGTGCCGATGTTGGCCGCGCGAGGGATCGACCAGGTGCTCAGCCGCCTCCGCAAGTACAAGGGCGCCTACGCCATCACCGCCGAGGCCGCGACCCGTCCCTACCTGCCGCGGGGCACAGCCGCCGTCGCGCCCCTGGCACTGCTCACCATCTACGTGCCTGATGCCACCGAAGCAGCTAAAGCCCTCCAACTGCGACCCGTGGATCGCGGAGCGAACGTCGTCCTGGTCGAGCCGTTCGACTCCGTCGTCTACCGAGGTGCGAAGGTCAAGGGCCAACTCACATACGCGGCGCAGAGCCAGGTGGTCGTCGATCTGCTCACTGGCCCGGGCCGGGCACCCGAGGAGGGCGCGTCGCTCATCGAGGCCCTGGCCGCGAAAGACGCAGGATGGCTGCGATGACGGCGATCCCACCGCCCGAGTACGTCCTCGCCCGGTCAGTGCTGCTGGATGCACTCCAAGCGCTCGGACCGCACCTGGACGTCGTAATCCTCGCGGCGCTCAAGCCGTCTACCTGCAAACGGGCGACGTCGAGCTCATCGTCGTGCCGACGACGACCGATGCCGACCTTGCGATCTTCCCCGCCAAGTTGCTGGACGAGCCGCTGCTGGAAGTCGCTTTGCGAGGCGCCGGCTTCGAGCTCGCCGCCGACCCGGGTGCGTGGCGCGGGCGCTCTGGCGTCGCTGTCGATCTCATGGTGCCCGAGGCGCTGAGCGGTGGGAGCAGTCGCCGTTCTGCGCGACTACCCATCCACGGCAACCGCGCAGCACGACCTACGACCGGCCTCGAGCCGGCCATGGTCGACAACGACTTCGCGAAATCGCCGCGTTCGAAGCCGCTGACCCGCGGATGGTTCGCCTTCGTGTCGCCGGACCGGCGGCGCTGCTGGTAGCCAAGGTCATCAAGATCGAGGAGAGGCGAGAGAGCCCTGAGCGGCACCAGCCCAAGGACGGACTCGACCTGCTTCGCCTGCTGCAGGCCACCTCGACCGAGGCCATGGCGCAGCGCTTGGTGGATCTCGCCCGAGATCCACTGGCGAGTGGAGTGACGGCTGCCGCCATGGCAGCGTTGCGGCGCGACGGCCCAGATGCGGCAGGACTCATCGCGAGCCTTGCCGGCGCCGGCGTCGGCAACCTGGCCGACCCTGACACCATCAGGGGATCTGTGGCGATCCTCGTCGAGGAGTTGTTGACTGCCGTGGATGAGCTCGGCTGACGGGCTGTTTCCTGGAACGATCCTTTCACCCGTACCCGAGCGAGATGAACACCGACGGTCTCGAGGACTGACCCGGGTGAGGCCTGCCTGCGCCGCGCTGCAGTGGCACGGATCGTCGACATTAATAGCACGCTCGACCGCCCGGCAGCTGATTCCTATCCGGACTCGTAGTGGTTCTGCCGTCGGTTTTCGACGGGCTCGCGTGTTGGTCGGGCTAGCGGAACTGGAGCCGCTCTGGCCACCTTGTCCGTGTGGAGCCCCAGGGGCGTCTGTTTGCAGCAGCTCGGGCGCGCGGCTTCCTGCGGCTGATCGCGACACCGGTGAGGCAGAGTGCCCCGCCGAGCAGCCCGAGCGCTGTGGGTGCTTCGCCGAGTGTCACCCACGACAGCAGCACGGCGAGAGCCGGGACGCCCAGCGTCGTGGCCGCCATCCGCCCGGCGTCGGTGCGGGCGAGGGCGTAGGCCCACGTGGTGAATGCGATCGCGGTGGGGCCGATGCCGAGAAACACGACCCCGGTGATGGCACCGCCGGAGGCGTGGGCGAGTTCACCGGCCGCCTGCGGGGCGAGGGGTGCCGTCGCGACCAGCCCCGCGGTGCAGCCCACCCAGGTGGCGGTGACCGCGTCGACCGAGCGCAGCGCGACCTTCTGCATCAGCACCCCAGTGGCGTAGAGGACGGCGGTGACGAGGCCGAGGACGATGCCGAGTGAGTCCACCGCACCGCTTCCCCTGCCACCGACGGTGATGAGCACGACCCCGGTGAAGGCAACGAGCATGCCGACGATGACCGGCCGCGGGAAGCCGTCGTGGAAGATGATGCCGGCGACGACGGTAACGAGGATCGGCGCGACGTTCACCAGCAGCGCGGCGGTGCCGGCGTCCAAGTGTTGTTCAGCCCAGTTGAGCACGACCGTGTACGCCGCGAACCACGCGACGCCGTACCCGAGCACGAAGGCCAGCGCCCGGCCGCGTGGAAGCGGCCGGCGATACCGCAGCGCGACGAGCGCGAGCGTGGCCGAGCCGACGAGCAGCCGCACGAAGGCCATCGCCCCGGGCGAGAACACCGCGCCGACAGAGCGGATCACCACGAAGGCGCAGGCCCAGAGCAACACGGTGATCACAGTGGCGGCCGCGGCCAGGTGCTTACTCGACACGTCTGCGACGGTGCCGCACCCGATGCGTAAGCACAAGCGACAATACCTGTCGTATTGTTCAGTCCGGCTGTAGCGTTGTCGGGGTGGACGTGCACCGGCTCCGGGTCCTGCGCGCGGTCGTCGCGGACGGTTCGATCCAGGGCGCCGCGGCGAGCCTGGGCTACACGCCCTCGGCCATCAGCCAGCACCTCACCGCGCTGCAGAAGGAAACCGGGCTGACGCTGCTGCAGCGCTGCGGACGGGGCATCGAACCCACGATGGCCGGCCGCGCGGTCGCGGCCGAGGCTGCGCGGATCTTTGAGCGGCTCGCCGATCTCGAATCGCTGGTGGCTGATCTGCGCGCCGGCCGCGTCGGCGCGCTATCGGTGAGCTACTTCGCCTCCGCCGGCGCCGTCTGGATCCCGCCGGTGGTCGCGACCATCGCACGGGAATTCCCGCGGCTACGGTTGGACCTGCGGCTGATCGAGCTGATCGCCGCCGATTCTGGGCCACCGGACGTCGAGATCGCCGTCGACGGCGCCGAATCAGTCGACATCGCGGGTTACCAAGTGCATCCCCTGCTCACCGAGCCCTACCTCGCCGTCGTCCCGGTGACCTCCGCGCTGGCCCACCGGACCCAGGTCGACCTGGTCGAACTGCGCGAGGAGGCCTGGGTGGACAACGACGTGGCCCGCGACCATGCCGAAAGGTCGTGCTCGACGCCTGCTCGACCGTCGGGTTCAGCCCCGCCTTCCACATCGAAACCCAGGACTACCCCACCGCCATCAGGTTCGTGGCCGAGGGCATGGGAATCACCGTGATTCCCCGCCTCGGCCTCGGCGCACTGCCCGACTCGACCGTCGCGGTACCCATCGTCAACCCGACCCCGCGGCGAAGCATCTCCGTCCGGGTCCGCGACACCGCGGCCACCCACCCCGCCATCATCCGGATGCTCGAACTGCTCGACGAGCGCGTCGCCGTCCACCGCTCGACGGCCTGATCGGGCGGTCGATCACCGCACCCCGCCAGGCAGAACCCGTTCCCGTTCGAGGAACGAGTTGTGCGGGGGGCAGCGTGGCCGGCGAAGTCCTGCACGTCGCGAAACGGAACGCCGGCCTTTAACGCTGCCGTGATGGCGCTGTGGCGGAGACTGTCGGGCTGAGGCGGACAGCTGCAGGAGCCTCGCTGCCTTGGCAAGGCGGCGCACAAGCCGCCATGCAGTCGGCTCGGTGAGGCGCTCGCCCTTGTCGTTGAGGAAGAGCGCTCCGCTGGTGCGCTCGCCGCTGCAGGCCTCCAGCACGCGCGACGTTGCCGGAGCGAGCGCTTCCTGCTGCGCAGGTTGCCCTTGCGGGACCACCCGATCGGGTCGTTGAGTGCGGCGAGGAACTCGCCGTACCCCATGGGCCGCCGACGTCTTCGGGCGGGCAGGCACGACGCCCGGCCGAGCAGTTCGGGTAGCGCGTCCCGGCCTGGGCGTCGAGCACCTTCTCCACCGTCACGTGGTGGTCCCAGTTGTCACCGAAGTCGTAGGTGTAGCTCAGCCGGCTGCCTTCTTCGGCGAGGCGGAACAGCTTCGCCCGTGATTCGTCGGCGACGTCGTCCATGCCCGAGTCCGGGTCGAGGGTTCCGTAGCGGGCCGTGCCGATCTCGAACTGATGCAGGTTCGAGTTGGTCCAACCGAATGCTGTCTGGATAACGTCGTGCAGCTCGCCGAGGTCGATCTCGCCAGGCACGAGCACGCGTCGCCACACCGGTGGGCGGATATCCGCTCACCGAAGGGGACACGTTTGGAACCCAGGGGTGACACGACCCAGCGAGCCCACTTCACACCTGGGCACGCACACCTCACTCTGGGCGTCCCCCGGTACGGTTGCGATATCATTTCGATATGGCGTTCGTCGTGAAGCTGAGCCCGGATGACACCGAAGCCTTGCGTGCGCAGGCCGTGCGCGAGCACCGGTCGATGCACGAGGTCGCCGTGCTGGCTATCCAGGCGCGCATCGCGGCTGACCGCCGCGCCGCCGTGCTCGACCAGCTGTTCGATCAGGCCGGCGACGAAGACGCCGAGTTGCTCGAGCGGCTCGCCACGTAGGTGACGCGCTACCTCACCTTCGACGACATCCTGCGCCAGGTCGAGCGCCTGGGCTTCGTGGTGCGGGATCCCGGCCTGCTCGCCTCGGCGATCGGGCGGCCGGCCACCAGCGTGTTCGGTGAGGACGCGTACCCGTCGATCTGGTTCAAGGCGGCCGCGTTGTGTGAGTCGGTGGACAACAACCAGGCCCTGGTGGACGGCAACAAGCGGCTGGCCTGGTTGAGCACCAAGGTGTTCCTGGCGATCAATGGCCTGCGGCTCGAGGCGACAGCGGAGGAGGGGGAGCGGTTCATGCTTGATCTTGTGGCCGGCCACGCGGACCTGGCCGCCATCGCCGACTGGCTCGACGCTCACTGCATCGCCGCGACGGCCCCAGACCTCCCGAGCGAACCGACGCCGTGATCGCTTCGTGCGGCAAGGCCATCCGCGGTGCCACCCCCGCCGACCCACGATCTGCATCCGCCGATCTCGCGGTCAGCCTTGAGTGGGCCTTAGCCGTCTGACGGTCGTCCGGGCGCACCAACCGGGCCACCAGCCGTTCACCTGGCAGATGCTCGACCCGCGCACACTTTGACGTCTGGAGTGCCCCGCAGACCCCTTGGAGTGCGCTTGTCCCCGTCGCCGCCGCTGGACCGCCGAACGTTCCTGAAAGCGGTCGCCGTTGCGGGCGTAGCCGGCTCGGTCGGCCTGTCGGGCACAGCAATGGCGACGGCAGGGTACGACCGCGCCCTACCGGCTGGTTGGACCTATCCCGTCGCAGCCGACCTGCTGCCGTTCGGGCACGGCGTGGGTCTCGCAGTGCTCCACCACCACCCCCGGACAGCGCAAGATCCTCACCGCACTCAAGCTCGCCGAGCCGCCACGGTTCCAGGACTTCACGCTCCCCAGCACCGACTGAGCGGCACGCTCAGCTTCACCCGGTGTAGTAACACGACCCCCAGCGGCACGAACGCGCCTTCCTGCAGGTCAGCCCTCACAAACGACGCCGTCGTGTGCGTGTGATCTTCGGAAGCCCGGATAGGGAGACGCCTGACACCTGTGTGAGTGCGGGCTGGCTAGGAAGGGTGTCAAGGGCAGAAAGGATGACGCTAGAGCGCGCCGCGAAGAGCGGCGTGCGGCCAGTACCCCTCCAGCTCGTCGAGCGTGACGATGCGGCGCCTGAGACCCTTTCCGATGCTCGCACCAGCAGCGAGGAGGTTCTGAACCCCGTCGTAACCGACGTCACCTGGCAAGCTGGTCCGGTAGCGGTAGGTCAGGTAGGCCGCTTCAACGACCACGACAAGCGGCCTGTGCGGAGGCGCGGGGTATGCGACATCAACACCAAAGAAGAACTCGATCCTCGAGTTTCGATTGGACTCCGGCATGACGAGCTGTCGGCTCGTTCGTTCCAAAACGTGACCCGCCGCGGAGATCCGCTCAAGCGTGATTGAACGGTCCATCCCAGGCTCAAGATTGAAGAACTGCCGGGCGACGTCCTTGTTGAAGTGGACCTGCTGCCATCGATCACCCGCGCCGGGTACCTCGGCCACCAGGCACATCTCCGTACCAGTAAGCAGGTCAGGTACGTGTTCGGTCACCCGGCTCACCGAACCGACTCGGGCACCCGCATGATCTGGTCATACGGCAGCACAGTCTTGCCAGTTGACTTCTTCGTCGGGGGCTTCGCCGCGATGATGATGTACTCGTGAACGTTCTTGAACAGGAAGTTCGGCGGGTATGGATAACTGCCAAAGATCGGCCGCTGGCCGTTGGCTGACCCCCACTTGCCGCCGGTGCCATCCTTATTCCAGATGATCTCGTTTACCAGGACGAAGCCCACCTCGCGGAGCAAGATGACAAGGTCAGTCGCCAGCGGGAAGGTCAGCAGCCCGTGATCTGTGTGCTGGTTGACATTGGCCGTATTTACACAGAACTTGCGCCCGGGCGCGAGGACCCGGAAAACCTCCATAAATGCCGGACGTAGAGACTCGATGAACTCTAGGTAACCTTCGATGTTGCCGAGGTTACCGCCGCCGTCGCCGTAGTCCGCCTTGTTCCAGTAGGGAGGGCTGGTGATCGCGAGGCCGACGGAGTTGTCCTCCAGGTCGAGATGGCGGGCATCGCCTTGCGACGGCTCGAAGAGGTCACCAGAGCCGTTTAGCAGTGCCTTCTCGCGGAGCATGCGCTGGACGTACAGGTCGTTCTGATCAATGCAAACCCCGTGCCGCTCGATCTCGGCCGCAACCCGGCCCGTCGTGCCCGTGCCGCCGAACGGGTCGAGCACAGTCTCGCCGACGAAGCTGAACATCTTGATCAGGCGGCGGGGAATTTCCGGTGGGAAAACGGCCGGGTGCTCGGGGTCTGAAGTGTTGGCGATTTTCCACACGCTCTTGGTGTACTCGCGCCACTCTTCTTTCGTAATGGCGCTGGCATCCCGTTGGTCTCGCGTCACGACAAGGCTCACTGCGTCTTCCTTCGCATCAGATTGCGCCGCTCGGAGTCGAGGTCGACAACGACGAGATGTTCATGCCACGCGGAGAGTCGCTCGGCGTAGTCCATTCTCATGAAAACCCCGACCTCGGCGTCAATCTCGCCGATCAGGTCGGTGTGGGTCCACGTCGGATAGGCCACAGTAGTACGGCCGCGGTTGGTGCTAGACAAGGGGTGCTGGAGTGCTGTCTTCCAGAGCCTGTCGCCGAGGTCGGCGAGTCGTTGCACACAGTCCGCGTCGCGAGCCGGAACAGGAATCCGTCGGTGGAGGGCGGCCGTGACGTGGAAGCCGTCCCCCGTCGCGTGCCAAACCCAGAAGGCCAGTCGACTGCTGAGCAAGGCATAGGCGGCTGAAGCATGCAACTCAGAGGTGAAATGCAGGATCGAGAAGGCATTCTCCGAGTCATGTCCCTCGGTCACCGCGCGGTATGGATCGCGCAGCACCCCTAAGAAGTTGTAGGCGGTGGGCGCCAGAGCGAGCACGTCCGACTGCTCCTCGCCGACCGATCTAGAGACGCGCGAAAGCGGCAGAGTGCGACGGTTGGTGTGCCACTGCTCCAGGTAGTGGCTCTGCGTGCTGCAGGCCCTGAAAAGGTCACGCTCCCATTCCGTGCCAATCTTCGGGATGGTCTGCGGCACGCCGGCGAGGTCGGCAACTGACGTAACAGGAATCTCAGCGAGAGCGGTGTCTCGGGTCCGACTGGTCCAACGGTAGAGCGGACTGGTGGTCAGAGTCCCCGGTGCACTCTTGTCGAGGTGGACGATCGCGTTCCGCGTCTTGATGTCGTCACCGAACAGCGCATCTGGCACACGGTCAAACGAGAGCAGCTCTAGCCAGCCAGGTTGTTCGGCCAGGTGCTGTCGCAGCTGAGGGAAAGGCGCTCGGGTCGACGACACCACCGACAGGGGGAGCACTATCGCGAGCGCGCCGTCGTCCGGCAGCAGATTCGAACACAGCTCAACGAAAACCGGCGAGCTGTCCTGGCTCGCGCTCGGCCCGGTGACCGGATGCAGCCGGGGAATGTGCGAGCTTGCGGCGGCCCGCTTCATCGGTGCGTATGGAGGATTGGCCACTACGCGCCTGAAACCTGTCTGTGAGGTCTCTGGGAACACAACCTCTAGCCGCCATGGCCCAAAGCGCCCGAGCGGATGCCCGTCGATGGGTCCACCCGCAATCTCGGCGGACAGCCCTTGCCGGACGGGCGTCGGCGAGGGGTCGATAAGCAGAGCATCCCCGGTAGCAAGGTTGCGGCGGAATCCATGCCACCGTTCCCAGGGCGCCAGGCCATCCGGGTCTCTGAACAGATGTTCTGCGGTGAGGACGAATGCGGTCGACTCCGCGGCCAGCGGGTCAAGATCAACACCGTAGAAGCGGTCCCGGCCACCCTGATTGTCACCTGACGCGGAGAGAGCTGCTCGAAGGAACACCCCGCTCCCGTGAGCTGGGTCGAGCCATAAGTCTCGCGCGGATGCCTGACCCGTGGACTGGAGCCGCCGCACCATCAGGTACGCCACATCGCCGGGTGTGTAGTAGACGCCGGAGGCCTTACGCAGGTGTCGCTCATGAGACGAGCTCTGTGAGCTCAGCACGTCGCGCCGGGTAGCCGCCGCCATCGGGTCGAGGAGGTACGGCATCAGGGCGCGCAGTTCAACCTGGCTCGTTACGTCGAGCGCAAACGTCACGTCTGGAACGGTGCCCAGTGCCCGGCCGCTCCCGTCCCAGAACCACTCGTGCGCAGCACCCAAGCCCTCCGCCGCACAGGTTGCCCCCGCTGAGGCCGCGACGAGCCACTCCCCCATGAGTGCCCAGGCCGCGCGGCGCGTGACATCGTTGGAGGAGAGCGTGAAGCCAAGCCCGGCCCTATCAGGCCGGTAGAGATCTTCGAACGGTAGACCGACCGTCGCCTCGACCCGCGCGGCCGCAGCGCGTAGTCCGCGCGCTAGCCGCTCCACGCGGGGCACGAGTGGACGGTTGTGCGCGGGCGACGACGGCGTGACCCAGTCAGGAAGAGGTCGCCGCCGGGTCACGCGGTCAACCTACGGGCTGGGGCCGACACTTCCCGGTTGCCGAGCCGTTCGCCCGATAGCTTACTTGCGTGACCGACTATGCCATGCTCGCAAACGCCCGCGTCTTCGCGCACGTCCAGAGCGGTGAGCTGGCCGCCAAGAGTGGGTCCGCCGCCGCTGATGCGCTCCGTCGGATGTCGTCCGGTGAGCACGTCGTTCCGCTGTTCGAGTCCGCACCTGCGCACGGTGTGGATGAGCTCTTGGCATTTAACGCGGTGTGTGCGTCGCTCTCTCTCGACGGCGTGGTTGTCCTGCAAAGCTACGAGCGCATCGCAGGGTCGGTTCCGTTCATCCTGACCGTCACCGGTGCCGCACAGGACCGCTCCGTCAACGGTGAGACCCTCGTCGTGGTCCCGGTGGACTTGGCTGACCTGGAAGGGCCGCTCCCGGCAAGTGACTTCCTACGGCTCCGCGCCTTGAACGACACGGTTGCCTCGCAGTTCAAAGGTGCGGCACCGGCGCGTGCCATCCAGGAGGTGCCCCGTGCACTAGTCACGAGCGTACGCGCCGCGACGGCGCCCGGGCGGGATGAGGTCGCGCTGTTCCGCCGCTTCACGCTTGTCTCGGCGCAGAACGTAGCTGACGCTGCCGGACTGCTCGCGGGCTCCGGCCGCGCAGCTCGGGAGGGCGACCTGGCCTTCCTCGTCACACGCGCGACCATGCCTGGCCTGGTTAGTGCTGAGGCCAACGGGGGCCTGGGGCAGGCGCAGCAGCCCATCGCCCGCACGCCCGAGGAGATCAAGGAGCTCCTTGTCGACGCTCAGCGCAAAGCAACGGCGGCCGATCCGTTCAACGCTGACCCAGCCATCGCCGCGACAGACGCACTAATCGGACTACTCAACTTAAACGAGCAGACCAAGGCCGTCGATGATTTCGCCGCGTTCTACGAATTTCGCCTTCTCAGCCGAGTGGTGACGCAAGCAATCGAACTCGCGAAGCGGCCGCTGCCTGCCAGCTCAGGGGGCGTTGCGGACGTTGATGAGTCCGTCGAGGACGACGACGTCGCCGCAGCCCTGCAGGGCCTTTCCGTCGAGGCCGTGCTCGCCGAGCTTCCCGACGGGTTTTCGATTGAAAGGAGCGTGGTGGCTGCTGCGGTCGCGTCCCTTCGTGCCGGGAAGCATCTCTTGCTCGGCGGACCCCCCGGCACTGGCAAGACGACGCTCGCCGAGGCGCTGTGCCGGGCCGTAGTAGGTACCAACTACGACGTCACAACGGCGACCGCAGACTGGACGACGTTCGACACCATCGGCGGGTACCTGCCTGACGGACAAGGCCTGACGTTCGTGCCCGGCGTTGTTCTGCGGGCACTGCGCAACTCGGGCTGGCTCATTATCGATGAGGTCAACCGAGCCGACATCGATAAGGCCTTCGGCCCTCTCTTCACCGTGCTTTCCGGTGGCGAAGGCGCCGGTCGCACGTCAGTGCTGCCTTACACGACTAAAGACGGTAAGCCGATCACAATCGAATGGGCAGCCAACTCTGTTTCCTCCGAGGAGACCTACGCCATCACGCCGTACTGGCGACTAATAGGCACGCTGAACATTTCGGACAAGGCGAGCCTCTTCCGCATGTCCTTCGCTTTCCTGCGCCGGTTCGCGGTCATCGATGTGCCGCTTCCAGCTGAGGATGACTACAGAGAACTCTTCACTCGGTGGTTCGGCGCACTCGGACGAGAGGACACTCAGCTGTTCGTCACCCTGGCGATGGGCATCGCCACCGGCCCTGTTCCCATCGGGCCGGCAATCGGACGCGACTTTGTACATCTGATTATCGAGGGACTGACCGAGACCGCGAGCGGCACCCCTACATTCGCGAATGAGCGCGAAGCCATCCTCACCGCGGCTCGCCTGCTGGTGGCACCACAGTACGAGGGACAACCATTGACCGCGGGGGAGCAGCTACTCAGCATCATCGACCAGGCCATCGATACGACCGGGGTGAATGCCCGCGTGACGCTGGCTGATGCACTCCGCGAGGTCGCGCTGTCGTGAGCCAGATCGACAGCGTCATCGACCCCGCTCTCCGGGCTGTGATGTTGTCCGAGATCCAGTCACTGCTGCCGGCCTTCTTGAGCGCTGCCAGCATCGAGCGCGGTGGTCCGATCACCGCCGCCGCGGAACTCATCGGCCTACCCGAATCTGACCTTCGTCGCGTCATGGCTGTCCACGTCATGCTCTCGAACCCTGTTAGGGACCTCGTCGGCGAGCTCCCAACCGGAGTGCGTACGCCACTCACTTCATCGGTGCGTCCTCGAGTCGCTGGTCGCGCGGTCACATCGGGCATCGACTGGTCCGCGACCGTGCGCCATCGGGCGACGTCGAGCCCACTTGGCGACATTTGGGTTACCCGACCCGCGAACCGCGTCTTCGACATTCCCGAGAATCGAGCACTCGCTTGGGTGCTCCAGACACTCGAAGAACGTGGCCTGGTAGCCGTGCCACCGACGGGCGAAGCGCCAGGCGAGTGGGGCGACGAGGTCCGGGCGACCACCAGCCTCGTCCACCGCACGAGACGGATAGCGTGGCTCGAAGGCGTGCCCGCGATCTGGCCGGGCGATGAGGCCTACTTCCGCCTAAAGGCCGATCGTAGAGGCTTCTATGGAATTCGGGTCGCAAACGCCGCGCGCCATCTACGGAGAGTCCTCATTGCCCCGTCTCCGGAGGAGGTCGTACGGGCGCTGAGCGAGCGCTACTTCGAGCCACGCCACGACTGGAAGCTATTCGAGGTCGCCGTCTTGGTGAGGATCGCGCGGGCTGTAGCGGAAATCGGCACTCGGCTGAGTCCAACCCGATTGTTCCATGACGGGAAAAGCAGCCCATTCGCTCGGTTCCGCCTCTCACCGAGCCAGGAGATTCGCCTTTGGTACCAGTCCTGGCCGCCGGCAACCCGCCCTTCAGAGCTAGACGACGCGGTGCGGCACTACCAGCTGCCGTCTGGAGGAAATCGGCCAGACATCGTCGTCGAGTTCCTTGCGGGGGGCACGTCCGTGCGCGCGTTAATCTTGGAGCTCAAGGCGTCTACCTCCGCCGCGTATCTGAGCACTGGCCTCTCGCAGTTGTTGGGATATCTGCGCGACCGTCCAGCGCTGTCGACCGGCGAAGCCTCGGGTTGGCTCGTCGCCCCAGCGGGTTCTGGCTATATCTCCAGGCCTGCGGATGGGCGAGCACTCTGGGTGACATCAGCAGACGATGTCGCTGCAGCCGTGCGGTCGTTCGCCCTTACCATGGATCGCGGACCCGTCACGGGTCTCCTCTAGGTGAGTCGAGGACGGTGCTGGCCCGTGAAGGTCACTCTCGCCCAATTCCGCCGCCTCGGTTCAACCCCTCGCGCTCCTCGCGCTCCCAGCCCCGCGCGACTCGCTCGAGTTGGATCTATAGCAGATCCAGGTGGTTGTCGGCAGTGGCCACATGCAGACGGTCGGCGCCCCGCACCTGAACCCGGTGCTCGCGCCGGTCGCCGTCCGGGGCCGCCGAAAGGACGCCCCCGCCCCGCCCGCGGCCACCATGGCGGCAGCACCCGCAGGGGACGGCCAGGGTGGCGACGACCGCCACAACCGCGACAAGGGCGGCCGGGCCACGCAGCCGTAGGGCCCGACCTGTCCGTGGTCACCTGGGGTGAGGGTGGCCTGCTCTGACCCCGCCCGCGGATGTGCCACAGTGAGCGGGTGAGTGCTCCCCGGGCCGCGCAGGTCGTTGACTCGATCGCCCGGACCATGCTCGGGGCGCCACTGCCCCTGGCGGTGCGCTGCTGGGACGGCTCAGCCACCACCGCCGCCCCCGGGGCCCCGACGCTGGTCGTCGCGCGCCGCCGGGCGCTTCGCCGGTTGATCCACGCGCCGGGTGAGCTGGGCCTGGCCCGCGCCTACG
>JAABUT010001592.1_pt1 | contig 25343 bp, 23 predicted proteins | sample 5559281 | NCBI WGS metagenome assembly JAABUT01 (sample SAMN10711880, study PRJNA513359) | rock metagenome | isolation source: Antarctica rocks | place: Antarctica: Victoria Land, Ricker Hills nord | collected 2016-01-04
TTCGCCGACTACCGGCACGCCATCGCCACCGTCGCCGCCGCTGTGACCTCGAGCCGGCCGCGGCAGGCAGACTGACGCGGCGTTGAACACCGCTAGCCCGGATAATGTCTAGACGCGATCCAGGACCCTTCATCCCCTCGCAGCCCACCGTCCTGGTCGCGGACGGTGCGCATGGCCCCCGGCGGTGGGGGCCACAGGATGACACGCCGGCGCAGTCGCCGGCACCAGGAGCGGCCAGCCAGCGGTTATGGGGCTCGATCGGCGATCAGCAAGCCCGCTCCCGGCTATGAGCCCTCATGCCGACCAGCGCTCATGCCGATGAGCGCTCATAGCCGATGTCCGGGCGACGGCACACCAATGTCCCCAGCGTCAGGAGAGCGTCAGGTCGAAGTGTCTCGGTTGAGGACGTACGGATTGCTCTCAAGTCAGCTGACGACGGAGTCCGGATCAGTCCGTGCTCGTCAGGGCACGCAGCTCGTCGTACCCATGGGCCAGCAGCGCCTCCAAGTCGGCGGCCGACTTGCCCGTCCACGCGGAACTGGCGCGTTCGAAGACGGCGGCACCAGCCCGAACGGCGAGGCGAGCGATGGGCTGCGGGACGTCGCGTTCCCGGAGTTCGTCGATCAGCGCCTCGGAGAGCATGGCCACCTTGGCGTGGGCCCGTTCCTGCAGCGCGGAAGAGGTCTCGATGATCCGGTGCCGCCGCTGGGCCGTGGACCGGCCCGCGACGAATAGGGGCACGGCGGCGCGGTAGGCGGCAAGGACCAGTTGCAGGGGCGTGAGGTCACCCGGGGCCGAGGCAATGGCGCCGCGCATGAGGTCGGACAGTTCCTGCTCGCCGTCGAAGAGCACCTCCCGCTTGTCGGCAAAGTGCCGGAAGTAGGTCCTCTCCGTGAGGCCTGCTCGGGCAGCGATCTGCGCAGTGGTGGTGGCGTCGTAGCCCTGCTCGGCGTACAGGTTTAGCGCCGCCTCGCGCAGTCTCGCGCGCGCTGCGGCGCCACTCCTCGGCATGAGCACAGGCTACGAGACGTCAGCTCCTGTCGCTTCCGTGCTAGCGTCAGTGACTGTCACTACGAGCCGAGAGGTCGACCATGCCCACCACCGTCTCCCGCGTCATCCGCTTCCACCAGACCGGGGAGCCCCTGGACGTTCTGCGCGAGGAACGCGCCGAGGTCCCCGATCCGCCGGAGGGGCAGGTCCGCGTCCGCGTCCTGGCTACAGGACTCAACCCGGCGGACTGGGAACTGTGCCGCGGCTTCATGCCGGGAACGCTCCCCCGGGGGATCGGGTACGACGTGGCCGGCATCGTCGAGCAGGTCGGGGAGGGCGTGGACCAGGGAGTTCGCCCTGCCGTGGGTGATGTCGTCTTCGGCGCGGCCGACTTCCTCGGGCAGCCCAGCGCCGGCGCGGCCGACGTCGCGATCCTCAGCACGTGCGCCGGCGTGCCTGACGGGCTCGACCCGGTGCAGGCAGCCGTCCTGCCGATGGTGGTGCAGACGGCCGCTTGGACGCTCGACGTCATGGACCTCACACCAGGCGCTTCGATCCTCGTGCACGGTGCCGGAGGCATGGTCGGGTACGCCGCCGTCCAGATCGCCGTGCACCGAGGCGCGCGGGTGATCGCCACGGCCGGGTCGACGTTCACCCCGGACCTCGAAGGGTTCGGCGCGCACGTCACCGCCTACGGGGAAGGCATGGCCCAGCGCGTGCGAGATCTCGCCGGCGGCGACGTGGACCTCGTGCTCGACGTGCCCCGCCCGAGCCCGGGGACACTTCCCGACCTCATCACCTTGGCCGGTGGCGACCCCCGCCGCGTGATGACCATCAGCAACCAGGAGGAAGCTCGCGCACTCGGTGCCCGAGTCAACATCGACGAGCTGACGCCTAGCCTGACCCCGCTCGCCGACCTGCTCACCGAGTACGCCTCGCTCACCGCGCGAGACGGGTTCCGACTGCCGATCGCGAGGACGTTCCCGTTCGAGCAGTGGCGCGACGCTGTCCAGCTGAGCCTCGCAGGCAACCCGCACGGCAAAGTCGTCCTGCTGCCCGACACAGCGCAGTCGGTCGGCTGAGCCCGAGCGCTCTTCCCCTCAACCGGCCACAACGAGCTCGCGAGGGGCCACAGTTCGACCTCGGCCGGTGGACGGGCCGCCTCATCCGACCGCGCGGGCGGTGGTCGAGCTCGCCGGAGGGTCCCTCGTCGGTCCTGCCGCGTTGAGGGCGGCTACGCTCGCCCGGATGTCTGCCGCGATGCGCGGATTCCGACCTGCGTCACTCCGCCGCCTAGACGGAGCGCGATCCTTCGAGGCTTGCGATGGGTGGCGAAACCTGGGTCGCTGCGCCCTGTCAGGGCTCTCCTGCGGCGAGGGTTTCTACATCGCGCAGCGCGAAACGGAGGTGCTCCCATGACTCCTCAAGCACCACGTGCAGGCAGGATCGGACGTTCTCCGGATGCTGGGCGGCGTGGGGGTTGGTCCGCGGCTCATCGAGCACGTCCGGCGTGACGGTGGCCAGGAAACTCCGGACCAGCCTGACCCGGTCGGCCCATGCCGCGAGCACGTCGCCGTAGGACGGGACGTCGACGGTCGCCACCGGAACGCCCTCCTCGTCCTGGGCGCTGGTGTCGCCAAGGCCGAGGGGGTGGAACGGCTCCGCGCGCTGGAGCACGGCCTTGCCCAGCCACATGTCGGTCGCGTACACCAGGTGCCGCAGCGTCTGAGCGAACGACCACTCGCCCGCCACCGAGACGTTGACCGAACCCTGGGGCAGCGCCGCCGCCCGGTCCACGGCCCCATCCCAGGCGACCTCGACCGAGGACCACGCAGCGCGCAGACCCTCGGGTGTCGACGCCCGGCGCTCGGCGCGGCCAGGAAAGCGGCCGTCGAGCTCAGCCTCCACGTACCCCGTCACGTCGACCCCGTTGACCAGCAGCGGCTCACCGTGCACCAACCATGGAGCGTCGATGTCCACGCCAGACACCTCGACGCCACGCACCACTACTCCGGACAGGTCGCACTCCACCGCGCACCGCGCAAGTCACGGCCAACAAACTCCCTCTCGCTGCTCATGCAGGCCACTGTGGCACCGGTCCCGGACAGTCAGCGTCCGGAACCAGTCCCCCGTGAGCAGACACCCCCCGGGCGGTCAGCTCTGTTGACCCAGCAGCTGCAACGCGTCGATGGGCCGAGTGTCTTGCTACGCGGCGCGAACGTCACACCCCTCAAACCCCGCCTGCAGGCTCATCGGCCCCGGTCGATAACCCCAGCAGAGTCGAGACGGGTCAGCCGGCCCGGCCGCCGTACGAGCTCTCCAGCGCATACGCGACGGCGGCGGCGTCGCGATCGGCGACCACGGACGGGTACTCGGGGAGCAGATCGTCCCAGACGACGAGCCACGACCCTAGAAGTTGGGGCTGCCCGGCCGGGCGAGCGAAGAACCAGATGTGCAGGTGGGCGCCGCCGTCACCGATGCGGTAGACGTGGCAACGCCCGATGTGCGGCAGTGCTTCGACGTGCCGCGCGATGTGCGAGCTGAGCACCCCCAGCTCGGCGGCCTGTCGTCCGGCAGGTCGGTCAGGTCGTGGTGGTCGCGAGGATGCAGCATGAGAACGAGCGGCACGCCGACCTAGGTCGTCCGGGTCAACCGCCAGCGGTCGTCTAGCCAGATGCCCTCGTCCAGACGCCGGCAGGACCCGCAGCTGTCCGGGTCCTCACCATGACGAGGTGGCTCGGAGGTCACCGGCGGCCGCATCGGCGACACCCTCAGGTTCTCCGGCTCGAAGGGGCTGATGTCCCAACCGGTCATTCGGGTCAGCGGCAAGCGTCGATCCTCGTCGGCGGAGGCAACAGCGTGCCGGGGTAATTTGGTCGCGCTAAGCCGCTCCCCCTCTGAGTCCCTCGCCCAAGCCAGGGGTCCTGATCAGCGACTCGAAGGAGGATTACAAACCACCGACGCCGACACGGCTCGCTCGGCTTACCAGGCACCAAGCCGACTACAAGGTCCCTATTGCCGCCGACGCGGTTTGAGAGTCCTTCATTGGTGGGTGCAGGCGGCAGCGGAGAAGGGGTGGATAGGAAAGCTCAGCGGACGCTCGCGAGGCAACAGTGACCATTGACAGCGAGGTCTCAGGCGCGCTCTTAGGTTCCGGCCGGTCGAATCGAACGGACTCTGCCGACCGCCGTCACCTTGCCGTGCACGTCCTCAACCTTGACACCGTCATTGACGCCGCCTTTCCCCGCCGACACGGTGAAGGTCTGGGGCCCGACCATCGGTGCAACGAGCCGGTAGACGAACTCCTTACCGATAAGGCCGTCGCCGCTGCGGCGAATCAACTCGGCCATCATCAGCGCCTGTAGTGGGCCGTGCACCACCAGGTCTGCGTAGCCCTCAGCGTGGGCCCAGTTGTGGTCGTAGTGGATACGGTGAGCGTTGAAGGTCAAGGCTGAGAATCTAAAGAGGAGGGCCTCATCGGCGGTGAGCGTCAAGGCCGGCTCGCGAGGCGCCCGAGACGGTTCATCCTGAAGCGTGCCTACGGTCGCGGCAAGGCTGGACCCGGAGATGCGGTAGACGAGGTCGCTTTCATCGGTAATAGAAATGTGACCTCCTTGAGCGTACTCGCTGCGGACTGTGACGAACGTCAGCGCTCCGGTTCGGCCCTGTTTCACGCTGGTGCCCGAAACCCAGGTAGTTCGGGTGGAGGGCACGCCGACGACTAGTCATGCGTGCGTGCTGATTCGGCCACCGGCAAACATTCGCTTCTGGCCGGGTCCTGGCGGGGCAGGGATACCGGTTGTTGGGTGCCCATCTGGACCGAGGTCGGCATGAGGACGCTTGTCCAATAGATAGATCCAGTGCCGGAGGGCGGGCAACTGATGGGTTGGAATAGCGGTGCCGAGCAGGTTCGCGAGGGCCTCCGCCGGCCCGGGGTTGATCAGTTCGGTTCTGACCACTGTCTGATGGACCGCTGACTCTGCGTTCACGCTCACGATCGTTCTCTCGCTCGGGTGAGGATGGCTCGAGCTTGCAAGATTATTGGTGCGTCGACCATCTGACCGTCGACGCGCACTGCTCCCCCTGCGGTGGACGCCTGGACAATGCGCTGCGCCCAGACAATCTCCTCCCCGCTGGGGCTGAAGGCGGCGTTTACGGCATTCACCTGGCTGGGATGGATGCAGAATTTGCCTGCGAAGCCGAGACCGCGGGCCTGGTCGGCCTCGGCTCGGACCACGTCAGGATCGTCAAGGGCGGTGGTGACGCCGTCGATGGGGCCAGGCAGGTTGGCCGCCCTGGAGGCGACCACGATGGATGAGCGGGCCATCAGCAGGGCCTCCTTATCGATCGAGGAGTCAATGTCTGCCGCGAAGTCCAGGTGACCGAACGCGAGACGGGTCACCCCGTGAGTGCTCGCGAGCTCGAAGGCCGTCAGGAGGCCGAGCGCGGTCTCGATCAGGGCGACGATTTCCACGTCGTCGCCCAGTCGCTGATGGACTGCGGCCATCGCTGCGGGGTCGTCGGCCATCGGGACGATCACGACTGCCAGCCCGGGCAAATTGACCAGTGCGGCCAGATCTTGTGGGTGGTGAACGCTGCGGGTGCCGTTGACGCGGACCGCAGTTCCGCTGTCCACGGAGAGCCACTGTGCCGCCGCATCGCGGGCGGCCGACTTGTGCTTGTCCGGTACGGAGTCCTCGAGGTCAACCACGACTAGGTCCGCGGCGGTCGCGGCTGCCTTGGCGAAACGATCGAGACGGTTTCCCGGTACGAACAAGAGGCTTCGCGCTGGCACGTCATTGCCGGCTGTCACTTCAGGGCGCCACCGATCCTCGTTTGACGAGCTGCCGAGCGATGACGTTGCGTTGGATCTCGTTAGTACCCTCCCCGACGATCATCAACGGTGCGTCGCGAAAGTAGCGTTCGACGTCGAACTCGGTGGAGTAGCCGTACCCGCCGTGGATGCGCATAGCATCCAACGCGATCTGCATGGCGGTCTCGGAGGCAAATAGCTTTGCCATGCCGGCTTCCATGTCTGCCCGCTGGCCGGCGTCGAACTTCCGAGCCGCGAACAAGGTCAGCTGACGAGCCGCAGTGAGCTTGGTGACCATGTCGGCCAGGTAGTTGCCGATCGACTGGTGCTTCCAGATCGGCACGGCGAAGCTTTCACGCTCCTGGGAGTACTTCAACGAGTCCTCAAGCGCGGCGCGCGCGACTCCGAGAGCGCGACCCGCCACCTGCAGCCGGCCGACCTCGAGGCCGCGCATCATCTGCGAGAACCCGGTGCCTTCTGACTCGCCGAGGAGGGAGGAGACGGGAACGCGCATCTGCTCGAAGCTGATCTCGCAGCTTTCCACGCCCTTGTAGCCGAGCTTGGGCAGGTCCCGGGAGAGGCTGAACCCGGGGCCTTTGTCGACCAGGAGTATCGAAACGCCCCGATGCTTTGGGCGTGCTTCGGGGTCCGTCTTGCAGAGCAGTGCGATCAGGTCTGACCTGCGAGCGTTGGTGATCCAGGTCTTGGAACCGTTGATGACGTACTCGTCACCGTCACGCTTGGCGGTGGTGCGGATCGCCTGCAGGTCGGATCCACCGCCGGGTTCAGTGAGGGCCATGGTGGCTCGCAGTTCACCGGTGGCCATCCGGGGCAGGTAGGAGTCCTGCTGTTCTTTGGTCCCATAATCCTGGATGAGTTTGGCGACCACGGTGTGACCACCCATGGCTCCAGCAAGGCTCATCCATCCGCGGGAGAGCTCCTCGGTGACAAGTACATAGCACGACGTGCTGACCTTGGTGTCGCCCCACGGCTCCCGGATGGCCAGCCCGAAGATCCCGAGCTCTTTCATCGTCTCGATGAGCTTCTCAGGGTAGGTGTTCGTGTGATCGAGTTCCTGGACAGCGGGTTTGACGTCTCGGTTCACAAATTCCCGGACGATCTTGACGATCTCGCGTTCCTCGTCGGTTAGGCCTTCCATGGTCTGCTCCTCGTGTGTCAGGCGCGGCGAGGGAGAGATGCTGATCTCACTGAAACTCGATTAAGGTCCGCGCGCCCTCGCCGGCCTGCATCCGGGTGAATGCCGCGGAGACTCCGTGCAGGTCGGTGCGGTGGCTGATCAGGCGGGCGAGGTCAACGGACCCGGCTCGTACGTGGTCCGAGAGCACGGGGATGTCACGGGCGGGGTCGCACGACCCGAACACCGAGCTGGTGAGGGTTCGGGCGAAGTGGTAGATCTCCATGGCACTGAAGGTGACCTCGTCGGAGACTCCGCCGACGCCTACCACGGTGCACTTGCCCCCTCGGCGCACCGAACTCCAGGCAGCCCGGATGGTGACTGGCTTGCCGACACACTCAAGCGCATGATCGGCCCCGCGGCCGCCGGTCAGCTTGCGAACGGACTTGGGCACCGTGCCGTCTGAGATCAGAAAGTCCGTGGCCCCCATGCCGAGGGCGGTCTCGGCCTTGGACTCGCTGACGTCGACCGCGATGATTCTCGAGGCCCCGGCAAGACGGGCGCCGGCGATCGCGGACAGGCCGATGCCGCCGAGCCCAAAGATGACGACTGATTCCCCCGCGCGGACGTCCGCCGTGTTGCGGACCGCGCCCATGCCGGTCAGCACCGCGCATCCCATCACCGCGCCGATGTCGAAGCCGACGCCGTCGGGAAGCGCGACCACTGATGAGCGGGGCACGAGTGTCTCCTCAGCGAAGGCTCCTACGCCGAGCGCTAGATTCACCGAGGAGCCATCGGTGAGGGTGCCGCCGGGTCGACTGACGACTCCCTCAACCGCGCGGCAAAGCCACGGCTGTGCGTGAAGGCAGAACCAGCACTGCCGGCACGGGGCTGCCCAGTTAAGCACCACCCGGCTACCGGGCTCGAGGTCCTCGACCTGACTGCCCACTTCAAGGACGGTTCCGGATGCCTCGTGCCCCAGCACGACCGGGAACGTGGGGCTGATCGTGCCGTTGATCATCGACAAGTCAGAGTGACATACGCCGGCGGCGGCGATGCCCACCCGCACGTCACGCGGTCCCAGGTCGGGCAGGAGAATCTCGACGACCTCCGGTGTGGTGCCGGACTCGTGGGCGACAAGTGCTTTTACCATGTTGGCTTCGCTTTCCTAGATCTGGACCGATTTGACTTCGAAGTAGTCCTCGAGCCCATACCGGCCCATTTCGCGTCCGATCCCGGAGTGCTTGTAGCCACCGAATGGAGCGAGCGGGTTGTAGGCCGCGCCGTTGATGTCGACAGTGCCGGTGCGCATCCGCTTCGCCACCGCAAGCGCCCGGTCGGAGTCACCGGACCATACGGCGCCGTGCAGTCCGAAGCGGGAGTTATTCGCGATAGCCACTGCGTCATCGTCGCCGTCGTGGGCGATGATTGACAGCACCGGGCCGAAGATTTCCTCCTGCGCGATGGTGGAGTCCGGGTCGACGTCGCCGAATACTGTCGGTCGTACGTAGAAGCCGCGCGTTGCTCCCTCGGGGGCTTCCACGCCCCCCGTGACCAGGGTTGCGCCTTCGTCGATGCCGCGTTGGATGAACTCGCGCACGGTGTCGCGGTGGTGGGCGCTGGCCATTGGGCCGAGCTTGGTGGTGGAGTCGCGGGGGTCGCCGGGGGTGAACGTCTCGGCAAACCCTCGTGCCAACTCGAGGACGCGGGCGTGCTGCGCGCGGGGGACGACCAGTCGTGTCCACGCTGTGCAGGTCTGTCCGCCGTTGAGAAACGCATTCGAAACGCCGACCTTGACGGCAAGGTCGATATCGGCGTCGTCAAGCACGACGTTGGCAGACTTACCTCCCAGTTCGAGTGTGACCCGCTTGAGAGTGGGGGCGGCGGCCTCGGCGACCCGGACGCCGGCGCGCACCGATCCGGTGAAGGAAATGCCGTCAACGTCGTGGTGACTGGACAGCGCCTCACCCACCACGGTCCCCAGCCCAGTGACCACGTTGAGCACGCCCGGCGGGAGGCCAACGGTTTGTGCTGCTTCGGCCAGCAGGTACGCCGTCAGGGGGGCTACCTCGCTTGGTTTGACGACTACTGTGCAGCCGGCGGCCAAAGCCGGGGCCACCTTGCAGACGACCTGGTGCAAGGGGTAGTTCCATGGCGAGATGGCGCCGATCACGCCGACCGGTTCCCTCAGGACCAGCGTGTTGCCGATCTGTTCGTCGGGCTGGCCTGACTCGAGCATCTCGGCGTAGCTGCGGAGCACCGTGACCGGAAGCGTGGCCTGGATGCGTTGCGCGATGCGCGTGGGGGTGCCGACCTCGTCGGTGATGAGGGCGGCAATCTCGTCTCGTCGCGCAGCCAGCACGCCGGCCAGTGCATGCAGGAAATGCGCGCGCTCCTTAGGTGTGATGGCCGCCCAACTCTCAAAGGCAGCGCGTGCCGCGGCGACCGCACGGTCGATGTCCTCCGCATCGCCGGCGGCCACGGAGGCCATCGTCTCCTCGGTGGCGGCGTTCACCACGTCGATCACCGTGGTGCCGCGCGGAGGCACCCATTCGCCGCCGATATAGAACTCGTTTCGATCCATCGTTCTCTCCTCCTTAATCCCTTTAGACCATGCGTGACTGGTTTGACCAGTACGGCAGTCTCAGTTCCCGTTTAAGGACCTTGCCGACCGGAGAACGCGGAAGGCGTGGGATGAAGACGAAGTTCTTCGGCGTCTTCATCGGCCCGAGGGACGCGCGGCAGATCGTGCGGATCTCGTCCTCGGTGACGGTCGCGCCGTCACAGAGTTCGATGACTGCCGTGCACGCCTCCCCCCACTTCTCATCGGGGATGCCGATGACGGCGCAATCCTGGACGCCTTCAATACCCCAAATAACCTGCTCAATCTCGCTCGGGTAGAGGTTGAACCCGCCGGAGATGATCATGTCCTTCTTGCGGTCGCTGATGAAGAAGTAGCCGTTCACGTCGCACCGGCCGACGTCGCCCGTGAGGTGCCATCCGTTGAGCCAGGCCGCGTTGGTGGCCGCATCGTCGCCCAGATAGCCCGGGGTCACCAGGTCGCCTCGCGTGGCTAGCTCGCCGGTCGCGCCGGGAGGCAGGGGCACGCCAGCCTGGTCGACGACCGCGAGATCGGTCAGCAGGGGTGGACGTCCGCAGCTTAGGAGCAGCTCTGGACGCCCGTCGAGTGCGCGCATGTGGTCCTGCGGCAGCAAGAAGGTGAGGGTGACCGGGCACTCCACCTGGCCGTACGTCTGCACCATGACAGGCCCGAAGACCGCCAGCGCGGCGCGCAGCTTGTCGACCGACATGGGCGCCGCCCCGTACAGGAAGTAGCGCATGGAGCGGTAGTCATGCCTGCTGAGGTGCTCACTGCTGAGCAGCCCGTAGATGGCGGTGGGCGGCAGAAACATGTGCGTGACACCGTGCTCCTCGATGTCGCTGAGGATGTTGCCGGGGTCCACACCAGCATGGACAAGCGTGGTGGCGCCCATGGCGAACTGCGGCCAGGTCATCAGACCGGCCCCATGGGTGATGGGCGCAGCGACAAGGTTCACCGGCTCGTCGTACGGCGGCATCGCCCACAGGTAGTTGGCCACCATTGTCGAGAGGTTGCGGTGCGTCAGCTGCACCGCTTTCGAGCGGCCAGTGGTGCCCCCGGTGCCGATGAGCAGCGCGACATCGTTTTCGCTGTACTCGAGCACCTGCGGCTCACCCGGTTGTGTAGCCGCCCAGGTCTCCAGTCCGGCAGGGCCGTCGACGGTCAGGACCAACTGATCAGCCAGACCTACGGTGAGCTCGTCGACGTCGAGGTCGAGGAGGGTGCTGTACAGAAAGCCGCGTGCCTGCGTCAGTTCCACCAGGTTCAGTATCTCGTCGTGCGCGTTGCGGGAGTTGATGGCGACCCACCGGCAGCCGGCGCGCAGCACGCCCAGGATCGCGACGACGACCTCGAGGGAGTTGGGTGACACGATGGCGACCGCATCCCCGGGCATCAGCCCGCGGGCCGCGAGTTCTCGGGCCACGCGCCACGCCGATGCGTCAACCTCCCGGTAGGTCAGGGTGCGCCCGTCGGCGACCAGGCAGGCGCGGTCAGGAAAGGCGCTCGCCCCTCGGTCGAAGAAGTGGGTGAGGTGCACCGGTCACCGTCCGCCAAGGATCGTCACACACGTGGAGGCGTCTTCGATGCCATAAAAGCCGCCGCCGCCTTGGCTGATCGTCCAGCGAGCTCCCTCCACCTGCCGCGCACCGGACTCACCGCGTAGTTGGGTGACGAGCTCATGAGTCTTGGCCAGCCCTGTCGCGGCGATCGGGTGGCCCTTCGAGACCAGACCGCCAGAGAGATTGACGGGGATGCGTCCGCCCATCGACGTCTCGCCCCGCTCAGCAGCTGCGCCACCGTCTCCGCGGGCGACGAGACCGAGGTTCTCGGTCTGCAGGATCTCCCCGAAACTCGTGGCGTCGTGGACTTCGGCGACGTCGATGTCATCGGGGCCGATGCCGGCCCGGTCGTAGGCTCGGGCCGCGGTCAGCACCGAGAGGTGACGGTCGAGCTCGTGCGGCAGGCGGTTGGAGCCGCTCCCGAGCTCGATGGCAGCGATCGGTATCGCCCGGGAATGGTCCATGGACGCTAGGGCTTCGTCGCTGCAGACGACCACGGCGGAGGCGCCGTCGGTGATCGGTGCGCACATCGGCAGGGTGATCGGCCAGGAGATGACCGGCGCGGCCAGCACCTCGTCCGTGGTAAAGGCGCGCTGATACTGGGCCCGGCTGTTGAGGACGCTGTTGGTGTGGTCCTTGGCCGCGACGGAGGCGAGCTGCCGGGCTGTCAGCCCATACTCGCGCATGTGGTGCTTCGCCAGGGAAGCGTAGACGTCCATGAAAAGGCTCTTCTTCTCTGCGGGAGGCTCTTCTACGTCTCCTGGGGTCTCGACGCCTTCGCCGAGAGCCAATAGGCCGGCGATCGTCGCCTCCGATTCGTGCACGTCCCAGGCGCCGGTGAACCATTGAAGGGCCGCCGCTTTGTCGTGGGTCATCCTCTCCACGCCCACGACGAGCACGACGTCGCCGAGGCCAGCACGAATGTGCGCATCGGCCAGGTAGAGGGCGGTGTCGCCGCTGGCGCAAGCGTTCTCAACGTTGATGACGGGCCAGGTCTCCAGCCCCAGGCTGCGCAGGGCGATCTGGCCGGCCACCGTGTGCTGACCTTCCAGCGCGCCCTGTGTCGTGCAGGCAAAGAAACTCGCGCGAATGTCGTCGAGCGTGATGCCAGCGTCCTTGACTGCGCCCGAGACGGCTTCTTCGACGAGCTGCTTGACCGAGCGGTCCGGGTAGCGTCCGAACTTCGTCATGGACACTCCGATGATGTGCGATCCCATGAGGCTCTTCTTTCTACCAATCGATTGTTTGAATTATGCCCTACAACGGTCTCCCAGGCAAACCGACTCAGGTGCGGACCACGTCAATTAGCGAACCCGCCTGCGCAGCGGCAGATCTCACCTGTGATGTAGTCGGATTCGGGATACGTGAAGAGGGCGATCGCGCCTGCCGCATCCTCGACAGTCCCGGGGCGGGCCAATGGCACGAGAGCCGTCGCCGTGCGCAGCAGTTCCTGGCTGACGCCGACGGGAACCACGCGGCCTCCGACGGCGATGGTCACCTTTTCGCCGACCACCGCTTCCGTAAGGCGCGTTCCGATGAGCCCAAAGGCCACCGCGTTCACTGTCACGGCGTAGCGTCCCCACTCCTTCGCCAGCGACTTGGTCAGGCCCGTGACCCCGGCCTTGGCAGTGGCGTAACTGACCTGTCCGGCGTTTCCGCCGGTCCCTGACAGCGAGGAGACGTTAACCACCTTGCGGACAGTGCGGCGGCCAGCTACGCGGTCCTCCTCGAACAGCCGGCGTAGGTGCGGCTGAGCTGCCCGTAGCAACCGGAAAGGCGCGACGAGGTGCACGTCGAGCATGGCCTGGAACTGCTCGTCAGACGTCTTCTGAATCGTGGCATCCCACGTGTAGCCGGCGTTGGTAACGATGATGTCAAGGGACCCGAAGCAGTCGATGGCGACATCGGTGATGCCTACACCGAAGTCGACTGCTGTGACGTCGCCGACGTAGGCCTGCGCCGCATAGCCGTCCTCCCGCAGACCCGCTACGGTCTCATCGGCTACGTCAGCGTCGATGTCGTTGACGACGACCGCGGCGCCCTCGCTCGCCAGCAGTTTGACGACAGCACGGCCGATGCCGCGACCAGAACCGGTGACCACGGCCACTCGGCGATCAAGGCGTCCCATCACTGGCTGCCTGTGGTCGAGTCGACGTGCGGGCGATGAGCCATACGTTCAAACAACCGTTTGGTACGATGATTGTCGACCGTTTGCCGGCAAATAGGAGAGGACTCAAACGGATGCCTGAGACGCTGAAACGCGGCAAGCGACGCGGGGAGGTCTTTGAGACGGCCGGGCGTGTGTTTTTTGCGAAAGGGTACGAAGCTGCGTCGATCCAGGACATCGCCGACGAGCTGGGCATGCTGAAGGGGAGCCTGTACTACTACATCTCGACCAAGGAAGACCTCCTCGCGGAGATCGTGCAGAGCTATCACGACGAGACACGCGCCTACTTCGAGCAGATACTTGCCTCCAATGAGCCGGTCGTGTCGAAGCTGCGCAGGTTCATCGAGACCGAGACGGCGCACACGGCCCACCACATTGTGAAGTCGAGTCTGTTCTTCACCGAATGGCGCTCGGTCAGCCCCGAGCGACAGGCTGCAATCGTGGCCGAGCGCGACCGGCACGACCACTTCGTTCAGGACTGCATTATCCAAGCTCAGCGCCTGGGCGCGTTCCGTGCTGACGTCGACCCGCGGATCGCCTCCTATGGTGTCCTGGGCATGGTCAACTCGGTTTACCGCTGGTACCGAGCGGATGGACCCAACACCGCGGAGGAGATCGGCCACGAGTTCGCCGAACTGCTCATCAGGGGCCTGACGGTCGCCCAGGACTGAGGCTCCCGGTGCTGACGCATAGGTAGCCATCAGTGCACCGCAGCGAACATCAGCTGCTCCTCGGTGACAGCTGTGGGGTCAAACTCGGCAACCACTCGTCCCTGTCGCGCCACCAAGATTCGGTCACTGACGGACAGGATCTCGGGCAGGTAGGAAGAGATGAGGATGACCGTCTTCCCCTCGGTGGCCAGTGAGCGGATCAAGGCGTGGATCTCCTCGATCGCGCCCACGTCGACCCCGCGCGTGGGCTCGTCAAAGATGACGACCCTGGGCTCCTGCACCAGCGATTTGGCGACGACTACTTTCTGCTGGTTGCCGCCGGACAGTTCGACGACCTTCGCGCCGGTGTTAACCGAGCGAATCTTCAGTTGCTCGATGTACTCGCGGGCAATCTTTTTGCTGCGGCGCGACGACAGTAGCTGCCAAAGCTTCGCGCGCCGCGCCAAGTGCCCGAGGTAGATGTTGTTCTCAACGCTCATGGTTTCGAAGAAGCCATTGAGCTTGCGGTCTTCGGTGACGTAGGCGATGCCGTCGCTGACCGCCTGCTCCGGGACCCGGTAGCGCACCGGCTTGCCCTCCAGAGTGATCGTTCCTCCGTCGATGCGGTTGCGTTTCAGCGCGCCGGCAACGATCTTGGCCGTCTCGGTGCGGCCGGCGCCGATCAAGCCGGCGATCCCGAGCACTTCACCGGCGTAGGCCGAGAACGACATGTTCTTGACCACGGTGCCCATCGTCAGGTTGTCCACCACGAGGGTCTTGCGGCGGTGAGCATGCGTCGTCGACTGCCCGGAGCGGCGGAAGGCGGTGCCGGCCAGGTCACGCCCGACCATGCCACGCACAATGTCCTCCCGCGTGAGCCCGACGTTGGGCCTTGTCCACTGCACCACGCCATCGCGCATCACCGTGACCGTGTCGGCGATATGGAGTGCCTCTTCGAGCGCGTGGGAGACAAAGATGATGCCAACGCCGGCGCGCTTCAAGTCCTCGATCATGTAGAAGAGCTGCATGATCTCCTCGGGCGTCAGGCTCGCGGTTGGTTCGTCGAAGATCACTGTGGATGCGTTGATACGCAGGGCACGGGCAATCTCGACCATCTGTTTCTTCGCGGCGCCGAGCGTCGAGACGAGAGCAGTCGGGTCGACCTTGAAGTTGACCGACTGCAGCAACTGCTGGGCGCTGATGTTAAGCGAGCGGAAGCGTGTGAATAGTTTTTCCTGGCCAAGTTCGAGGTTCTGCGCCACGGTCATGGTCGGCACCAGACTGGTCTCTTGGTAGACCATGGCGATACCGGCCGCGAGCGCTTCGCTTGGCCGGCGGAACGCGACCTTCTGGCCGTTTACCTGAAGGGTGCCCTCGTCCAGCTCGACAACGCCGGCGAGCACCTTGCATAGCGTGGACTTGCCAGCCCCGTTTTCCCCGACGATGGCGTGTACCTCACCGCGGTGCACCGTGAAGTTTACGCCCTCGATAGCGGTGACCCCGCGATAACGCTTGGTCGCACCTGCCAGACGAACGAGGGTTTCGGCCGAGGCGTCGGCTGCGACGGGCTCAGAACTGGTAAACGTCATCGCTTTGAGACCTTTCCGAGAATGAGTACGGCGTCGCCACCTTGCGCGCAGGCAACCAGCTCGCCGCCGAACTCCGCGACGCCGGTGACTCCGTGCTTGGAACCGCCGGCGCGGCTGTGGAAACTGCGAGTGACTTCGCCGCCATCGTCGAGGTGAACAACCAGTCCGTACGATCGCGGCGGAGCCCACGGCTTGGTCTGACCGAGCTTCTTAATGCCACCGCCCTGAAGCGGCACCAGCCCCGTGTTCAGCGTGCGTAGGGCCGGACGCAGCCAGAAACGTGGGTCGATTTCGGCCATCATGGTGCGGCGGTAGTCGTCCTGGGTCAGCACGAACTCGACGAGCTGCGTGCGCATTGCGAAGACGCACAGCCAGAAGCCTGAGCCTTCCGCTGCCCGGATGCGACCTGGGTAACCCGGTAGATTACGGGCCAGAACCCGCGGGCGACCGGGGGTATCGAGATCCATCTGCATGACGCGATGCGCCCATGCCTCGGTGTAGGTGAGGGTGCCGTCCGAGACGTCCAGTCCAGCAGGCCACGCCAGGTTGTCCAGAACAAGCCGCCACTCCCCCACAAGACCTGGGCGTGTCCAAATGCTGCCCGTGGCCGCCTTCTGCATCAGGTCCACATGCCAGTCGGACGCGACGATGCTGCGGCTGCCGACCGCGGCGTAGAGGTCACCGTTCGCGCCGACCGCGAGATCCGTTACACAGCCGGGCATTAACCCCGGTTCCTCGAGCCGTTGTAGGACGCCACCGTCAGCCCCGAGGAGGAACAGCCCGTCAGCTGTCGTCGCAATCAGCCACGACTGCCCGATCGGGGCCATCGCCGTGACGGCTGACGGCAGGTGCGCCACCGTCGTCCAGCGACTTGCACCGGGAGCTGCCTGCACTAGGAGGTCACGCGATGCGACCCATACACCGCGGGCGTCCACGTGAAGACTGTTTGGCTGCTCAAGACGCCCCGCGGGGTGTTCGCGTGCTTGCTCAAGGTCGTTGTTCGGTAGAAGCGCGCCCTCTAGAGGGGGCAATGTGTCGAGCGAGACGTTTCCGCGAGTGAGGAAGCGCTTGAAGACCTCGACGGCTTCGATGGCCATGTCTACCTCGCGAACACATCGGTGGAAGACGCCGCTTGGGCGCGTGGACTGGCCGAAGCAGGGGCACTCCCTGCTGCGCATGGCATCTGGCCGCAAAGGCAGTTCTGCTCGTTGGGCGGAAGTGGTATCCGGCCGACGCGGTTGTTGTGCAGCCCCGCGATGTACAGGTGACCGTCGAATTCACGCATCGAGGTGATAGTCGGGTGGTGTTCGCCCGTGGGGTCCCACAGCGAGGAGATGACCTCGCCTTCCTCCGACACCTTGACGACGCAACCGTGGTTCATCCCGGGGTACATCCACTCATCCGGTGGAAGGCGTTTCATCATGCGCCGACGGAACTCGGGTTTGCGCATCGCCAAATCGTAGGCAGGCGCCCGGATGCCGCACAGGGCAATCCAGTAGGCGCCGTCGCTGGACCGGTTAATATTGTCGGTGTATCCCGGCAGGTTGTCCATGAACAGCTCGAGTTTGCCCTTGTCGGGGCCAGCCACCCAGTACCGCCAGACGCGTGACGGCCAGGTCTCTGCGACCAGGATCGATCGCTTGTCGTGGCTGCTTGCGACACCGTTTGAGAAGATGAGCCCGCGCAGGACGGTTTTCGTCTTGCCCGTGGCGGGGTCGTAGCGGATGACGCGGCCATTCTTGCGTCCTTCCATGCCGTCGAGGATCCACTCTTCCGTTTCGAAACGTTTTGAGGCTTCGCTGAAGTAGACGGCCCCATCTCCGGCAATGTCGCAGTCGTCGGCCAGCGGCAAGCGCGAGTCGTCGTGCAGCTCCCACCAGGTACGGTTTGTCTCATCGGTCATCTTGTGCGACTTGCCGTCCTGAGTTACCCGGTACAGGCCCATTCCGCCGACGCACACGATGATCGAGTCGTCCTCGTCCAACGCCATGCCGAGTGGGTACCCGCCGGTGCGGGCGAAGATCTCGGACTGGGAGAGGTCCGCGCCTGAGAAGCGCCAGATCCACCCGCGTCGGTCACCGCAGTACAGACGTCCTTGGCGGTCCAGAATGATGTCTTCTGGACCTTCCACAAGGTTGAAGCCGATCGCCTCCGGCTCCGCGAGCGCGTTGTTCGGTGCCCACGGCCCGGACGTTTCACCGCTGACGTCAGGTGATGCGGCGAGTCGCAGCATGCCAGGATCGACCCGGATCTTCTGCAACGCCTTGCCCTTGTTCTTTGCCCACTTCGCGTCGAAGCCGACGGCCAGCAGGAGGATCGCCGCTAGCGTCGCATTGAAGACGTTCGCGTCCACGCCTTTGAGCACAAGCCCGTTGGCGAGGACGACCACGATCGCCGCCCCAATTAGGGCACGCAATGCGGTTCCCTTGCCCCCGCTCAAGCTCACCCCGCCCAGAACGGCGGCGGTCAAGGCGACGATCTCGAGGTTTAGACCTGCTGCGCCGCTGGCGCTCTCGAGCCGCGCCGCGTACAGAACGCCGGCCACGCCGGCGAGCAGTCCCGACAGCACGTAGGAGGTGAAGAGCACCCGCTCGACGGGAATGCCGGCGTGCCGGGCGGCCTTGCGGCTGGCGCCTACGGCGGTGATGTGAGCACCCAAGCGCGTTCGGGAGAGCAGCGCGTGCATCACCAGCGCGATAATGGCAAGGAGAACCAGCGAGCTCGGAAGACCCGCGATGAACCCCTGCCCCAAGGTCAGCCAGAGCGGGTCGTCGATCGTGGCACCGGCGACGATCCCCGAGAACCGCAGGTCGAGCAGCTCCGCCACGCCACGGAACACGATGAGGCTCACCAATGTCGCCAAGAAGGGCCTCACCTTAAGGTAGGCCACGACGACGCCATTGATCGCTCCCAGGACCGCGCCCAGCGCGACGGCGATCGGGATCGCTACCGCCACCGGGAAGCCGTTGTTCTTCAGCAGTACCAGCACGGTCATGTTCGTCAACGCGAAGACCGCCCCGACCGAGAGGTCGATCCCGCCTGCGATCAGCGTTACCGATATCGCGATCGTCACCAAGCCGGTTTCAGCGAGCGAGCGTGACACGGCAAATAGGTTGTCCTGGGTGCCGAACTCAGGGAGGGCGGCAAGAAACGCCAGAAAGAGCACCACCATCAATGTGAACGGAATGATTTGCTCCGCCCACCGCTTGCTCAGCAGTTCAGAGAAGGTGTGCTGCCACGAGAAGCGGTATCTCAAGTCTCCGGCGCGTGAACTCATTCCAACTCCTCAGGTCCGTTCGATAGTGGCGTGACAAGGGCTCTAGAGCCCGCTGCCACCCTTGCCGTCGTAGCAGGCGCCCGCCTGGTTAATGGTGTCCTTGTTCAAGGTCGTGATGAGGCTGTACGCCGCCGTGCGGACGGAACCGGCCGGACGACCGCTCTGCACCAGAGAGGTCGCGATCGAGACAACCGAAACCCCCTGCTGGGTGGGGTTAAAGCTGTAGGACTGGTAGATCAGGCCTTCAGCGATGCCCTTGCAGGCGATCGAGGAGTCTGTGGCGAAGACCTTGACCTTTCCCTGCAGCCCGGCTTCCTTAACGGCCTGGCCCGTCCCGTAGCTGACCTGATCCCAGTCCTCGGCGGAGGCGCACAGATCTGGGTGCTGCTGCAGGATGGTCGCCATCACGTCGTGCCCGGTCGACCGGTTCCATTGGGTCGCCTGGTCGGCGACGATTTGGATCTTCGGGTACTTCGCGAACGATTCCTTCAGACCCTGCAGCAAGTCGATGTCGAAGCCGCTCGCCACCACCCCGCGAAGGACCGCCACCTTGCCAGACCCGCCGCTGCAGGCCTTGCCGATGTCGTCTCCCATCTTCTGGCCGATTGCCACGATGTCGCCGCCCACAAAGGCATCCCCCTTCCAGTTCGATGCCTGGTTGAGGCTGATGACGTAGATGCCTTTCTGCTCCGCTTGCTGCAGTAGCTTGGCGGTGACCGCGACGTCGGCGTTGTGCACCACCAGTACGTCCTTCGCCTGAAACTGGTTGATCAGCGTCTGGACGATGTCAGCCTGCTTGGTGGCAGAGGACGCCGAGTCCTTTACGATGTACTGGAACCCGGCGGCTTTGGCGTTCTCGCCAATCACCCGGTTCCACTCGTCCCACAGCGGGGAACCTAGGCCGAGCGGGACGAAGGCGAGCGTGTGGCCGTTGATCGCATTCTGCGCCGCCGTGCGCAAGGCGGCGTTCGAGCTGTTACCGCCAAGTTTCAGGGCGCTTGAGTCTCCGCCGGTGTCGACGGCCTTGGGGGCGCCGGTGGTACATCCGGTAACGGTGAACGCTAAGGCGGCGCTGATAGTGAGCATGAGGCCTATGTTTGGCTTCCGCATGAGTGACTCCTTCTAGTTGTGTCAGTCGCCTTGGCGGACTGTCTCTTCATCGCGAGGATGCAGCTTCTGATCGAGCACGAGGGCGCCGAGCAGGATCAGGCCACGCGCGATGTTCTGCTGCGTGTTCGAGAGGTTGAGAAGCGTCATGCCGTTGAGCATGATCCCGACAAGCGCCGTGCCGACCAGGACGCTGAGGACACTGCCCCGGCCGCCGACAAGGCTGACGCCGCCCAGTACGACGACCAGGATCACGTCATAGATCAAGGTGCCGGTCGCTACTGAGATGTTGATCCCACTTACCGAGCCCACAAGAAGCAGTCCGGCGATGTATCCGACCACCGCGCAGGTTGCGTACTCGATGATCGAGAGCGTCCTGACGCTGATGCCGCTGAGCGCTGAGGCCTCGGGGTTGTCGCCGTGGGCGTACACGAAGCGGCCGAAGACGGTCCGCGACAGCACGAGGTGAAGCACCAAGGCAAGACCCAGAAAGACCGCGACCGAGATCGGAATGCCCAGGACCGCTCCGGCACCAAGTGTCTTGATGAACTGGCCGCTGTCGGGGAGCTCCACGAGCTCGCTCTTGAGGTACAGAGCTCGGAAGACGCCGTACACAAGCAGACCCATAGCCAGAGTGGCGAAGAGCGCCGGGATCTCAATGAACGAGATGACGAATCCGTTGATGACCCCGACGAGCAGCGCAACTGCGAAGCCCGCCCCCACGCTCACGAGGGCACTCTGATCGTTGAGCAGCGTCAAGGTGATGGCGACGCTGGTCGCCATAGTCGCCACCAGCGAGAGGTCAAGGCCGCGCGCGATGACGACAACCGCCATGGCCAGACCTAGAACCCCGATCGCAGCCACGCTGCGCATCAACAACAAGAGATTGCCGACGGTGCGGAAGGATGGGAGGGTCAGCATGAAGGCTATGAACAGCACGACCGCAACCGCGAGGACCACGCCCTCCTGGGTCGGCGTACGCAGGAACCGACGTTGAAGAGCTGCGGCCGGACGTTCTTGCTGCTGCAACTGCGACATGGCAAGCTCCGTGACTCATCGTTGAATTCAAACGGCCGTTTGGTGGAACCTAGGTCCTGACGACCACCTTGTCAAGATCCCGAGCTGACTCATCAAGATCCCGCATCGCCGGGGTCCCTCGTAAGAAGGGGCCGCCTGCGTCGCGGCGGTAAGAGCGGCCGGCTGGGGTCGGGCCAGCCTCGGACATGGGGCTGACGATGAACCAGCCCAAGAGGGTCACCAAGGCTATGGCGACGCGGACCGGTCGTCGTCGGGGGCTGGCAAGGCGGTGATTCCTCGATGAGCTGTGCGCGCGGACGGGGTGGCGTCGCAACGATCAAGCACCCACCCACTGGCCTGCCGACCAAGCCGCCACCACCTAAGCGGGCAAAGTTGAGTCCATGGACGTGGTGGGCGACGAGGTCGCTGGTGAGCGTGGCGTCTAGACGTCAGGCCAACGGATCCCACGAGACTGGGTTGGGCGAGATGTCACACGTGCCAGCCCGCTGACTGCACACGCTCATCGGCCCATCCCTCGCCCTGAGGGCTTGACATCAGGTAGCCGCAACGCCAGCATCAACCAAGCGATTGTTTGAAACCTGGAGGCCTCATGGACGTCCCTAGTCTGATGCGGCAGTCGCTTCGCTTCAACCGTGATCGGGTCGCCTTGATCACGCAGGACCGTGTTCTGAGCTACGCCGAGGCCTGGGATCGCGGGGTACGACTATCCAACGCGCTGATCAATCTAGGCATCGAGCCCGGTGATCGAGTGGGCATGGTCGAGGACAACAGCCTGGCTGCCGCTGACCTGATCATTGGAGCGGCAATCGCCGGTGCGGTTCGCGTCCCCCTCTATGCCCGAAACTCGCGAGACGCGCACAAGGCCATGATCGCCTCGACGGGGACACGCCTCGTGTTCGCGGATCCGCACTACTTCAGCAGCGTCGAGGGCCTTGAATCTGAGATCGACTGCCTGCAAGAGACGATCAACCGTGACGACCGGTACGAGGACTGGCTCTCCACCCAGAATGATCGTGACCCAATGGTCATGGTTGGCCCAGATGATTGGTACATCATTCGCCACTCCTCAGGCACCAGCGGCGAACCCAAAGGCGTCGGCTACCGCCAACATTCCTGGGTCGTGAACTGCCGCAACTGGTTTTACAGGCTGCCGCGTCTCACCGAATCGAGCGTCGTTGGCCATGCTGCACCGATTTCCCATGCCGCGGGTTACCTGTTTCTCCCGACTTGGCTGCACGGAGCGGCGAACCTCCTATACGGCGGGTTCGACCCGCCGAAAGTCCTCGAACTAACCGAGCAGCACCGCGTGAGCCACACCTTCCTAGCGCCCTCCATGGTTGTCTCACTCACAAACCATCCCTCGGCTGGCACGCGAGACTGGTCATCCCTGGAATGCATCCTCACCGGTGGCGCACCGATCACGGACGCGACCATCGCAGCCAGCCGACGCGTGTTCGGCGACGTCCTCTACCAAGTCTTCGGCCAGACCGAAGCGACGCCCCTGACCATTTTGACCCCGCAAGAGTGGTTTCACGACGTTCCAGGGTCAACGCCCCTAAGGTCAGCCGGCAAGGTCATGCCGTTCGCGCGAATCGACATACGTGGACTAGACGGCAAGCCTGTCCCGCACGGTGACGACGGCGAGATTTATACGCAGGTCGAGTCGCAGATGGAGGGATACTGGGGCAATCCCGCGCTTTCTGCGACGCGTCTCGTCGGCGGATGGGTCCGAACGGGTGACATTGGCAAGCTAGACGACAACGGGTACCTGTACGTCCTGGACCGGGTCGACGACATGATCGTGTCAGGGGCGTTTAACATCTGGCCATCCGAGCTCGAGACAGTGATCTCCGACCACCCGGAAGTGAGAGAGGTCGCCGTCTTTGGCATACCTGACCAGCGCTGGGGCGAGACCCCGCTTGCACTCTGTGTCATCGACGAAGGTACGACCGTGACACAACAGGACATTATTGATGTCGTCGTTCAGCGGATGGGCTCGTACATGAAGCCCTCCAGAGTGGAGTTCACGCACCAAGCGCTGCCCAAGACGGTAGTCGGCAAGCTGAACCGCAAAGTCCTACGCGAACCCTACTGGGTCGGCCACAACCGCAAAGTCGGCGGAGCCTGAAATGAATGATCGACCACCCGGACGAAGTCAGCAGGATGTCCCATGAGTCGGCCTCCATCGACAATCGTGGTAGAACTCCGAGACCCCGTTCTCTGGATCACGCTGAATCGGCCCGAGAAGTTGAACAGCATCACTCCTCAAATGATCGTCGAGGTAGAGACCGCGATCGACGCGATCGACGAACGAGTGCGCTGCCTAGTGATCACCGCTAACGGCCGCGCCTTCAGCGCTGGTGGCGATCTCGCCGCGGTGACAGAACTCGCGTCTCCGAACGGCGAAAAGGAACGCGTCACGGCGTTTCACGCGTCTATCAGCGCTCTGCTGAGACGCATCGAGCTCCTGCCCCTTCCGGTAATATGCGCGGTCAACGGGCTAGCGGTGGCGGGCGGTCTCGAGATCGCGGCCGCTTGCGACATAGTTGTCGCCAGCGACCAGGGAATCTTCGGCGACGCTCATGCCCAGTATGGGCTGCTCCCGGGCGGCGGCGGGTCAGTCCGAATACCGCGCAAGATCGGTGTTAACCGCGCCAAGTACCTCATGCTTACGGGAAGAACCGTGTCCGCTCAGACGATGGCCGACTGGGGTTTGGTGGCCCTCGTTGTTCCCCATGCCACTCTGTACGACATAGTCAACGAACTCGTGGGCGAGCTCACAGCGCGCAGTCGGACGGGACTTGCGCGCATGAAATCCATGATCGATGCCGGCGACGAGCAGCCCCTGGATGTCGCACTCCGCAATGAACAGGCCACCACTGCACTCCATACCTTCTCCCCTGACTATGCCGAGGGACTTGCTGCTTTCAAGGAACGACGCCCCCCGGACTTCAACTGACGTTCTGCGCGGGGCTGACAGCTCGCATCTGGAGTGTTCCCGCTTTTCCGGACAGGCGGATTAGGCTGCCAATTCGCTGATGTACCTGTAGCCTAGTTCATATTCTTCTGGTGTCAAGTATCCGATCGTTGAATGACGACGGACCGTGTTGTAGTAGTTCTCGAACCAGTCCTCACTCTCCCTCTTGAGCCGCGCAATGTCGGGCCAGGGGCGAGTGTGAATCAGCTCCTTCTTATACGTCGCGAAGAAGGATTCCGAGACGGCATTGTCGTAACATATCCCGGTCCGCCCGAGGGACCGGCGAATGTGGTTCGTCCGACAGTACTTGTCGAACTCCTTGGACGTATACTGTGCTCCGCGGTCGCTGTGGAAAATGACGCCGGACGGTGGGCGCCGGTTCGCGATCGCCATGTCCAGGGCATCGGTGACCAGGCTGGTGCGCATGTGATCATCGACCGCCCAGCCGACCAGCCTCCTCGAGTGCAGGTCGATGACGGTGGCCACATAAGCCCAGCCCTCCCAGGTCTTGATGTACGTCACGTCGCCGCACCACTTGGTGTCCGGCGCCGGCGGTGAAGGCGCGCCCGATCAGGTCCGGCGCCGGCACCGGCTTCTCACCAGGGATCGTGGTGCGCCGCCACGCCTTGGGGTGTCCGTCCTCGCAGGCCAGCAGCCTGCATCAGCCGGTGGACCCGCTTGTGCGACACGCAGTGGCCGGCTGCGGCGAGCCCGGCGCGCACCCGGCGCACGCCGGGGTTGCCGCGAGCCTTCTGGGAGATCGAGACGATCAACGCAGTCAGCAGCTCGTCGAAGGTCGCGCGGACGCTCGGCGGTGCGTCGCGCCACGCGTAGTAGCCCGAGCGGGACACCCCCAACTGCTCGCACATGAACGCCACCGGGTACTCGTCGGAGTCAGCCCAGTCCGCGATCGCAGCAAACTTCACTGCTGGTCGTTCGCGAACCAGGTCGCCACTTTTTTTGCGAAACTCGCCTGCATCTGCAGCTGAGCATTCTCGGACTTGACGTCCTTGTTCTCCTGCCGCAACCGGATCAGTTCGGCCCGCTCGGACTCATTCAGCGGAGCGTCCGGCGGCGTCGCCGCGGCCCGCGCGTCTCGTTCCTTCTTCACCCATTTACCTAACGTCATCTCATGCACGTCGATATTCCGTGCAACCTCGGCAATCGCTCGATCCTCGTCCAGGACGAACGCCACCGCGCTGGCCTTGTATTCATTCGTGAAGCTCCGACGAGTGGATCCCATTCTACTGCCCTCCAATTTCTGGGGCAGCTAATCCTCGTGTCCACCAAAGCGGGTACGGTTCAGACCACCTACCCAGGGTCGGGTGGCCCGGGGGAATTTCACCCCCGGGCTCCCACGGAACGGAGCGTGACGGTCTCCCGTCACTCCGCTCTTGTCATCTTGATCATCAGCGGGTACCTGACCCAGGCCCAGTGGG
>JAABUT010001594.1_pt1 | contig 25318 bp, 37 predicted proteins | sample 5559281 | NCBI WGS metagenome assembly JAABUT01 (sample SAMN10711880, study PRJNA513359) | rock metagenome | isolation source: Antarctica rocks | place: Antarctica: Victoria Land, Ricker Hills nord | collected 2016-01-04
AGTCGACGCCGGGCCAACCCTTTCCCGCTGGGCTGCGGCACCGGACATGATCGTTACCGCCGTGCCGGCTGCCGACCGCGCCATGTAGCGCTGCAAGAACCGTGCCACTTACCGCTGAAGGTCACACGGCTTGTGGGGCAGAGCTGAGGCTATAAATCAGTGGGGGTGGCTGGCCAGGATCTGCTCGCGAAGGATGTCGGCGTGCCCGGTGTGTTGAGCGAGCTCGCGCAGCATCTGCAGCTGGATGGCCCAGACCGAGCGGGGCTTGTCACCGTCGACCGTATCGTGGAGTTCCAGCTCGGCAATCATGGTGCGGGATGCCTCGCACTGGCGGTGGTGTGCCTCCTGCAGGGAGGTGATGGTGTCAGCCTTGGTCAGGGTGAAGGAGCGATCTGGGGTGCTGGCGATGCCGATCTCCCTAAAGGGCCGTCCTGTGATTGCCCGGTCGAAGTAGAAGCCTTCAAGGTAGGTGGCGTGCTTGAGCAGGCCGAGCAACGTTGTCTTGGAGCTCACCAGGTTCAGGCGCGCCTGTTCGTCGGTAAGGCCGTCCACACATCCGTTCAAGGCGGCCCGGTACTGGTCGAGCAGGTCCTCGATGCGGTCTCGGACCTCGTTGACGAGTTCTGCGGTAGGTGTGGCGGCCGACGCGAGCTTACGGGGTGACGGTTGATCGTGGACTTGTAGGTTCATCGAGAGTCCTTTCCTCAGTGGCATGACGACGGTGTGGTGGTGCGATCGCGGCCGATGCTCAAGTCGGCTGTCTCACTTTCGGCGTGTCGGACCGAATGTTGGTGGGTTGACGTTGGGCACGAGTGGCCGCGGTGATTGTCAGTAGGGCAGCGACGAAGAATCCGGTCGCGACGGCGAACACGAGGCGGTAGCCGTGCAGGTGAGCGTCCGGTGTCAGGGTCCCGATGCTGGCCGAGCGCGTCAGCGACGAGGTGTAAAGCGTGCTCAACAACGCGACTCCGATCGCGCCGCCGATCTGCTGGGTGGTGTTGAGCAGGGCACTGGCTACTCCAGCGTCGGCAGGCTCGACGCCGGTCAGGGCGATCGAGGACAGCGGCACGAGGACGAAGCACAGCCCGACGCCCATCACCACAAGAGCGGGGAACACCCCGGGCCAGTAGCCGATGGTCTGGATCGACCACGTCAGCCACCCCATGCCGAGCGCGGCGGTGAGCATGCCGCCGACCAGCAGTGGTCGGGGCCCGTGGCGGGGCAGGAGTGTCGAGGCGGCGACCGCAGTGACGATGAAAACCGAGCTGAAGGGCAGCAGTGCGAGACCGGCCATCAGCGGACTCAGAGCGAGGTCGATCTGCAGGTAGTACGACAGGAACAGGAACATCGCGAACATGCCGACGCTGAGCAGGCCCGAAGTCGCGAAGCAGCCTCCGCGTAGCCGGTCGGTGAGCACCCGCAGCGGCAGCAGCGGGCTGGGGCTGCGGTGCTCGATAATCACGAAAGCGACCAGCAGCACGACCGCGGCGGCGAGCAGCGCCATCGGGGCGGGAGCCATCCAGTCACCACGCTCACCGGCCAGGGTCACCCCGTAGACCAGGGCGACCGAACCGCCGGTGACGGTGATCGCCCCGGGCAGGTCATAGCGCCCTCGTCCCGGTTCTGGCTCGCGGGCGCGCACGGTGGGGATCGCGGTGACCGCAACCAGCAAGGCGATCGGCACGTTGACGAACAAGCACCACCGCCAGTTGAGGTACTCGGTGAGCAGCCCGCCCAGCAACAGCCCGACCGCGCCGCCGGCACCGCCCACGGCGCCGTAGACGGCGAAGGCCTTGGCCCGCTCGCGGTCATCGACGAAGGTCACGCTGAGCAGCGACAGGGCTGCCGGTGCGAGCAGTGCTGCGAAGACGCCTTGCAGACCGCGCGCGGCAAACAGCATCCCCGCGGTGGGCGCCAGCCCTCCGAGCATCGAGGCAACGGCAAAGCCGGCGAGGCCGAGCAGGAAGATCTTCTTGCGCCCGACGAGGTCACCGGTGCGCCCGCCGAGTAGCAGCAGCCCGCCGAAGGCGAGGGTGTAGGCGGTGACGACCCAGCCGCGCGAGACATCGCTCATCCCGAGTTCGGCCTGCGCGTCGGGCAGCGCCAGGTTGATCACGGAGATGTCGAGGACGACCATCAGCGTCGCGGTGGCGAACACGCCGAGCGTGACCCAGCGTCGTGGGTCCGGAGCGGCCGCCGGGTCGACAGGTTCGGCGTCACTGGGGTTCGTGGTGTATCGGTCGGTGCTCATGTGTGTCCTCCTGGGCGCCGAATCAGCGCGATGATCGTGTCGGTGACGGTGGCTCGCTGCCCACCGGGTCCCTCGGCGACGCGGTCGCGGTCCTCCGTGCGGACCGCGTCCCATTCGTGCAGGTCGAGGCCCAGACCAGTGAGGGCCTGGCGCGGGGTGGGGAACACGGTGTCGGGGTCCGCCCACGACCAGGGCGCTATCGAGGCGTGGTCAACGACCAGCAGCATCCCGCCCTCGTCCACCGCGGCCGCGGCGCGCGCGAGGACCGCGGGGCGGTCCATCGCGACGGGCGAATGGAAGTACTGCGCGCTGACCAGGTCGAAGCGGCCCTGCGGAACGCTCGCCGTCAGGTCGTGCCTGACCGCGTGCACCCGCTCGGCCAGCCCGGCCTCGGCCGCGCGCTGGGCAACCTGGTCCAGCACGGTCGCCGAGACATCCACGGCGGTCACGTCCCAGCCGCGGCCGGCGAGCCAAAAGGCGTCACCACCGTGCCCACACCCGAGGTCGAGGGCACGCCCGGCAGCCAGTCGGCCGGCGACGTCGACCAGAACGGCGTTGGGCCCGACAGATCCCGGACGCATCGCAGCGTAGTGCGGTTCCCAGAACGACCAGGCATCCTTCGCACCGGCCCCGTCCCGCATCGTCGCGTCCCCTTCCCTCATCGTCGCGTCCCCGCGGTGCTCTGGGCCCTGTGGGCGGCGACGGCCACCTCGACGTCCTCGTCCAGCAGGTCCAGGTGGATCGCCGAGCCTGCGCCGGCGCCCGCGGCGGCAGCGTCGATCACCTGCACCATCGGGGCGCTGAGATTGCCCGCCGCCCACACCCCAGCGGTGGCGGTGGCCCCGGTGGGCCCCGTCTGCAGGTAGGTGCCCACCGACCCGCCCATCGTCTGCTCACTCACCGACAGCCCCAGGTCGCCCAGCAGGTCCTCCCGCGCTCGCAATGTCGTGGCGACCACCACCGCCTGGCGGGCGATCACCCGGCCGTCTGCCATCCGCAGGCCCGACAGGATCCCGTCGTCGGTCTCGACACCGGTCACCTGCCCGGTCACGTGTTCGACGCCCAGGGCCGCGAACTCCTCACGCTGTTCCTGCGAGGGATCCGGGGCGGTGTGCTGGAAGTAGACGACGTCCTCGCTCAACTGTCGGAACAGCCGCACCTGGACCGGGCCCATCGTCGTGGTGCCCACCACCCCGATCGCCTGGTCACGCACTTCCCAGCCATGGCAGTACGGACAATGCAGGACGTCCTTGCCCCATCGCTCGGTCATCCCGGGCACCTGAGGCAGACCGTCAACCAGCCCGGTCGCGAGCAGTAGCCGCCGCGCCGAGACAAGGCGTTGGCCGCCTCCGGGGGTGCTCACCGCGAGGCGGAAGCGCGCAGCACCGGGCGACGGGTCGGCAAGCAACGCCGCGGCGCTGGCCGAGCCCTCGATGATATTGACGCCGTAGCCGCGCGCCTCCGCCAGACCGACCTCCCGGAGCCGCTCCGGCGCGGTGCCCTCGGCGTAAAGGTAGTTGTGAACCCCCTCGGCGGGTGCGTTGCGTGGCGCCCCGGCATCGATGACCAGTACCGAGCGGCGCGACCGCGCCAAGATCTTCGCTCCCGACAGGCCGGCCGCACCGCCGCCCACCACCACCACGTCGTAGCGATCCTTCGTGCCGCTCACGGTGGATCGTGTGGCTTCACTCATTCACTCGTTCCCTTCTTCGGACCGGCGAGCAAAGCGGACCTTCCGCGTGCTCGTGGTCACCATGGTGCAAAGGAGACGACACAGTTGCCAAGAAGTCTTGCGGTTCCTGCATGATGGTGGGATGAGCGATGACCCAGCATCGGTGGCCGCTGACGACCCGGTTCTCGACGGTCTGGGCGAGCGCCTGCGGCAGCGCCGCCGCGCCCGGGCCATGACCTTGGCCGATCTCGCATCGACCACCGGCATCTCGACCAGCCTGCTCTCGCGACTGGAGTCTGGGCTTCGCCGGCCCACCCTCGACGTGCTGCTCGCCCTGGCCAGGGTCTACCGGCTCACCCTCGACGAGCTCGTCGGCGCCCATGCCACCGGTGATCCCCGCCTGCACCCGCGCCCCACCACGCGCTACGGGATGACCTGGCTGCCGTTGGGACGTCACCCCGGCGGCATCCAAGCCCACAAAGTGATCCTGCCCGCCGGCCCCGGCACCCCGCCCAAACAACGCAGCCACCAGGGATACGAATGGCTCTACGTGCTCGACGGCCGACTGCGGCTGATGCTCGGTGAGCACGACCTCGTCCTCACCCCCGGCGAGGTCGCCGAGTTCGACACCCACACCCCCCACTGCTTCGCGAACGCCGTCGACAGGCCGACAGAACTTCTGATGCTCACGGGCCCTCAAGGGCAACGAGCCCACGTACGCGCCCGACCCAAGCGCAATACCTGACCTCACAGCGATGCGCGAAATGAACGCCCCCGACCAGACTTGACCAGGGGACCCGTTCCGGTCCCGGAGCGACCAACAGCCTCACAAGTTCCGATTGACGAGGCGTGCGTGCTCCCGCGCGCTCCGCCCGAGGAGGCAGACCGACTCACAGCAATTCCAACGTGCTCCCCCGATGGTCCGAGACCCTCGCTTCGTCACAATCCGTCGCGGGGATCACCCTGCCGGTGCGGCGAACAAGCCACGCCGGACGCGCCAGCCGTAGCGGGCCAGCAAGCGAAGCCCGCACCGCAGGCCACACACTCGCGTCGTGGTCATGCCGACACATTCCCGCCAGCGTCAGAAATTTGAGGGTCGTCCCGGTCACGGATCCCCAAGTGACACAATTGCAGATGCCCGCAGCCTGAGAATCCGCCGACCTGCAGCGTTCCCGCGTATCCTCTTGCACGGTGTCTTACATCCCGGCTTGGCCTGCACGGATGCCACGGACGGGCGTCCATAACCAGGACCGACAAGTTGCTCCGATGCCCGCTCTCCAGCCTCAGCAGCCGACCGCCCACTGTCGGAACGGACGTGCCGCGCTCATCGGCCCGCACCCTGGGACCGTCGGCCGTGGGCAGTACGGCGACTTCGGGAGCTGAGAGGAAACGGTGGCCGGAACTCGACCAGGTCAACGTTGCGGTCTCGCGCGATCGCCTCCGTCGGGTACCGGGCCGAACACGCCGCCCTCGCGCGGTACCTCGCGTTGGTCGTGAACGAGCTGCTCACGGCCGGGGCGCGGCCCCCAAATGGCCGCGAAGCCGAGTTAGGGTCGCCTTATATTAAATACAAGGGCTCTTGTCTCATTTTGGCTGCATCTCGACAACAAAACAAGCGGGCAATGCAAGGGAGCGGGCGGACCCGCTGAAATCGGCCCCGTCATGAACCTCTTCGAGAACCCTTCGGGGTCGATTTTAGGGGGGGCGTCAAGCGAGCACCTGGACCCAACCACCACCCATCCATGGGTCATACCGGGATCACGCAGTTCCCAGGCCGCTGTCACACGGTGGGGATGGTTTACACCTTCTGGTGGGAAGAAGCCCTGTGAAGGAGAAACTCATGGCCCGTTCCGCCACACGCCGCCCCCCGGTACGCCGCCCCCAGGACCGCATGCTTGCCGTGCCCGCCGTGGCACTACCCCCCCAACACAACGCCTGGATGAGGGACAGCGCGGTGTGCGCGGCCGCCGGGATCGGAGGGTACGGCGCCGCCCCGCTGCTGGCCGCCCCGCAGTGGGCAATCCCCGCCGTAGCGGCCGGTGCCGTCACCGCAGTGCTGCGCGGAATCACCGGTCGCCGTTCTCAGACGCGGGCCGAGCTGACCGACAAGCTCGTCGAGGCCCTCACCCCGATCCTCGGGCTGCGAGCCCCGGACAGGCGCACCGTACGAGCGAAATCATGGACACGGGGTTGGCCTGGGCAGCCCGGCAAAATCGAGTTGCGTTACGCCCCCGGGGTTGATGACAGCGACCCGCTCTGGCTACCGGCGGTGGCCGCCGCTTGCTCGCGTCGACTGTTGGCCCGGTACACGGTCGCCGATCACAACGCCCGCCGTTGCCGGATCCGCCTCGCTCTGGCTCCGCCCGAGGCAGATGCGGCCGCGGTCCCGGCGGTGCAGGCCCGTGCTGAACGCACTGTCATCGAGCTGCTCGGTCCCACCACCAAGATCACGAAGGTCACCTTCGATAACGACCATCTGATGGATCTGTCTGTGAGTCATGAAGCCGGCACGAAGCTCGCCGCCCCCCAGTACCGCCACCGCATTGAGCGGGTGATCTCCACGATGCTGCCCGGGCGCTGGCGGGCGCATTGGGACCTCGAGGCGGACACCGTGCGATTCGAGGTCCGTCCCATGATGCCCACCAAGGTTGATCATCCCACCCCGATCCTGACCAAGGACACCCTCTACAAGCTGCCGATGGCGGTCACCGAGGACGGGGAGGTGGTGTGCTGGAACATGCGCGGCACGGCTCCGCATTTGATCATTTGCGGGAAAACCGGGACGGGAAAAACCGTGACGATCACGGGGGTGGTGATGGAAGCCGCCGCCCGAGGGTGGGCGGTGTTGATCTGCGACCCCAAGACGGTGGAGTTCATCGGGCTACGCCGCTGGCCGAACGTGCAGATCGTGGCTACCTCGATCGCCGACATGGTGGTGGTGATCCTGCGAGCGCAAAAGGAGATGGAACGCCGCTACGCAATGGTCGAAGCCGAGCAGGCCGACGATGACGAGTTCGAGCCGTTGGTGCTGGTCCTCGATGAGTACCGCGACTTTGTGGGGATGGTCACCGCCTGGTGGCAGTCGATCAAACAGCGGGGGATGCCCACCAAATGCCCGGTGTTTGAGGCAGTCGCCAGCCTTGCCCGCAAAGGCCGCACCGCCCGGATCCATGTGGTGATGGGCACCCAGCGCCCGGATGCGGAGTTCTTGGGCGGGGAAATGAGAGACAACTTCGCGTCCCGGATGAGCTTGGGCCGGCTGTCCCCGCAGGGGGCGATGATGATGTTCGAGGCCCCCTACATCGGGGTGAGCGTGCCCCGTGGTGTGCCCGGCCGCGGTACCGCTGTTGACGACGATGACGTACCGGTCGAGGTGCAGGGGTTTTGGACCCCAGATCCGCGACGGGCAGAGAAGAAGAACAACGCCGAGGATCTGGCGATCCTCGACCGGTTGCGGCCGGCCACCACCTCCCATCCTCGGCTGCAGGTGCAGCTGGCCGAGGAGCTGCTGCATCCCATCGACGAGGACGACAAGTCGGGCACCACCGGGGAATGGCAAGCCGTCTTGTGCGCCGACCTTGTTCCGGCGCTGAGCTTCGATGATCCCAACCCGCCGGCCCTGGCTGTGTCCATCACGAAGACCCCCACCCCACCCTCCGCGGCACAATCCCAAACCCAGGACACCAGCGATGAGACCGCCGAGGACGTGGAGTCTTCCGAGTGGTCGGTCGATGAGGAGTACGAGCCAGAACAGGACGTCGCCGCGCGAAGGGTGAAACCCGGCGACCGGGTCCTCGTCGAACCCTCCCTCTACCAGTGGGCGGTGTGTGAGTTCGCCGAACGCGACCTCGACGACGAAGAGCTCATGGTCATCGACTGGCGCGGCGACGCCGACGAGAGCGGCTCCATGACGCTGCCGGACACCGAACTCCTCACCATCCGCCACCCGTTGGACCCCGACCCCGAGGAACTGCCCTCATGAGCATTTCCAATTCAGTCCCCGAACAGCCGCTGGTCGACCACGAGGAGTGGTGATGGAACGTCAATCGCAACAACACTCAGACACCGACATCATCGTGATGATCGTGGTGGGCATGATGGTCCTGGGCTCCGCTGGCGCCATCGCTGCGGTGGCCTGGCAGAAGGTCGTCACCTGGTGCCTCGAGCACAACCTCCTCCTGCCAGCCTCTGCGTCCCCGATGCTCTCGATTCCGGGTACCACTGGGGCCGGCCTGGACCTGTCCCGAATCTTCGTGGTCGTGGCAGTTGTCGCTGCTCTCGTTGCGCTGACTGCCCGCAGTGTGCGCCGCACCCTGCGCCGGGACGAGGAGCTGCGGTGAGGCCGATCTCGAAGCGGGTGCTTGTGCGCCAGCTGGCGATGGCGATCGCCAGGGACGGCCGCGCACAGTGCAGTGGACGGCCTGAGTGGTGGAGCGACCGTGAAGCCGCGCACGCTGCGGCGTTGAACCGTCGACAAGCGGTGATCGCGGCTGCCCCGGCGATGGCGTTGTGCGCCCGATGCCCGTTGGTCACCGACTGTGGGTTGCGGGCGCAGCTCGATGAGTACACCGGTTTGGCGGCTTCCGGTGCCTACATCAACGGGGAGCGTGTGGCCCTTGACCGGCTGCGGAACTCGCCCCGCGGCACTGATCGGGTAGCGGGGTGAGCTTGTGGTGGACTTCGCTCATACCGTGCGCGCCGAGCAGGCCCGGCACCGTAAAGCGCAAGACTTGGCGCGTTGGTGCTATCAGCGCGGGTTCCTGGCCGGGGTGAGTGCGTTGCCGCAGCCACTGTTGCGGTTCATTGCGCAGGAGGTGGGGGTGCGGGCCCCGCACCATGACGCGGGTGGGCGGTCGGAGACCTGGGAGCGGGTCGAGGAGCTTCTCTTCGCGCGGGTGGACTGGGACCACCGGCATGGGGTGAGGACCCCACCGGTGGTTGTCGACATTGCGGCGGCAGTCAATGCTCTGGCGGCTGGAACACCTGTGTGCAGGGCTGCCGCTGGGTAGTCGCACAGGGTTTTCCACCACCAGGTGTTGACGGTTCGCAGCACTTGTGGGTACGGTGGGATCTCGACCAACACCGCGGCCTGACCAGCCGCACGAACTGAAACTTTGGAGCACCCATGAGTGCCACCGTTGTCTCTGCTGACCACCTGGATCTCCTGCTCACCGCCGCTGCGCGCTATGGGGTGCTCAGCAACCCCACCCGAGCCGCGTTCACCTGCACCACCCACAGTGGTGCGCTCATCTCTCCCACCGTGGCAGGTAGATTGATGCTCGAGCACAGCATCTGCGCTGCGCGCAGCACTCTGGGCGGGTCTGATCCAGTACTGGATCCGGAGCTGCGTGCCTACCACCACGTCCCGGTGCTCACCGTTGACCCGGTGGAAGTCCTCAAGGCTGCCCATACCTATGAGGACCAGGCGCAGACCAGTCCGCAGTGGTCGGGGAGCACTGCCGCGCAGATCCTGCAGAAGTTGACCCGGGCTGCTGCTGAGCACCTTCCCGGCTATGACCGTGCCTTGTCCCAGTGGCGCCGACCGCCGGTGCGCACCGGGTATCCCGTCGGGTTGCGCCGCGAGTGGGAACCCCTCAGCGAGGGGATCCGGTGGGTGAGTCCGCGGGAGCTGGTCGCGCACTGGGACACCGCCGCGGTGGTGGTGCTGACAGTGCCGGCACTGCCCGACTTGCCGGTCGATCTGCCCGGGCGCGCAGGGGTGTACGTCGTGGCCGGATCTCCGGTGAGCGAGGTGGAGTGGCAGCAGATCATGGCCGGCCCGTCACCGGTGCTGGTGGAGTTTCCCGCCGGGGATCGGTGGCTGCGCGATGAGTTGACCGCCGTGGCCGCCGGCGCAGCCCCCGCCACGTTGACCTCGGCGCGGTGACACCCATGTCGCTGTGCCCACACCAGGGGCCTATCGCCGCTGCCGCTGCCTATGATGGTGCCGGTCGGCTCAGGCTGGCCCCGAAAGCCCTTCCTGTGCCCGCGAACTTGTTGGTCCGCGGTGACGATTACCACGGGAAGTGGCTTGATGTCCGGCGCGGGAAAGGTTGGTCCCCGACCCGCGCCGGACATCACCGGATCCCTCTGCTGCTGCTGCGTCTTCGCCGATTCTTTGGCGTTTGTCACAAACCCTTCTGTGCGACACCTTCATGGGTGGCAAGGAGGTTCGCTATGCCGACCCAACTCACCGCTCTCACCGAGCCCTTCCCTGCGGTTGTCCCTCCCCGCCTGCCACCGATCGGTGTGCCGCCGTGGGGCTGGTTAGACCTCGAGTTCGGTAGTGGCTCACGCGGGGTCGCTGGCCGCCGCGACGATCCCGCCCAGGAGGTAGCGCTATGAGCAGTCCCACGGTTCTCGCATACCTTTTCCACACCCCGCCGGCTCCCGCCGGCCTGGATGACTGGATGGCTGACGCGGCCTGCCAGTACACCGACCCCGAGGCGTTCTTCCCTGATCTGGGGCACCGCGGATCCGCCGGGAAGAAGGTCTGCGCCCGGTGCCCTGTCTCCGCGCAGTGTCTTCAGTGGGCTACGGCGCACGCGGATCCGCATGGCATATGGGGTGGCCAACTGCCCCGCGAGCGGTCCTCATTGCGTGCCCCGATGCGTTCGTGGGCCGCCGTGGTCGGCCTGACGTGTCCAGCAGCCGGTGGTGTTCCGGCAGAGGTGCAGCACGCCTATTACGCCGCCCATGCCGAGGAGGCGGCGGCATGAGTACCCCCCAGCTCACTGACGCGGTCACCTGCACCGCGGAGCAGGTGACCGGAGCTCTGCTTGAGGTCGCCCAGATCACCTGCTGGGCTGATGGCTCTCTGCTGGTCGACCTCGATGATGCGGTCATCCGGGCCCGCCTGGCCCCGAACCTGCTCGCCGCGCTCGGATTCACGGAGGACCGGGCGTCTGCCCCCGAGGCGGCGTCATGAATCGCCGCGGGCCCCGCCGCGGCCGTTGCCTGAGCTACGGACGGGCGGTGTGGCACTGCGCCGGCAACGAATCGATGCCCGCCACAACCGTGATGGCAGGGAAGGAGCGGTGATGGCCGGATTCGTTTATCTCCGCAGCGAGCCGGGGTTGTGGACCGTCGGCTTCTACACCCCGACGGGTGAGTGGATCGCGGAATCAGACCACGACCACACCCCAGATGCCGCCACCCGGGGTGCCTACCTCAACGGCGGCGGCGAGACCCGGAGCAATGCAGCAACGGAGGAGTCATGAGTACTTGTCCCATCCCTGAGCTCGTCCCGGGTGACGTCGTGTACCTGCCCATAGCGCGGGACGGCACCTCCCAGGGTCCGATCACCATCGAGTGGGTGCGCGAGGAGAGGAATGGCGCCCTGTGCGTGGGCTGGCATGCCGGCGGTGAGGACCACGCGCTGTGTTTGCCGCTGGATCTAGCGGCGCTCGGTGCGCAGCTGGTGGGCCCTCATCACGCCGCTCCCCGAGCTGGTGCCCCCGGCGATGGTTGTAGGTCATGCCGCGGCCGTGGTCCGTTTGGGGCCCGCGTCATGAGTATCCGTGGTGGGGCGGCATTGAGCCGGCCCGTGTACCGCGGAAGCTCGTCCACTCGCTACCAGCTGAGGAAGCTCCGGGGGCTGCCGTCCCCGTGGGTGGACGCCACTGCGGCGCGCGCCCACATCCAGCACCTGGTCGCGATGGGGATCAGTGTCAATGCGGTCGCTCTCGCCGCAGGTCTCAGCCACCGGACAGTTGGTGAGCTAGCTTCCGGTGATCAGCCACGGGCGTACCGGTACACCCTGACTGCGGTCCTGGCGGTCGACCACCGCCCGCACCCGGCGCAAACCCGGGTGTTGAGCATCGGGGCGCGCCGTCGTGTCCATGCGCTGGCCGCGATGGGTTGGTCCAGTCACGCAGTGAGCGCCGAACTGGGGACCTCACCGCAGTGCCTGGCCACGCTCATTCACCGCCCGACCATGACGTATCGGCGGTGGGCAGTGATCGCCGAGGTGTACGAACGGCTCAGCGCAGCGGTGGGGCCGTCGCGGAAAGCCCTGATGTGTGCTCGTAACCGGTGTTGGCCGACCCCCCTGGCGTGGGAGGGCATCGACATCGACGACCCCCGTACCCGGGCGGATGTCGGCAGTACCGCGGTCGGCGCCATGGACCCCCATGCGGTGGACCGAGCCCTCTCCGGTGACCACACTGTGCGGCTGAGCACCCGCGAGAAGCAGGAATGCGCCCGCCAGGCCCGGGAGTGGGGTTGGTCGGCTCGGTTGCTCGCTGACCGGCTGGGCATCAGCCCGGTGACCGCGGATCGGGCTCTGAACCGGGCACGGGTGGCGGCGTGAGCGCCGCCGTCGCGGTGACCGACGCCTCCCGACCCGACCAGCAACCGGCCCGAGCTCCGCGCGCTGCCCGTGGCCTTCCGCAGGTGGTGCGGTGTGACGACCTACTCCCCGTCACCCAGGCCTGCACGGTGGCCGCCGATGACCACCGCAATCCTCGGGCCGTGCGGGAGGCGCAGTCGTGACGCTGTCAATGACGGATTTGTTCTGCGGCGCGGGTGGCTCGTCGACCGGGGCGATCGCGGTTCCGGGCGTGACTGTGCGGATGGCAGCGAATCATTGGCAGCTCGCGGTCGACACACACAACACCAACCACCCGGACACCGATCACGCCTGCGCCGACGTGTCGCAGGTTGACCCGCGTTACTTCCCCCGCACCGACCTGCTCTGGGCATCGCCGGAGTGCACGAACCACTCGCAGGCGAAGGGGCGCAAGCGCATCACCGATCAGTTGGACATGTTCGGCCCGCTGCCGGATGAGGCCGCCCAACGTTCGCGGGCCACGATGTGGGACGTCGTACGGTTCACCGAGCACCACCAGTACCGGGCGATCATCGTCGAGAACGTCGTCGACGCCTACCACTGGCCGCCATTCCGCTCGTGGCTGATGGCTATGGACTCGCTCGGCTACGCGCACCAGCTGGTGTTCCTGAACTCGATGCACGCCCAGGCGGCCGGCCTACCTGCGCCGCAGTCCCGCGCCCGCATGTACGTGGTATTCCATCGAATCGGTGGGACACGCCCGGACGTCGCTCGATGGCAGCGTCCCCGCGCCTGGTGCCCTGGCTGCGACGCGGAGGTCGCGGCGGTGCAGTCGTGGAAGAACCCCGACAAGCGCACAGGCCGCTACCGTGCGCAGTACGTCTACCGCTGCCCAAATAACACCTGTCGGCACCAGGTCGTTGAGCCGGGTTGGTTGCCTGCGTCGGCGGCGATCGACTGGTCACTGCCGGGGCAACGCATCGGTGACCGGGCGAAGCCGTTGGCGGATAAGACCCGCCGGCGGATCGCTGCCGGTATCGCCCGGTACTGGGGTCCGGTCCACCTCGAGGCGGCGGGCAACACCTACGACTCGGCCAGTCCGGCGCACCCGGCCTACGGGCGCGCTGACGGGTACATGAGGGCGTGGCCCGTCGATGAGCCGCTGCGCGGGATGCACACCACCGCCAGTAAAGCGCTGGCCGTGCCGGTCGAGGGGCGCGGGGGCAAGGAAGCCCGACCGCTCGTAGCTGCTCTTCGCACGCAGACCACGCGCTTGGAGACGGCGCTGGTGTGTCCGGCTGGCGGCACATGGAACGACACCGCCTCGCCGGCCAGCGCGCCGATGCGCACCCGCACCACCCGTGAGACTGACGCCGTGGTGATGCCGCCGCTCGTGGCCGAGCTCCGCGGCGGTGGCTCCACCTCCCGCCCGGCCGAGGAGCCGCTGGCTACGGTCACCGCAGGCGGTAACCATCACGCTCTGGTGACGTCCTACTACGGCACCAGCAGCAGCGCGGTCCCAGCCAGCGAGCCACTCAGCACGGTGACAACCGTGGACCGACACGCCCTGGTGATGCGGAACAACACCGCGCGGGGCGACCAAGGCCAGATGACGACACCGGCCGACGAGGTGATGCGGACCCTGACCACGGCAGGTAACCAGTCACTACTCACCCCAGGTGATCTGGCTGCTGCCGAGGCCCGTGTCGACGACGTCCTATTTCGGATGCTGCAACCGTCCGAGGTCATCGCAGCCATGGCCTTCCCGGACACGTACATCGTGCTCGGCAACCGCCGCGAACAGGTGCGCATGGCGGGCAACGCTGTCACTCCACCAACCGCTCGCGACCTAGTGGCCGCCGTGGTCGACTCACTGGAGGGCGTCGCTGTATGAGGACCAACCCATCCCCTGCACTGAAACGGTGTGGTTCCCCGTGACCGCCCATCATGGCGAGCAAGTCATGGGCGTGACCTCGACGATCGAGTGCCCGAACGGGTGCGGTCACTGCCACCTGTGCGGGTATCTCGCGGCGTTCGAGTCGTGCCTGGTGGTGCTGATCAACCCCTTGATCCTTCCCGCCGCGAAAGCCCGACGAGCCGCGAAAGAGGCCACCCAACATGCGAATTGACGGCACAGCACCACCTCCGAGCCTTGGCGCCACGTTGATCTCGGCGGAACGGCGACGGCAGATCGACGTGGAGGGTTACACCCTCGGCCACGACCAGTACGGGCACAGCGGCGGCCTTGTCGCGGCCGCCGCGTGCTACCTGGCACCACCGGCCGCCGGGGTGCCCAGGCGGTGGCCGTGGCCGACTCGATACTGGAAGCCCACCCCTGAGGACCGCATACGCGAACTGGTGAAAGCCGGTGCGCTGATCGCTGCGGAGATCGACCGGCGCTCCGGTGCAGGGTCTGACCTGACGGGGAGGAGCGGTGATGAGTGAGCCGTCCGGCACTGCCTGCGTCGAGGAAGACGGCGATGGCAGTGCCGGCGGGGTGCTACTACGTGCCGATGTGAGGCAGCAGGCTCCCGGTGAGGACTGGGTTCGGGTGGTGGTGTGGCCGGTCGACGACCCGGTCACCGAGTTCAGCTACGAGGTGCCCTCACCCCCGCTCGCACCCGGCGAAGAGCCCGCCACCCGCCGCCCACCCACACCCGGGCAGATGATGCGCCCCGCTTCACCGCAGGCACCCACCGCCGCACCTTCACCGACGCGAAAGAAGGCCACCACACCATGACCGAAAAGCCTGAGAATGTGCTCTGGATCGGCGCCATCGGCACGGGAAAGTCCCAGATCGGATCGTGCACCGCCCGCCTGGTGGTACGCACCGACTCGGAACAGCGGGTGGTGTACTGGGACCCCGCCAACCTTGGCGTTGTCGACTACGCCGCGATGCTGCGCGGCCTCGAAGGCGGGGGAGACCGGCTATGACCGACTCGATCACCCTCGATCTGAACGCCGTTGTGCCGCAGGCTGACGAGTTCATCTCGTCGAGAATTCTCGTGCAGCGCTGCGCACCAGTGTTGCGGCAGCGGCTCACCGCCGCCGTCGGGCCGGCGCACTGGCCCACGCATTGGGTGTACCTCGACTATCACAACAACGGTGTAACCACACTGAAAGTCCTCATCGACGAAGACGAGAGTCGTTCTGGTTCGTCGAGCTTCCCGTGGGACGAAATAGGTGAGGGCTGCGGCGAGACTATTCTCTCCGAGCGTCAAGCCACCTGCGATCCCGAATACCGCACGTGGTGGCTGGGGTCATTGACGGTCGACTCGGCGGACCGGGGGCTATGGGAGATCTCGTTGGCCGCCCTGGCGCAGATGTACACCGAACCCCTCATCCTGCCGAGCGCGGCACTGTGCGTCCTGCAGATGCACGACACGCTCACCAACACGGTGGCGGGCACCTCGTGGGTGACCATCGACGACGGCCTCATCGCCGACGAGTCACCCAGCCTGATCGAGGCGCTCGCATCGTGGGACGTCATCGACGGCGGAGGTCACGCTGACGTACCGCTGATCGCACAGGCCTATCACGACGGCCGATACGACTTACAGGAACCATCAGGCGCGAAAGTTCAGATCATCCACTCGACAGCACATGACCTTTCGTCGGCAACCACCGACCAGTCCGGCCGACTTGATGTACCGGCCGCAGAGAAACCACGCCTCTCCCGCGGTGCCGCGTTGATCGAGGCGCAGCGCCGCCGGCCGGCCGAACTGGAGTGCTGCACCGCCGATCCCGGCGAGCAGGTGCCTCGCGTGCCCATCTGGGCTGGCGTCCCGGCCGTGGCCGTTGTGGCGCAGGTGGGGGTGCTGCTCGTGTTCTTCGTGTTGCCGATCGGGAACTGGGCTGCGGATGTGGGTATCGCCGCCGTGTGGCTGCTAGCCGCTGTACTGGCCCCTGATCAACCTCAGCTACCGCCCTCGCATGTCCCGCGGCGACCGCCGCCGGTGGCGTGCGACGCGGTCTCTGGCCGATGTGGCCGAGTTGACCGCGCTGTGGTTGGAAGGCGAGGTGGCGTCCCAGCCGAACTACCGCCCGAATTACGGGCCAGATGAGGAAACCAAACCACTCATCACGACGTTGGCGGCGTGGAACCGGGCAGGGTTTCTCACCGACGGCTCCCAGCCGGGAGACCTGGAGGAGTGCGCGGTGCAGGGCACACTGTGGCGCCAACGCGCCGCCGTGGACGGCTACATCGACCGCTACACCGGCTCGCGGGTCATGGCCGCGGCGATCGAGGCGGGGCTGTGGGTGGTGGTCGATGGTGTCGCCGTCCACGGTGAGCCGTTCATCGCCGACGGCGAGTGTTGGGGCGTGGTCGTCACGGAGATGGATCAACAGCCGCACACCTGGTTCGGTGCCCACATCAGCGGCGAATGGCGTGATTTCATGTACGAAAAGTGCGGGTATGCCGCTCAAAAGGCGATCCGTGAGGCATTGCGGTTGGCGGTGATCGACCCGGAGTATGACCGAAACGATGTGTTGTGGCCGGTGGTCAACGATGCCCTCCTGGGCGCGCCGCCGGTGGTGCGAGGCCATGACGGTTCGGAAGGGGCTGCGTGATGAGTGAATCCGATATGCGGTTCGGCTATGAGGGAGTTCCACTCGATGCTGGCGCGCTCACCCACTGGAACGCCCAGCAAAGGCCCCGCGCCTTGTGTTGCCCGGCGCATCGCCCCGGCATCGCGCTCGTCGCCACCGAGGTCGAGGACACGCTGCAGTGGATCTGCCCTGAGTGCGGACAGCGGCAACCGGTATTGGAGGACCAGGCCCTGACCGCACTCGGTGTCGCCGACGCCCCAGCTCCGTTCGCGCGGCAGGTGTCCACGTCCCTCGACTATCTCGTCTCCACTTCGGGGTGGAGCAGCGACGGGACGGTCCTGTTCGGCTGGTATGACTCACCGCACCAGATATTTGTCGGCAAGGATGATCGTGCGATCATCGCCGGTGCGGGGGTTGCGGTCACGGGTGTCCTCGGCGCGTACATGCTGAGTACCGTGGCGCGCTGGCGCCGCTGGTCCTGGCGGTGCTGATTGTCACGCTGACGACGATCGTCTATCTCGTGACGCGGCGAGCCACGGCGCCGATCGCCAGATCATGGAAGCTGCCCGTTGAATGCCGTACGTCCAGGAGACTGGTGGCCATCGACACACCCGGCAGAAACCGTCCGACGCGGCCCTACCGGGTGGGCAATGCCTACGGCGCCCGGGTCCTGCAGATCACCCGCGTGGGGGCCACCGGAGAAATCCTGCTGCACCTGCTGAGTGGGCGCAGCTTCACAGCGAGAGACACCGAGCTTGTGACCGTCGTCGAGCTCGCCGACTCTCGAGCCAACGACTACAGCTTCCATACCCCGGGCCTGATCATCGGGCTCCGTCGCCGCCGCAACGCTGGCCGTTCGTCTTGTCCGCTACAACCACGGAAACTGAGGGGGCCGCGCAGTGACCACAGATGAGAACATTTCCCCGGGCAACGCGGGAAATTGGTCGGTCCCGCCCCAATTCGTCCAGGGCATCCCGAGGAGGTGGTCAAAGTGATCGCTGGCCAGGATTCTGGCGGCGGGTGGCCGCCTCGGCGCCGGGTCGGCGACATCATCGACGGTTTCTCCGATCCGATGAACCCTCACCTCCGGGGATTGGCGATGCTGCTCCACGCTGCCGGTGTGGTCGGCGGCGCTCTGTTGCTCGGGATCGTGGTTCTGGGTCACCCCGATTGGTCGAGCCTTGGACTCGCTGCGAGTGTCGCCGTCGGTGCCGTGGTGCTCATCTTTGTGGGTCTATCTGTCGCCGTTGGGTATCAGAATCGCGCTGATCGCCGACTTCGCCGGAAGGCGTTGCCGGCGCCGGAAGACGACAAATCCAAGGAGACCCCATGAGCACCGCGAACCTTCAGGAGCAGAAAGACCAGCTGCAGGAGTTGCTGGACCTGTACAAGCACACGATGGACGTGGGACTCGATCACTTCGATAAGCTCAACCGAGCCCCAGAGCCGATGGCGCAGTACTGCGCTGACATGGCCACTTACTTCGTTCAACGCACCGCCGGCAACGCCGCGGTGTGCCGGGCCGCCGGTGACTTGGTGAACTCCTGGGGCCCAAACGGTCCCGATCCGAAGCTGGTCGGCGGAGCGGCACCGCTGCAGGCCTTCCATCAGGCCGTCCGAGCCGAGATCCTCGCCGGTATGGGCGCACGCCTGGCTGCCCGTGCTGCACGAGTCGGCGTGTTGGCAGCCGAGTTCCGGGCTCCCGGTGTCGACATCAACGACGCGGCGTCGTCGCCGTCTCTGGAGGGGCGTTGGCCTGATGATCCTCATGACCCGGCGACACCCATCTTTGCTTCCCTGAAGACGTTGTATGAGTACCTCTGTGAACGGGGCTTCGACACGATGTCGGACGCGGTGCTGAAGGCGGCCGCGGGGACTCCGGGGGTGGAGGTCCGTGTCATCCACGATGTGGTCTCACCGGCGGGTGAGGTCTTCCGGACGCGGGACGAGACAGTCACCGGACCACCTCGACGGGACGAACCTCACGAGGGTGAGGCCGAGCAGCCAGCAAGGACGCGCCGGCGTTGGTGGCGCAGCGGGCAATGAATGCAGCGTGGGCCGAGTCGGGGCTGCCGTGCCCGGCCGGCACCGGAGACTACGAGGTGAACCCGGCTGTGGCCGCGGGCGTACGGCAACACCGGGAACCGCTGGTCCAGGGTATGTCCAGCGCCCAGCAGCTATTCCACGGCCGCCTGGACACTACCCGCAACTGGGGAATTCGAGCTTTCAACCAGTGCCGATGAGATCCGTACGGGATGCCCAACTCGGGCGGACCTCGATGCGACGCGGTGGGAGGTGGTGGACGACTCTCGTGGCGCTAGGAGCGCTCGGGCGGGCACTGCTGCTGGATGGGTGCCTTATCTTGCTCTGTCTGGGTGTGCAATGGCGCTCAGCCCTTGTGATTGCGGGGAGCAGCTGTTTGACGGCGGTGGTTGTGTGGCTGCATCTGTCGCCGTTGGCGGATCCGTGGTGGCCACAGATGCGAGCCAACATTCAACAGTCTTGGCGCATCATCGGGTTGGGCTCGCCGGGCCTGGTCAGGCCCTGGCGGTCACGGCGACGCCGCCTGCTGTGCTGGCTACTGCTCGTACCGGTCGCCGTTGCAGCATTACTCGGGCTGTACGCGTGGGGACTGGATTCTGTGCTGCCTGCTCCCAGCGGCGGTGAGATCACGGCGAATCTGCAGCGAACTCAGCAGATCCATCGGGGCGGGGTAGCCGGGCTATTGCTTACGCTGTTCGTTGCAGCCGGGGTGCGGGAGGAGTTGTGGTACCGATCGTGGGTGCTGGCCGCCAACCGACTCCTTCTGTGCCACTCCAGCATGCTGCGATGGGCGATCGTGGTGCCCCTGTTCGCCCTCTCCACCACCTGGTTCGCGTTCAGCCACCTCAGCTACGGCGCCGGCAACGTCGCCGCCGCCGCCGTAGGTGGAGTCGTTTACGGCTTGGTCGCCCTGCGGGCCCGGTCCCTGTGGCCGGCCATCCTCGCCCACGGCCTGTACGACTGCCTGGCGACCGTCCTGCCCTAACCGGTTAGAGCCCCCCTGTCTCCAGCGCCTGCGGAGTCGTTAGAAGACGTCGGCACCGAGGTAGCGGACCTCGATGCCATCCGAGGCGGCCAGCCAGAGCACGAGATAGTCGGTGTCACGACCGCGAACGGTGAAGCCCCATACCGGTCCCTGCACTTGCTGGCTGGCGCCGGCACGGACCGAACGACGCCGCACACGCGGGTCGCCCGGGTCCTCTTCGAGCACGTCCAGCAGCGCTTCGATGCGCTCCGCAGCGACCCGCTCGTTCTTGTGCAGGTCCGTCAGCCGCTCGTCTGCGACCGCGTAGATGAACACTCTCGGCATGCATACCATCCTACCCAGTTGGGGTAGTCGGTCTACTGCCACCTTGCCCACTCTAGGTATCCTCAGTAAAGTGGTATTCGAGCGCCACAGGATTTGGAACAGGAACTGCCACCGCCGTTGGACACTCGGCTGGTGGCCATCGGAGCACAAGGTGGGTGACGACATGGCAACCGACTCAGCGATCATGGTGGAGCTAGACGAGCGACGGCGGCTGAGTCTGGGCAAGGTCGGGCGGCACTCGCGATACCTCGTCCGCGAGGAGCGGGACGGCACTCTGATTTTCGAGCCGGCGGTTGTGTTGACCGAATTCGAAGCCCGGGTACTCGCGAACGAAGAGATCATGACGCAGCTTCGCGACAACGAAAACGACCGAGAGCAGCGCCGACCCCGGACCCGACGCGAAGCGTCTCTGCAAGGCTGAGTTGGGGAACACCTCCATCACCCAGAACAGCAGGCACGTTCCAGTGCCAGTTGCTCACCGTGGGCGGAACGGTCGCCGCATAGCTTCTCACCCCCCCCTCGCCTTACGGCTGGGGCTGACCTCGCGTGGGAAACCAGGTGACCTGGAGTGAGGACATTCGGGATGAGTTCCTATAACGGACCGCAAGGAGCAGCCTCATGACCGCCGGCCTGTACCTGGTGGGTTTGTACCTGGCGATCGTCGCCACGGTCGTTCTCGGCGTTGTCCGCCGGACCCTCAGTCCGTCCCGCCGATCTGAGCGTTCTGTCGGCGGTGGCGGTTGGGGCCTGCTTCGCACTCGCCCTGGTCGTGCTCTTCATGTCATGAGGATCGAAGAAGGACTACCGATGAGGACTGTTGTGGCACGCCGCGCAGATCCTGCAGAAGTTGACCCGGGCTGCTGCTGAGCACCTTCCCGGCTATGACCGTGCCTTGTCCCAGTGGCGCCGACCGCCGGTGCGCACCGGGTATCCCGTCGGGTTGCGCCGCGAGTGGGAACCCCTCAGCGAGGGGATCCGGTGGGTGAGTCCGCGGGAGCTGGTCGCGCACTGGGACACCGCCGCGGTGGTGGTGCTGACAGTGCCGGCACTGCCCGACTTGCCGGTCGATCTGCCCGGGCGCGCAGGGGTGTACGTCGTGGCCGGATCTCCGGTGAGCGAGGTGGAGTGGCAGCAGATCATGGCCGGCCCGTCACCGGTGCTGGTGGAGTTTCCCGCCGGGGATCGGTGGCTGCGCGATGAGTTGACCGCCGTGGCCGCCGGCGCAGCCCCCGCCACGTTGACCTCGGCGCGGTGACACCCATGTCGCTGTGCCCACACCAGGGGCCTATCGCCGCTGCCGCTGCCTATGATGGTGCCGGTCGGCTCAGGCTGGCCCCGAAAGCCCTTCCTGTGCCCGCGAACTTGTTGGTCCGCGGTGACGATTACCACGGGAAGTGGCTTGATGTCCGGCGCGGGAAGGGTTGGTCCCCGACCCGCGCCGGACATCACCGGACCCCTCTACTGCTGCTGTTGTGTCTTCGCCAATTCTTGGGGCCTGTCACAAACCCTTCTGTGCGACACCTTCATGGGTGGCAAGGAGGTTCGCTATGCCGACCCAACTCACCGCTCTCACCGAGCCCTTCCCCACGTGCCCACCGATCGGTGTGCCGCCGGTTTGGGCTTGTTCAGTCCAAATGGCCCGCTGGGCTGATGGCTCTCCGCTGGTCGACCTCGATGATGCGGTCATCCGGGACCGCCTGGCCCCGAACCTGCTCGCCGCGCTCGGATTCACGGATGACCGGGCGTCTGCCCCCGAGACGGCGTCATGAGTCGCCGAGGACCCTGCTGCGGCCGTTGCCTGAGCTGCGGTCGGGCGGTGTGGCTCTGCGCCGGCACCACCCAGCCACGGTTCCTGCACCACGCCCCCCTGCACCCGCGCTGCTACCGCCGTCTGATGAGCGCACACCGGAGCCTGCCCGTATCCGGAACTAACTGAGCAATAAGGAAACAGGTGAACAATGATGACGATCTCGCGAATTGCTGAGTTGAACCCCGGCGACGTCGTGTACCTGCCGATCGCGGCGGACGGCACCAGACAGGGGCCTCTCACGGTGGAGTGGGTGCGTGAGGAACGCGACGGCACCCTGTGCGTCGGGTGGCACGCCGGCGGTGAAGACCACGTGCTGTGCTTGCCGCTGAACCTGGCGGCGCTCGGCGCCGACCGGATACGACCCCCGCGACAGTCGCCGTCCATCGCACCCAGGGGCGTCCCCAGCCGGGGTCGTCTCCGTGGTCACAGAGGCGATCTGGCCGAGATTTCCCGGTCCCGGGGTGTGTTGAGGAGTGCGTCGTGAGTGCGCAGGCGCCGCCGGCGGTGAGCGCCGTCGAGTTGGTGGCCGCTGAGCGTCGCCGGCAGATTGACGTAAAGGGGTGGACACCCGCGCATGACGTCGAGCAAGGTTCCGGCCCGCTTGTCGCCGCGGCCCTCTGTTATCTGTCCGCTCCGGCGCAGCCGTGGTGCTGGCCTTGGGCGGAGGACTACTGGAAGCCCACTCCGGAGGACAGGACCAGAGAGCTGACCAAAGCGGCGGCGTTGCTCGTAGCTGCCAGCGAAGTGCTGCTCACCGAGATCGACCGATCGAGGCAGGACACAGAGTGAGCAGCATCAAGCGTGAACGTGAGCTGGTCGCGGTGACAGCTGTAGGGGAATCGGATCGTGATTGGTTTGTCTGTCTGGCCCCGGTTGGGTTTGTTTGGCCGGAGATCACCGCCAGTACCCGGGCGTGCGGGGCCGGTCGGCTGACGCCGATCCCGAAGGACCGGGTTCCTGAGAAACCGGTGGTTGGGCAGCAGTACGCCCTCGAGACAGTGCGGGGATCTGGCGTGGTGGGATGGGGTACCGGAGGCGGGGTGTGGTTCTATCACCGATCCGACATCGAGATCCGATCGGACAGGGACTATGTGAGAGCTGCGGCCGCGCTCAGGCATCTCTCGGGAGAGCTGGCCGGTGGGTCGACGAGCTCGTCCTCGTCGGCCCGGTCGGCGGCGGAGTTCTTGCTCTCTGGAATGGGTCGTCGCTGGCGGCATGTGCAGGGAGTTGGTGCTGCCGCTGACCGATTAGCGTCGGAACTCCACGTGGGAGCCGCCGGTGATGTTGTGCGGGCCGCGGCGTGGTTGCACGACATCGGGTATGCACCGCCGTTAGTGGACACGGGGTTTCACCCGGTGGACGGGGCTCGTTTCCTCCGCGCGCACGGTGTGCCGGAGCTGGTGGTGTCGCTGGTGGCCTACCACACCGGTGCGGTGTTCGAGGCTGAGCAACGAGGACTTGCCGATGAGCTGGCGGCATTCGCGGAGCCACCCTCTGAATTGCTGGACGTGGTGACGTTCGCGGATTTGACGACAGGTCCCAATGGTGCCGAAATGTCGGTGACGCAGCGGTTGTCCGAGATCTTGGTGCGCTATCCCGAAGATTCTCCAGTGCACCGTGCCGTGACGGCGTCCTCACCGTCATTGCTCGCCGGCGCGGATCGAGTCGCGGAACACCTGGTGGTCGACCCCGCCACGGTGGCCAGCCGATGAGTGCGATGGCGGCCGGCGGAGTGTGGGTGGGCCCCGCACCGATGGTCGTTAGCCCATCGATGATCACGGACCTCGTCCGTTGTGCCGGTATCGGCTCGCAGATCGCGACAGTCGACCGACCGGGGCGCCCCCAGACGCCGCAGCGGGATCGACTACCGGCACGTGGTCTCCAGCCGAGTCAACGCTCGTTGGGGGTGATCGGCGTCAGGAGGTGCTCCACTTCTTTGTGCCGTGTCCGGGGCCGGTCTCCTCGCACCGGTGGCGGCACCAGCCCAGTGGTGTGCCACCGAACCTGGTATCGCGCCGGCCTGGATCGGCGCCGTGGGCCAGGAGATGCCTGACGCTGTCGCCCTGACCGCTGTACGCGGCCTCGTGTAGGGCTGTGGACCCGTCGGCGTCGACTCCGTCCACGGGTGTCGCGGCGACCAGCAGCTGATCGATAACGTCCAGCCGTCCGTGCTCGGCGGCCATCCGCAGCGCGGCGACCCGCTCGGACTCAGGGGTCTCGGCGGTGAGCAGGGCGGTGATGTCGCCAGCCGCCGCGGCCTGAACGAGGTCAGTGGCGCCGGCCGCGAGCAGAACCTGTGCGACGTCGCCCATCCCGAACACTGCTGCGTGCCGCAACGCGGTCCCCCCGGGAACGCCACCAGCATCAACCGACGCGGTAGCGGTCAGGTCGGCTCCCGCTTCGATGAGGACCTGCGCGACCTTGGCATCGCCGTAGCTGGCGGCAGTCATCAACGGTGTCTCGGCGTCGGCGGGATCACCATCGGCGAGCGCCCCGGCTTTGAGCAACGCTCTGGCCATAGCAGGGGCGCCGGGCACGTCTCGCCAGATGCCGCGCGAGGTGTCATAGCGCAGCATGGCGACGTAACCCAGCGGGCTCGCTCCCCGCGGGTGGTCACACCAGGACAGCATCGGCTCGACGGCCAGTTCCGGGTGATCAGCGAGTAACGCGTTCAGCCGGGCCACGTCGCGAGTATCGAAGATCTCCCGCCGGGTGACCTCTGTTTTGAGCTGGGCCCAGCTGGGGAACCCATACTCCCGTGCCACCACCAGCTGCGCCGAGTCGAGGATCAGATGATCCGACACGGCGTGCAACCGCGCGACCGCATCTGTGTCGCCGTGCTGGGCCGCTCGCAGAAGGTCCTTCGCCTGGCGGCCGAGCTGGCCAAGATCAGCGTGCGGCGGAAGGTCAGGCATGACGGCTCCTTCGTCTGCCGGCGGTCCGCCGTGCCGGGCAAAGGAGTTCATCACCAACGAGCAGCGCTGTGTGCCGTTGGAGGTGGACTCAGTCCTACCCGCGGACCCGGTGGCGCCCTCCAGCGCCAAGTCCAGATCCTAGCCTGAACGGCAGATCACAGACCCTCGCCGTCCCATAGCACGATCCTGATGCGGACGTTTGGGCTGGGCGCTGGCTTCTGCTGATCTGACAGAATCGCCCCATGGGCGCGGTCACGGCGGAGCAGCTGGAGGGGCTGCGCGGCCGGTTGAGGTCGTTCTGCTACCAGATGTTGGGCTCGCCATTCGACGCTGAGGATGCCGTGCAAGACGTCTTGGAGCGGGCTTGGCGTGCTCGCGGGCAGTACGACGGGGCCCGGGCCAACCTGAGCACCTGGTGCTTCCGGATCGCCCGTAACGTCTGCATCGATCGGCTCCGCGAGACGGGGCGCCGGCCGC